>ERZ773065.908-NODE-908-length-15607-cov-2.768261_pt1 | contig 15607 bp, 16 predicted proteins | sample MGYA00580623_ERZ773065 | MGnify/ENA primary metagenome ERZ773065 (study PRJEB29015, sample SAMEA2738017) | human oral metagenome | biome: human oral; feature: human-associated habitat; material: dental | place: China | collected 2047 ...
CAATCCTTCCTATCTCAGTCCATATAATACCGCTGCTAACACAGCACTTATCGCTAGGCAACATAAGACCCTTGATGTCATGGTGAAGATGGGTTACATCAATCAAGAACAGGCTGAAGAGGCCAAAAAAGTTAATATCCTAGACCAAGTTCAGCCTGAGACTAGTCGCTACACTAATATCAAAGCCCCTCACTTTGTTCTCGAAGTTAAGAAACAACTTGAGCAAAAATATGGCGTCAAAACTATGCGCGCCGGCGGCTTCACTATTACTACCTCCCTCGATCTTCGCGCTCAGCAATACGCCGAGGCGGCTGTCGCCAACGGCACTAAATTAATGCGTCGTAATGGTAGTGATAATATTTCACTTTCCTCTGTTGATGTTGAAACTGGGCAGGTCATCGCCATGGTTGGTTCAGCAGATTGGAACAAGCCAATATACGGTGAGGTCAATGCCGCTACTGCCCTTCTCGAGCCTGGCTCAACTATCAAGCCCATTCTTGATTATGCACCACTGTTCGCTCAGCGTGAAGGCGTTAATTATGGCGCTGGTTCTATTCTTAAGGATGAAAACATTGATAAATATTACTGTGCCGGTTTCACCGGTAACTGCCGCCTCCGCAACTACACCGGTACCTTTTATGGTAATATCTCCATCCGCAAAGCCCTAGCAAACTCTCTCAATATTCCTGCCGTCAAAGCTCTCTATATTAACGGTATTGAGAACAGTATTAATACCGCACATGAGCTTGGAGACTGGTCATACTGTACAGATACTGCCTCTGGTCTCTCTATCGCTATCGGTTCTGGTTGTAATGTGCGCCCCATCGAACACGCCAATGCTTACGCTTCCATCTCCCGTGGCGGAGTCTATAAGCCCCTCGCTTACATCATGGAAGTCAAGAACTCCTCGGGCGATGTAGTTGAAAAATGGGAAGATAAGGCTGGTAAACGTGTTTTAGACGCCCAAGCTGCCTATATGGTCTCTGATATTCTTGGTGACGCTAGTGCTCGTAATCTTGTCTGGGGTTCTCTTGCTCGAGCTGCCGGCTTCGTTGTTCCAGGCGTCTGGACCGCTTCAAAGACTGGTACCACTACCACCTCTAACTCTGCAGTTACTAAAGACTCTCTGATGGCTTCTTTCTCATCGGCTATTTCTACCGTTGTTTGGAATGGCAATCATGACGGCTCCGGCCTCTGGAATAGCTCAAACGACATCGTTCGTACCGTAGTTAATGACTATATGGGGCCAGTTCACACCGATGTCTATGCCAGTGAAGGGAAGTGGAAGCCTGGTGATAAGCCAGTTCAACCAGCCGGTATGCAGACCCTGACTGTGAATGGCATTACGGACATTTGGCCTAGCTGGTTTAATAGTAAAAACAATGGATTACAGAAAGAAACTCTTAAATTTAACAAATTTACTAAGAAGAAGGCTACCGACTGTACCTTATCTAGTCTCGTGGTTGACGTCGAGGTTAGCTTCGTAATTGATCCTATCTCCAAAAATAAGGTATATGCCACCGATCCAAACGGTTACGATCCTAATACCGATGACGACTGTTCCTATGCTCCGCCCAGCGTTTCATTCACTACACGCACCATTTCCGCCTCAACTCAGCTTAAATTCAAAGTTACTTCAGGCTCTTCCAGTATTACTAACTATACCCTCTCAGTAGATGGTAGCGTAGTTAAAACTGGTTCTGCCACCTCAGGCACCAATAACCCATCATACACGATGACCGGCACCGAATCGACCATTACCGTCACCATTACCGACGATAAGGGCTACGAAGTCACCGATACCATCACAAAAACCCCGTAGCTTTAATACAGAAAAGCCGCCTAGATGGCAGCTTTTCTGCTTCAGGCTCTTCCTACTCCCTTCTATGGATTATTCTCCTATCTCCTCTTAAGCTATGTTAAAATAAAACTATGAATCTATCCGCAGAACTAAACTGGCGTGGCTTTGTCGCCGAAAATACTATTAAGAATAACCAGGAAATCGATGACCGTCAGCACAAAAAGTTTTATTCCGGCGCTGATCCTTCTGCCGACTCCCTTACCATTGGCAACCTTGCCACCTTGATGATGTGTGCCTGCTTCGTCCGTCATGGTTATCAGCCATATTTACTAGTTGGCGGCGCTACCGGCCAAATTGGTGACCCCAAAGAAAGCGGTGAGCGTGAACTCAAGACGTTAGACGAAATCGAACATAACAAAAACTGTATTCGTCAACAGATGGAGTCTATTATCAGTCCTGATGGTGCTGCCAATACCAAAGATGATGGCGATCCAACCAATGATCATTATCAGCTCACCATGGTTGATAATCTTGACTGGTTTAAACAGATTAATTATCTTGATTTTCTTCGTCATATTGGTAAAAATTTCTCCATGACCCAATTGCTTGATCGCAAGTTTATCCAAAACCGCATCGGTGAAGGTGGCTCTGGCATTTCTTATGCGGAATTTTCTTATACCTTGATCCAAGGCTATGATTTCCTCCACCTCTATCGCACCTACGGCATTGATCTACAACTTTGCGGTGCAGATCAGTTTGGTAATGCTTCTACTGGTGTCCACCTGATTAAACGTCTTGAAAACGCTCGCGCCGATGTCTGGTCTACCCCACTTGTTATTGATCCAGTTTCCGGTCGTAAATTCGGCAAATCTGAAGGGAATGCCATCTGGTTAGCTAGTAAAGATAATGGTTCTGGTAACTTTACCTCCGTCTTCGATTTTTACCAATTTTGGCTTAATCAGGCTGACTCTGCTGTAGAATATTTAATTAAAATTTACACTGTGTTCACTAAACCCGAGATTGAACAAATCCTCGCGTCACACTCTCAAGATCCGAGTCAGCGACAGGCTCAAAAGGCTCTTGCTAAGGGAGTTACAGAAGTAGTTCATGGTAAAAAATCAGCCGAAGCTGCCATTCTATTAACTGATTTGCTCTTTGGCGGTCGTCACATTGAAGCTCTTTCCGAATCCGAAATTGAGTCTATCACCCTCCTTCTCCCCACTTTACGACTCTCGACTCATGATGGTCGAATCTCACTTCTTGATGCTCTTATAGCGACGAACCTCTGCAACTCGCGCTCTGAGGCCAAACAACTAATAACTAGCAATGCAATCGCTATTAATGGCAAAAAAACCACCGATCCAAATCTTGAAATTTCTACTCTCTCCATCATCAAACGCGGTAAAAATAAATTTGCCCTAGTTAAATAAAATCTCTCCTTAATTTATCACGAAACTACTCGTATTTCTCCCCTTATTTTAGCCATCCATCTTCCTTAACTTAAAACACAGTTATGCTTGAAAAAATGCTTCGACTTCGTTATGCTTGAGATAAAGAGAGAGGTAAGACTGACATTGAGAGAAAGCTCGCATCGACTGCGAACTAGAACCGTGAATCCTCGTTCCCGGTTAAGATAAAACATAATAAAGGAAATAGTATGGCAAAAGATACGAAAGATGTAAAAGAAAACAAAGACCCTAAGACCGACAAGGTTCAAGATGGTAAAGCAGAAGCTTTGAAATTAGCTATTGCTCAAATTACTAAACAATTTGGCGACGGTTCCATCATGAAACTCGGCGAAAATCATAATGTCAATATCGAGCTCATCCCTTCCGGCGCCCTTTCTCTCGACTTAGCCTTAGGTGGCGGTTATCCCAAGGGTCGTATTATCGAAATTTATGGGCCAGAATCATCTGGTAAAACCACCCTTGCCCTCCATGCTATTGCTGAAGCACAAAAAACTGGTGGCCAAGCCGCCTTTATTGATGCTGAGCACGCTCTCGACCCAGCCTATGCTGAAAAAATCGGTGTCCAAATTGATAACTTGCTGATTTCACAACCAGACAATGGTGAACAGGCTCTCGAAATTTGCGAAACTCTAGTCCGCTCGAATGCAGTTGATCTCATTGTTGTTGATTCTGTAGCTGCCCTCACTCCAAAAGCTGAAATTGATGGAGACATGGGTGACGCTCAAATGGGTTTGCAAGCTCGTTTAATGTCACAAGCCATGCGCAAACTAACTGCCATTATTGCAAAGTCTAAAGCCACAGTTATCTTTATTAATCAAATTCGCATGAAACTTGGTGTGATGTTTGGCAACCCAGAAACTACTACCGGCGGTAATGCTCTAAAATTCTATGCCTCTGTCCGCGTTGATATTCGTCGCATTGGGCAGATTAAGAACGGGGAAGATATCATCGGCAACCGCACTAAAATCAAGGTGGTCAAAAATAAGATTGCCGCCCCCTTCCGCACCGCCGAATTCGATATTATGTACAATGAAGGTATCTCCAAAGTTGGCGATGTACTTGACCTTGCAGTCCAGTACGGTGTTTTGGATAAGGCAGGCGCTTTCTTAAAATACAACGGTGAAACCATCGGACAGGGTCGAGAAGCCGTCAAACGTTTATTTAAGGAAAATTCGGCCTTATTCGCTGAAATTGAAGAGAAAGTCCGCGAAAAAGCTGAAGCTGCCCAGAAAGCATAGCCAAAAGCAAAGTATTTGCATGGCTATAGAGATTTTTTCCCTAAAATCTCCTAGTCTTCTTGAATAATCGTATTTATGCCTCTCATTACTCACATCAAACCTGCTATTCGTCAAGCTCATCGCGTCAATATCTTTATTGATGGAAAGTTTGGTTTTTCATTAACGCTCGCCGAACTAGCAGACTCCAAGCTACATCAAAATCAGCATCTCACTGAAGAAGAAGTGGCATCTTTTTGCACTCTTTCTAGTGTTGGTAAATTATATCAGTCCACTCTTGAGTATTGTTTTTCTCGTCCCCATTCAAGACGTGAGATCCTTGATCACCTCAAACGCAAGCAACAACGTCGGGATTTAGCTTGGAAAAAATATTTACTTCACCAACAAAAATTAGCCGAAGATCAGGCTTATGCTAAAGAGGTGCAGAACCTTAGAATAAAGACCAGAGAACAAAACCAGCGTATTCGCAAAATTGACTTCACTGAAAACAATACTTATGAATATTCTGGTCTCCAGAAGACAGACTTGCCAGTTAAGCCAGCCGATCCCATCGAAGACTTAATGATTGAACGTGTTATTCTCCGTCTAGAAGAACAGAACTTAATTGATGATCTTAATTTTGCCAAATTTTATGTCGAACATCGCCATCAATCAAAGGGCATTAGTCGTCGTCGCCTCATCCAAGAATTGAAGCTGAAAGGTGTTTCTGAGGAAGTAATCCAACAAGTCTTATCTGTTGATGAACTTGGCGAAACTTTGCGTGATGAGACTCTCGAAATCCAAAAAATGATTAAAAAACGCCTCATGAAAACCTCTGATCGTCAGAAGCTCACCGCCTACCTTGCCAGGCAGGGGTTTTCCTACGATCTTATCAAAACCGAACTAGATCACTTTCTTAAGTCAGAATCGGTAGACTAAGTTAAAATACGGTTTGACTAGTCATTTCTTCAGGTAAAATCCAACCCAAAATATCAAAAGCCTAACCCAGAATCTTATTTACTTCTGCGCCATCGTCGAGGAGTTATTCCCGCGAGCAATATATTTGCCATTCTTAAATGGATTTACGAAATTTGGCACAAAATCCTGCGCCCCCGCCTTTTTGATTAGAGTATTTTCTTCGCTCTTTATAATGATTTCGGTGTCATTAATTTCTTTAATCTCAGAGCGTCCAATCAAAAGCTCTGGGTCGATCAAAGATTTATAAATTGGTCGCTTCACTAGAATCTGCATAATTTGAAAGTCGTCACTACTCACGGTAAAATCTTCAACTTTTCCGAGCATACTCTTCTTCCTTGAGACCACACGCATGCCATCCAGCGTAAAATTCAACTCGATCATCTCCTTCAGCTTTATTACGTCATCTTTCTCAATAAATTCTTCACCTGAATCAATGATCATGCCAATTTTTGAAAACTCACGCACGCTACCCGCCTCAAGAAATAGACGCCTTCCGACTCGACCACTGGCGTCAATTTCGAACGCCACAATTTTTAGGTAATTTGGATCAATAATCAATCTTTTGACACGTCCAATTTCTGATGCTGTATGCAAACTCAGAATTGGGTAGTTTAGTAGCTTTGAACCTTCAATTAACATAAGCTCATTATATCACACTATAAAACTCCTAAAATCCCCCGTAGGGCAAATTCTGTATCCTCGTGATTGCGCACCGTGATCGTTTCGATTCCCATTTCCTTTACTGGATAATCATTACCACCGGGCTGAGTCATGTCGCCAAAATACAAAATATCATCCCGCTCCACCCCTAATTCTTTCATCAAGTGTTGCATCCCGAATGCCTTATTCATCCCAGGCTTCACCACATTTATACTAGTAGTCCCACCAATTTCATAAGTAAAATCTGGCGCCAACTGCTTTGCCCGCTCTACGATTTTTTCACGCTTCCTGCAATCTGGATCCCAAGCGTACTTCTCTTCAGTGCCCGCTCTTTGCCCCAGAGCTGAAAAAGTTACTTGCGACAAGCGATTCTCGATAATCTCATCACCGTCTTTCAGTTTTTCACTTTCCCAATAATTTAGCTCTTTCGCAGCCTGCTCAATCGCCCGTGTAATTTCTTCCACCTCAGTATCTTCTAAGGGGTAGTTATAGACTAACTCCCAGTTTCTCACATCATATTTCGTCCCGTCATTTTTATTTGCCATTGGCTGATAACGGTAATATTGGGTCCCCTGCGCGACAAATAAATGTAAGTGCGCCAACTGAGCTGGCGTCACTTTTGCCACCTCTCTCAACCGATCTATGATTTGGATTAAAAATTGGTCAAATTTTTGCCCTGAAATTGGCGTCACCTCAAAATTATTCAAACATTCCGTCAAAAGCTCCGCCATTTCGTCCGGAATTGGGGTCTTTGCCACATTCAAAGTTTGATCAACATCAAACGCTAGTACTTTTTTCATATCTCTCCTCCTTGCCGCTATCATAACCGAGAAAGTTTTAAATGTAAATCGCACTGCTATCTTTCTTTTATGTCGCCAAGATATAAAATCAGGATTCGTTTTCCGCTCCTCTTACTCGACTGTCATCCCCTTTATGCTATAATAAACATATGAAAACTTACGTGATGGGCAACTGGAAAATGAATCTAACGGTCGGAGACGCTTCAATTTACCTCCAACGACTCCTCAAAAAGGTCAAGCCCGTACGTGGACTAGAGATTATTATCGCCCCTAGCCTCATCTCTCTTCCGGCGCTTTCTCTCCAACTTGAGCGTAATAAATCGAAAATTAAGCTCGCTGCTCAAAATTTTTACCAAAAAGACTTCGGCGCCTTCACTGGTGAAGTTTCTATAGCCCAGCTTCGTGGAGTTGTCTCTTATGCTATTATTGGGCATTCCGAACGTCGCTTTATTTTTGGTGAAACCAACAAAGATATTAGCCAAAAAGTTGCCGCCGCCATCCGCAGTGGCATCACTCCAGTTCTTTGTATTGGGGAAACCGAAAACCAGCGCAATTTTGGCGAAACTAAGGATGTTTTACGCGATGAAATTCTAGGAGGTTTCTCCGAAATCGACACCGAAGATGTGAAAAAATGCCTCCTCGCCTATGAGCCAGTTTGGGCCATCTCAAGTACCAAACAAGCTCGCCCTGCCGTCCCCGATGAAATTGCTGAGTCTGTCAAAATCATCAAAACCCAACTTGCTGGAATTTATGACCAGGAAACCGTTGACGCAATACCCTTAATTTATGGTGGCAGTGTCAATCCTAACAACGCCGGCGCTTATCTCACAATTCCAGGTATTAACGGTTTGATGATCGGCGAGTCCAGCCTTATTTCAGATAACTTTAATGATATTATCGAAGTCGCTAAACGTGTCCGCGACTAACCAACCCCGCTACACAAAAACTAGCGTATTCCCCGATCAGAACTTGGGCGCTATTTTATCCTAGTTTTCCTAAACATCCATCCCATGTCATCAGGCTATAAATAATTAGCTCCAAATCATTAAAATTTTAAAAAATCAGTTATAATATTAGAAAATAGGTGGCAAATAAGCTTATGCAAGACGATTTAAGGACTCAAGCAATCACTCCCGATCAGCAACCTCCAAGGAGGCGTATGATGGATTTTGCGCCAGTTCATAAAATCCGCCCCAGTAATTTGCCTACACCGACTAGTCGTGAGTCTGAGCGGTATCAGTTAGCTCAGAAAGAAGCTGCTCGTCGTGAGACTATTCGTAGGCAGATTGCCGAGCAAAACCGCCTCAGTCAACTCAAGGCCAAGCAAATCGCCACTCCAGCCCCTCGTTTACCCACCCCGCCACCTCTCCGCTCTGCTGGCGACACTAAAGTCGCCCCCGCTTCTAGACTCCAAATCGTAGCATCCGCAAACCGCAAGCTTTTTGGTCGCATTCGTCCTGCTGGACCCTCCAGATCCACCGTCGAACACCTCCCATCTCCTCAAAAAGATCTTCGCTCCATGACGGTCTCTGATTTATTAAAACAAAATCCAGATCTTCGTATTGCTACCTCAAAGCAGTCCATTTCTCAAGCGTCTTCACTTCAACATCCCATGCCGCAAGCTTCTTCTTTTAAGCAATTCACGCCTCAATCTCCTTTTTCAAAGCGACCTATATCTCAAGCTTCCTCCCTGAAGCAGCCCACACCCCAAGTTTCCGCCTCAAGACGAATCGCATCTGCCGCGCAACTCATTCCTTCCAAACAAAATTCGCCTTCCAGGACAAACCACGCCCCCTCAAGACCAAGTCAATCAGTCGAATTTGAGGAAATCTTCCTGACTGCTTTCGAATCTTCCAAGTCTATCCCCAAAAAACCTCTCGAGCAGAAAACTCCTGACACCTCGGAGAATAATATGTCCTATATTCTCGGTGGTAAATCTCCCTTCATCAATACCGACAAAATCGTCAAGCGCCCCCTCTCCGATTCTCGTAAAGAAAAACCCCTCGCCAAAACTCCACTTAGTACCTCAGTAGGTAGCCAGTCTGAGTTCTCCGTTGCTCCTAAAACTCGCAAAAACGTTTACGCCAAGCGCGAGGCTACTAAAAAACCAACTAAGTCTACCGGCACCATGATCGTAGAGGACCGCCAGAAGGGAATTGGTATCTCTTTAGCTGTCGCCATCACTCTCATGATTATCCTCGGTACAGTCGTCGGCACCCTGGTTTATTTTGCCTTCTTCCAGTAGCTATTTAGATCTATTTTTGTATGTGAATACATTAGGAATATGTTCTTTACTAAACGTGCTGATCTAATATCAGTAGCTGATAATTATCGTTTAGTAAAATTAGATTTTGCAATTTTTGGACTCAAAATATCCCCCAAAGCTTCTGGGAATAGACATATATTATTTCTAGATGATAATATAGGGGTAGTGAAGATACTATTAATTTATTCTAAAAACGATATCCCTGCGCAAAATGAAACACAAGAGTGGGAAATATCATAAAACACAATATCCAAATATAGGAGATATTTTTAACTTATAGGGAACTTTTCTTGGAGTTGTCGCTCAAAAGTTACCAAAAAGCTTCGGGCCATCACCAGGTTCTCCTCTATATCCTTCAAGCTCTTCACTTGATAAAGCTTCTCTAGTTGCTTTACAACTTTTTTTGGCAGATGATTGGAAATGTGACATAGTCCGTAGTCATAATGATCCGGAATATAGATGAGTCTAGCAATCACGACTAGTGGATCCGCAATGTTCTCCAGATATTTCAAATATGCTTCAAGATATTGTCCACGGTTGACGTACTTCTTAACACGACTCTCCTGCAAAATTCGGTTCTTAGCACCAGAAAAGATTTCTTCGATTTGTTTAATATCCAAGTCACCACGCGTCTTAAAGGTAATAATATTACTCTTGTCAAAAATAACTACCGGGCGTTCGGCAATATCATTCTCATAAAAAGAAGTCACATCAAGACCACGAATTTCGTGAGATTGTACGCAAATATCTAGGGTTAGATATTCAGAGGTATTAGCAAGGTGAATATTGCTCTGAGCTATATTTGACCTAATGTCATCAACTCTCGAATCAATCTCACCCAATTTCTGCAAAGCCTCTATACACTCATGGAGAAAGGACTCCTGATGACTTTTCTCAACATCAAACCAAAAGTCTATATCTGAGTATTCATCAACTTTGTCTAGCCCATCCGCACCTTCAAGCCACATTGCAAAAACATAGTTCTTTGCAATAGCAAAAGTCTTTAGGTATTGTATGATTGTATTTCTGTCTATCATAGTACTATTATAAGACAAAAATACCCCACGATCTTTAAAAATCGGACCACATCGCAAAAACAAAAGTACGTGCGACTTGATAAATTGAAATCCTATGATATATACTAGGTTTGCATCGTTGAAGTGTATGCAGAATTTTTATATTTTTCGAGAGGTTAATGAATGTTGTCAAGTGAATTATTTTCATTATTAGAATCTAGAGGCTATGTGTATCAATGCACAAATCTTGATAAAGTCAAGAAACTGTTTGCGTCCAATGAAAAGTTTACGTTTTATTTAGGAATTGACCCTACCGCTGATAGTCTGCACATTGGTCATTTCTTTGCGCTTATGATGTTTAGATATCTGCAAGATGCTGGCCATAAGGGTATTGTTGTTATTGGCGGAGCCACCGCTTTGATTGGCGATCCTAGTGGTAAGAGCGATATGAGAAAAATGATGACCAAGGAACAGGTTAGATATAATTTAGAAGAAGTAAAAGCCTTGGTTAAAAGATTTGTGAGAACGGACGGAGACAATCCAGCTGTCATTCTTGATAATGGCGATTGGATTAATTGCCACACATATGTCGATTTTATGAGAATGGTAGGTGTGCATTTTAACGTAAATACAATGTTGTCGGCTGATGCATATGCCAATAGATTAAAAGAGGGCGGCTTGACGTTCTTGGAAATGGGCTATATGCTTATGCAGGCATATGATTTTGTATATCTCAACAGAGAATATGGTTGTGTGTTGCAAATTGGCGGTAGCGACCAGTGGGGTAATATTACAGCTGGCACTTCATTAAATAGAAAGATGCATTTTCTTGATCAGGATAGCGAAAGCGATGAAGATGAAATCTTTGGCTTGACCTGCCCGCTTCTTCTTACAAAAGAAGGTAAGAAAATGGGTAAAACAGAAAACGGCACTTTGTGGGTAGCTAGAGATAAGACTACCGCATATGATTTTTATCAGTATTTTTATAATGTGAATGATGAGGACGTAGAGATGCTTCTAAAGTTGTTTACGCGTGTACCTCTTGATGAAATCAGTGCGCTGTGTAGCTCTGATATTTTGAGCGCCAAGAGAACGATGGCCTACGAAATCACAAAGTTAGTGCATGATGAAGAGGAAGCAAATAATGTGTTGGGACAAGTGGATTCCTTGTTTAAAAATAGAAATTCAGGTAAAAATGCTCCCGAAAGTGATTTCGTTGTTTCTGAAGGCTCAATTAATGTTTGTGATTTGTTTGTAAGATCCGGACTTGCATCATCCAAGAGTGAAGCGAGAAGACTTATTCAGCAGGGTGGTGCATCTGTGGATGGTGTTCGTTGTACTTCGACAGATGAAGTGTATTCTAAGCCGGCGAAAAGAGATTACGTGTTGTTGAAAAAAGGAAAGAAAGTCTTTTTAAAAGTTAAATTTATCTGATTAGAGATATTACTGGACTCTTAAATATCCTATGGTTATTTATCGAACCGAATAAATTACCCGGTAGATTATTACCACATTGTCTAATTGTAGTAAAAACGGGTGGCTAAAGATAGATACGATATAGTGGTTGAAGGTAAAATGGCTGAAGTTGATATACTTGTCGATAAATTGAAAGGTCTGGTATTGATGGATTTTGAATTTAATACAGTAGAGGAAAAAATCGGCTTTCAAAATGCCAAGCATAGCATTGGCTGATGTAATGCAAGAAGATTTTATTGCTGGAGGATTATTGGCCAGTAAAACATATCATGATATTGCGTCAGAGCTAGAACGTTTTGACTATAAACAAATAAGACAATCATAATAGATAAAAAATCGCCCTATGGGCGAAAAATCTCAAGATTTTGCAATTTTGGTGCGAGTGGAGAGAATCGAACTCTCGTCCCAAGTTTGGAAAACTTGTATACTAACCGTTGTACTACACTCGCCCGTATTAGCCTCTCATAATCTAAGAATCTTTATCTGAGTCAAGTTCCTATAATGAGGTTATATGGGGTGGGAAATCGGAATTGAACCGACGACCTTCTGGACCACAATCAGACGCTCTAACCGACTGAGCTATTCCCACCATCTTGTCAAAATACATGCCAAATCATCTTCGGCAAACTCATTATAACAGACCCCACCCCTCTTTACAAGCAATTTAGCCTACTCCCCCTCCGCCATACTTACGCTCAATACTTTTTGTAAAATTTGGTGCAAATCTCTGTCCAAAATCTGAACCACCCCTAGTTTTCTGCTCTCCAACATTACCGCCACCGCTTCCTCCGCCTTCAGCACCATGGCCGTTTACAGAATTCAACTTGCTCCCGAATCCCGCTCCATCCTCGCTCCTTGCTCTCATTTCAAGCCCAGTACCCCCCTTAGACATCTCTCCATTCATCACCTTCATCCCCAGTCCACCTCTCGCAAGCTCCGCTTTCTGCTTTGCCGCCGCTGCATAATCTCGATAATCCTTATAGCTATCAGCCTCTCGCCTCGCGTTTCCTACTTGTCCCCCACTACCACCGATCTCTCCATTCACGCCTTCTAGTCGCCCCCCACCAGCGCTCGTCACTCGCTGTCTCGCCATCGCAATTCTTGATGATAATGTTGCACTTTCGTACCCCCGCACATATTGCCTATTCTCGTCTAAATCCTGTCGTTTCTCTACACTTTTTCCATTCGCTGCCGTCCCAATCCTCCCCCCATTCTGCGCCCCGCCATAAGTCGAGGAGTGAAAGAAATCATCTCGCTCATCTCCCCGCACCGAAAAAGATCGCGCTAAGCTTTGGTCGTTCATTGCAAAGTTATTTCCCATATCCTTATCTTAACATAAACAGTAAAAACAGTATCGTTTTTGTTTAGTCTCTCACTGATCCCACCAACCTCGCATTTTTTGCCTCTTGACTTTTTCGAAAAATGTATAATCAACACTGGACAAAATGCTTATTTCATAGTATAATTAAATCATCTATCGGAATAGTCTGATGGACGCTCTTTTGGGAGTGATTTTTTGTGTTTGGCACACAAAGTGCCAGAAAGGTGGGAACATGAAAAAAAATACATTTGATAAGATCAGGTCTTGGTTCGGTGAAGTCGACTATGAAGAAGACTTTTCCAATGAGGTTCAAGCCAAAGATCCCCGTGAAGGGGAGAATACGGAAGAAACTAGGGAAAGGATGAGTAACTACTCTTCTTCCCTTCAATTTATGAAGGACGTGGAAGAGGCAATCCAGCTTAGCGTCTTTTCCGGGCGCTTGATGGAATTTCTTGAGTTCCTGTTCATCGAAAACGACAAGGTCTTCGAAAGCCTTGTCGAAAGCATCTCGACCACCAGCTGTCAGCTGGTGATCAGAAATGGTTTTAGGGTCTCCGGACCCGACGGAGACAAGTTCTTTGTAGCCGCCTCCAAGGCTACAGAGTACTTGGAAGGACATCTCGACTACCAGATGTCTTCCGTTCCTGTGGCGGCTGCCGTCAGGAATGGCAAGATCGTTTCTGTCCGGGAGGCGACCAAGGAAGAGATTGAAAAAAAGAAGAAGGAGCATGACGAAAAAGCTCCTGTAAAGGCGACCTAGTCGCCAATCACTCCTAAAAAATCCTCCGCAAGGGGGATTTTTGCGATATTACCCCAGATTTTCTATAGTTTGCAAACATAAGCGTTATTATTATATAACCATTGACATTTTATGTCAAATATAGTATAATCGAGCCAGTCTGAAGTACGGCCTGATCTCCGTATTGATATGACGACCATTAAAAACCGAATCATCTCAGGTTCTAAACGAACCTGTTTACATAGATTTTGCCACATTGTGGCGCCAACCTATTTTTTCTCAAGGATGGCGCCACCCTCCTTGAGATTTTGCCCCACACAAAGTGGGAGAAGGTCAAAGGAGGACCAATATGCTAGTTTTCTTTTTATTGTTTATAACCATATCAGCGCTCTGTGCGCTGATGTGGGTAGGGCAGGCCTCAGGGGAGGAGGCCATGGAAGATACTTTACGAATTAGAAATGTCGTAAAGTATTCCTTGCTTTTCTCCGGAGTCTCCGGTTTGCCGGTTATGGCCGGCAAGCTCCTCTGGGCTCCGGAATGGATCTTTTCAGTAGAGGCAGTCATCTTGACTGCTCTCTGCTGGAAGATTAAGCAGAGACTTCGGAAAAGGAGTCTCATGCTGGCTTTCGTAAGCTTCATGGCGAGCTTTTACAATGCCATCGCCATGGCTTACGGTAGAGTGACCATCGCAACTACGGTTGTGATGGCTATCTGTTGCCTTTTGATCTTTGCCAGATACAACGGCAAAGGGAAAAAGGTGATCAGTCTCCGTCGGAGGGTGCCCGAAAAGATTACCTTCACGGAGGTTTCAACGTTGTTGGCGATTATTGTTCTAATCGCATTATCGCTTTATGCGATTAAAACAGTCAGATTTTAGAAAGGGGGGAAATAGATGAACATAAAGAAAATTCGCGGCATCGTGGTCGCGATGATAGTTTTTCTGCTGGCAATTATCGGCGTTTCCAAGGCTAAGGATTTTTTCCTGGCTAAGGACGCCGTTGCCAGCGAGGGAGAGGTCAAAGAGGCGTTGACCGTCAACTTTGATGAGGCCCTCCTGGGTAAGGCCTACCCGGAGGTCTCCAGAGAATTTCTCGACTCCTCTATGCCGAACAAGAATAGAGAAAGAGTCGAGGCGGCCGGTTTCTCAACCGCGCTGACCATGCCTTTCTCTGGATCTCAGCAGGAGGACGGGGTTACTTACCCTGACGAAACCATCAAAAGGTGGTGGAGTCAGGAGTTGAGGGAAGAAATCCTCCGCAACCCCGTCCATGGGATGGCTGTGATGAGGTCTCTCGCTGAACTTAAGTTCAGCGATGGATCGACTCTGGCCGACCTCAACCCTTGGCTCAAAGAAGCTATCATCAAGTATGATAACTTCTTCACCGAAGGCGAGGGGAAGGTCGGAACTTCCGGATTCTTGGAGGTGAAGAGCGAAGGTTCTTCTATCCAGGTAACCGAAGAGTATCGCCGCTATGCGGTTGGTACTTGCTGGTTACTGGATAGGTTCACTGACTGCAAGGTTCAGCGAACCTACTCCGAGCGGCACTGGGGGCTCAAGCCGGCTAACGACTTGACCCCCAGTCAGATCCGGGCTGAGGTCTTCGAAGGAGCGGAGGACAGAGACGCTCTCATCGTGTCTCTAACTTCCAAGTCCGGTAAGGTCTTTTTTACCATTGGATTTAATGTCCATGATAAAAGACCCGAAATCCCGGGCGAAAAGAAGCCTCCCGAGACCACGCCCACGCGTCCTCCCGAGACCACGACACGGCCTCCCGAGACCACGCCCACGCGTCCTCCCGAGACCACGACACGGCCTCCCGAGACCACGCCCACGCGTCCTCCCGAGACCACGACACGGCCTCCCGAG
>ERZ773065.913-NODE-913-length-15560-cov-16.370526_pt1 | contig 15560 bp, 13 predicted proteins | sample MGYA00580623_ERZ773065 | MGnify/ENA primary metagenome ERZ773065 (study PRJEB29015, sample SAMEA2738017) | human oral metagenome | biome: human oral; feature: human-associated habitat; material: dental | place: China | collected 2047 ...
CCAGGGAGCCGCCGCAGCCCAATTCGGCGTCGTCGGTGTGCGGGGCGAGCACCAGGATCCGCTTCGGGTCGATCACGGCGGTGAGCCTACCGCCCGCAGATCGATGCTCTGGTCCGCGACAGGCCCGGGCCCCGGGGAGAAGCCCTTGACTAGTCCATGCCCATGATGTATACTAAGAATCCATAATAGGTTTTCTCTACAGAGAATCCTCTCATCAGGGCATTCTTCTCTACAACTAAACTCTCTGATCCTGCGCTGCTGTCGCTACGTGTGGCCTGCTCCTGACTTATATCATATGCCATTATCTGTGAGAGCCGTCGATCCTTCGGAGGTTGAATCCCATGTTTATGAGAAAATTTCGGCCATCGCAATCTTGAGCGTGCTTGTTGTGGTGTGCTCGGTGATGGATGCGGCGGTCGCCGACGATAGAGTAAGGAATGATGAGGCGGTCGCCGCGGTCATGAAAGCGGATCCCGGCTTGAGGGAAGCGGCGGTTCAGGTTTCTGAGGATCAGGTCCATGGTAATAGACCCATCGTCACCGAAGATTCGCGGGTGACATTATCCGGTCACTCCCTGGCAAGTGTTCCCGTCGGGGATGCCCATCGGGAAGGTTATTCGGTGAGTCTGCCCTTTACTGGCGTGGCATCTGACATGGAAGTCTCTTCGACGGGGGTGGTCGTGATCGACAACCACAACGGCTCGAAGACGGTTCCGGTTCCCCGTAAGGATGGGAGCTTGCAGATCAATACCGTAATCGAATCCTCAAATGCGCCCACGGCTTACTCCTATGGTTTCGTCATCCCTGGGGCTGTTGAGGTCAGAGAGGAATCTGGTTCGATTCTCTTCTTTGACAAAGAAGGGAATATGCTCGCTGGCGTGGCTCCGGCCTGGGCTAGAGATGTCAGCTGTTCCAGGAGTTCAGTAATAGTCGAAAAGTCTATCAGAATCAGGTCGTATACTCAGCTATGCTGACACCTTGGGGATGGTCCGTCTATACGGGTTCCAGTGTCCCTGGAGGATTGCCGGCCGGATATGCCATAGTACGAAATTTCGGATGGTCTGAGTGGAAGCAGAGGCTGTTGGGTTTAAATCCAGCCGCCACAATTGAGCAGCAGTACGTCTGCCATGCTAGATTCGGGTATGCGATCTGGAAGTCGGGATTCCACTGGGATCTTGAAGCCGCCCGGCCCAGCAAACCGGACTGGACCAGAAATCCTTTCCAGCACATGTGTAACTGGTGAATAGGAGACGCAATGTTTCGTAAGGGAGCTTCTCTGGCTGTGGTTCTGCTGCTCGGGCTGACGGGATGTACGAATGAGTGGTCGCGATCGCAGATCGATCTGCATCGCTTTGTCGAGCACCATGACCCGCAGTGGACCTATCTGAATGCGCGGGACGCCGGTGAGCTGTGTGCCGAGGCGGGCTGCGTCCAGGCTGTCCGCAGCGACGTCGTCACGATCTTCAAATTCTCGAAAGGATCCCAGGCTCGAGCTTTCGCCGCGTCGTGCGACTGTGAGGTGTTCAGCCCGCTGGTGCTGCGCTACGACGACCGGTCACTGACGCCATCGCAGCGCCGAGACATCCGCGACACGGTCGCGAACATCAACGCCGAGGATGACCTGGGATAGCTCCGGCGCGAGTTCACGGCCAAGCCGGACCAGGATCTCCAGGTGGTAGCCGAGCTCTCGGACCGGGAAATCGTAGATGAAGCGGCGCTCGGCTGGTACCCCGAGCGAGTCCAGCGCCTGCTCGCATTCCTGCTTCAGCTGGCCAGGACGGGCCCCCTCAGGCAACGACTTCTCGGCCGTCGAGAAGACCGCCACCGACAGCTCGACGCCTTCCTCCAGGGAGCCGCCGCAGCCCAATTCGGCGTCGTCGGTGTGCGGGGCGAGCACCAGGATCCGCTTCGGGTCGATCACGGCGGTGAGCCTACCGCCCGCAGATCGACGCTCTGGTCCGCGGCAGGACCAGATGCCAGGCAAACCCTTGATGAATCCACAACGGTGTTCCGCTGCGGACACTATCGTTGCATCAGGGTCTTTGCCCTGCCCGGCTGAAGTGCGTCACTGGGCGTCCTCAGCATCGGGAACAGGGTCCGTGGCGTACGAATGCCCGGTGAGCAGACCGACCAGGAAGATCACGATCGACACGGCGCCGAGCGCGAAGACCACATCGCCGGGGGTCCGTAGCCACTTCAGCAGCGGCAGCCAGCCGGAATACAGGAATTCGCTGGACCGGGCGTACCACAGCCCCTTCGTGATCGACGCCCAGGCCTGGGCTAGGCCGACCGGGAGCAGACTCATCAGCGACATCATCAGCAATCCCAGATTCAGGCCCCAGAACCCGAACCGGAGATACCGCTCGTTCCACCTGCGGTCCGGCATCAGGCTGCGCAAGCAGAACAGCATTAGTCCGATGCCGAGCATTCCGTACACCCCGAACAATGCCGTATGCCCGTGCAGCGGGGTCAGGTTCAGACCCTGGACATAGAACAGGGAGATCGGCGGGTTGATCAGGAAACCGAAGACCCCCGCCCCCAGCAGATTCCAGAACGACACCGAGACGAAGAACCCGATCGCCCACCGGTAGCCGGCCACCCACGGCTGCAGCTTCAGCAGCCGCAGGTGCTTGAAGGCCTCGAAACCAATCAGCACGAGGGGGACGACCTCAAGCGCCGAGAAGCAGGCCGACCAGGCCATGACCGCGTCATTCGAGCCGGAGAAGTACAGGTGGTGGCCGGTGCCGATGATCCCGCCAAACAGATAGACCACAGTCGAGGAGAGCACCGCGGTCATCGCCGAGGAGGCTTTAACTAGCCCGAGCCGGGCGAACAGGAAGGCGATCACGACGGTCGCGAAGACCTCGAAGAAACCTTCCACCCACAGGTGAACCACCCACCAGCGCCAGTACTCGATGATCGACAGATGGGTGTGGCGGCCCATGCCGAAGGCGGCGGCGAAGAAAGTCGTGATCGCCAGTGAGCTGAACAGCAGCATGATGATCAGGCCCCGTTGGGAACCTGAGGCGAGCGGAGCCTCGGCGCTGGGTTGCACCGGCTGGCGGCTCTGCCGGGCCCGGCTGACCGCCGGCCACATGCCTCGGGCGACCAGCACGAACCACAGCAGCAGACCGGCGAAGAGGCCGACCTGCCAGCCGCGGGCCAGGTCTAGGTACTCCATGCCGGTGGTTCCCAGCCACCAGGTGAGCTCGGTGCCGTGTCCCATCCGACCGGTGATCGAGGCCCACTGGCCAGCCATCGCCCCCAGCACCACCAGTACCAACGCCCCGAAGAGCAGATTCACCCACAACCGCTGGTGTCGGGGGTCGCGTCCACCGACCGCCGGCGCCACACACAGCCCGGTCGCCAGCCAGGCGGTCGCGATCCACAGCACGCCGAGCTCGGTGTGCCAGGTCCGGACCACTGCGTACGGGAGGATCTGGTCGATCTCGATCCCGTACAGGGCACCGCCCTCAACGCCGTAGTGGGCGCTGAGGATGCCGCAGCCGATCTGTAGCAGGAAGAGCGCCCCCACCACGTAGAAATACTTCACGGTCGCCCGCTGCGACGCGGTGGGGCGGTAGTCCAGCAGCGGATCTCGCGCGGGCGGGTCCGCCACCTCGTCTTCCTGCTGGCGGGAGTGGAAGAAGATCATGGCGCCGATGCCGGCGAGCAGCAGGACAAAGCTGATCAGGCTCCACAGGATCGCCGTGGGGGTGGGGGTGTTGTCGATCAGGGGCTCGTGCGGCCAGTTCCGGGTGTACGTGGCGTCACTGCCGGGGGCGTTCGTGGACGCCGCCCAGCTCGACCACCAGAAGAAGTCGTTCACCTTCGTCATCGCCGTCGGGTCGGTGAGGCTGCCGGGCGCGATGGCGTACGGCTCGTAGCCCTGGGCGAAGATCGCCGCGTAATGTTCGCTGTTGGCCCGGTAGGCGTCGACCCGAACCTGCGTGAGGGTGACCGTGGCTGTGCCCGCCTGGTACGTGTTGGTGCGTAGCAGTTGCTTGAGCTGGGCTCTGGCCGCCGCCTGCTGGTCTGCTGGCAGGGCGTCATAGCCGCCGGCGCCCTGCTCGCGGGCGATCTGGTCCAGGATCAAGACCGATTCGCGGTGGAGCCAGTCGGCGGTCCAGTCGGGCGCCACGTACGCGCCGTGCCCCCACACCGAGCCGATCTGCTGACCGCCGAGCGACTGCCAGATCTGCTGGCCGGCCAGGATGTCGTCGCCAGTCATCACAACCTGCCCGGAGCTGTCGACCACACGGGCAGGGATCGGCGGTTTGGCCTGGTTGATCTGGTACCCCATCCACAGCAGAACCCCGAAAGATCCGACGAGCACGACCGCCAGGGCGATCCACCAGCGTCGATCCCGACCGGCGAAGACTCTTGCCCCATCGACCGGACCCATCAGAACTCCTTCCGAGACAGGAAAAGCAACAACGATACCTGTATCACAGCTGGCGCTGGTTGTCCTGCCCTGGGAGCATCTGGGGTCGCGGCTCGCGGTGCGGACCGGCGACCGGTCGCCGGGGTCGGGGTTCAGGACCAGCGGTTGCGCGCCAGCTGGTTTGCGTGCCGGTCTGCTGCTCGGGGGCCGGCCGAGTTGGAGCCCGGCACCCGGCTGGGTAGCTGGTGGCGCAGACTGGCCGACTGCTGCCGGGCCCAGTCCGCGGGCGCATGGAGCAGATCCGGCGGGGGCGTCATCCGCAGCCGGTTCACCCGCTCAGACATGACCTCGGCGAAACGGGTCACCGTGTCCGGGTCGGGCGTCATCCGCAGCCGGTTCACCCGCTCAGACATGACAGGCCGATCGGTCGCGCCGGCCCCGTGTGGTGAGCCTTGGGTGGTGCAGGGGCCGCATCGCGATGAGCACGGGGGATCCTCCGGGTCGGGCTTCCCCGGCAGAGCCGGGCTTGGGGGACGGCGCCACGAAGGTTGCTCTCCTACCTTTTGACGGGGAGCGGCCGACCTGCACCGGGGTATCGTCTAGCAGCCTTGACTCATGGTCAATGCCTTGGATGAGAGTTCTCTCATCCCTGTTCTTCGCCTGGGTGCCAAGGAACTTCGGATTCTCGGGGGAGGGATGGCAGCGGCCGTCCGGATCCCCATAGTTGGATCTGTCAGGCCCTCGACGGGGCGGGAGAGTCGAGTATGGCGAGAACGACCCAACTACTGTCACGGTCATGATGGTCGACGACGAGGGGCACCCGGGGAGCTCGCGAGGCGGCTACCAGGACCGTACCGGCGCCGGTTTCTCGCCCCCGTTCACTGCGACAGACGTACCAGCCAGCGACCAGAAACCCAGCCGACCACTAGGCTGCCGGTGAGCACCGAGGGTGAGGGAGCAGACCGTGGCAGACCTGAGCATCCAGACGACCCCGATCGACGGACTGCTGGTAGTGACGTTGGACGTCAGGGGCGACAACCGAGGCTGGTTCAAGGAGAACTGGCAGCGGGAGAAGATGGTCGCCTTGGGACTTCCAGACTTTGAACCGGTCCAGAACAACATGTCGTACAACGACGAGGTCGGCACTACCCGCGGCATTCACGCCGAGCCCTGGGACAAATTCGTCTCCTCGGCGCAGGGCCGCTACTTCGGGGTCTGGGTCGACCTGCGCCAGGGGCCCGGCTTTGGGACCACCTTCACCTGCGAGGTCGACGAATCGGTCGCGGTGTACGTGCCGCGCGGGGTTGGCAACGCGTACCAGACCCTGACCCCGGGCGTCACCTACGCGTACCTGGTCAACGACCACTGGTCGGCCGAGAAGACCAGCGAATACGCCTACGTCAACCTGGCCGATGAGACCCTGGCGATCCCGTGGCCGATCCCGCTGGACCAGGTCCAGATCAGCGACAAGGACCGCAATCACCCCCGGTTGGCGGATGCACTGCGGGTCCCGGCCCGTAAGACCTTAATCCTGGGCAGCCAGGGCCAGCTCGGTCGGGCTTTGGCGGTCGAGTTCCCCGATGCCGACCGGGTCGACGTGGACCAGCTCGACCTCACCGACCCAGACCAGGTCGCGGCCTGGCCCTGGGCCTCGTACGGGCTGATCCTGAACGCCGCCGCCTGGACCAACGTCGACGCGGCGGAAACGCCGCAGGGTCGGCGAGCCGCGTGGAAGGCGAACGCGAGCGTCCCGGCGAACCTGGCCCGGATCGCCGCCCGGCACCGCCAGACCCTGGTCCACGTCTCCTCCGACTACGTCTTCGACGGTTCCCGGCAGGGCTGGACCGAGGACGACGACCTGGCCCCGCTGTCGGTGTACGGGCAGTCGAAGGCCGCCGGGGACCTGGCAGTCTCGGTGCTGCCCCGCCACTACCTGGTGCGGGCCTCCTGGGTGATCGGTGACGGACGGAACTTCGTCTCCACGATGGCCGACCTAGCGGCCCGCGGAGTGTCACCGAGCGTGGTCGACGACCAGATCGGCCGGCTTACCCATGCCGAGAACCTGGCCCGCGCGATCGCGCACCTGGTCCGCAGCCGGGCGCCGTACGGCACGTACAACTGCACCGACGGCGGCGAACCGAGAAGTTGGGCGCAGATCGCGCAGGCGGTGTTCGAGGCGAACGGCCGTTCCGCCGCCGACGTCACCCCGGTTAGCACCGAGCAGTACTACGCCGGCAAGCAGGCCATCGCGCCGCGACCCCACGGCAGCACCCTGGATCTGTCCAAATTGGAAGCCACCGGCTACGTGGTTCCGGTGTACGAGCCTGGCCACTGACCCGAGCGTAGGCGAGGGCAAACAGACCCGCACCCCTAGAATGTCCGGCGGGCAGGCTGAAGGGGGAGGCATGGCGCAGCAGTTCCGGGTGACCTGGCAACGAGCCAGCCTGGCCGCCTGGGACGTGGTCAGCTGGCTGCTGGCCGCTACCTTGTTCACGCTGGCGCGCCACTACCGTCCCGGCGGGGGTTTTGAGCTGACCGACGGTGAGTGGCTGTACCTGCTGGTTTTCGTCTCGGCAGCCGTGGTCAGCCAGCTGGTCGGCGGGTACCTGACCAAGCTCTACCGGGGCCGCCACCATGTCGGCTCCTTCGACGAAGCCCTCACCCTGGGCCTGCTGGTGACCGGGATCGCCGTCATCTTGGTGGTGGGGTCGCTGGCGTTGGCCTCACCCGGTTTCCCGCTGTTTGTGATGCTCACGGTCCCGATCGGGGCGCTGATGCTGGAGGGCGCGGGCCGGTTCGCGGCCCGGGCGTACTTCACCCGGCACCTGCGCGACAGCGCCGCCGAGGACGCGATCGCGGTGCTGGTGTACGGGGCGGGTAACGCCGGGCAGCAATTCGGCCGGCTAGTGGCGACCGACAAGGACGCCCCGTACGAGATCGTCGGCTACATCGACGACGACCCGACCAAACAAAACCTGCACCTGGGCGCGTACAAGGTGCTCGGCAGTCGAAAGGATCTAGTGGCCCTGGCCACCAAGCACGGGGTGCAGACGATCGTGATGGCGATGCCGACCGCCACCCGGCAGCTGCTGCGGGAGGTGTCGCGGATCACCGACCGGGAGGGCCTGCAGCTGCTGGTGATGCCTGGAACCAAGGACATCGTCGGCGGCCGGGTGAACTTGGCCCAGTTGCACCGGATCGACGTCGCTGACCTGCTCGGGCGGCGTCCGATCACCACCGACATTGCCGCCATCGCCGGATACCTGCGCGGCAAAGTGGTACTGGTCACCGGGGCCGGCGGCTCGATCGGATCCGAGATCGCCCGGCAGGTGAGCCGCTTCGACCCGCGGGAACTGGTGATGCTGGACCGTGACGAGTCCGGGCTGCATTCCACCCAATTGTCGATCTACGGGCACGGGATGCTGGACACCCCGAACATGGTGCTTTGTGACATCCGCGACGCCGAGGCCCTCGACCAGGTCTTCAAGGCCCACCGCCCGGACGTGGTCTTCCACGCCGCGGCGCTGAAGCACGTCCCGATGCTGCAGCAGTACCCTGATGAGGGCTGGAAGACGAACGTCCTGGGTTCGCTGAATCTGCTGCAGACCGCGCGCCGGCACGGGGTCGGACGTTTCGTCAACATCTCCACCGACAAGGCCGCCGACGCGACCACGGTGCTCGGCAAGACCAAGCGGATCGCCGAAGAACTGACCGCCTGGCATGCCGGCGAGAACGCCCGCTACCTGTCGGTACGGTTTGGCAACGTCCTCGGCTCGCGGGGCTCGGTGCTGTTCACGTTTACCGCCCAGATCGAGGCCGGCGGCCCGGTGACGGTCACCGATCCACACGTGACGAGGTACTTCATGACTATCCCGGAGGCCTGCGAATTGGTGATCCAATCCGCCGCGATCGGGGAACCGGGCGATGTGCTGGTACTCGACATGGGCGAGCCGGTCCGGATCCTGGAAGTTGCCGAGGGACTGATCGCCCGTTCCGGCAAGGACATCGAGATCGTCTTCACCGGTCTGCGTGAGGGCGAGAAACTCCACGAGGTGCTGAGCTCCGCCGACGAATGCCTTGAGCCCACCTCGCACCCCATGATCAACCGGGTCCACGTCCCGCCGCTCGACCCGGCAGCGCTCGGCGACGGCACCCCTTTGCACGGCGACCAGATCGACCGTCTTACCCGCCAGCAGGCACCCGCCATCCCAGCGGACACCGCTAAGCGGTAGGCGGCAGAACCGGCTGGTGTGCGCACTGTGCCGGGCCGAAGCTGGCCCGGGCCGTCAGATCTAGCAGCCCAGACGCCAATGGGCCCGCAGGTGTGTACCCCCGTGCCCCAGGCCCCGGGTCTCGTAGGCGGCAGAACCGGCTGGTGTGCGCACTGTGCCGGGCCGAAGCTGGCCCGGGCCGTCAGATCTAGCAGCCCAGATGCCAATGGGCCCGCAGGTGTGTACCCCCGTGCCCCAGGCCCCGGGTCTCGTAGGCGGCAGAACCGGCTGGTGTGCGCACTGTGCCGGGCCGAAGCTGGCCCGGGCCGTCAGATCTAGCAGCCCAGATGCCAATGGGCCCGCAGGTGTGTACCCCCGTGCCCCAGGCCCCGGGTCTCGTAGGCGGCAGAACCGGCTGGTGTGCGCACTGTGCCGGGCCGAAGCTGGCCCGGGCCGTCAGATCTAGCAGCCCAGACGCCAATGGGCCCGCAGGTGTGCCGGCGTGGAGTCGGGCTGGGCGGACTGTCGCGCGGGGCTGGGTCTCGCAGACCGGCGGGCTGAATGCGGCCCGGCCCGGTGTTTCGGCGTGACACGTCCGGTATGGCCCGCTGGTGTGCAGTGCCCCTGGGGCGTGGCTGAGCCGGCCCGAGACAATCCCAGGCCGGCTCGGTCAAGGGGCCGCTCAGGCGGCCCTACGGCGGGCTGCCAGGATCGCCGTACCGGCCACCAGCAGTCCGGCGGCGAGGCCGGCCAGGCCGAAGGGGATGCTGGACCCGGTGTTGGGCAGTGTCGGCGCCGGGCCCGGAGTTGGGGCGATGGTGATCGTCGGCATGCTGCTGGGGGCCTCGGCCGGCGGGGTAGCTGAGGCGTTGACAACCGGTTTGTATCGGGCCGGGGCAGTGACCGTACCATCGGCGGTGATGCCCACCATCCGGACACCGTGGGTACGCCCGGTGAAGGTCGGTTCCGGGGTGAAGACGATCTCACCGGTGGCCGGGTCGATCTGGTATCGGCCCTCGCCCGCAACGGTAACCGTGGTCACGCGCGAACCATCGGGGGCGAGCAGGGAATAGGTCGAACCAGCCGGCAGCGGTGTCGGGAAATAGGATCCGACCGGCACCCGTTGCGGCTGGCCCTGATTGCCCCGGGTGGTGACGTTGACCGGATTCGGGTACACGGTCGGGGTGTACGTGACCTGCCGGGTGGCCGCCTCACCGGCGCCGATCGCGCCGTCGCCGTCGGCATCCCCGAACAGGATCACCCCGACCGGCTTGGTGACCGTGCCGGTGAAGCCGTCCGCCGGCGTAAAGGTGATCTCACCGGTGGCCGGGTCGATCCGGTACCTGCCCTCCCCGGGGACGGTCACATCAGTGGTTGGGGCCGCACTGACCGGGTCGACCAGGGTGAACCTGGGGTGGTCGAAGGTGTCCTTGGCGGCCTTGTCGGCCGGGCTCATCAGCTCGTCGATGCCGACTCGTTGGGGCGCGGTGACGACGCCGGCTGACGTTGCCGGGCGCAGTTCGGGCCGAACGGTGGGGGTGTAGCTGCCGTCGGGGGTCCGGGTTTCGTCCGGGTCGTAGATCCGGTCGCCGTCGGCGTCAACGAAGCCGAACACCGCCACCGTCGTGGCCGGGCCGACGAAATCCGGCAGTGGGTCGAAGGTGATCTCACCGGTGGCCGGGTCGATGGTGTAGGTGCCCTGCCCGTCGATCGTGACGGTGGTGGCCGGATTGCCGGCCTGGTCTTTCAACGAGAAAGTCAGCCCGGACAGGTCCGCATTCGGCTCCAGATAGCTCGCCGCCGGGGTGGTCTGGTTCGTGTCCTTCGCGTCGACCGTGGCGGCCGGTCGTGCCGTACGGGGCAGGACCACGATGCGGTGGCGGTAATCCTCCACCTCGCCGGTCCGCGACAGGCCGCCGGCGGTGGCTTCGTCGCCGTCGCGGGCGATCCGTAACCGGGTGTAGCTGTAGGCCTGGTGCGGGGTCGAGGTCGCCTGGGCCGGGACGGTCCACGACAGGTTCACGGTGGTGGCCCCGGCGCTGACCTGGACCGGTTGGGAGGCCTCGTCTGGGTCGAAGGTGCCGTTGTGGTCCCAGTCGATCCAGCCGCGTACGGTGGCCGGATGGGTCCCGTCGGTGCTGACCGGGATCGGCTGGCCGCCCAGGGAGAAGATCTCGCCGGGGGTCGCGATGAAGGTGTGAATGCCGTCGGCGCCGCGGATGAATCCTTCGACCCGGCCGTTGGTGCCGGGCCGGGTGACCACCTGGTCGAGGGCGTCCTCGTCATCGCTGGCGTCACGGTCGTCATTAGTGCCGTCGAGATGCCCAGTCGGGACCGTGCCGTCAGGTTGCGGGGTAGTGAAGGCGAACCGGTCCTGATCCACCCCGGGACCCCAGGATGAACCCGTTCCGCTTCAGGTCGAGTGTTGCGGGCGTGAGACCCGCGGTCGTGATCGTGGACCCGGCGGGAATCTCGGCGCCGGTCCAGGCGGTGTTCAGCATCGCACCGGCCGTGGGGTACGTGTTCTTCGCGTCGCCGAAGTCGAGGCTGTGGAAGAACCCGATCGCCACCGCGGTGCGCCCGTTGGGATTGCCAGCCAGGTAGGCCGGGTAGGACTGACCGACCACCATCGGCTGGTTCGGATTCACCCAGAATGGGCTGTTCTCGTCGTGCACCGGAAGCCCGGTGTACACGGCCGGGCCCTGGGAATTCCAGGCTCCGCGGACCGTGACCGACAGGGTGCGGCCGCCGTCGAGATAGGCGAGCGCGGTCCCGGCCTGTGCACCGTTGGGATTGGCGGCTGTTCGGCTGGGTTCCAGCCGCACGGTTCCGGAATTGCTGACGGATGCTTTCACGTCGTGGCCGTCGGCCGTGCCGCCGTACTCCAGGATCCGCCACGGCGCGGTCGTGTTTGGGTCTTTCGTGGCGGCGATGTATTCCCGGGTGAAAGCGTTCGAAGATTCGGCGTCGGCCAGGACCAGGCCGCCACCTTGGTATTCCCGGCCGTCGACCAGCACCCGGCAGGACAGGTCGAAGGTGACCGTGTCCCCATTGGTAGCGGTGGCTAGGCCGGCGACGAGGTGGTTGCTGGGGCCCGAGCCGCCCACGTTGTACAGGTCGTCCAGCGCGTCCATACGCCACGATCCGGGGTATAGGTGATGACCGAGGTGGCCGCGGGCTGGCCACGATCGGAGGTGATCTGCCCGATCGTGCACGTGGTCTCGACCGTGGCGGTGCCCATCCGACGGGTGAAGGTCTTCGTCGTGTTCGGGGCGATAAAGGAGTTCGCGGCGCCCCAGTCGAACCAGTCGATCTGGTCGCGGTACCGCCCCGTCCCACCGGTCGCCAGCGTGGCCTCGGCTGAGGGTGCGCTGGCGCTGAAGGGGATGATCGACAGTAGTACCGCGGCGGCCGTCGACAGCACCGCCGTACGGGCCCGCCGGCTCCGCCTCGACGTCTGAGAACTCATGACAGCCCTACTCCATCCCACGATGACGACTGGCCCAGGGCAACGAGCCGCCCAGAGCACGAAAAATCCGTGCCAGAGAAGCCGCATGCGTGGCTGAAGACTCGCTGGTAGATCAGCAAGGCGACCAAGACACCGCGACTCTTGACAGGATCAGATGAGGCTAGCGCATCATGACGATGAGTTGTGAATGGATGAGATTTCTCTTCGTTGGCGGGAGGTTAGTGCCGCCGCCGGCGGTACCAGCCGATCGCCAGGCCCGGCAATCGGGCGACCCCGACCGACAGCAGCAACCATCCGACCAGGAAGATCCCGTACACGCTGAGTCGAGTCGGGCCGCTGAGCACTAGATCGTCTTTCGGGTTCAGTACCTGCACCTGCGTTTCGACCGAGTGCCTGCCCCTCTTGTGGCTCTCGATCTCCAAGCGGCGGACCACCTCGGCCTGGCCAGACCGCTCCCGGCGAGACAGAATGGTCACCTGATCACCGGGCTTGGGGCCCTCTCCGGCCCACGCGGTGACCGTGGCCTCGCACCAGTACAGCCCCCACTGGTGAGGATGGCAACGACTGATCTGTACCTGTCCCTGACCGCCGGCCAGCTCCGGATGGACGTGCATCCCGAGCACCGGCTGGAGCAGATTCAGGACCGGTATCGCCAGGAAGAACATCACCATCACTATTGCCACGACCGGAGCTGAGACCCCTTTGCGGGCTAGCGTGTTATCAGGTTGTGCGTCTTCAGGCGGCTGGTGGTTCGGATCTGTCACTCAGACAGCCTAGTAGGCGGCACAGATCCAGCCGAGGCCCGCGGGGGCGAACTACTGACCTTGCTGGGCGTATTTCGCCTCGGTCGCCTCCTTCGCGGGACGCCACCAGGGCTCGTTGTCGCGGTACCAGTCGATGGTGGCCTGGAGTCCGTCGGTGAAACTGCCGTACTGGGGCTGCCAGCCGAGTTCGGAACGCAGCTTGGAGGAGTCGATCGCGTACCGCAGGTCATGGCCGGGGCGGTCGGCGACCAGGTCGTACGCGTCCCGGGGCTGGCCCAGCAGCTCGAGGATGGTCTCGATGACGTCCTTGTTGTTTTTTTCGCCGTCGGCGCCGATCAGGTAGGTTTCGCCGATCCGGCCGCGTTCCAGGATCGTCCAGACTGCGGCATTGTGGTCGTCGACGTGGATCCAGTCGCGGACATTCTGGCCGGTCCCGTACAGCTTCGGACGCAGGCCTGACAGCACATTGGTGATCTGGCGGGGGATGAACTTCTCGATGTGTTGGTACGGCCCGTAGTTGTTCGAGCAGTTCGACAGGGTGGCCGCCACCCCGAAGGAACGGACCCAGGCCCGGACCAGCATGTCGGAGGCGGCCTTCGACGACGAATACGGCGACGACGGGTTGTATGCGGTGGTCTCATGGAAACGGTCCGGGTCGTCCAAGTCGAGGTCGCCGTACACCTCGTCGGTGGAGATGTGGTGGAAGCGGGTGTCGTGGGCGCGTACTGCCTGCAGCAGGGTGTACGTGCCGACGATGTTGCTCTGGATGAACGGCCACGGGTCGTTCAGCGAGTTGTCGTTGTGTGATTCGGCGGCGAAATGGGCCACCGCGTCGGCCTCGCCGACGAGCCGGTCGACCAGGTCGGCGTCGCAGATGTCGCCGACCACCAACTGCACCCGGTCCTCGGGTAGCCCGCCCAAGGAATCCGCGTTGCCGGCGTAGGTGAGCTTGTCCAGCACCACCACCCGGGCGTCGGTGTGGGTCGCGACCCACCGTACGAAGTTTGAGCCGATGAACCCGGCCCCGCCAGTCACCAGGAGCGTCTGCATGGCGGTTATGCTAGCCGGATTCCGTACGGGGCAGCCGGCCCCATGCGGGCTAGGAGGCAGTGTGAAGGGCATCATTCTGGCGGGCGGGGCAGGAACCAGGCTGCACCCGCTGACGATCGGGTCGAGTAAGCAGATGCTGCCGGTCTACGACAAGCCGATGATCTATTACCCGCTGTCGACGCTGATGCTGGCCGGGATCCGGGATGTGCTGGTGATCTCGACCCCAGTTGATTCGCCGGCTTTCCAGCGGCTGCTCGGTGACGGCTCCCAGTGGGGGATATCGATCACGTACACGATTCAGCACACCCCGAACGGTCTGGCGCAGGCATTCGTGCTCGGCAAGGATCATGTCGGCTCCGACAAGTCGGCCCTGGTGCTGGGCGACAATTTGTTCTACGGTCGGGGCCTGGGCCAGCAGCTGCGCAGCCTGCATGATGTCGAGGGGGCGGCGGTTTTCGGCCACTGGGTAGCCGACCCGACAGCGTACGGGGTGGTCGAGGTCGACGCCGCCGGCACCGCGCTCTCGATTGAGGAGAAGCCGAGACAGCCGAAGTCAAACTGGGCGGTGCCTGGGCTGTATTTCTACGACGAGAACGTCTGCGACTATGCGGCCGGGCTGCAGCCGTCGGCTCGCGGCGAGTACGAGATCACCGATCTGAACCGGATCTACCTGGAGCAGGGCCGGCTGCGGGTCTCGCTGTTGCCGCGCGGTACGGCCTGGCTGGACACCGGTACCTTCGACTCGCTCGCCGAGGCCGCGGAATTTGTCCGCACTATGCAGAAGCGGACCGGGCTGCTGGTCGGCTCCCCGGAAGAGGTCGCCTGGCGTAATGGGTATATCGACACTGAGGCGCTACTCAAGCAGGCCGAGGCGCTCGGCAAGTCCGGATATGGCTTCTACCTCGCCGAGCTGGTACGCCGCGACGGCGCGTGAACTCTTTTTCGAGCGAGGTGACGCCCAAGATTCCAGTGGTGCTTGAATGGTCAAGAGACCTAGGAGAGGACATTCATGAGGATCGGGATCATCGTCGGATCGGTTCGTGAGGGGCGTCTGGGCGAGTCAGTCGGCGAATGGGTACTGCAGATCGCCAGCGGCCGTGACGCCAGCTATGAGCTGATCGATCTCAAATCTTTCGATCTGCCGCTGCTCACCTCCCCGGTCCCGCCGGCGATGGCGAACCGGCAGTACAACGACGAGCGGGTGAGCCGCTGGGGTCGGGCCATCGACGACTGTGACGGCTTTGTCTTCGTGACCCCGGAGTACAACCACTCTGTTCCGGGCGCGTTCAAGAATGCGGTCGACAGCATCGGCCCGGAATGGCAGGGCAAACCGGTCGGTTTCGTCGCGTACGCCTCCGAGGATGGCATACGCGCGGTCGAGGCCTGGCGTCAGATCCTGGCCAACTTCTCGATGCCGACGGTCCGCAATCAGGTCTCGCTGAACCTGTTCACCGACGTCACCGACGGCAAGCTGACTCCTTCCCAGCGCCACGCCACCAGGCTGACTGCGATCCTCGACGAGCTGGAGACGCTGATCACCAAGTTGCGCTGATCCAGCCCGAGCGAAGGCGCGGGCAAACAGACCCGGCCGCGGAGCACCCCGTCTGGACGACGAACGACGAGAAACGACCAACCCGGCCACGACCCCATGAACCTTCTCGTCAGTGAGGAGGAAGACGGGGG
>ERZ773065.916-NODE-916-length-15531-cov-10.551564_pt1 | contig 15531 bp, 16 predicted proteins | sample MGYA00580623_ERZ773065 | MGnify/ENA primary metagenome ERZ773065 (study PRJEB29015, sample SAMEA2738017) | human oral metagenome | biome: human oral; feature: human-associated habitat; material: dental | place: China | collected 2047 ...
GCTTGGACCGGACAGCGCCCAAGTGCCATTCCGATGGTACCAGAGGAGTTGACAGTTGATGTATTCATGAAGTTGCCTACTACTAAAAAAGCTATTGAGAATCATGAATTACCAGTGGGGGTAGAATTTGAAGAAGTTCAAACTATCAGCTTGCCGTTCAATAGGTTAAAACACTTGCTAGTACTATCTGACAAAGATACTGCTATGACTGCTGTGACGAATCACATAATAAAAATCCTGCTTTATATGTTTGACAAAGAAATAATTACGATTTTCGATCCAATTGCGGAACATAGCCAATTTTCAAATAATGTAGGTAATTATATAGGTTTTGATATGGCTTGCCGTTCGACACTTGAGACCTTGAGGGAACAGGTTCTTATGGCTAGAAAACAACGTAGCACTTTTGAGCATTTTGTTGTCATAACAGATGTCTCACAGTTTGTTTCACAAAATAACATTGAACCTAATGAGCTAGCTCTCTTGATGGAGGAAGGACAGAGAGTAGGGCTTCGTTTCGTCTTTGTTGCTCACAAAACTTATCTGAACAGCTACACAGACATATCTAAATACATGAAAGCTCATCTGGATACAGCACTTGTAGCCATGAAAATGGGAGATCAAAATATCTTTACTCGCTCGTCTACAGGGCGAGAAGAGCCATTGCTAGATGATCAAGTTTATCTTCACTATCAAAATGCACAAATAAAATTGAAGATCACAAAATAATAGGAAAATGAGGTAATATTTATAATGTCCAAAGAGAAATATCTGCAGATAAAAAAAGAGTATAGAATTCGACTTGCTTTGGTGATTGTTCTTTTCATTTTATTTGCCATACTAGATTGTATACTGATATATAGTTCTTCCAGATTTATCCCGCTTTTAGCAACAGCCATGGGGTCTGTTGTACCATTGAATCACTTTCTCTTAGTTCCTTTTTGGCAACAGAAAAAAGCGATAGAAGAACAACATCCTGAATGGAAAGAGCTTAGTCCAAAAGGTGTGAGAGTGCCTGCACTAGAGGCTAATAAAAGAACATTAGCTGGTATTGGTGTGGCTTTAGTTTTGCTTTTCTCCTTTGCTATGTTTTATAAGCCTGTTGAACAGCGGCAGGAGATTAATTTTAAAGAGCTAAACGATATATCTAAACTAAATTCCGAGCTCTCTACATCATCTAGAGTATCAACATCTTCTGAGTCTGATTCGTCATCTTCGACGGGAGAAAGTTCTCAAACAGAACGTTCAAATAAGGAGATTAATAACTCTTATTACCATATTCCAGGGACTGACGATGATGAGGTTAGAGAGCTAGTTGAGAAATCTGTGAAAGAATTGAAAGAGGAACAATCGCAAGAACAGCCAGCAGAATAGAAGGAGGGTGAAAATGAGTGATGCTAGTTTAAGAGCGCAAATTTACAGCGATAAAGCCAAAAGAGAGAAGTACAAGAGAGTTCGTAGCTCCATTCAGTCACATGGCCTGGACTCAGATATAGATGTCAGTCGATATGAATACTATGTTGAACTTTGTGAAAAGGCTATTACTAAGATAGATGGTAATGAAGGTTATCACTATCTCTCAAATTTAAAAGCAAAACTGGAATCTGATAAAAAGACAATCAGGGAATATACTGATTTTGTCAAAGATGCTAACTCGGCATTTAAAGATTTATATGTAACTCTTGGACAAAAAATATCAGCCTTAGATTCTGCGATTAGTAGCAATATAGCGGCCTATAATAAAGGAAAAAAATGGTGGGAACAGATTTGGTGGTAAGAGGAGATATTTATGGATACAGATATTAACACTATTGATAGTAGCTATACAAGTGATGTAGTAACGTATGATGACAGTCAGATTGATACGGTTATCAACGAATTAAACGAGATTAACAATCTTCTTTCCAGTATTGACTCCGAAATATCTGGTCTTGAATTAAATGAGACGGAGTGGAAGGGAGAAAGTAAGAATCAATACTTGGACTTAAAGCAGTTTTTAAAGTCTTATCGCTCAGACTATGGTAAGAGTATCGAAGAGCTTCAAACGGTAGTATCGGGTTTAAAAACACTGCTTGGGTCTATCTCTAGTTCTCATGTAATAAAGGAGATTGATAACGCATGATATTCACATTAGAAGCTTTATACACTTTACATATATTCAATGATTATTCAGATGATTTAGTTTTTCTTCCGCTTCCAGTTGCTGTCGAAGGGAGTGAAAGCCGCAGAGAGAATCTTTTGTGGGTCTTAGAAAAAGGGTTTGAAGATTTGAAGGAAATGGGGCTTATTATTGACAATCAGCCAACAGAAGAATGCGCTCAATATGGGGCATATCTGAAGGAATATCATGAAGCTTCCTATCATTGTCAGATTGATCAGCGTTTATCCTATGCACCTGGTGTTGATGAATTTAAACGAATGGCCGTTATTATTATGGAAGTCGGGGACAATCAATTTCAAATTGATCGTGCGGGCTGTGCCGTTTTTCTTGCTTTTTTGATGGAGACGCATCCCGTCTTGCAAGATGTTGATGACACCATTAAAGATTATATTCACTCACAATGGGAAGGCGAAGCTTTTATGCGCTTGATGCTCCATCATGGGAATGATGAAGCAATTCGTATCCGAATAAATGAGTTTTCAAAAGATACACAAGATATTATCTACCTGACAAGCGATAATCATCTATATGAATATGACTTATCTCGGCAAATTCGTCGTTCGATTGATAGCGAGGAGCTAAAAACACAAATCATAAAAAAATTGAAAGTGAGAATGTGATATGGGGATAGATATCAAGCTAGTTTTGACGGATCAAGAACAGCTGATTTATCATAGTATGAACCTTGTCAGCTTGACGAGTCAGGTTGCTACTAAAATTCAAAACGTTTTATCAAGTCTTCCGAATCTTTCATCTGAGGGAGCCTATCATGATTTGATTGCCAATAGTGAAAGTAATGGAGGCCTGAGCTTATTCTATCTGAAAGCGCAGGAGTTTGAGACCCTCAGTGAGGTACTTTATAGACATGCTCAGAATACTTATGATAGGATGGTAGATACAGATAAAGTTTTAGCTACGGCAATTGCAAATTTAGTCCTAGATGATCCTAATGCAAGAGCAGAAGATAAGGAAGCGATTCGAAATGATCCGAAGGGTTCTGTTGAAAGGATTAAACAAAACTGTCAAGAACAAGAGAAGCAAGCTAAAGAGGAAGGGGTTAAATGACAAAATACTATACGAATAAACCAGATTTTACTGGTGATCCGTCGTCTCCACTCATTTCACCCAACAGTTACTTCAAGACGATGAGTGATCTCATGGATGATATTGAGGCTGCGGGGAAGACGGTCCAAGATGAAGGAGTTGAAGACTTATATATTCAAAAAGGTGAGGCTTCTCTAGGGACGACGAAAGACAGCAGTGTTTTCGATAAATCTATGAAGCGAATTTATAGTATGTTGACTAGTGCGAAGAAGATTCATTCGGATATCATGCAGAACATTGATAGCAAATTCACGAAGGGGATGGAGTCTGCCTTCACCAGTTTGAATAATGTCAATGGTGAAGGGAATCCTTATAAGAGTAAATATACGACAAAAACAGAAACTCGCAGAGTATCTAGAGGTTACACAACAGGCTATGGTCAAATTTATGAAAATGTGACAGAAGAGAAACCCTATAGTTTGGCTGAGATATTAGATGGGAAGGCTAGTCCAATTCAAGCGGCTAAGGATGTCTATAATGATCGGCTGGCAGCAGTCAAGGAACTGCTGGCTAAGAAGGATCAGCTATCTGATGAGCAGATCAAAGCCTTAGAAGGAAAGAGCGCTGAGGATATAGTGGCGGCCCGCTATCCTGGGCAACTTCCAGACTACCAGAAGCTCAAAGCCAGCCGTTATTACGAAGAGAACAAGGCAACGCTACAGCGTGTGGACACAGGGCTTAAAGCTTTAGCTATTCTAGCTATGATAGGGGGAACCCTCCTAGCTCCCGCAACAGGTGGAGCGTCGCTGTATGCCACTTATGCAGGCGGTGCTTATCTAGCGGGTGACAGTGCATACTCCTCAGTTACGGGACATACCATGATTACAGGGACTCAGCTGTCGACAGAGGAGCGGGTTTGGGCTGGTATTGACGCAGCAGTGACCATGTTCTCAATGGGGTCAGCAGCCTATCTAGGTAAACTGGCCAAGACTGGCACGAGTGGATCCACCTTATTGAAGGGGGTGGCGACCGCAGGGAAGTATGCGGATGACGTGAATGATGTGTCTAAGGTTGTCTATGCGGCAGCGACTGGCAAGGATCCGAACTCAGCGCTTCAGAATTTAGTGCTTGGTCAAGTCGTGGGCTTTGGCGTAGGCAAGGCAGGTAATTATCTTGGCGGTAAGTTTGGCCGTAGTGGAGTACCAGACTTGGCAGCAGATCTGCCATCTAGTGGCAAACAGGCAGGCAATTTGGATGTATCGCTTCAAGCTAACCGGCTACCAAAGCTGGATATGGATAGTGTCCATCTGAGCAGTAAGAAAGACTTGCATCTTAAAGCTAGCACAGTTGACATGACCCTCGCTAAACTGAAAAGTCATCCAGCAGTCAGCATAGATGTACCGAAGGTGAAAGGGACATTAGACCCATCACCGAGTCCAACAACAACTCGAGTAATCATTGACCAAAAATTACAAGAGTATGGTGTTTCTTGGGATGAGTTTAATCAACTAAGGAATACGCATGTGACAAAAATGACACAGTTTGAATATGATATGATGATTGATATTCGTAATGCGATTCCATATCCAAATGCTTCAACAAAAATGCAAAAGATTATGCCTATCGAAGATGAAGTATGGATGTTTAATGGAAAAGTAGTAACAGCGGGTGGCTATGTAGCAAAACGTTCGGATGTGAAAAATATTACTAATATCAGAGAAGCTGTAGAAGGCTTACGCCTTGATTATAAAAATTCTCCATTTGTTGAAACTACGATTGATGCAAATGGCAATAGGGTTGCAGTACGTGATCAGAATGGTAATTTGAAGCTAAAAACAGATGCATACCTTCGTTTAGAGTACACTACTGATGAGACCGGTTATATTACGATTCCATATGGGGATATGGATGGGAATTTAATCGGTGCAAATGGTAAGATTTCATTAGATCAATCTACAGGTGAGCCTAATAAAGTAATAGATCCTGCGAGCGGAAATGGCTTCATAAAATCAGATTCAGACGAGTTTTTGGTTCCAGAATATCGTCATTCAGATAGAAGTAGACTCAAGGAAGGCTCCAAATTGTATCTAAATGTTGGGGGAGAGGAAGTATTGGTTGGTAGGGTCAATAAAGATGGTATAATGGAATATGTGGAGGGTTAGTATGCGTAAAGAATATCTAGTTTACCAAAACAAAGTATACTCTAATTTTGTGAATTATATAAATGATTATATCCTGCTTTCGGAAGATCCAGCGATGTTGAAAGAAGGCTATGTTCCCTATAGTAATTTTGAAGATGAAGTCGAAGAAGGGGTATATGGGAAGCTTATTTCTTATAGTGAGGTTAGTCAAAGGTATTTGGTTTGTGATAGTGTCTTGTATAAAGATCATGAATTTGAAATCGCTGGTCAAAAACGTGGAGATGATGATTTTACGGCACCCGATTCTTATGTGCGACTCTTAGTTTTTAATAAAGAATTTCTAATTGAAAACAATTTAGCTGATGATGCGGTGTTAATGGATGATAAATATGGTCAGACCATGTATGCCTCAGGAAAAATCCCTGTCAGCGAAGTAACCATTTTACGTCGTAGAAAGGATTTACCAGTAGACCGAAGGAGAAAAATATGAAATCAGTTATTTTTACAATAAAAAGTAAGCAATCACTAAGAATTGGTGAGGTGCTTCAAGCAGATCTTTTTGAATGTTACAGCGTTTCCGCTAAGGATGCAGGATTAAAGCCATCTGCAGACTCTCTTATTTCGGATTTCCATTCGGTTCAGTTTGGAGTCAAAGGGAAGTCTAGTCTAGGATTCCGTCTATCCTTTGATAGTCAAGTTTATCAGGTATCTGTTCCAGATTTGGCAACTGTTTCTGATTGGACTGGCGCTCTGTTATTCTTGAAATCCTTGCTCATTCTCTTAGGTGTAAGTGTGTGCGAACATGATGGCGTGGAGTATGATAAAGATTCCATTCTTGATTTTCATTTCACGGATATTTTCTTGGCAGCTCTTTCAGAATTGACCAAGGAAGTTAAAGTTCATCCTATGGTAGAAATCATGGGAGTGAAACGTCCCATTTACATCAATGAACTCTATCTAGGGCAGATCATCCATGTTCCAGACGAGCAACTTTTGAATAGCTATGATCAGCGTTTGCGCTTTACCCAACAGCTGAATGCTTATTACTCTGAGCAACAAGTTTTTAAAGTAGAGCAGGATGGTGAAGATATCATCATTCCTGTCAACTATCTAAATAGTGAAGGACGGACAATCTTACCATCTCATCCAGAGCTAGAACCACAATATTTACAACAGTATCGAGGAAGTAAGGTTGCAGTTGCACGACTATTTATCATGACAGCCGACGGTAAAAAGCTAGCTGAAGTTCCTTATCGTCAGTACTTAGAGTCACTGACTGAAGGAATCTATATGCTGGATGCCAAACACGTTCTTGTTGACCCGATTTCGCCTGAGAACTTACAGCGGATATTGGAAAATCTAGAGTTTTAAGAGCATAACTGTGCTGAAAACTTTTTGTCAGATAATTGGAATTTGATGATAAATCAGTTGCCTTAAAAACTGCAAGAATTCCTACGTGTCCAAGCTTGTCTAGACAGCAGCGAAAGAGAGGGTGTAACAACATTAGAATAATAAAAGCAAATGGCTTTATTCTAACAGAAGAAAACGGCAATTATACAATGTCTTGGATGACAGGAGGTTTTCAAGATAGAAAAGTTACTTATCCAGTTAGTAAAGAATTAGTGGACAAGGCTTTAAGATCAGAACAGGACGCTTATGAGGTTGAACTATTCTTACAAACTGGAGAATGGGTGACTAAGGAAAGTAAAGAAGTAGCTAGACAAAATTTCTTTAGATCCTCACCTGTTCGTATTTTAGTAAATCCATCATCTATTAAACGGTTGTTTTCCAATCAAGAATTTATTGTGTTGCTACAAAAAGCTATTTCTTCAGAGTTAAAGCCAATGGAACTTGATTTTATTGGCATAATTGATAATTATTTGGAACTTCTTCTTGTTGATAGTGTTGATTGGCAGGAGGAAATAGAAGCAGTCCATCTGGAAATTCTGCATGAGAAACTCAACAATTACATCTACTTCCTCGAAAGCAAGCAGTATGTGGCACGATACGGCGATAACTTTGATAAAAAAGTCATCCATATTACCTTCCAGTATTCTCCATCTGATAATGGATTGGCCTTTCTCGCAGCGGTTCAGAAAGTGTTACAACCGACTGATATGAGCTTGAAGGTAGAATTACCGGAGTGATAAAGAGAGCGAATGACGCTCTCTTTTTTATGATATAATGAGACTATATTTATAAAAAGATTATTTAGCATTTCTAAATAGCGAACTGCTTATGCCGTCAATTGATATGAAGGGGCATTCCTACGATGAGTTTCTATCTGCGATTGAACGTCGATGGAGCCTTTATTTTCCCGAAAGATGTAGCGGAAGCTATGATTAAAGAGGCAGATGGAAATCCGAGAAAGTTAGAGGCTTTGTTGGGACTGGATGAGGGGAGTCTAGGAGCATCTCCCAAAATGGTGCTTCCGCAGGAGGTGCATAATTACAGAATTCCTGATGGAAATGAGGGAGGTTCACGTGACAATCCACAGTGGCGACCAGGAGGGAAAACGTACCCTGGAGGGGTTCCTGAAGCAGTAATTGATCCGATTCCAAAAGATAAGGTAACATTGGTAGATATTTGGTAAATGGTAAAGGAGATAAGAATGAAAACTATTTATTTAAGCAAAAAAGATGTGTTGGAAATCTGTCAAGATGGTGATAAGTATTTCTTGCGTTATCCAACTTTTAATATTACCATGCCAGAAGTGGTTAAAGAAATTCCCAAAGAAGCTGCAGATAGCTATATTTCAGGGAAACATACTGGCAAAGAGTTGATGAATTATGCGCATTATGGTTTTTGGAAATCTAAAAAGCAATATACACAAGAAGAGTCGAATAAAATCTTTATACAAAATAATCCTGATTTAATTTTTAATGATTTATCTGATAACCAAAAAATATTTTCGCCAGACGAATTTACTCAAATCGTCACACAAGCCATTGTTTCAAAACTGAAACCTAGCGAACTAGACTCCATTGGTATTGTAGATAGTCATCTAGAATTACTCCTTGTAGATTCTGTTGATTGGCAGGAGGAAATAGAAGCAGTCCATCTAGAAATTCTGCAGGAAAAACTCAACAATTACATCTACTTCCTCGAAAGCAAGCAGTATGTGGAGCGATATGGCGATACCTTTGATAAAAAAGTTATCCATATCACTTTCCAGTATTCTCCATCTGATAATGGTCTAGCCTTCCTAGCTGCTGTTCAGAAAGTGTTGCAGAATACGGATATGAGCTTGAAGGTAGTGTTACCAGAATGAGTTCAGGGAAGTGAATATAGAGGAGACGTTTGTCTTCTCTTTTTCATTATTAATGAGATGTTACCCTCCTTTCTGTACTTAATGTTTAATATGCTATAATGGGAAAAGGAAACTCTTTCCGACTAGTACCTTGACAATCTAATCTGCCTTCATAAGGGTTAAGCTCTGCCATTTTAAAAATGAAATCAGTCCGATTCGAGCAGCTAAGGATGTTTATGATGACCGCATGACAGCAGTAGGAAAGACCTGCATCTTAAAGCTAGCACAGCTGATGCGGATTTAGGAAAACTGAGAAGCCATTCAACTACAAGTCTAGATGTACCAAAGGTGAAAAATAATTTATATGAACAAAATTTTTCTAACTATAAGGAGTTTTCAACTAAAAAGATTGATGAGTTCAAGACAAATCTAAATGATGTCGAGACTAAGATAACTGTTGAGACTCGTAATGCAGCAGGTGAAATTCAACGTATCCAATTAAAAGCGGTCGGTGTAGACGAAACTGGAAAAATTCGCATTCAAGATTATACAACTGCAAAAGATGGTTTATCCATTAAACGCCAAGATATTCTGGATAATCTATCGAAATATGGTGGTACTATCGTAGGTGAAGGAAAAGGTCGCTTTACAGGTGGCACTAAAATTGAACCAGGAACTCGAATTGAGATTATTTCTCACAAAACATCGGATATTTCAATTGAGCATGTATCACCAGAAATCAAAAAGGCGACATTCGCAAAATTCGATGAACTTGCAAGTTGGGAAACAAGGTGGAATACAGCAGAGAAGCAGGCATCCTTCAAGGAAACTTTTGATATGTATGCGGAACGTGCTGTTAGAGAAGGGGCAGTTCCAAATAAAGAAACCTTTTATAAGATGTATGAGGCCAGACAGTACGATTATCCAGATGTATACAAAGCGGCGATTAAGCAGCCCTATTTAGAAGGGGGAGCTTCCTCTGTTGTAAACGGACAAAGTATAGAAGATTTCGTTTTTGGTGAAAAAGGTTCTTCTGTAGGACGTGTAACCCAAGATGGGATTGGCCAAGGAAACTTCACAACAAGTATTGTAGAAGATTCTGCCCTCTTGTATGATAAAAATGGGGTTCTGAAATCAGGTCATGAGATTGCGACAGTCAAAGGAGTTGGAGATGATACATATGATACAGGTATGTTTCAATACGAGTACAGTCCGGAACTTGTCAAGAATATGGATAAAAAAGGCTGGATACAATTTCCAAATGGGAATACGCCTGGTTCTTCATCATTAAATATTCCAGGTGCCAAAACCTGGGCTGGTTCTAACATTAATATGTCTGAGAGCGAACTACTCATGCCGTCAATTGATATGAAGGGACATTCTTACGATGACTTTTTATCTGCGATTAAACGCCAAGGGTATTATGAAATCAAAAATCCACGTGTCTATAAACCAGGTACTAATGAAATTGAGCAAGTTGAAGGAATTTTTAGAATTAACCAATGGAGTAAATAAATGCAGACATATAAATTGAAAAATAAAGAAAACTATCAAAATTTTGTAAAAGACTATCGTGAAATAATGAAGGAAGGGAAAGAAGCTGAAGTTTTTCTAGGGACAAAAGCTAAGTATCGTTTTCGACAACGAGATTCTTATGAAGTGGATAGTACAGATATTGGAGTATTAATGGAATATTGCTTATACCCTTTGTATGTGGAAGGTGATAAGGACATAGCGCGCAGAACCTTTGAAATCTTGAAAGATTTTAGCTTATCGGTTGACCTAGTCAAATTAGATAAGGTAACTGATTATATTTCTATGCAAGGCAGTCGTTTAAGAAGATATACAAGCCTTCCCTTTGTCATTGAGACTGATGAGTTAGTAAGAAATATTATAGAAAGTATCTCAAAACTATCAGATGAACAGAAACGTACTTATACCTATGAAAGACTATGTAATGTATTAGACCGTAGTCCATTATACAGACAGTGTGACGAAGAAAAGGTGGAGAAGATTCTTAAGGAATTCAAGGAAAAATACTACAATCCCCCTAAGATGGTAGAAACCATTAAAACAGTTGAGGAAATTGAACTAGACGTTACGAGTATTGATGCGATGGGTGTTGCAGATGACCATCTAGAGTTGTTGTTGATTGATGAAAACAAATGGATAGAGTCATTAGAAGAGGAGCATCTCTTGAAACTTCAAGAAAAACTCAATAACTATATCTACTTCCTCGAAAGTAAGCAGTATGTAGCACGATACGGTGATAAGTTTGACAAAAAAGTCATCCATATTACCTTTCAATATTCTCCATCGGATAATGGACTAGCCTTTCTCGCAGCAGTTCAGAAGGTATTACAACCGACGGATATGAGTTTGAAGGTAGAATTACCGGAGTAATAAAGGGAGCGGAAACGCTCTCTTTTTGTGGTATAATTGCACTATGTTATGACGACTTTTGTGAAATAGGTAAAAATAGCGAATTGCTTATGCCTACGATTGACATGCAGGGACATTCTTACGACGAATTTTTATACGCTATAAAGAAACAGGGATATTATGAGATTAAAAATCCAACCGTTGTTGTTCCTGGAGAAAATACAACTATTGATATAGAAGGAATTTTTAGAATTAATCAATGGAGTAAATAAATGAAGACATATAGACTAAAAAAAGATACCGAGTGGGATATTATGCGGTATAAAAAAGCAATTGAAAATCATAGAGAAATAGATGCTTTCTTAGGTATTGATCCCGAGTATAGAATTGGTCATCGAGATTCATATTATCAAGATATTACAGATACTCATGTTTTGATAGAATATAGCCTTTATCCAATTTATGTAGAGGGAGATTTTGATATTCCAGATCGAACTTTTAATATTTTAAAGGAATTAGCTTCTAGTCAGGATATTATACATTTATATCAAGTTGTATCATTTATCAAAAAACAAGAGGATTTACTGGAAGAATATGATTCTTTACCTTTTATTATTGATGCGGAGGCCATAGTACCTATTGTTCTTGACAGTATTTATAATCTTCCTAATGAGAAAAAGGTGAATTATTACCGTAATATTTGTAATTTAATTGATTCTATGGAGCTTTTCAAAAACTGTGATAAAGAGAAAGTAGAATATATTGTTAAAGAGCAAAAGAAAGAGGAAAATAAGAATAGAAGAAAAATTAAATCAGTTGCAGAAGTATGGCCAATTGTACTAGACGTTACGAGTATTGATGCGATGGGTGTTTCAGATGACCATCTAGAGTTGTTGTTGATTGATGAAAACAAATGGATAGAGTCATTAGAAGAGGAGCATCTCTTGAAACTTCAAGAAAAACTCAATAACTATATCTACTTCCTCGAAAGCAAGCAGTATGTGGAACGATACGGTGATAAGTTTGACAAAAAAGTCATCCATATCACATTCCAGTATTCTCCATCAGACAACGGTCTAGCATTCCTCGCAGCTGTTCAGAAAGTATTGCAACCGACTGATATGAGCTTAAAGGTAGAATTACCAGAGTAATAAAGGGAGCGGAAACGCTCTCTTTTTGTGGTATAATTGGAATAGGTTATGATGACTTTTATTAAACAGGTAAAAATAGCGATTTGCTCATGCCGTCAATTGATATGAAGGGACATTCTTATGATGACTTTTTATCTGCGATTAAACGCCAAGGGTATTATGAAATCAAAAATCCACGCGTCTATAAGCCTGGGACTAATGTAATTGTTCAAGTTGAGGGGATTTTTAGAATAAATCAATGGAGTAAATAAATGCAGACTTATAAATTGAAAAATAAAGAAAATTATAAACACTTTGTCAAACATTATCTAGAAGTGATGAGGGAAGGAAAAGAAGCCGAAGCTTTTCTTGGAAAGGATATTAGGTATCGTTTTCAACAACGAAACTCAATGATAACAGAATACACTGATATTCAGGTGTTGCTGGAATATTGTTTATTCCCTCTATATGTAGGAGGTGATAAGGATATCGAGAAAAGGACCTTTGAGATATTAAAAGAGTTTTCTTTAAGTATTGATGAAAAGAAAATATGGCAAGTTACAGAATATTTATTGCTTCAAGATTTCATTCTGGCGGAATATAAACCCCTTCCTTTTGAAATTGATACAAGAAAATTAGTTCCTCTTATACTCGATACAATAGAAAAACTTCCTAACGAGTTAAAAACTAGTGGATATTACAGTCGATTAATTGGAAATATTAAATCAATTCCTTCTTTCAAGTCTTATGAGGTGGAAAAGGTAGAGAAAATCCTTAAGGAATTCAAGGAAAAATACGACAATCCACCTAGGGTAGTAAAAACCATTAAAACAGTTGAGAAAGTTGAACTAGACGTTACAAGTATAGATGCTATGGGTGTCTCTGATGACCATCTGGAGTTGTTATTGATTGATGAAAACAAATGGATAGAAGCTTTGGAGGAGGAGCATTTGTTGAAACTTCAAGAAAAACTCAATAACTATATCTACTTCCTCGAAAGCAAGCAGTATGTGGAACGATACGGCGATAACTTTGACCAAAAAGTCATCCACATCACATTTCAGTATTCTCCATCCAACAATGGCTTAGCCTTCTTAGCTGCTGCTCAGAAGGTCTTGCAACCGACGGATATGAGCTTGAAGGTGGAATTGCCTGAGTAAAAAGGAGAGCGGAATATAGAGGAGACGTTTGTCTTCTCTTTTTCATTATTAATGAGACTTTCCCCTCCTTTCTGTACTTAATGTTTAATATGGTATAATGGGAAAAGGAAACTCTTTCCGACTAGTACCTTGACAATCTAATCTGATTTCATAAGGGTTAGGCTCTGCCATTTTAAAAATGAAATCAGTCCGATTCAAGCAGCTAAGGATGTTTATGATGATCGCATGACAGCAGTAGGAAAGACTTGCATCTTAAAGCTAGCACAGCTGATGCGGATTTAGGAAAACTGAGAAGCCATTCAACTATAAGTCTAGATGTACTGAAGGTGAAGCAAGTTAGGGCTGATTATAATGATTATGTCGCCCACAAGACGAGCTTGGGAGAAGAACCACTCTCTATGTCAGATTGGAAGTTGAAGGTTAACAATCTGAAGCAGAATCAAACGTAGGGAAAGAGTTTAAGATAGCTCAAACTGAAAACTTTAAACAGGTTGCTAACCATGTTGAGAATCGAATTACAATAGCAACTACTGTTGACGGGCAGATAAAAAAAGTACAAGTTGACGCAATTGGTTTTGATAGTAATGGTAAGATTCGTATCCAAGACTAACATCATTACTTTAAATTCATCTGATAGGTTGAATAATCGTTTTTTATGAATTAGTCTTGAAACGTTTAAATCCTCAACCACCTAATTTAGATCAACTTCCAATAGATGAGAATTAAAGTTATTTTTGATATCATTAAAACGGAAAGACCTTAGAGGAGTTATCAATCTTTCTTGAGAATATGGATGATGTGGTTTCCACTTAAGTATATTTAGGTGGTCTGCTTTTTCTCTTCTGTTTCATTTTTGTACTATTTTCTACACTATATCTCTCGTATAGTTTAATGGCACAGCTTTGTATTTTGATCAGCCTTTCTGACTTTATAAGGTTTTAGCTTGGTTAAATTTCACATCTAAAGCAACCTTTCTCATAATTTTTCAACAGTGATGATTTATGCTATACTATTTCTATAACACGGAGGAAAAATATGAAAAAAATCGTTTTATACTCTCTCATTCAAGGCTTGGCCATCTTTGTGATTGCAGGGCTGCTGGCCTATGTGGTGAGAGGTGACTTCTTCTTTCGATACCTTGCGCCCATCTTTGGACTTGCTGCGGCTGTTTTTCGCTTTTTTACTTCCATGATTGTCAAGAGTTTGGCGCCGACCATTTATCAGGAAGAAGATAAAAAATAGTTTTTTCGACTATCACATACACTTTAATCCGAGTCATCCGCTCGGATTTTTATACTTTATGAAAAAGCAGTCTTTTTCTGAAAAATGCTCACTTTCCCTGCCTCTTTGTGGTAAAATAGTAAAAGAATTAAAATTTTGGAGAGTAAGAATGAAACGTTCAATGTATGCGGGACGTGTTCGTAGTGAGCATGTCGGTCAGGAAATTACTTTGAAAGGTTGGGTTGCCCGCCGTCGCGATTTGGGAGGCTTGATTTTTATTGATCTGCGTGACCGTGAGGGAATTATGCAGCTGGTCATCAATCCCGAGAGTGTCTCAGCAGAGGTCATGAAGACTGCTGAGAGCCTGCGCAGCGAGTTTGTCATTGAAGTGACAGGTAAGGTCGCAGCGCGGGAGCAGGCCAATGATAAGCTGGCTACAGGAAGTGTGGAGCTACACGTAGAAAGTCTGACAGTGCTGAATGTTGCTAAGACGACTCCTTTTGAGATTAAGGACGGAATTGAAGCCAACGATGATACGCGCTTGCGCTATCGTTATTTGGATCTGCGTCGCCCAGAAATGCTGGACAATCTCAAATTGCGTGCCAAAGTGACTCACTCTATCCGCAATTATTTGGACGAGCTAGAGTTTATCGATGTGGAGACACCGTTTTTGACCAAGTCAACGCCTGAAGGGGCGCGTGATTATTTGGTGCCGAGCCGGGTTAACCAGGGTCATTTCTATGCCCTACCTCAAAGCCCACAGATTACCAAGCAGCTTTTGATGAATGCTGGTTTTGACCGTTATTACCAAATTGTCAAGTGTTTCCGAGACGAGGACTTGCGTGGAGACCGTCAGCCAGAGTTTACACAGGTTGACTTGGAAACTTCTTTCCTATCGGAGCAGGAAATCCAAGACATTACAGAAGGCTTGATTGCCCGTGTCATGAAGGAAACCAAGGACATTGAAGTTGCCTTGCCTTTCCCACGGATGAAATATGATGACGCTTTGGCTCTTTATGGTAGTGACAAGCCCGATACTCGT
>ERZ773065.917-NODE-917-length-15524-cov-6.107699_pt1 | contig 15524 bp, 17 predicted proteins | sample MGYA00580623_ERZ773065 | MGnify/ENA primary metagenome ERZ773065 (study PRJEB29015, sample SAMEA2738017) | human oral metagenome | biome: human oral; feature: human-associated habitat; material: dental | place: China | collected 2047 ...
CTCCCCCCGGTCCCAATGGCGCTGGCAGGGGCAACGGCACCGCCGTCCATTGGCGCGCCTCCCCCCGGTCCCAATGGCGATGGCAGGGCCAACGGCACCGCCGCCCGTTCAGGTGGTCCAGCGGACCTCGCGGGGAGCGGGAGTTGTGGGGAGGATCCCGAACGCCCATTCGATCTGGCTGCGCTCCTGCTGCATGCGCGGGTTGCGCAGCGGCGTGTAGGCGCCGGTCTCCCGGGTGTACCCCTTGGCCGCGCCCCAGTTCCAGATGCGCGAGCAGTGGAGGACCGCGAGGGACACGGCTTCCTCCTTCGATATGCGGCACCACCCGAGGCTGCGCATCGTCACCCGCCGGCCGTCCGGGGCCACCACGCAGACCGTTGCCCTGGGCAAGCGGCGCCGCACCGTGACGAGGACGGGGAACAGTCCGGTCCTCGAGGCGGGCCAGGGAACAGTGCGCCGCCCGAAGACGGACCTCACATGGAAACCAGTGGAGTCAATGGTGACGCAGAGCACCGCCATGATTCCGATCTCCGCCAGGCACACCGCCGCGCAGACGCAGTAGATGATGACGGAGGACGCGGAAAGCCCGCTCGTTGCCGCCACGACGGCCAGGGAAACGGCCGCGGCCGCGGTGGACAGCAGGACCGAGGCCCACTCCACTGGTTTCACCAGGGGAACGGTGACGGTGTCGGCGTCCAGGGGGATCGGGCCGCACGCCGAGGCCCTGCACTTGTAGCGATGGCCCCGCATCGGGTCAACCGCGGACGATGCCGTAGAGGTGCTCTTGTTTGGACCGCATGGCCTGCTGGATGCCGAGGCCGCTGAGCTCCACGTACTGGCCGGTCTCGCGGGTGAAGCCCTTGGCCACCGCCCAGTTCCACAGCCGCCAGCACTGCGTGATGCCCTTCACTTCCATTTCCGCCACGTCGATCCCGGCCCAGGCGATGCCGGTGAGCGGCATGGCCCGCCCATCGGGAGTGATGACGCGGGCGGAGACCTCGCTCATAAGAGCGCTGGCCCCCCTGCGCTTCCTCTCGACCCGCACGTAGAACCCGGTCCGCGAGGCCGGCCACGGGACGTCGGCCGACCGCACCATGTTCTTGGCGTGGAACCCGGTGGCGTCGATGGTCATCGACGAGGAGCGGAAGAGGAACCCGCCGAAGAGCAGGAACGCCCCGAAAAAAGCGAGGACGACGATCCCCAGGACGGTCCCCTCGCCGCCGAGGTAGATCACGTTCCAAATCGATCCCGCGATGAAGGGAACGGAGAGGATGAACGCGACCCATGCCGCGCCCTTCGCACTCGGCATCACGATGGAGTCCGCCGTCAGGGGGATGGGGGTGGTGTCGTCGCGCTGGTACCGGTAGGCGCCGCCCCCCTGTCCGGGCGCGCCGCCCGCCGGGGCCCCTTGGGCGTAGGGCTGCGCGCCCTGGGCGCTCTGCCCGCCCGAGGACTCCCATCCTGCCCCGGACCCGCCGGGCGCTCCGTACTGCTGGGCAGAACCGCCGGGCGCCGCGTAGGGCTGGGCAGAACCGCCAGGCGTGCCGTACTGCTGGGCAGAACCACCCGGGACCCCGTACTGCTGAGCAGAACCACCGGGCGCCGCGTAAGGCTGGGCCGAGCCACCGGGCGCCGCGTAAGGCTGGGCCGAGCCACCCGGGACCCCGTACTGCTGGGCCGAGCCACCCGGGACCCCGTACTGCTGGGCCGAGCCACCGGGCGCCGCGTAGGGCTGGGCCGAACCGCCGTAACCGGGGGCCCCGCTCCCCTGTCCGCGACTATCTGCGTTCGGATCGGGCTGGGTGTAGGGCGATGTCATAGTCTGCCTTTCGATTCGGTTCCGTTCGACGGTACCACTGTTGTCGGGCGCAGGGGCGGGCTCGGGACGCCCGCCCGCTTCCCGCTCGCGAGGGCCACCGCTCCCGCCCGCTTCCCACATGGGAGCGCGCCGTTCCCGCCCACTTCTCCTATGCGGGCAGGACCGCTCCCAGCTGCTTCCCCCATGAGCCCCCGCCGCGCCCGCATACGCCGCCGCGCCCGTCGGCACGTGGCCGACGGGCGCGGGCGCTCCCCATCGCGCGTTCCCCGCCAAGCGCTCCCCATCAGGCGGGAACTCCCCATCGGGGGCCACATCGGGAGGTGATCGGGGGTCCAGGGCGCTACTGGGCGTTGAGCGCCGCGGTGGGCGGTGTGCGCGAGGCCCTCACCGCGGGGTAGAGGCCTGCGACGGCCCCGATCCCCACTGTCACGGACAGGCCGGCGACGACCACGTACCACGGCAGGGTGAATGGCCATCCGTTCGCCGCGCTCATCCCGAAGGTGACGCCGATGCCGAGCACGCACCCCGCGGCCCCGCCCAGGAACGCCAGCAGCAGCGCCTCGGCCAGGAACTGCACGAGGATGTGCCCGCGCATGGCCCCCAGCGACCGCCGCAGGCCGATCTCCCTGCGCCTCTCCAGAACGGAGATGATCATCGTGTTCGCCACGCCGATGCCGCCGACCAGCAGGGCGATCGAGCCGACCCCCACCAGCAGCGCCGTGAAGGTCTGGTCCGCGGCGTTCTTCGCGGCCAGGGCGTCCGAGGGCCGCGAGACCTTGACGGAGGTCGGGTTCTTCGGGCTGAGCGTGGGGCCCAGGAGGGCGCGCACGTCCTCGACCCTGTCCTCGGTGGAGCGCTCGTAGACAGTGGTCGGCTTCCCGTCGAAGCTGAACTGCTGCTCGGCGATGGACGACCCGATCAGGGCGGAGTTGTCGAGCTCGGGCGCCAGGGTCACGGGATCGAGGATGCCGACGACTGTGAACGAGGTGTGCCCGATCCACACCTGGGTGCCGGGCTCGACGACGCCGAGGCGCTGGGCGGCTTTCGCGCCCAGGACCGTCGCCGGGTACGTGGCCGTCGCCTCGTTGAGCCACGTCCCCCGGGCCACGGAGCCCGCCACCACGTCGAGCAGGGACTGCTCGGCCGCCATGGTGAGGATGCCGCCCGTCGCGTTCTTGTCGGCGAGGCGGGAGCGGTAGACGGACACCCCCGACAGGGTGGCCGTGGAGGTCGCCTTCTCCACCCCGTCGATGAGCCGCATCCGGCCGACCGCGTCATCAGGCAGGCGCGTGGAGGACCCGGACAGGTCCTCGCCGGCCTGGGCGGTGAGCATATTGGTGCCCAGCGCCCGCAGCTGCTCGGCGAGCTGGGCCTGGCTGGAGGTCGACACGCCGATGACGCCCACCATCGCCGCGATGCCGATGGCGATGCCCAGGGCCGACAGGACGGCCCGCGTGGGGCGCGAGCGTATGCCCGTCCCGCCCAGGCGCGCCACGTCGGACCAGCGCAGCTTCGAGTACATCGGTTTGGAGTCCTCAGACATGGGCCACCTCCTTCGCGGCGGAGTCGTGGACGATGCGTCCGTCCTTGATGGCGACCTGGCGGGGCAGTTTCATCGCGAGGTCGTTGTCGTGCGTGATGACGACGATGGTCGTCCCCTGCTCGTGGAGCTCGTGGAGCAGTTCCACGATGGACGCGCCCGACACGGAGTCGAGGTTGCCCGTGGGCTCGTCCGCGAGCAGCAGCGGGGGGTCCCCCACGACCGCGCGGGCGATGGCGACGCGCTGGCGCTCGCCGCCCGACATCTGGTGGGGCTTGTGGTGGAGCCGGTGCGACAGCCCGACCCGGATGAGGGCCCTCTCCGCCTTCTGGCGGCGCTCGGCCCGGGGCACCCCCAGGTAGAGCAGGCCGTCGGCGACGTTGTCGATGGCGGTCATGCCCTCGCTGAGGTGGAACTGCTGGAACACGAAGCCGATCAGGTGCGCCCGCAGTCCCGACAGCCTGCGGTCCGACAGGCGCGACACGTCGATCCCGTCGATCTCCACAGTGCCCGAGGTGGGGCGGTCCAGTGTCCCGATGAGGTTGAGCAGGGTGGACTTGCCCGACCCGGAGGGGCCGACGATGGCGACGAACTCACCCCGGTCGATCGAGAGGCTGACCCCGGCGCACGCCGCCACGGGCGGTTGGCCGTAGGTGCGGCGCACGTCGTGCAGTGAGAGTATTCGGCTCATCGGTCGGGCACCACCACGCGCTGGTTCTCGGACAGTTCGTCACTGGTCACCTCAACGCGGTCCCCGGCGAAGAGACCGGTCTTGACCGGCACCTTCCGGATGGTGTTGTCGTCGTTCACCACCTCGACGCCGAACTGGTCGGGCGTGAGGGCGATGAGCGCGCCCAGCGGCACGGACAGGACGTTCTCGCGCTTCTCACTGACCAGGCCCAGCGACACGGACGCCTCCTGGAGGCCCTCCGTCGCCGACGGGTCGTCGGGGGTGACGGTGATCGGGATGACGCGCTCCTTGTCACTGGCGGAATCGGATCCGGAGCCGGAGCCCGAACCCGAGCCGGAGCCCTTCTGGTCGCCGGACGCGGATCCCTTGTCGGTGGGAGGTTCCACGGTGGAGATCGTCCCCGTGGTGGTCTCACCGCCGGGTAGGCGGATCTTGACGCTGTTGCCCACGACGCCCAGTTTCTGGTCGGCCAGTTTGAGGTTGGCGCTGATCACCTGGCGGGTGCTGGACACGTTGAACAGGTCGGTCTCCAGGGTCGCGCGGTCGCCGAGGCGGGCGATCATCGTGCCGACCCGCAGGTCCTCGGGCGCGAAGACCACGCGGCCCAGCGGGAGGATCCCGTTCTGCGTGAGGCCCTTGTCCTTCTGCCACTTCTGGATGGCGGCGCGCGTCAGCCAGTCGTAGTGGGTGTTCGGCTCGCCGGTGAAGTACCCGAGTTCTTTGAGCGCGGTCTCCAGCTGGGTGACGTCGTCGCCGTTGCTCATGTCGGGTTCGAAGGCCCGCCACGCGGGGGTCGCCCCGTGCATGAAGTAGGTGGGCTCGTCGCCGACCTGCTGGATCATGTCCCCCTGGTGGAGCGTCGTGCCCGGGGTGGGGAGTTTCGTGATGACGCCTTCGAAGGCGCCGCGGAACTTGTACTGGTCCGCGTAGCGCAGGGTTCCCACTGCGGTCGTCTCCCCTTCCAGGGTGCCGCGGGTCACCACGCCGGTGCTTCCCGTGAAGACGTTGCCCTCCGACTGGTTCTGCTCGCCGCCGGGCAGTTTGCCCAGCGCGTAGGCGGTTCCCACCCCTGCGAGGGCGACCGCCAGTGCAGCGCAGGCACCGACGACGAGCATCCGGCGCTTACGCGGCGGTTTCGTTTCCGTCGACTCCGTCGTCATTTGGTTTGGGCCCCCTGGTTGTTGAAGCACTTCTGCAGGGCGTCCTGCGGGACGTCCTTGACGTTGAGGCCCTTGCCCGGCTCCGGATCCGGCACGTCGTAGCCGAGTCCGCGCAGGCATTCAGCGCCCTTGACGAGCTGCTGCTGGGCGTCGGCGTCCTTCGTGAGGTCGTTCTCCTCGCCCAGCGCCGGGCCGATCTCCTGCTGGCACTCGTTGAGGGCGTTGTTGAACGCCTCCGAGGTGTCGGAGAGGTTGTCCGGGGTCAAACCGGTGTCGGGCACGTCGAAGCCCTTCCCGCGCATGCACTGCGCGAAGATCAGGTTCGCGTCGTCCGCGGACTTGACGGTGCTCGACGCGCTGGCGGAGGGCTTGTTGCCAGCGGCGCCCGAGTTGCCGTTGGAGCAGGCGCCGAGGACGCCGACGGCGACAGCCAGGCCGATTGCGGCGAAGGCACGGGCGGGGCGGTGTTTCTTCATGGGAAAACTCCTTGAATGTACGTGTCTTTGCGGCGGATCACGCTCGCAGTTGAACATTCAAGACGGCATCCCTGGAAGTTTCCTTAAAGGAACCCTGGAGTCAGACCGGAAACAACCTCTCTCAGTAACCGTGGGGGCGGGGAAGGCGCTCCCCTAGTACCAAAATCCCAGTTCCCGTCACAATTCGGTAACGAACCGACGAGGCACGGCCCGCTATCCCGCGCCCTCGTACTCGGCTTTGATGTCCTCGTGGTGGCGGATGACCTCGCGCACCATGAAGGACAGGAACTTCTCCGCGAAGTCCGGGTCCAGGCCGGAGCGGACCGCCAGCGCCCGCAAGCGCGCGACCTGGCGCGCCTCCCTCTCGGGATCGGCCGGGGGCAGGTCGTGGACCGCTTTGATGTGCCCCACGCGCTGCGTGCAGCGGAAGCGCTCGGCAAGGATGTGGATGAGCGCGGCGTCGATGTTGTCGATGGTGCGGCGCGCCTCGGCGAGCGCCTCGGGGATCCCCGTCACGCCGCGGTCGGCGGGGCCCGCCGCCTCGTCCCCCATTGACCCGTTCCCCATCACAGAGCCCCTCAGGCGCTGCGCACCCGCTCGGAGGAACGGTCCGTGTACAGCTCGGCGGCGCCGACGCCGTTGACGTGCTCGCGGGTGATGACCACGCGGGCCACGTCGTCGCGGCTCGGCAGCTCGAACATGAGGTCCGACAGGGTGCGCTCCATGATGGAGGACAGCCCCCTGGCGCCGGTCTTGCGCTCGTTGGCCTGGGCCGCGATGGCCAGCAGGGCGCCGCGGGTGAAGTCCAATTCGATTCCGTCGAGCTCGAAGAGGTGCTGGTACTGGCGCACCAGCGAGTTGTTGGGTTCCGTGAGGACCCGGACCAAGTCCTCCTTGGTGAGCTCCTTCGTCGACGTCAGGATCGGCAGGCGGCCGATGAACTCGGGGATCATCCCGAACTTGTGGAGGTCCTCGGCGTTGACGGCCTCGTAGAGGTCCCCCATCTCCGAGGCGGACTTGAGCTCCGAGCCGAAGCCCGTGGAGCGCTGCCCCAGGCGCGCCTTGACGATCTCCTCGATGCCGGCGAAGGCGCCGGCGGCGATGAAGAGGATGCCCGAGGTGTCGATCTCGAGGAACTGCTGGTGGGGGTGCTTGCGGCCCCCCGACGGCGGCACCGAGGCGACGGTGCCCTCGATGATCTTGAGGAGGGCCTGCTGCACGCCCTCGCCCGAGACATCGCGGGTGATGGAGGCGTTCTCGGCCTTGCGCCCGATCTTGTCGATCTCGTCGATGTAGATGATGCCCCGCTCGGCCTTCTTGATGTCGCCATCGGCCTCCTGGATGAGGCGCAGCAGGATGTTCTCCACGTCCTCGCCCACGTAGCCCGCCTCGGTGAGCGCGGTGGCGTCGACGATGGCGAAGGGGACTTCGAGGAGGCGGGCGAGCGATCGCGCCAGGTGGGTCTTCCCCGTGCCCGTGGGCCCCAGGAGCAGGATGTTCGACTTGGTGCCGAGCATGTCCTCCTCATGGCCGGCCTCGCGCGAGCGCACGCGCTTGTAGTGGTTGTAGACGGCGACCGACAGCGCCCGCTTGGCCCTGGTCTGACCGATCACCCATGAATTGAGGAACTCGTTGATCTCACGGGGCTTGGGCAGGGGCGAGGCAGCCGAGGACGAGGGCTGTTTGCCGAGCTCCTCCTCGATGATCTCGTTGCACAACTCGATGCATTCGTCGCAGATGTACGCGCCGGAGCCTCCGATGAGCTTGCGCACTTGCTTCTGGCTCTTCCCGCAGAAAGAGCATTTCAGCAGTTCTGCGCCATCAGTGAGTCGAGCCACGGGACCTCCAAGGTTGCTGGGATACCGCCCTGGGACGGCGCCGGTACGCCGGCGGTGTTTCAGTCGTTCAAACTATTGCAACGATAGCGCACGCGCGAGAACACGCAAGGTTTTTCCCGCGAAATGTCGCGATTTCCTCTTCCTCACCCCGCCATCGCGTGGTCCGTCTCCACCCCTATCCGCCGCTGTGAACGGACCGCCCCATCGGGCAGGGCGAGAAACAATCGACTTACCGCTAGGTTAGTTTTTCTCAAACCCTTCGCCAGTTTCCATGACCGGCGCCACAAATTTGCGTTTATCGAACGGGAAGGGCCCGTGGAGTCCGATAGATACCGAACACACCACAGGCCCTTCCTTCACTGCGCTTTGCGCGATTCCAGCACCTGGTCGATCAGGCCGTATTCGGCCGCCTGCGGAGCGGTCAGGATCTTGTCGCGCTCGATGTCGCGGCGCACCTGTTCGACCGGGGTTCCGGAGTGTTCCGCCAGGGTGTCCTCCAACCATGCGCGCATCCGGTCAATTTCGTCCGCGACGATCTGGATGTCGGAGGCCTGGCCCTGCATGCCCTCCATGGCCGGCTGGTGGATGAGGACGCGCGCGTTGGGCAGCGCGAGGCGCTTACCGGGGCTGCCCGCCGCGAGCAGGACCGCGGCGGCGGAGGCGGCCTGCCCCAGGCACACCGTCTGGATCTGCGGCTTGATGTACTGCATCGTGTCGTAGATGGCCGTGAGCGCGGTGAACGAGCCGCCGGGGCTGTTGATGTACATGGTGATGAGCGAGTCGGGATCCTGGGACTCCAGCACCAGCAGCTGCGCCATCACGTCGTCCGCCGAGGCGTCGTCCACCTGGACGCCGAGGAAGACGATGCGGTCCTCGAAGAGCTTCGTGTAGGGGTTCTGGCGGCGGAATCCGTAGGCCGTGCGCTCCTCGAAGTCGGGCAGCACGTAGCGCGCCTGCGGCATCTGACGGGCCGCGGCCTCGAAGTAGGGTCGGGTGGTCATCAGAACTGTCCTCCTCGGGTGCCGATCTCCTGCGGGCCCTCGATCAACCGGTCGACGAAACCGTACTCCAGCGCCTCGCGGGCGTTGAACCAGTGGTCGCGGTCGGCGTCGGCCTCGATCTGCTCCACGGACTTGCCGGTGCGCTGCGCGGTGATCTCGGCGAGTTCCTTCTTCATGCCCAGGATCAGGTCCGCGTTGATGCGGATCTCCGTCGCCGAGCCCCCCGCACCGCCCAGCGGCTGGTGCAGGAGGACCCGGGTGTGGGGGGTGATGTACCGCTTGCCGGGGGCGCCGGCCGTCAGCAGGAACTGCCCCATCGAGGCGGCCAGGCCCATGCCCACCGTCACCACGTCCGGCTTGATGTACTGCATGGTGTCGTAGACCGCCATGCCCGCGGTCACGGAACCGCCGGGGCTGTTGATGTACAGGTAGATATCGCGGTCGGGGTCCTCGGCCGCCAGAAGCAGCAGCTGGGCGCAGATCGTGTTGGCGTTCTCGTCGCGGACCTCTCCGCCGAGCCATATGATGCGTTCCTTCAGAAGGCGCTGGTAGACAGAGTCCCCCAGCCCCATGATGCTCTCGGCGCCAGGGCCGGCCATGTGCACGCTCACGCGCTCCTCCTCCTATACGTAGACCCTCTTCCCGGGTCGGGCTGCTACCAACGTAGCGGTTCCCGGCCCCCCACGCGCCCCAGCGCGGATCTTTTCGCTTTGAGCGCAGGTTCGCCGGGCCCGCGCCCCGCCCGGAGGACGGCACGGCGCCAGGCCCGGAGCCGGAGGCGGTTGGGCCCACCCGCCCCATGCCGCCCGCTCGCCCCCCGGCGCACGCGTGCGGTGTGGCGCTGCACCCGCCAGTGGACGGGCGCAGGCGCGTCAGACGAGCGCGAGGCCCACGGCCACGGCGATGTAGAACACGTGGACCGCCAGCAGGAAGACGCGCTCGGAGATCCCGAATGCGACGCGCCGCAGGGGGCGCACCACCAGGGCCGGCACCAGGGCGGCCAGGCCCACGGCGGCCACCCAGCTGACGGCCACCAGGAGGGCCATGAGCCCGCCGGGGGCACTCGGGGCGAAGAACCGGATGAAGCCGCCCATGCACGAGTAGGCGATAGCGAACCACGCGATGGCCGCGAGCATGTGGAGGCGCCCGACCAGGGTCGGCGCGCTCCCCTCGACATCGGTGGGCAGCAGGGGCAGGAGCGCGAACACCGCGGCGAGGGCCAGCATCCACACGGCCAGCCCCGGCCCGCCGTTGGCGGGCGCGAGTGCGACGGCCGCGGCCAGGACCAGCCAGAACACCGCGGACGTCCAGGTCATGGCCGCCGCGAGGCGGCGCGTGGGGCCCACCGCGTAGTCGCTCACCGCGTGGTGGACGATGTCGTAGTCGCTGGGCACCAGGTGCAGCGCGACGAACATGGCGGTCCTGGCGACGCCGAGGGCCAGAGCAGCGCAGGCGAGAACGGTCGCCATCGGGACTCATCTCCAAACAGGGGTCTGCGGTCAGTGGGTCTGTTGTGCGGATCGGGCGGAGCCCGCCCCGCCCATCCCGCCCCACGGGGAGCGCACCTGGTCATGGAGCGCCCGTATGGACAGCGCGAGCGATTCCGGATCGACGCCGATGCCCCGGGCGGCGGTGTCGAGGGCGGAGCCGAGCAGCTCCGAGCACGTCGCCCGCAGCTCGGCGCCGGCCGGCGTCGCCCTGAGGCGGCGCACGTTGCCGTCCCCCTTCTGGGCGGTGTCCTCAACGAGGCCCGCGTCCAGCAGGGAGCGGACGATGCCGCTCGCGGCCGCCTCCGACACGCGGAGGGGGCCGGCGAGTTGGCGCCCGCTCACGCCGGGGTGCTCGCACACGACGACCAGTGCGACGTAGCGGTTGTAGTTCAAGCCGACGGACCGCAGGCGGCGCTCCGCCCACCGGTCGAGGGTGAGCACCAGGTCGTGCAGTTCGTAGGCGAGGTCCACAGCACTAACTTAAGCTCCTAAGTTAGTGAGCGCAAGTCCACGGAGCCGACTGGCCGGCGGCGGGCTCCGCAGAGCCGGGCTGCCCGACGGCGGGCTCCGCGGAGCCTGGATGCGGCGGTGCCCGCGCCTACTGGCGCGGGCACCGTCAAGGCTGGTGGGCCGAGGGCCTCACTCGGCGGCGTCCTCCGCATCCGCGGGGGCTTCCGCCTCGTCGGAATCCGCCCCGCCGACGATCTCGGCGTTCTCCGCAGCGGCCGGGTCCTCGCCGAAGAACTTCGACAAGTCCACCTCCGCTCCGGAGGAGTCCTTCACGGTGACGCGCTTGAGCGCCTCGATGAGGGCCTTCGAGCGCCCGAGGTCGGCGACGACGTTCGACATCTGCTGGGGGGAGGAGAACAGCTGGTTGATATCGACGCCGTAGTTCTGCGACATCTGGATCGCGTAGTCGATGAGCTCCTGCTGGGAGACCTGCACGTCGAACTCCTTGGCGACCGCCTCCGACAAAAGCTCGGAGCGCATCTCCCTGACGACCTCGGCGCGCAGGGCGTCCTGGTCGGCGGACTCGCCCGCCGCCTCGACGCGGTGGGAGAGCTCGTGCTCGACAGCCGACTCGGGCAGCTGGATCTCCACCCGCTCCAGCAGCAGGTCGATGAGGCGGTCGCGGGCCTGGAGGGCCTGCTGGGACTCCTTGGACTGGGCGGCCTGCTTCCTCAGGTCCTCGGTGAGCTCGCCGATGGTGTCGAACTCGGAGACCATCTGGGCGAAGTCGTCGTCCGCCGTGGGCAGCTCGCGGACCTTCACCGACTTGACGGTGAGGGAGACCTCCGCCTCCTCGCCCTCGTGGTCGCCGCCCTTGAGGACGGCGGTGAAAGCGACCTCGTCGCCGGCGCTGGCGCCGGACAGCGCCTCGTCCTGGCCGTCGAGCATGTCGCCCGAACCGATCTCGTAGGACACGTCGGACACGGAGTCGACCTCCTCCCCGCCGATGCGGGCGACCAGGTCGATGGTCGTGAAGTCCCCGGCCGCAGCCGCGCGGTCAACGGTCTTGAGAGTCGCGAAACGCCCGCGGAGCTCCTCGAGCTCCTTGTCCACGTCCTCGTCGGCCACCTCGGCCGAGTCCACCACGACCTCGATCGACTCATCGATCGCGGGCAGCTCGAAGGGGGGCACGACGGCGACCTCGGCGGTGAACACCAACTGGCCGCCCTGGGGGCCGGTCGTGTTGGGGATCTCGGTGACCTCGACCTCGGGCTGGGCCATGGGGCGCAGGTCGTTACTGGCGACCGCACTGGAGTAGTGCCCGGGCAGGACCTCGTTGACGACCTGCTCGATCACGGCGGCCCGGCCGAAACGCTGGTCGATGATGCGCGGGGGCACGTGCCCCTTGCGGAACCCCGGAATGTTGACTTGGCCGGCGATGTCCTTATACGCCTTGTCCATTTCGGACTTGAGCTCCTCGAAAGGAACCTCAACGGTCAGGCGGACCCTGGTCGGCTCGAGTGTCTCGACACTGCTCTTCACGTGCGTATGCTCCGTTACGTCTGGCTGATTCCGCGCCCTTCTGGGCACATAACGCGCTCAGTCTACGACAGTGCCCCGCCCGTGTCGCCGCGCCACCTCGTTTAGTGGGCAAACGCGCCCCGCAGCCCTGGTCTTCCGCCATGGTTTCGGGCACACTGGATCCATGGCAACGACGCTCACATTCCTCGGCGGGGCACGCACCGTGACCGGGTCGAAGTACCTGCTCTCCATCGACCCGCCCGGCGGCGCCCCGGACCGCCCGGGCGCAGGACCGCGCCGGATCCTGGTCGACTGCGGACTCTTCCAGGGGATGAAGAAGCTCCGCCGCGCGAACTGGGCGCCCTTCCCCGTGGATCCGGCGTCCATCGACGACGTGCTGCTCACCCACGCCCACATGGACCACACCGGCTACCTGCCCCGCCTGGTCAAGCACGGGTTCCGCGGCTCGATCTGGGGCACGGACGCCACCCAGGCGCTCACCGAGATCGTCCTGCGCGACTCGGCGTACCTGCAGGAGCGGGACGCCGACTTCGCCAACGAGCACGGGTTCTCGCGCCACGAGAAGGCCCTGCCCCTGTACCGCATCGGCGACGTGGCCAAGACCCTGCCGCTCATGCGCTCCGTCGAGTTCCACCGACCGCTGGACCTGGGCGACGGGATCGAGGCGACCTGGCACCGGGCGGGCCACATCCTGGGCTCGGCGTCGATCCGGGTCGCCACCCCGGACGGCTCCGTCCTGTTCTCCGGCGACCTGGGGCGCACCACCCACCCGGTGCTGCGCAGCCGCGAGATCCCCCCGGGGGCCGACGTGGCGCTCATCGAATCCACCTACGGCGACCGCGAGCACATCGAGCCCGCCTCCCCGCACGAGGCCTTCGCCGCCGCGATCCGCCGCACCGTCTCGCTCGGCGGGTCGGTGCTGGTGCCCGCCTTCGCGGTGGACCGCACCGAAGTGGTCCTGGCCGCCCTGGACGGCATGGCCGCCGAGGGGCGGATCCCCCCGGTCCCGGTCTACGTGGACTCCCCCATGGCCTTGCGCTCCCTGGAGATCTACCGCGCCCCCTCCCAGGCCTGCGAGCTGCGCGACGGCGCCCGGCTGCGCCTGCCCCACCTGCGCCTCACCCAGTTGCGCACCGTCGAGGAGTCCAAGCGCCTCAACACCCTGGGCACTCCGGCGATCATCATCTCCGCGTCGGGCATGGCCACGGGCGGGCGGGTCCTGCACCACCTGGCGAGGATGCTGCCCGACCCGCGCAACTGCGTCGTCCTGACGGGCTACCAGGCAGTCGGCACGCGGGGGCGGTCGCTGGCCGACGGCGCCCAGTCCCTCAAACTGCTCGGCATGGAGGTCGGCGTGCGCGCCAGCGTGGTCCGCGACGAGGAGTTCTCCGTCCACGCCGACGCCTCCGAGCTGGTGGACTGGGCCCGCGGCCTGTCCCCCGCCCCGGGGCGGATCTTCTGCGTGCACGGCGAACCCGACTCGGCGAGCGCGCTCGCGGGCGCCCTGCGATCCCGCCTCGGCCTCGACGCCGCCGTGGCCTCGCCCGGGCAGACGATCACCGTGGGCCGGAGTTGATCCGGGCGGCGGCGCTCCGGGCGGGCGGCCCGCGGCTGCCGCGTCAGGCCCCGTTACGGGGAGCCGCCATGGAGTCCATCATGTAGAAGACGATGAGGCAGACGTAGGTGCCTATGCTCAGCCACGCGTTGATGGCGCCGAGAACGCACGCGAAGGCGTAGAGGACCGGGCCGAGGGCGAAGCGCAGGCTCATCCTGCGGACCACGGACCGGGGGATCTCGTGCCTCAGATTGCTGGGATTGCGGATGGCCGAGTGCCACAGGGCGTTGAACAGCAGGCCGCCGACCACCATCACGCCGCCGTAGAACACCGCGCCCACGCGCGCTTGGGACCCGCGTTCCAGGCTGTTGGTGAGCACAGAAGTCGCGAACGGCAGGAAGACGACGTCCAGCAGCAGCAGAAGGTTGAAGACCAGCACCCGTTGATCGACGGCCCGGAGGATGTGGAAAACAGCGTGGTGGTTGAGCCAGACCTGGCCGATGAGCATGAAGCTCAGGACGAATCCGACGTAGGTGGGCCACAGTGCGGCCAGATCGCCCAGCAGGTCCCCGCTGTACTCGGGGAGTTTGATATCAAGGCTGAGCAACGTTATGGCGATCGCCATGACCCCGTCGCTGAACGCCTCCAGCCTGCCCGATCCGATCTGCGCGAACCCTTTCGCGCCCCCGCTGCCCTTGGCGGCGGCGCTTCTGGACGAGCGTTTGAGGAACTTCACCGCACGATCACCTTTCCGTGGACGCCGACTCCACGAGATCCGGCCGCCCGGCTCCTCCGCCCGGCGCGCCGATTCTCGCACGGCAGCAGTGGGCCGTCAACCTGCCGGCGCCCCGTTCCCCGTTGGCGCGCTGCCTCCGAAGCCGACCGATCAGTTCCGGCCCGCGTCGGCGGGCGCGGAGGCGATGGGCCGCGAGCGCCCGTGCACCACTGCGGCCAGCACGGCGCCCGGCACCTCGGCGACTCGGCGCACGCCCGTGAGGATCGCGGCGTGCGAGGCCCGGGCCTCGTCGTCGTCCGCGGCTGCGAAGCGGGCAGTGGCACGCGGCTGGCCCGATACGACCGCGATGTCCCAGGACTCCAGGCGCACCGCGCTGCGGGCCGCCGCCTCGACCTCGCGGGGGTCGTGCCCGGCGCGCACCGCGCCCACTGCCATGATCGACCGGTACGACCGCACAGGACCCCCTTGGTTTCCGTTCGAAGTCGGGGTGACAGGATTTGAACCTGCGACCCTCTGCTCCCAAAGCAGATGCGCTACCAAGCTGCGCTACACCCCGTGGACTACTGTCCGCTGCCCCATCATACGGGAGGAGAGTTTAAATGTCGCGCACGTGGACAATAACCGCTAGGATCTTCGTGTCCCCTCCGGGGGTACGCGGATGTAGCTCAATGGTAGAGCCTCTGCCTTCCAAGCAGATCACGCGGGTTCGATTCCCGTCATCCGCTCCACGGCGGGACCCCGGACCCAATCGGTCCGGGGTCCTCGCGTTCCCGCGCCCGTATAAAGCGGAAACAGCGGGCGGTGCACACGGACGGACCAACGCATCAGGCGCGCGGCACCCCGAGCCACCGGGGCACCCTTCGGGTGTAGGCGGCGTACTCGTCGGGGAACGCATTGCGCAACGCCCTCTCCTCAACGGGGATCTGCGCGCGGTCGACCAGGACGACGAAACACGCTGCGGGGAGCCACGCCCACGCCTCGCGGATACTCGCATGGGCGGCGAGCGCGCACGCCATGCCCACGTACATGGGATTGCGGGTGACGCGGTAGACCCCTGTGCTGACGAGGGCGCGGGGGTGGTCGACCCCGACGGGGTCCGCCGAGACGCCTGCGCGGTAGAAGCGCATCGACGAGCCGACCAGCAGAACCCCGCTCGCGAATGCGAACGCGCCCGCCGCCGCAGGCGGACGGCGCCTCAGAAGGTCGCGGTGTCGATGACGTAGCGG
>ERZ773065.918-NODE-918-length-15509-cov-2.879837_pt1 | contig 15509 bp, 14 predicted proteins | sample MGYA00580623_ERZ773065 | MGnify/ENA primary metagenome ERZ773065 (study PRJEB29015, sample SAMEA2738017) | human oral metagenome | biome: human oral; feature: human-associated habitat; material: dental | place: China | collected 2047 ...
AAAGTATCCATAATTAGTTCGGTAGCACCGGACATAAAGCGGTTTTGGTCGGTGTCTTCGATGCGTAGAATAAATTTGCTGCCAGATTGTTTGGCGATAAGATAAGGATAAATGGCGCTGCGAACATTGCCGATGTGAATATAGCCGGTCGGGCTGGGAGCAAAACGAGTTTTCATATTTTATAACTATAACATATTTTTCGACTAAGCAGAAGGGTGGGTTTGGGGATAATTAAAGAGAAGTGACAATATTTTTGACTTGTTGCTTAGATAGAGTCTTGGCGCTGTCGGCTGTAAGTTTAAACAATAAGCCACCATTAACCCAAGCAGCTTTATTGCCAGTGTAATAGATTGTGATGCCTTGTTCGCGGATGATAGTGTAATCTTCGCCCCAATCAGGTTTAACAAAATTATTAAGCAGTGCGGTGCTATCCCAAGATGAAGATTTTTCAGAAATTTCAAAAGAATGGTTGTTAGAGTCTTTGAAAGTAAGAACGACAGAATTATTTGCAGTAGATGATACGCTGGACAACTGGAAATCTTTTGGAATAAAAGACGGATAGGAGGCCTTGATGCCAGTTTGTGTGGCCGCTACACGCACGGAGATATCAGGGATATTGATTTTAACTAAAACTCCGATAGCTGCAACACAGGCAGTTGAGCAAGCTAAGGCGAAAATAAATTTTTTAACGCGACCAGATTTTTTAGCCTTAATTGTATTGGAGAGGCTCGGGGTTTGTTCGGTATCTGAATTTGTCGATTGGCGGTTTGATTTAGTTTGAGCCTGAGCTGGGGCTTGAATTTTGCTTTTATTATTGCTTTTACTTTTACTTTGCGCGTTTTTTAACGCGCGTGCAATTGCTTGATTTTTAAGTTCTTGAGGAGATGGTTTTTTGGAAGTGATTGGATGATTTTTAGTTAAACCAGGTTTTTTATGAGAGGCTGAAGCCAAAGGAGTAGCTTTTGAGCTTTTTTGACGAATTTTTGCGGCGTTTTGCTGATTGATTTGAGCAGCTAAAGCCTGACGTCGCTTTAAGGCTTCAGTTTGACGTTTGGAGGCAGTTTCAATATTTTGAGAGATTGATTGGGTCTGAGAGATTTGTTGGCGTGATTTAGTATTTTGGCGGATAGCACGACTAGCCAAGGATTCAAGAGGAGAGGTGTAGGCAACAGGGCGTTTAACATAGCGACGATTAAGAGTAGAGGATTTTTGCAATGTCCGGTGGGCAGATTTACTGGGAAGACTATGTTGTTTAGATTGATTCATAAAATTACCTCGCTTTTGTTAAATTATAAACTACAGTATTAGTAAAAGGCAAGTGCTTATTTAGTTTTTGACAAAATATTAGAGCATGATATAAATGTGGTAAAATATGTTTATGGACTTAAGGCGCGAAAGGCATAAAAAAGTTGTTCATATGATTTTAATGGACAGTATGATGGTGCTGGCAATTATTGGTCTGCTTTGTGTGTTTTGGGCAATTGTAACTGGTTGGAGAGTGGAACAAAATTTGAAACTGGAACAAAAAGGACTTTTAAGGATCGAAACAAAACCACAAGATGCAGAAGTTAAGATTAGTCGAGTTAACAGTAGGTATGTGGTGAGATCTAAAACTGATATGTCTAAAATGTTAAAAGAAGGTAAATATGAGGTTGAGCTGACAAAATCTGGCTATTTTGCGTGGAAGAAACGAGTCAAGGGTGATTCTGGCTGGATGACGGATTTGACTTATGTGAAGCTTTTTAAGCAAAAGCGCGAGGCTGAAAAAATAAAAACTATAAAGAAGGCACAAATTTTAAGTGTAGCGCCCATGCAAACGCAATTTTTATATTTTAATAAAATGGAGAATAAAATACATTGGGTTGACTTTACGAATGGTCAGGTTAAGGATCGTAAAATGCCGGAAAAATGGCTTAATCTTGAGTTAAGATCTGCGCATTGGGATAAGGCAGAGCGAAAAGTTTTAATAAATGGTAAGATGGATGGAAAAGATTTTTGGCACTTGCTAGATTTAGAAAATGAAAAAAACAATCATGACTTAACACAGTTACTGGAAGGAGCACAGGAACTGAGTTTTAAACACAATAATGTGGTATTTTTGAAAAAAGATCAATTATTTGAGGCAGATGTTAATAAAGCACATTCGCGTTTGTTGGCGGAAAAAGTGGAAAAGTGGAATTATAACGAACAATTAGTTTTCAGCGTGTTGGACAGTAGTGGGAAAAGATCGGTTTGGTGGAAAGGCGATTCAAAATCTCTAGCACAAGAAATCAAACTCGCAAATAATAAATCGAATATTGATTGGCAGACGATTAGATGGCGTGATCAGGATAGACTGATTTTGGCACAAAATAAGACGTTATATGTATATGATTTGAAACGGATGTTGGTGAATGAGATTGGCGATAAAACTAAGAAAAAAATAAATTGGAATCAGAAATTTAAATTGAATTCAGGTCTAATTGGTGGGATAAAAACTTCTCATAAAGGTAGATTTACAATTTTAAATGATGGCGAGCTGAAGGTAGTGTTTGATGCTGATCTTTTGCGTTGTTATCAATACGATAACCAATTAGACTTGGCATGGATGGATGAATATATTTGGTATGGAATGGATGGAAAGAAATTAAAAATTTACGACTTTGACGGCACGAATGAAAGAGTTTTATTTAGCGACAAAAAGCGAGTGACTGGAATAAAAGCTATCGCAAGACAAGAAGAGGAGCTGTATTACTTGAGTGAAAATGCTGAGAAAATAGAACTCGTGAAAGAAAAAGCGTATTAGTCTTTCTTGCCGATCAGCCAATGCCAAATTTTTTCAAAGAAAGTTTTTTCATTGGACGGGATGGAGACCTGGGCTCTTTGTTCAGTTTTAGATATTTCGGCAGCAGTATTTGGGGCTGGGTCGATTTGATCGGCAGTGACCAAAAGTCGGTAACGAGCTGTGCCAAGAGGGGTGCAAGTGATTAAAGTAAGAATGGGTTTTTTAGTTTCATAAATGAGAGAATTGACATCTGAGGGCTCCACAGTTTCTTTTTTCTTGACGGAATAAGTATAACGTTTGGAGTTGTAATTGACGTAAATTAAGTCATTTTCTTGTAGGCGCTCGAGGCCGGAAAAAATAAATTTATATTGATTATTGCTATAAATATCACCCGCAGAGTGCCCAGTAATAACAAGGTTTCCTTTTTCGCCTGGAAGTGCGTCTGCACCTGGTATTTTAAAATGCGCTACGCCGTGATTCATTGCTTCCATTATGGTGGCAGAATCGTTTGGAATGTTAAAGTTGACTGGGACCTCAACATTTAATTTAGGGATAATTAGTTTTGGGTCTTTGGAGGGGGTAGTGGAAGTGGTGGGGTTGATAGCGGTAATCCCGGCATCTTTAGTGTTAGTGGGAGAAATATAGGCCATGATCGGCGCAAAAACGAGACGGTTATATTGTAAAAACAAGATAAATAACATGACCGCGATTCCAGTAAAAATTGGAATAAATTTACGATATCTTTGCTTGACTTTAAAGTTAGCGTTAGCCTTTTTTTGAATACGTTCCCTAAGCGAAAGGTTTTGTTTTGAGACGACTGCTTTAGATGATTTTTGAGATTGTGAAATTGATTGAGTAGTAATAGGTTGAGGTTGATTGTGGGCGTGATTGGATTCTAGATAGTTTTTGGCAGCTTTGGCGTAATATTCGCTATAATATTTTTGATAATAATTTTGCCAAGCAGAATGATATTTTTGCCAATCCTGTTTATTAGATGAAGTTTGGACAGGTGAATATTTATAAGTGGCAGTGCGATTGTGGCTTGGTTGTTCTCGCGAACTATTCAAAGCGATCAACACTTTCCTGCGTGCAATTTCTGCTGCAGCTTGACGTTGACGGTCACTAAAAGAAGGTTGCCCACCACTTAAAGGATTCATAACAATAATTGTAGCATAAAATTAGGATAAAACTTGAGAACAGATGACTTTAGTGATAAAATAATCTTATTGGGCGAGTGGCGGAATTGGTAGACGCGCTAGACTCAAAATCTGGTCCTCGTAAGAGGGTGAGGGTTCGATTCCCTCCTCGCCCACCAGAACTGAAATAAGGATGGGTGTGGAAAAAAGAATTAGAGGTTTGTCTTCGCAGGAAGTGAAAGAGCGAAGGCAGGTTGGATTAGTTAATAAACCAGTTGAAGCACCAAGTAAAACTTTAAGCGAGATAATTCGTAGTAATGTATTTACTTATTTTAACTTGGTTTTTTTGATTATTGCGGTTTTGTTGACTCTGGTAAGATCTTTTCGTGATCTAACTTTTTTGCCAATTATTATTGCTAATACCGTGATTGGGATTTTACAGGAGTGGCGGGCCAAGCAAGTTTTGGATAAATTGACGATTTTGCATGCACCAAAAGCGAGAGTGTTGCGAGATGGAGAGCTGGTGGAGGTTTTAACTAAGAACTTGGTTCTAGACGATATTATTTTACTGAAAGCAGGTGACCAAATTGCGGCTGATGCTGAAGTAGTAAGTGGCGAGGTTGCAGTTAACGAGGCGCTTTTAACTGGAGAAGCGGATGAGATTATAAAGCCGATTGGTGCCGGTTTGATGTCGGGGAGTTTTGTGGTTTCAGGCGAATGTTACGCAAAATTGACTAAGGTGGGAGCGGATTCTTACATTTCACAGCTAACCTTAAAGGCCAAAGCCATTAAGACTGGTGAACAGTCAGAAATTATTCGATCGCTCAACGGTATTGTGCGTTTAGCTGGAATTGCGATTATACCGATTGGTATTTTATTATTTAGTCAGCAATATTTGTTTGGTGAGGCAAATGCTCAGGTTGCAGTGCAGGCAATGGTGGCAGCAATTATCGGTATGATTCCGGAAGGTCTGTTTTTACTAGCAAGTGTGACTTTGGCTATTTCGGCGATGCGCTTAGCGCTGGATAAAGTTTTGGTGCATGACATGAAATGTATTGAAACTTTGGCACGAGTTGATGTTCTATGTGTTGATAAGACGGGTACGATTACAAATGATGAAATGGAATTAGCGGATGTTTGGGCGGTTAAAAATGGAGAGATTTTAAAAACAGCGAAGAGTAAGTTAAAAATAAAAGCAGAATTGGCAGATTTTGTTTATTGGCAAAAAGCTGATAATCAAACCATGCAGGCACTGAAAAAAGCCTTCGAAAATAATAAAAGGTCAGAAAAACCAGAAAGGGTGGTGGGGTTTTCGTCGACTTACAAACACAGTGGATTAAGGTTTCAGAACAAGTCTTTGGTTTTGGGGGCGCCAGAATTTTTATTAAAGGAAATTCAACCTAAACTAGCTAAAAAGATTGACGAATTAAGCAGCCGAGGTTATCGAGTTTTAGTGTTTGGTAAAACTAATGAGCAAATTGGACAGATTTTGACAAAGGATATCGAGGTGATGGGAGTAGTGGTTTTATCAAACTCGGTTAGAGAAACTGCGCCAGCTACTTTTAAATACTTTGCCGAGCAAGGAGTTGAGATTAAGGTGATTTCTGGTGATAATACTTTGACGGTTGCAGAAGTGGCAAAGCAGGCCGGAATTTTAAATGCAGAAAAAGCAATTGATGCAACAACTTTACAGAGTGATGAGGAGTTGGCGACGGCGGCGCAAAAATACACAGTGTTTGGCAGGGTGACGCCAGAGCAGAAACGTAAATTAATAAAGGCTTTAAAAAAGGCTGGACGGACTGTAGCTATGACTGGAGATGGAGTGAACGATGTTTTGGCTTTGAAAGATGCGGATTGTAGTGTGGCGATGGCTTCAGGTTCTGAGGCTGCAGTGCAGGCTTCGCAGTTGGTACTTTTGGAGTCTGATTTTGCAAAAATGCCAAGTGTGGTGAGAGAGGGACGCAGGGTGGTAAACAATCTGGAGCGTTCAGGTAGTTTGTTTTTAGTGAAAAATATTTTTTCTCTAATTACAGCAGTGTTGGTGATTTGTTTTAGTATTACCTATCCTTTGATTCCAACCCAAGTTTCACTGGTGACTTTGTTTACGATTGGAATTCCATCATTTCTGTTGGCGCAAATTCCCAACCAAGATTTGATTAAGGGGCAATTTATTCGAAATATTTTAAGACGGGCAGCACCGGCGGGGTTTGCAAATGTGGTTTTGATTAGTACTATGATGGTGATTGGTGGATTAATGGGATTTGAATATGCGGATATAGGCACGGCTTGTACGGTAATTATGGCTGTGGTTGGTTCGGTGTTTTTGTATAAAATTTGCAAACCATTGGATTTAGCAAGGGGAGCGATTTTTGGGATTTGTCTTTTAGGTATGGTTTTGTCGATAATTTTCTTGAAGGGCTTATTCGGATTAGAGAAAGATATGGCAATAGAGGCGTGGGTAGTGTGTGGATTAATAGTGGCATGTGTGCCTTTTGCCTTTAGGTTAACCGCAAGATTTACCGAATTGGTGGGGAGATTTTTGGATGATGGAGCATGGCAAGTTTTAGAAGAATGGTATACTAAGGTGAAAGGACTTATAGGATGAAAATAGCGATTTTTACGGATTTATACTTAGATACTCCGGGCGGAATTCCGACTTCGATTCGAGCGCAAAAAGAAGCTTTAAAAAAGGCTGGACATGAAGTTGTGGTGTTTTGCCCTGGCAGGTATAGTTATGATCAGGATGTAGTTTTGGTTGCAACTAGATTTATTAAAATTGAAAATGCGCCGATTGCTAAAACCCCGAATAAAATTGAAAAGTTTATTTTGAGGCAATTCCCTAATTTTGCAGAAGAATTTGATGTGGTGCATGTGCATTATGAGGCTGGCTGTAGCATTGCTGGTATAAAAATAGCACAAAGATTTAGTATGCCGGTGGTGCAAACTATGCACGGACGAGAAGATATGGCTGTGGCAATAAATGTGCCACACCCACTAAAAACCATCACAGCTACTTCATTGAATTTTTTGCACGGTAAGAGTTTAGGATTTCAGCGCCGAGTAAAAAAAGATAGCGAATTAGCGCCAACGCGAGCTCGAGCGAAGATGTGGACTTTAATGGCAAGGCAGGCTAATGCGGCGGATATAGTGACTACTCCATCGCAGCATTTTGCAGATAAATTAAAGCGATATGGGGTGAAACGAGACATAAAAGTAATTTCGAATGGAGTAGATGACGAGTTGGCTTTGTCGAGAAATTGGCAGATTCGCAAATTTAAGCAAGGTGAAACTTTGAAAATTGTGTGGGCTAATCGAATTTCAAAAGAAAAACGTTTTTTGCCATTTTTGGAAGCTTTGGCTTTAATTCGAAATTTAGATTTTGAATTTTTGGTAATTGGCGACGGTAATGAGCTGGCAGCAGCAAAGAAATTTGTAAAAAAACACGGACTGAGTAGAAAAGTAATTTTTAAGGGCGCGAAGCCGCATGATGAAGTTTTAGAATACTTTGCAGACCAACATGTGTCGGTGATAAATTCTTACGGGTTTGACACGCAAGGGTTAACGATTTTGGAAGCTGCAGCTTGTGGTTTACCAGTGATTTACGCTGACCCTGACATGAGCCAGATTGTACCGAAGAATGGCGGATTGCAGGCCAAAAACAATTCTCCGTCGGCAATGGCTGCTGTAATTGAACGAATTTTTAAGCAGCCAGATTTAATTGAAAAAATGAGCCAAGCCATGATGGAACAAAGAAAAGAAGTTTTACAATCGACGCAAATTAGAAAATTATTAGAGATTTATGAAAATTTAGGCAAGCTTTAGCGGCAGTTTTTAAGAGCCGATTTGATAACGTTGATGGATTTTTGCAGCTTAATGGATTCTTTTTCGCTTAAATTCAAATCAAGACGTTGTTCAACTCCATTGCGGCCGAGGACGGTAGGAAAACCGTAAAAACTGTCAGTAAAATTATCGTAAGATGAAATTGGTAGAACGCGTTTTTCATCGTGTAAAATACAATTAATAATTTGAGTAACGCAGGCACCGATGCCGTAATAAGTAGCGCCTTTTTTAGCGATTATGTTATAAGCGGCTTGTTTAGTGTCGATTTCGATCTTGTTTAATTCTGAAGTTTTGATAAGATCGGTGATTTTTTGGCCGCCAAAATTAGCTTGAGACCAGAGTGTGAATTCGCTATCGCCGTGTTCGCCAACCTGGAAAGCGTGAATGGATTTAGGTGAGGAATTTAATTGTTTGGCGATACGAAAACGCAGTCTAGCCGAATCTAAAAGTGTGCCCGAACCGATGACTTGCTCGGAAGGTAGACCGGAATATTGCCAAGTGAGATAAGATAAAACGTCAACCGGGTTGCTTACAACGATAAAAATACCATTAAAGCCAGTAGACATAATTTTTGTGATGATATTTTGAAAAATTTTAGCATTTTCAGCTAGCAGATCGAGTCGGGTTTGATTTGGTTTCTGCGGAGCACCGGCTGCAAGCACAATAATGTCGGAGTCAGCGGCTTCTTCGGTGTAGGAGCCAGCACGGATTTTCAAAAAACTAGGAGCGATTGCGAGAGTGTCCTGCAGGTCCATCACCTCGCCTTCGGCGTCGGCCATGTCTAAATCAGTTAAAATCAGCTCATTAACGGCAGTACGCTGGCTAACTAAAGAAAAACCAATGCTCGCACCGACATTACCAGTTCCGACAATCATAACTTTATTTGACATTTTTGCTCCTGTAAAATTCTTAAGCTTATTTTAGCAAAAAAAAGAGCTTTTGACGAGGTTGGAGTTTGACGTAAATCAAGGTCGCCAAAGAATTGCACTGGCGGTAGTTGAGAGAGGGTCGGTGGGGTGCCAGAGATTGAGGGCGGCAATTTTGCAGGCAAGCGTGCCACCCCAGAGGGAGAGTGGGGTGAAATTTGTATTTCCGATTGAAGTGGTGACGATTTTGCCGTCTTTTGCTAGGATGATTTGATTAGAATGAAAAGTTAGAATGGTGGATGGATAACTTAAGCTGAATTTATGAAGAGTTTCGAGCACGGGAAGAAGTGGCATAGAAAGCAAGATCATTTTGGGATAATAGAGAGCGCGAAAGATTTTTTGTAATTGTGACATAGAAGTGAGGATGAATAAATTGGGACTTAGAATAGAGGCGATGTCTGGCGTTAGTAAATCGACGCTGTCGCGCGTGATTAAGCAGGGTTTTTCGCTGTTTTGAATGGCCGAACTGAGAGCGATGGCAGTGGTAGAATTTTTGGAAAAATCGCCAATAAAAAGATTAAAGTCGGAACTTTGGACCGCGCTCTCAAGTAAAGCGGACTTATCGAAAGAGCCGGAGGGAGTGGCGGGGGCAAAATCAATATTCAACAGGGGTGGTATCTTGTTTTTTAAGCTATCTGGCAATAAAGTTTGGACGGATTTGAAGGGCAAGCTGCTTAGAAACTCGGAACTTCTGACCGCGCTAAGAAAATTTTGCGAATTGCCACCAATCACTAAAATATCACCGGTTTTTTGTTCTGGAATCACCCAATCCAAATCCTTTAAGAGAGGAGTTTGGTCTTGTTTTTGCCAATAACTAAGTTCCATCAAAACTCCAGTTCGATTGAGATTGGACAATGGTCGGAGCCAGTAATTTGTTCGTAAATTTCGGCAGATTTAAGCTGGGGCAGTAGTGATTTGCTGATAAAGAAGTAGTCGATGCGCCAGCCGACATTATTGGCCCTAGCATTGCTGCGGTGGGACCACCAAGTGTAGCGTTGGGATTTGGGGTTTAGATGCCGAAAAGTATCGATAAAATTTGCGGCCAATAAGTTAGTGATTCCCTGTCGTTCTTGGTCGGTAAATCCGGCGTTTTTATGATTAGTTTTAGGACGTGCGAGGTCGATTTCGGTATGAGCGGCATTAAAATCACCACAAATCACGACTGGTTTTTTGGTTTCGAGTGATTTAAGATATTTAAGAAGAGTGGGGTCCCAGAATTGTTCGCGTAGAGAGAGGCGCGAGAGGTCGGCTTTGGAATTTGGCACATAGACATTGACGAGGTAAAATTCTGGAAATTCAGCAGTTTGGATGCGCCCTTCAGACATTAGGTCGCCATAGCCATCGGGAGGGATGTTGAAGGTGCCAAAATCAGAATTAAGTGATTCGGGGGAAGTTTTGCTGAAAATGGCGGTACCAGAATAACCTGGGCGTGCGGCTGGGTTCCAGGCTTCCTGATACTCTGGTAGATCCAGTAGAACTTGGTCGGGACGGGCTTTAATTTCTTGCAGACAGAGTAAATCTGGTTGATTTGTGGCAACAAAGGGTAAAAAAGCGTCTTTATTGATAACGGCGCGTAAGCCGTTGACGTTCCAAGAGAAAAGTTTATAAGATTTTTTGGTCATAACCTAGACCTTTCGCGATCTAAGTCGCGATGTTTGATAGTAAGGCGTTTGTCGTATTTTTTCTTACCAGTGGCGGTGGCGATAACTAGTTTAATGTGGCGACTGCCACCGAATAATTTGACTGGCACGATGGTTTGACCAGAAATTTTAGCGCGCTCTAGAGAGTTAATTTGTTTTTTGGTGGCAAGAAGTTTGATATTTCTAGCGGTTTCGGAGCCGAGAGTGAGATTATTAAGCCAAAGTTCATGGTCTTTAATCGTAACAAAGGAGCCTTTGAGCTGGACATGATGGTCACGAATGGCGCGCACCTCTAAGCCGCTTAAAACCATGCCAACTGTCAGTTCATCACCAAGATGAAAGTCAAAGCTGGCACGACGATTGACGGTGGTGGTTGGCTTGGTTTTAGCTTTTTTCATGATAATATTATACCATAATTGGACAGGTTTTACATATTGTATAAAATGTGTTATAACTATTGTAGTATTTGGTTGGTGAGGGACTTTAAATTGTATATTTTGAAAGGTTGGTGATTATGTATGTCAAGAAATCCAGAATTAGACAATTTAAAAGCAGAACAGCAGTCGCTTTTCGAGCAAAAGCAGGCGGCGTTTCAGAGGTTTAAGGATTTACAGGAACAGACGAACTCTGCTCATGACGCCATGCAGGCCGCTTGGGAAGAGCGCATTCGTGCTAGAGAGAGAATGAACAGTGAATTCGAAGCGAGAAAATCCGCATACGACCACCGTGATTTGGTTTGGGATGAATATGCTCGTATTCGCGACTACAATAATTCTCGTATCGAATCGCTGAAGTACGAAGCTGACGCTGAACATCGTGCTATGCAGGACTGTTTCGAACGCGCTAGCAATGTGTACCAATACGGCAACAAATCTGAGGCTCCGTATTACTCTCAAGAAGGTCATGAGCATAAAGATCGTCGCGATGAACTCAACGCGGAGATTTCCGAGCTTGCTCGCAAAGTTAAACAAGCTAAAGCTAACGCCGAGGCTTCCGCTCCGAGAGTAGATTCTTCAGCATTTAATCACGCCAAGTCAGCTTTCGAATCGGCAAAAGCCCGTCATGAGTCGGCTCAGGCCGAGTTTAAGAGACTGAAAGCAATGCGCGATTCCGCGAAAGCTGAGTTTGACCGCTTACAGAGCCAGTTTAAGCAGGCTCAGGTCGCATTCCAGCGTAAGCTCGACGAAGTGAAGTCCGAAAAGTTGGCAACGAAACAGCAAGCCGTGGATAAGGTCAATATGACGCTCGTCCACGAGAAAGGCGGAGCGTTTTACCTTGGATCTATTTTTGGGCGAGACGCAAAAATTAGACCGCGAAACGATGGGAGCGGTAAAACTGACGTATTCTTTGGTGGCCTAAGTGCGGCAGGAGATGGAATTGGACATGGACACGCCATCATTGATCGCGACGGAAGCGTCACCTATCTGCGCGATGCCTGGCAAGATCATGATGATTATCTGATCGATGACGCCAGAAAGCGTGGCACAAATACTCACAAGATTTAGCATTTGTAACCAACCAAATACTATGACCGGCACTAATTGCCGGTCTTTTCTTTTTGCGGTATAATACAGATATGTATTTATCAAAAACTGAACGGAAAGAAATAATGGCTTCGTATGGTTATGAGAATTCCACAGAAATCAACCATTACGAAGTTGGACCCGATACCTGGATCTATCTTTTTGAATTTAACGGTTTAAAATATATTTTGATATCGACTGATTATACTGGCGACTACGAATTCGATGTCTTTCCGCATCTACTCAAATATGAGAGCGACAGACTTAAATTTGCTCTTCAGCGAGAAATCCCAGTAAAAGACAACTTTTCAAAAGAAAAAACCGCGAATACTGTCCTATTTGAATATACCGACTAAAAAATCAGCCCGATTGCTGCACGTAGCAGAATTACGCGGAGGGCTGGCTTTATGAGCTTATTATAACATCTAAAAACAGAGGGATTGAAGCAAATTTAAGCTTCGGGAGTGTTGGTGGTTTTTTTGAGGTGGATGGCGGTTTGATAGATTTCTTCAAAACGTTGTAGAGTGCGGGTTAGATCGTGTGTTTTGGCAATTTCGATAGATTGTTGGCTGTATTGGGCTTGTAATTTTGGGTCGGAAATTAACTTAGTCATGGCGCGGGCGATGCCACTAACGTCTTTTGGTTTGCAGAGTAAGCCGTTTTTACGATGTTGACAGAGTGCGCTGACAGCGCCGGCGTTGACAGCAATAATTGGCAGGCCAACGGCGGCAGCTTCAATCAAAACTATACCTTGGGTTTCGGTTTCGGAGGCGGTGACGAAAATAGTACCGGAACGATAGATTTCGATTAGGTCTGGCGGGGTAATTTTGCCAGCAAACTGAATTTTATCGGAAAGACTCAAAGCTTCAGCTCGCTCAACTAAGTTTTGTTTATCAACACCATCGCCCACAATTAAAAGATCGGTTGAGGGTAGTTTTTTGGCAACTTTTGCGAAAGCATCGACAACATGACAGATGGATTTTTCTGGGTCAACTCGCCCCACATAAATAAAACGATGTTTATTGGGTTTGATATTGTATTTTTTTAGAACTGAAGGATTGGGTTTGCCGGGCTTGAAAGCAGTTAGATTGATGCCGTTTGAGAGTGCTTCTACGGTAACCTTGAAGCGTTTACGGTTTTTAGGAACCAAATCCTCAATGGCCATTTCGGTGGGCATGGTGGCGTATTCAGCATGCTTTAAGAAGCTAGCCATATAGGCGCGCAGGGCCATATCAACAGATTTTTTGACTAATTTAGGTTTGAAAATACGAAATTGACTAGTGATGTTGTCGGGGTAGGCGTGACCGGTGGAAACTAAGGGGACGTTATTTTTGCGAACGTAAGAAAGAGTGGCAAGGGCGACAGTTTCGGCGGTTTGCAGATGAATTACATCTGGCTTGAATTCGTCAAGGGCAACTTCGATTTCTGACCAAGGTTTGCGGGACCACCAGATACCATTTTTGTAGGCAAGGCGGGGCATTTTATGTCCGAAAATTTCACGTTGATCGGGGACGGTGTTGATTTGATCGGGGTAAAATGGGAAACGTGCGGAGGTTAAATAGACGGTTTTAACACCTGTTTCTTTGTCAATTTCGGTGTGATAGTTACCATTAAAACTGGGGCAAATAACCAGGACTTGGTGACCGGCTTTAGCGAGCCCGTTGGCAAGATTGTGCGCAAAAACGGCGACACCGTTAATCATCGGATAATAAATATCAGAGGTAATTGCGATTTTCATTCTACCTTTATTATAACATGGATTCGGTTAAAACTTGACGAAGCTCGGTGGTGTTTTTACAATCCATTAGTTTAGCTCTTAGCTCGGAGGCGCCATTAAAGGAGTTAATATAGATTTTAAAGAAATGCTTGAGCGGTTCGTAGGGGTAGCGGGAGCCGGCTTTTTCAAGTTGAGATTGACGCTGGTCGTGCAAATCCAAATGATATAAGAAAAGCTCTTTGAGTTCGGCTGGGGTGGGAGCGTGCTTGGTAAAACAGTAGGTATTTTGGAAGACGCCGCGCCCAATCATGAAACCGTCGATTTCTGGATAGGGTTGATGTAGCTGATTGATTTCGCTGAGATTCTTGATATCGCCATTGATGATTAGTTTGGTTTGTTTGGCAACTTGATTGCGAATTTTAATAATATCTGGAATTAATTCATAATGTGCGGAGACTTTGGACATTTCTTTGCGAGTGCGAAGATGAATAGTGAGGGCGGCGAGGTTTTGTTTGAGTAGGAAGGGCAGCCAAGTTTGGTATTCTTCGGGATAAGTGAAACCGAGTCGAGTTTTGATGGAAACTGGAAGTTTGGTGGCGGACTTGGCTTGATTGATACATTCGGCGGCAAGTTCTGGAGTTTTAATCATGGCGGCGCCACCACCAGCTCGATTGACATGGCGGTCGGGACAGCCCATATTGATATCTAGGCCCTGAAAACCAATTTTATCAAGCGCGGAGGAAAGTTCCGCAAAATGAGCGGGGTTTTTACCCCAGATTTGAGCCACGATAGGAGCATCGGTGGAGGCGATTTCGAGACGTTCAAGGGCGTTTTGGCGACCTTTTTCAGAGGCGAAGCTGCTAACATTGGTAAATTCAGTGAAAAAAACATCGGGACGGCTGGCTTTAGCGATGACTTGACGAAAAACCAAATCAGTCACACCTTCCATGGGTGCCAAGACAGAAAATGATTGGGGTAGGGTTTGCCAAAAGTTCATTTTGGTATTATAACATGATTTGCAAGAAAAAAGGCGGCATTTGCCGCCAAGGTGTCAGCCAACGCCGATTGACTTAGCTTTATTCAAAATATTTATAGCGTTATCATCGACTTTGTGACCGCTACTGATCTGACTACGGATTTCAGCTGCAGCTTTTGCATATGATGCTTTGTCGTTGCCTGAAACCTCGTAGCTTTTATTCGTGGAAATATCTTTCCACGCCATGTTTCCGAACACATGCTACACCCCCTTTCTTTTTAAATTTGCAGCAGGTTTCTTTATTTAAACAAATTTTTACAGTTTAGGCAAGCATAAGCGTTTAAGAATCTAGTTTGGGCGGAGTTTTAATAATTAATTCCACGAAGTTTTTGAGGTCTTTGAGGCTGGCATCAGCATCTGATTGGAGAGCGAGTGGCGAGTCAGGGTCGAAGAAATCCAGAGCTTTAATGTGGTTATAGACGGATTCAATTAAGGTTTTTAGCTGAGTTTCGGTGGACTGATCAAACTCGTAAACCTTATCATAGACTTTGAAATCGACTGGGTCGGGGCAGACGAATAAAATATGTCCTTTGGTGACTTTAAAATCACGGTATTCGGGGGAAAGGTTAAGTAATAATTTATAAAAACCAAGCTGCATGGCGTATTTGTAAAGAGTGGGATGAGACTGCCAATTTTGTTGATGGTATTTGCCGGTTTTAAAGTCATAAAGTTCGATGGTTTTGGTTTTTTTATTGATATTGATATGGTCAATTTTGCCGGTGATGGGGGTAGAATTCAAGGTTAAATACTGATGGGTGAAGCTGACTTCGGCTTTAGCGTCTGGATGACGTAGGATTTGGCCAAAAGCCTTTAAGGAAGCTTCAAGGCTAGCCCTTCCCTGTTCAAGCAGATCTTGTTTGCCTCGGTCAGTGGTGGGAATTTGTTTGACTTTTTGAGTGAGAAAATCTAGTGTGGCAGCGTCGGAAA
>ERZ773065.919-NODE-919-length-15478-cov-4.819490_pt1 | contig 15478 bp, 12 predicted proteins | sample MGYA00580623_ERZ773065 | MGnify/ENA primary metagenome ERZ773065 (study PRJEB29015, sample SAMEA2738017) | human oral metagenome | biome: human oral; feature: human-associated habitat; material: dental | place: China | collected 2047 ...
GCTTACGCTTGGGGAGCCGGGGGAGGATACCCCCGATGCCATCGTGTCACGCGTGCAGGAAGATCTGGATGCGCGCATGACGCACTATCCTCCGAACAACGGCCATGCGTTCTTGCGCGAAGGCATCGCGCGCGATTGCGTCAGGCGAGGTCTGTCCTACGATGCGGATGATATCGTCGTCACATCTGGCGCAACCGAGGCTTTGTTCGTGACGATGATGGGGCTTTTGAACCCGGGGGACGAGGTCGTCATTCCCACGCCCGCCTTCATCTTGTATGAATCCATCGCGCGCCTCTGCCGCGCGTGCCCTGTCCTGGTCGATACCGAGGCGGATTCCTTTCAGCTGGCTAGGGAAAAGCTTGAGGCTGCCGTGACCAGGCGGACCAAGGCGATCGTCTTGGCAAGCCCCAACAACCCGACCGGAAGCATCTTGGACGAGGAAAGCCTGGATGCGGCGGCCTTCGTCGCCCGTGAACATGGTGTATACATCATCTGCGACGACGTGTACAGAAAACTTGTATACGAAGCAGGGTACGAAGGCTTCGCCGTGCGTCATCCTGAGCTCAGGGATCGAGTCGTCGTTGTCGACAGCTTTTCGAAGCCGTATGCCATGACAGGCTGGAGGCTCGGATGGCTTGCCGCTGCCGCGCCCATTGTCGCGAAGCTGTCGATGGTGCACCAGTTCGCCGTGTCGAGCGTGCCGTCCTTCATCCAGCACGCTGCGCTCGAAGCGCTTTCCTACGATACCGCGGCATTCATGGAGGCCTATCGCCGTCGCCGAGGCTTGGTCGTCGATGCGCTTCATGCGATGGGCCTCGATCTTGTCGAACCGCAAGGCGCATTCTACGCGTTTCCCTCCATTCGCCCCTTCGGCCTTACGTCCGAAGAGTTTTGCGAGAGGGCCATCGAAGAGGCCGGCGTCGCTCTCGTGCCCGGGTCTCTTTTCGGCGGGGAAGGCCACGTACGCCTCTCGTACGCATGCGGCGATGAGACCTTGAACGAAGGACTGATCAGACTGGCTTCGTTCATACGCGCGCTGAAGGCGCGTTCTTAAGGAATGCGAACGAGGCGTTCGTAGACGCTCAATCCCGCTTCAAGGACGCGTTCGTCGAAATCGAAGGTGCTCGCATGCAGCGGGATGCCCGTTCCCGTGCCCAGCAGCAAGAAGACGCCGGGAAGGTGCTGCTGGTAATGAGAGAAATCCTCGGCGATGAGAAGCGGTTCGGGAATCGTTTCGAGCTCAGGTATGGATTCCCGCGCCCGCGCGAAGAGCGCGGCGTCGTTGATGACCGGCGGATATCCTTCCGAAACATCGACGGTGCAGGTGCAACCCTCCGCATCGGCGACTTTTCGAGCGATGTCCTTGATGGCGGCTTGCAGCGTCTGACGTTTCTCAAGGGAAAACGTGCGCAGGCTTCCCTCGACGACGCTCGTGGCCGCGATGGCGTTTCGGACCGTGCCGCTCGTCATGTGGCCGAACTTCAAGAGGCAGGGCTCCGATCGCTCCTTATCCATGCGGACGTTCATCTCATGCACGAACATCGCCCCCGCAACCAGCGCGTCGTGTCCTTCGGCCGCCTTGGCGATGTGGCTCGAGACCCCGTTCATGGTGACGGTTATTTCATTGCAGGCCGCCAGCAGCGCGCCGCTTCGACTGGCGATGGCGCCCTTCGGCAAGTCGGGCCACAGATGGAATCCGAAGATCCTATCCACGCGATATCGTTCGAACACGCCCGACTTGCAGACGACATTCGCGCCGCCGGTGGTTTCCTCAGCCGGCTGGAACACGAGCAGCACATTGCGCACGATGCCTTCGGGATCGCGGGCGATGCGATGGGCGAGCCCGAGAACCATCGCCATATGGCCGTCGTGGCCGCATGCGTGCATGCATCCCGCGTGCGTCGAACGGAACGGCACGCCTGTTTCCTCGCGGACGGGCAAGGCGTCCATATCCGACCGGATCGCCGTGGTCGCATCGGAGCCGAAGTCGAAGAATGCGCAGACGGTGCTTTTGCAAGGTGAGAAGATCTCCGCGTCCGATCCGAGCGATTCGAGCTCGGTGCGCACATAATCGATGGTCTGGGGCAGATCGAAGTCGAGTTCGGGGATGCGATGAAGATCGCGTCGGATGCGTGTGAGCGTATCGATCATAGGGGCTCCTCGCGTGAGCGGCTTGTTTCGTCGGATTATATCCGCGACCCTCCGAAAAACGGGTCTTTTATGCGTCGACGTAAATTCTCTATGCCAGACGCATCGGGCATGATACGTTGCTTCCTACGATAGAGGCGCGAACAAGAGGGCGCTCGGTCGAGCCGGCGGGCCACGACACCGAGCAAGGGCGCGTTCGCCGAACCGGCGGGCCAGGCATGGCACGACGGTGGGACGTCGGGGGATACCGGGCGGACTGTCTGCGCGAGATCGCAGGGGTGCTATCTGCCCAAGAGGGAACGCCGTCGCGCATGGCCTCTTTCGATTTCCGGCAGGGCATCCTGCCTAGGAGGTTCACAAGGAGGACGTGCATGGAGAAGGTTCCGTTCATAAGCCGCGACGAGGCCGAGGCCATCGCCGCGCGCTATCCGACCCCGTTCCATCTCTACGACGAAGCGGGAATCAGACGAAATATCGAGTCGCTCGTCAGGGCGTTCTCATGGAACCCCGGTTTTCGCGAGTATTTCGCCGTGAAGGCGACGCCGAATCCGTTCATCATCGAAATCCTTCAGGAATACGGCTGCGGATGCGACTGCTCGTCCTATGCCGAGCTTGTGCTCGCGGATGCCTGCGGTGCGCATGGCTCCGACATCATGTTCTCGTCGAACGAGACGCCGGAAGAGGATTTCAAACTGGCATCGCAGCTCGGCGCGACGATCAATCTGGACGACATCACACATATCGACGTGCTCGAAAGCGTTATCGGCCGCATCCCTAAGACCATTTCGTGCCGATACAATCCCGGCGGCACGTTCGAAGTTGCGAACGGCATCATGGACAATCCGGGCGATGCGAAATACGGCATGACGGATGACCAGCTCATAGAGGCTTTCCGTATATTGAAGGCGAAGGGGGCCAAGGAGTTCGGCGTCCATGCCTTCCTTGCGAGCAATACCGTCACGAACGAGTACTATCCGAAGCTGGCGGGCATTCTGTTCGACGTCGCCGTGCGTGTCGCGCGCGCGGCCGGCGTGCATATCGGCTTCATCAACCTCTCCGGCGGCATCGGCATTCCATATACCCCTGACCAGGAGCCGAACGATATCGAGGCGATCGGCGAGGGAGTGCGTCGGAAATTCGAAGATATCCTGGTGCCGGCAGGCATGGGCGACGTCGCCCTCTTCACGGAACTCGGCCGTTTTGTGACGGGGCCGTATGGTTGCCTGGTCACGCGGGCGATTCGGGAGAAGCACACGTACAAGGACTACATCGGCGTCGATGCCTGCGCGGCGAATCTCATGCGTCCCGCCATCTACGGCGCCTACCATCATATAACCGTTCTGGGGAAGGAGGCCGCCGAGCGCGACCATACCTACGATATCGTAGGCGGGCTCTGCGAGAACAACGACAAATTCGCCGTCGATCGAGCTCTTCCCCGCATCGACAGAGGGGATCTTCTCGTCATCCACGACGCCGGCGCCCATGGACATGCGATGGGGTACAACTACAACGGCCGCCTGCGATCCGCGGAGCTTCTCTTGAGGCCCGACGGCTCCGTCAAGCTCATTCGCCGCGCCGAGACGACCCAGGATTATTTCGCGACCCTGGACTGCTTCGACGAGTTCAAGCGGCTCGCAGGGCAATAAGGCGTCCGCACGGGCGTTTTTAAGCCGAAACATGCGCGAGGCATCGGTTTTCGCGCGAGAGAAAGGGAGACCGCTATGGACATTCGAGGGCTTGAAGGCTCTATCGTGGCGCTGGTCACGCCGTTCGCGGAGGACGGCTCGATCGATTTCGATGCGCTCGGCCGTCTCGTCGATTTGCATCTCGGGGCAGGAACCGATGCGCTGCTCGTGCTGGGAACGACGGGTGAATCGTCGACCATGACCCATGAAGAGGACGACGCCGTCTGCGAGTTCGTCGTCAGGCGCGTTGCCGGACGCATGCCCGTCATCGCGGGGAGCGGCTCGAATTCGACCGAGACGATGAAGGAGAAGAGCCTGCGTCTGCAGGAGTTGGGCGCCGATGGGCTGCTCCTCATCACCCCTTACTACAACAAGACGAACGAGGAAGGGATGTATCGGCACTTCAAGACCGTGCTCGATGCGGTCGACATCCCGTGCATCCTCTACAATGTGCCGGGCCGTACGGGCTGCTCCATCCCCGAGCCCGTCGTCGAGCGCCTGGCGCTCCATCCGAACGCCGTCGCCATCAAAGAGGCTTCGGGATCCATCGCGTATGCGAGCAGGATCGCGCGGCATCTGTCCGATGACTTCGTCATGTATTCGGGCAACGACGATATGGTGGTTCCTCTGCTCGCGCTCGGTGCCAAAGGCGTCATATCGGTGTGGGCGAACGTCGCGCCTGCGACCGTCCATGGCATGGTGATGGATTGGATGGAGGGGCGCACGGATGCGGCGCTCGCAACCCAGCTTGCATCGCTTGACCTGATCGATGCTCTGTTCTGCGAGGTCAATCCGATACCTGTGAAGGCCGCCCTTGAAAAGATGGGGTACGGGCGGGCGATATACCGACAGCCGCTCGGCCGCATATCGCAGACGGCGGATTCCCGACTGACCATGGCTATGAAGGAGGCTGGTCTCATTGGCTAAGGTGCTTGTGGTGGGGAATGGGCGCATGGGCTCCATCGTTTGCGACATCGTGCGCGATGCACCCGATCTCGAGCTGGCGGGCGTCGTAGGAAAGGATTCCGCGGGCCTGCTTTCCGATGGGTCGGTCGAGGCGGATGTCGTCGTCGACTTCTCGCATAGGGCCATGCTCGCGGGCGTGGAAGCCTTCATCGCGCAAACCCGAGCGGCGCTGGTGTCGGGCACGACGGGATACGATGATGGCGACATGGCGCGACTTCAGGCGCTTTCCCATAAAGCGGCCGTCATTCACAGCGCCAATTATTCCATCGGCGTCGCCGCCCTGCGTCACCTCGCCTCGCATGCGGCGCGCCTGCTCGAAGGTTTCGATATCGAGATCGTGGAAACGCACCACAACAAGAAAGCCGACGCCCCAAGCGGCACGGCGAAGATGCTGCTCGCAGCCGTCGATCCCGAGGCCCGCGCCGATGTGGTGTACGGGCGCGAAGGCATGACGGGCGCGCGCAAGCCGACCGAGATCGGCATCCATGCTGTCCGCGGAGGAACCGTTGCAGGAACGCACACCGTGCATTTCTTCGGGCAGGAAGAGGAGGTGTCGCTCACGCATCGCGCGTCGAGTCGCCGCATCTTCGCCGAAGGCGCCGTCGAGGCGGCGCGAAGGATCGCCGGGCGTCCCGCCGGCATGTACACGTTCGACGATTTGCTGTTCGCGGACAAGGAAGGAATTCGATGAACGCCGAAGACATCATTGCCTATATCGCCGCATCCGAAAAGAAGACCCCGGTCAAGGTCTATCTCAAGATGAAGGATGGACGCACGTTCGAACCGTGCGCCTATGTCGGCCGTGCCGACGTGCGTGCATACGGAACGCCCGACGGCATGGTCGTCTTCGCCGACTGGTCGGATGCGAGCCGCATGCTTTCCGACCAAGCCTCGTCCATCGAACATTTCGACGTCGAATTCGATCGCCGCAATTCGGGCGTTCCTTTGCTCGACACCCGTAGCGTCAATGCGCGCATCGAACCCGGCGCCATCATTCGCGACCGTGTGGAGATCGGCGATAACGCCGTCATCATGATGGGCGCCATCATCAATATCGGATCGGTTGTCGGCGAAGGCACGATGATCGATATGGGCTGCGTCCTCGGGGGGCGCGCCATCGTCGGCAAACGCTGCCATATCGGCGCCGGCACCGTGCTTGCGGGCGTCGTGGAACCCGCAAGCGCCACGCCTGTCGTCATCGAAGACGACGTCATGATCGGTGCGAACGCCGTCGTGCTCGAAGGTTGCCGCGTGGGTGCCGGGTCCGTCGTCGCTGCCGGCGCGGTCGTCGTGTCGGACGTGGCTCCCGGATCCGTCGTCGCCGGCATTCCTGCGAAGGTCATTAAGATGAAGGACGGGAAGACCGAATCCAAGACCGCGCTGGTGGATGCGTTGAGGACGCTATAGCGTCCATCGATGACAGGCGCCTTTCTTCATGAAGGAATGCCCATTCGAGTCCTTGTGGTATCCTGCTGGGGGCTTTCGGAGGAATGGCCGAGCGGTTGAAGGCACTTGTCTTGAAAACAAGCAGGGCGAAAGCTCTCGTGGGTTCAAATCCTACTTCCTCCGCCAGATGATTCGCCCCGCCTTCGTGCGGGGCTTTTTCCTAGAAGCGTGCAAGGAGCGCAAGGAACGCATGTGCGTCTGAGGGCTGTTCGCCCATGAAGAGCGCTTCCTTTAGCGAGGCGCGGGCATCGATTCGTAGAGATCGATGATCTCGGCGCGGCTGTGCGTGTCGCATTTGCGATAGATGTTGCGCAGGTGCGATTTCACCGTTGCTTCCGAGATGTAGAGCGCGTTCTCGATATGTTTGAGGCCGTGTCCCGTGACCCAAAGCTCGAAAACGTCGCGTTCGCGGCGCGAAAGCCCGTACTCGTCGACGAATCGGGCGATAGGGTCGGGTCCGCATGTTGCTGCGGCTTCCTGAGGAATCGCGCGCGGTTGCGTAAAGGAGGCTTCTGCGGCCGTATTCTCGGGGCGGTTCGTGCGGTCTTGGTCTCCCGAAACGACTTCAGAACCCTGTGTCTCCGCGCCTATTTCCATCGTCGTGCCGTGCTCGGCGCGACCGTCGCTCGTTTTCGCCGACGGATTGTCGAACCGCCTGCATTCAGGCGCATCGTTCGATGTCTCACCGCTCTCATCGACGTTGATGACGAACGTGCCGTCGCCGAATGCGAATCCGACGGCGATGATGATGAGCACGATGATGACGCCCGAAAGCAAGGCAGGATCGGCGATGGCGGTCGCGGCGTTGTGCCCGAGCACGTTTCCGAGGGCTTCTGCGAGCCAACCGACGGCGAAGACCGCATACGCTTGCACCGGAGTCGAGCGGGCGGCGATGCAGAGCACCGTCCAAAGCACCACTTCGGCCGTGATGTAGGTGAAATACAGCAGCGACAGGCTGATGTGCAGAACGTTGGCCAACGCGAAGGCGAGGGCGGCTATGGCGATCATGAGCACTTTGTAAAGCGTCGAGGTGTCTATGGCTTTGCGCACGATGTGCGCGCTCGCGACGAAGAATGCCGATCCGAGAAGCGGGATGAGAAGGTATGCGGGATCGAAGGCGCGCACAAACCTGCCGGATTCCTCGAGGGAGACGCCCAAGGCGCCGATGACGAAGAAGACGATGACGATACCGAGCAGCGTCCTCGACGGCACGGCCTCCCGCACCGCTTCCACAGGCCCGTGCGAACCATGGAAATCCCGATAGTCCCGGGCCGTGCAGCCGACTTGCATGATCTGCGTTTTAGGAGAAGGAAGCAGGGCCCAGGAGACCAGAGGCATGGCGGAGACCGCGATGCTTGCGGTGTCGGCCGGCAGCGCCGTGATACCGACCGAAGCGACGGCCCCGATCGGAAGGGCTGCGCCTGCCCAGATCACGATCGTGCGGGGCGGCATGCGCGCAAATACGTCGAACCACGACATAAGCACGAGAATGGCGAACGTTCCCGACAGGATCGTTCCTGCCGTGCCGATGCTGCGGCTTTCGGCAAGGGCGGGGTATGAGTAGAGGAACGTGCCGATCGCGACCGCCGCCGCGCATCCGAACGCGCGGGCGCTGCGGCCCGAGAACGGCGCCATGCGCCCGTAAAGCGCAAGCGCACCAAGGCATGCGATCGCTCCCGACAGCATCGAATACGTGGTGACCGCCGTAGGCGGCAGGATACCGAGCGATCCAGAGAAAAGAGAGACCGTCGCCCAGCAGCAGAAGAGGCCGTAGCCTATGCTATGGCCGAAATGCGATGCCGACAGCTGTATGTCTCCAGGCTTGGGCACAGGCCTCCCTTTCGTGTCTCGACGCGCATTATCGCATAGGCGCGATGCGACGTTCTTTAGGCAGAGGTTCATGGGGCTGAAGGGATGAATTCTGAGTTTAGCCAGGTGGGCTGCTCTCATACCCGGCATTTTCAACCATAGGGGATGGTGCGCGCACCGGTCTTCTTCGGCATAATCCCTTCCTATCGGGCTTGCGGCGGCCTGGATTCGCGCCGCGGCCGAGGAGGGATGTTCGCCAGGGAACGATCGAACCGTCCGCGTATGAGCGGACGAAGGGAAGGACGCATCATGTCTGCTTCTATGAGCCGTAGGAATTTCCTGTCCGGCGCCGCCATCGCAAGCGCCGCCATCGCCGGAGGCGCTGCGCTCGCCGGGTGCGCGCCGAAGTCCGACGGAGCCGCCGCCGAATCGAAGCCCGGCGCAACCGCGGTGTCGACGGCTACCGTCGGATACGACGGCACCGGCGTGCTTCCTTGGCTCGGCGAGGCGCCGGTCATTTCCGATGCCGACATCGAGGAAGAGATCGACGCCGACGTGGTCGTCGTCGGCCTGGGCGGCGCCGGCGTCGTTGCGGCCCGCGCCGCCGTCGAGGCGGGAGCGAAGCTCGTGTGCCTCGAGGCATCTCCCCGCATGAACAGCGTCGCATCCGACATGGCCATCCTCGGCGGCCAGACCATGGCGAAGTGGGGTCGCGGCGACGGATTCCTCAAGACCTTCGACGTGGTGGATATGCATATGACCGAATGCAGCCATCACAGCAAATACGGCATCATCAAGCGCTGGGCCGACGAGGTCGGCGAGGCCTTCGACTGGTTCATCAGCGCGAGCCAGAGCCTGTATATCACCGACGAGACCTGGTCGGAGGTTCCTGAGGAAAGCCAGAAGAACTACCTGTATCCGTACTTCTATCCGATGCTCGAAGAATACGACTACACCAAGGAATCCATGCCCTGCTACCCGACCTCCATCGGGTTCAGCAGCCTTGAGAAGGTCATGTCCGACAACCTTCAGGTGGCCGTCGACGGCGGCGCGGACGTGCGCTACAACACCAAGGGCGTCGAGCTCATCAAGGACGATGCCGGCGCCATCGCAGGCATCTACGCCCAGGCGGCCGACTCCGGCAAATACATCAAGATCAATGCGAAAGGCGTCGTCATCGCGACGGGCGACTACCTGGCCAACGAAGAGATGATGAAGTTCTATGCGCCCCAGTGCGTCGAGAACGGCATCCAGATCCTCAGCCTGGATATGGATTCCAAGGGCAGCTACACGAACGTGGGCGACGGCCACAAGATGGGCGTCTGGGCCGGTGCCGCGATCGAGCAGTGGCATGCCCCGATGATCCATCATATGGGCGGCGGCGCCGGAGCCGACGGCCGCGGCGTCATCGGCAACAACGGCTACCTCTGGCTCAACCTCCACGGCGAGCGCTTCATGAATGAGGATATCGCCGGCCAGCAGCTCGAGAACCAGGTCGAACTGCAGCCGCAGCGCAAGGCCTACCAGTTTTTCGACGCGTCGTGGCCCGAGCAGCTCAAGTTCTTCCCTGCCGCGCATGGCGTCGCCTGCATCTACCGCGAAGACGCCCTGCCGGACTACACCGCGTCCGGCCTGCGCATCAACGTGCGCACCGATGCCGATATCCAGAAGGCCGTCGACGAAGGGCGCTGCCTGAAGGCCGACACGCTCGACGAGCTTCTCTCGAAGATCGAGGGCATGGACGCCGCTGCCGCCAAGGCCTCCATCGATCGCTACAACGAGCTGTGCAAGGCCGGCGAAGACACCGACTTCGGCAAGAGCGCGAAGCGCCTCTTCGCGCTTGAGAACGGCCCCTTCTACGCGGCCGAATGCGGCTGCGCCCTGACGCTCGCCAACCTCGGCGGGCTGGAATCCGACGAGAACTGCCATGTGTATTCGACCGAGCGGGAGATCATTCCCGGCCTGTACGTCTGCGGCGCTCCCCAGGGCGGGCGCTTCAACGTCCAGTATCCGATTTCCCTCAAGGGCCTGAGCGAGTCGATGTGCATGTTCTACGGGCGCGTCGCCGGCACGAATGCCGCGAAGCGCGCGTAACGCCGCGATCGAACGATTCTTGGCACGAATCGCGCGGCGGCACCCCCTCCTCTCGGGCCGCCGTGCGAGGGATGTCGTGCAGGCGAAGTTTCTTCGTCGCATATGGCGATGGGCCGAAGACGCTCCGTCTTCGGCCCATCGTGCGTTTTCAGGCGTTTCTGTGCACGTATAATGGCGGCATGGATTCGAACGAGCTTCATAACGCGATTCCTCCCTCGGCAGACGAGCGCATCGAGAAGGACGAGTCGTTCATGCGCGAGGCCTACGCCGAAGCGCGTCGCGCCTTCGAAGAGGGAGAAGTGCCCATCGGTGCCGTGGTGGTATGCGACGGCCGCGTTGTTGCACGTGCTCACAATCGCCGAGAAGCCGATCGTGATCCTTCGGGGCATGCGGAGTTTTCCGCCATGCGCGCCGCCGCACAAGCCCTCGGTCGCTGGCGACTTTCGGGCTGCACCGTGTATGTGACGGTCGAGCCGTGCATCATGTGCGCAGGGCTCATGCATCAGGCGCGCATCGACCGATGCGTCTGGGGAGCGCCGGATCCCAAGGCCGGAGCGCTCGGATCCCTGTATGCCATCCATGCCGATGAACGGCTCAACCATCGATTCGAATCGACCGGAGGCGTGTGGGCGACGCAATGCGGGAGCCTCATGCGGGACTTCTTCGCGTGCCGCCGCGATGCGTCCGACCAAGGAGATGCAGATGCCTAAGACCGTGCGCGTGTTCTCGCCCGCCAAAGTGAACCTTCATCTCGAGATAGGCCGACGTCGACCCGATGGATACCACGACGCGTATTCGATCATGCACGCCCTGACGCTTCACGATATCGTGACGATGTCTCTTGAGGAGGCGCCCGAAGCATCGGGTCTTGCGGTCGAGGCATCCGCTACGTGCCTAGGCGGAGTCGCGGCGCTCGATGTCGCACCGGAAGACAATATCGCGACCAAAGCCGTGCGGGCCCTTGCGCGGGAGTTCGGCCGCGCGGCAGACGAGAAGCTGGTCATAGCCATAGAGAAGCGCATTCCCCACGCCGCCGGCCTTGGCGGCGGGTCGTCCAACGCAGCGGCCGCGCTCGTGGGCGCATGCGCGCTCTGGGGGCTTCCGTCGGCCGATGCGCGCGTCGAGCGGGTGGCCGCTTCTCTGGGGGCCGACGTCCCGTTCTTCCTGCGCGGGGGCTGCGTCGCGCTTTCAGGCAGGGGCGATGCCTTCGATCATGAGCTTGTCCCTATGCGCCGCGGCCTTGTCGTCGTACGCCCCGATGCAGGCGTTTCCACCGCGGAGGCGTATCGGGCATTCGACGAAGCCGCGGACGCCGGCGCAGCAAAGGAGGAAGCCGCATCGGCGTCCGGCCCGGGCATGCAGACGAAGGCATCGATGGATGACGCCTCGTCCGGCACGAGGGATGGTTCGGGCTTACGCCTGGGCGTCCAGGCGGCGTATGTGACGAACGCAGCCGATGTCGCGTTGTTCAACAACCTCGCGCAGGCATCCGAGCGGGTGCTTCCCGAGCTTTCCGAGATACGCGCATGGCTCGCCGCCCAGCCAGGCGTCGGCGCTTCCGCGACGGGCGCGCCGGAAGTCCTGCTTTCCGGAAGCGGATCGGCCACCTTCGCCATAGTCGACGATATCGCATCGGCGCTGGCCATCGTGTCTGCGGCGAAGCTCAAGGGCTGGTGGGCGCGCAGCTGCGCCTGTTCGTCGGCCGGCGTGCGCGTGATGCCCGAGGAACGCTCTTCGAATCTCGGCGCCCAGAAGCGGGCGTGGTAAGGGAGCGGCGCGATCTCGTCTCATGTCGAATTCGCGATGCAAATCTGTATGCGTTGCGAAAAATATACGTGCAGATGGATATTTCTCCTTTCATCACCCTGCATGCGTGCATAGAATTGCGCATTCTATAAAACGATGCCTCAGACGGGGTGCGGGTGAAAGCCGCCGCGTCGCGAGGCTGCGTTTCCGAATCGAGGAATGCGCATGGACAACGTGGAACTGGTTACCGAGCTCCGTCACGAGCTGCACGCCCATCCCGAACTCTCGAACCATGAGGTCTGGACGCGCCGGCGCCTGATCGATTTCCTGCATGCCCATACGCGCAACCTGGAGATCATCGACGAGGGCAAAGGATATTTCTACGCGCGCTACATCTGCCACGGTTCGAGCGAGACCGTGGCCGTGCGTGCCGACTTCGATGCGCTGCCGATCGATGAAGGGATCCGGATGCCCTGGTCGTCGCGCAACCCCGGCGTTTCGCACAAGTGCGGGCACGACGGGCATTCCGCGTCCCTTGCCGGGCTCGCGCTCGAGGTCGACCAGAAGGGCGCCGACAAGAACGTCGTTTTCATCTTCCAGGATGCCGAAGAGGTCGGCGACGGCGCACGCGTGGCGCGCGAGGTCATCGAGCGCGAACGCGTCGATGAGGTGTACGCGTTCCACAACTGGTCTCGGATGGAGGCGGGGACCGTCAACGTGATAGACGGCCCCACGATGCCGGCATCCCGCGGGCTCGCCATCGCGTTCCACGGCAAGACCTCGCATGCCGCCGAACCTGAGAACGGCATCAATCCGGCGTTCGCCATCGCGAAGGTCGTGGATGCGGTGCCGGGGTTGACGCGGCCCGAGGACCATAAGGGATACGTCATGTGCACGATCGTGCAGGTGGACGTCGGGTCGGCGAACTTCGGCGTGAACGCCGGCGAAGGTCGTCTGCTCATGACCCTGCGCGCCCAATACGAAGAAGAGATCGATGAGCTGCAAGCCGCGCTCGAATCCCTGGCGCGCGCTCTCTTCGACTCGACGGGCTACAACGAGATGTCCTTGACGTCGCTCTCATCTGCCGACTACTCGTGCCTCTCGCCGCTCGTCGACGGGCTTCTTGCCGGCACTCAGGGCGAGCGCGTGAGCTTTTCCCTGCCGTCTTTGCGCATCGACAGTTTCTCCGTCGACATCGCCGAACGATTGCAGCAGGTGCGAAAGAGCGGCCTGACGTTTGCGCCCGAAGCGGGCACGCAGCGCCTGCGCGACGTCATCAACAAGAACGTGACGGAAGACGACTTGCTGCACTCGGTGCGCACGGCGTTCGAGCAGGGCTGGAAGGCGGTCAAGCTCTACTTCATGATGGGGCTGCCGACCGAGACGGACGAGGACATCGTCGGCATCGCAGAACTCGCGCAGAAAGTCGTCGACTGCTACAAGGAAGTCAAGGGGAAGCGCGGCGTCAAGGTCACGGTGTCCGTCTCGTGCTTCGTGCCCAAGGCGTACACGCCGTTCCAGTGGTTCGCGCAGGTGCCGCAGGAAGAATTCGAGCGAAGACAGCGGCTCTTGAAGGAGAGCATACGCGACCGCGCGATCTCGTTTCACTACCATGACGCACGCGCAAGCGTCCTCGAAGGAGCGCTGTCACGCGGCGATCGCAGGCTCTCAGCCGTCATCGAGACGGCGTGGCGAAACGGCGCGAAGTTCGACGGCTGGACGGATCAGTTCAAGGACGAGGTTTGGAAGGACGCCTTTTGCCGCTGCGGCGTTGCGCCCGAGTTCTACAGCCGGCGCACGCGCGATCTGGAAGAAGTCCTGCCGTGGGCGCACACGAGCCCGGGCGTGTCTGAGGACTTTTTGCGCCGCGAGTGGCAGCGTGCACAGGAAGCGGCGCTCACGCACGACTGCCGGCGCGAAACGTGTACGGGCTGCGGCGTCTGTCCCGAGCTTGGCTGCGACGTCGTCGATTGGAGGGGAGAAGCATGAAGCTGCGCGCACTCTTGACGAAGGGCGAGGAGATCCGCTTCATCTCCCATCTCGATTACGCTGCGCTCATCGAGCGGGCGATCCGCCGCGCCAAATTGCCCGTCGCCTATTCGGAGGGGTTCAACCCGCACATGAAGTTCTCGTTCGCCTCGGCGCTCGCCGTGGGCGTGACGAGCGAGGCGGAGGTCATGGACGTGGAGCTTTCGCGCCCCGTCGCGCAGCCCGAGGCGTGGGACAGGCTCGCCGCCGCCCTGCCGCCGGGCGTGCGCCTCGGTCGCCTCGTCCCGTACGAGGGCAAGGCGAAGTCGCTGATGGCGGCGGTCGACCGCGCCGAGTACCGCGTGCGCGTGCCTTATGCGGGCGCGGAGGAGGAGGCGCGGCGCGCTGTCGCCGCCTTCTTCGCTGCGCCCGAGGCCATCTATCGGCGCGTCCTGCCGAAGAAGACGCGCGAGGTCGATGCGAAAGCGTACCTGAAGGAAATCCGCGTCGAAAAAGAGGGCGGCTGCCTGCTGCTCTTTCTCGCCATCGCCGTCACGCCTGAGGGCAGTCTGAAGCCTGGCGAGGCGATCGGGCTTCTGGCGCACGACTTCGGCCTCGCCGTCGAGCCGAGGGAGGCCGAGATCTGCCGCACGGCGCTCCTCTCGGGCGGCAAAGACCTTTTCGCCCTGATCGAATCGTAAGACCGATACTCATCGATGGAGTTGATGTGATGAAAACCATTCTTGTAAACTGCGCCCCTGAAGAGACGCGCATGGCGATCGTGGCAAACGACGAGCTTCTGGCGGTCGAGGTTGAGCGCGAGTCGCAGTCGCACCTCGTCGGCAACATCTACAAGGGACAGGTGCAGAACGTCCTGCCGGGCATGCAGGCGGCTTTCGTCGACATCGGCTGGGAGAAGAATGCGTTCCTCTACATCGGCGACGGCGTGCCGCACGAGGGCGCACAGAAAACGACGCCCGCTGCACGCATCCACATCGGCCAGCGGCTGCCCGTACAGATCACGAAGGACGCCATCGGCACGAAGGGGCCGCGCGCGACAATGCACCTGTCGATTCCGGGCAGGAACGTCGTACTCATGCCGACGGCCGCCTACATCGGCATCTCGCGGCGCATCGAAGGCGAGGCCGAGCGTGCGCGGCTTCGGGAGATCGCTGCGCGCATCTGCCCGGCGGGCATGGGACTCATCATCCGCACGGCGGCGCACGGGCAGACGGAGGAGAGTTTCCAAGAGGACGTCGACCGCCTCGTGCGCCTCTGGCAAACCCTGCAGGCGAAAAACAAGATGGCGAAGGCGCCGGCGCTCCTCTACCGCGACGCCGACCTCATCGTGCGCCTCGTGCGCGACTCTTTCACAGAAGAGATTGATGCGCTCTACATCGACGACGCCGACGCGTGGCGCCGCGTGAAGGAACTCGTCGAATCCATCTCGCCCGAGCTTGCACAAAGAGTCCATCTCTACGAAGAGCGCGAGCCGCTCTTTCGCCGCTACGGCGTGGAGGAAGAAATCGAGCGCCTCGGCGAGCGCGAGGTCGTGCTTCCCTCGGGCGGCTCCATCGTCATCGACAAGACGGAGGCGCTGACCGCCATCGACGTGA
>ERZ773065.926-NODE-926-length-15433-cov-3.881259_pt1 | contig 15433 bp, 10 predicted proteins | sample MGYA00580623_ERZ773065 | MGnify/ENA primary metagenome ERZ773065 (study PRJEB29015, sample SAMEA2738017) | human oral metagenome | biome: human oral; feature: human-associated habitat; material: dental | place: China | collected 2047 ...
TCTCGGAGGTTCGAATCCTCTCGCTTCCGCCAAGATAAAGCAGCCGGTCGGGTTGTTTTTTGATTGTATATATTTTTTGAACAGGAATATGCAACTATAGAAGAAATAGGTTATTCGCTACCTTTACCAGTAAAGACGATGGCGAAAGTTTTGAGGAGGATTTTAATATCACTAGCAACGCTCCAATGGTCGATGTAGAAACAATCTAGGCGAACAACTTCTTCAAAGTCAGTGATTTCACTACGACCAGAAACTTGCCATAGTCCAGTTATACCTGGTTTGATGCTGATGCGACGTTTGTGATGTGCAGAGTATTGATTATATTCGTCAACGGTTGGAGGACGAGTGCCGACGAGCGACATGCTCCCCTCTAAGACATTAAAAAACTGGGGGAGTTCATCTATGCTAGTTTTTCTGAGAAATTTACCAATTTTGGTGATTCTTGGATCATTTTTCATTTTAAACATAAAACCGTGCATTTCGTTTTGAGTTTGAAGGTCTTGAAGTCTAGATTCGGCATCTTGATACATGGAACGGAACTTATAAATATAAAAGAATTTACCATTGCGACCGACACGTTTTTGTTTGAAAATGACAGGTCCTGGATCTTCAAAGAAAATAAGTGGAGCGACAATAATACCAACGAGAAGGCAGAGGAGGCAGCCGATGAGGGCACCAAGGATGTCCATCAAGCGTTTAATAATAAGTTCTCCTTCAGAAAAGAGACGTGGTGAAAGACGAATGACGCTGGTGGTACCAAAATCCTCTAGTTTAGTTTCGAGGGTTTCGACTGCGAAACTATCAATGGTGATAAGAGAATCGATTCCCATTTCGCTGACTGATTCAATGAGGTGTTTGATTTTTTCGCGGTCGATATGGTTAACGCAGAAAATTACGAGATCCACTTGGTGACGCTTGATGTAGTCGAGAGCTGTGAGAGGACTTTCTTTTAGATCGACAGTAATTGGGAGAAATCCTTTTGACGAGGATTGAAGAGTGGTGTGATTTGTGCTTTTTTGTTTAAAAGTCTGGGTAGAGGATTTTTGGGCTTTTGGATTTTTTGATTGTTCGACTGGGCGTGAATGAATTTTGACTTTAAAGAAATGGTTTTGGGATTTGCCAGTGAGTGGGGTGATACCAATGATTTCACAATCTTCAACGTCGAGTTTTTGGATATTATAGACAGATTGTTCAAGAGAGGAATGATCGGTGAAAATAACAGTTTTTTTAGTGTGATGTTCAAGATATTCGCATTTGATAAAGTGAATAAGAAAGAGGCTGGAAAAAGAGATAGTGAAATTGATTGAAAAGAAAGTGCCAAAAAATAGACGAGGAATACTATCACTGATGTGAGTGATATAGACAATGGTAGAAAAAATAATCGCCATAAATAGATTAGTTAAAAGGGCGGATTTGAAATGTCTCAGAATGCCACGCTTGGAGGTGATTGGGTTATATCGATGAAAAGTGAAGACGATAAGATATGAGAAAAGTAGATAGAGGAGGACGGTGGAATCTTTGAGATGACGAAAGGCAATATCGGTGGGTTCCCAGCCGAAACGAGAAACATAAGAAATGAGAAAAGAGAGGATAATGGAAAAAAGATTTGCAAAGAATAACCCAACACGATGATTTGACATATTGTGTTTATTATATCATAAAATGTTTCGATTTAAAGGGTTGAGGATGCAATTCTTTGTTATAATAAGATAAAGGCGTGTAGTTGAGAGAAAACGCTTCAAGAAGGGAGTTTTTATATGGCGAGTATATTTTCAAAAATTATTGCTGGAGAGATTCCGTGCTATAAGATTTATGAAGATGAGAAGACATTTGCTTTTTTGGATATTCATCCGGAGACACCTGGACACACTTTAGTGGTGCCGAAAATTGAGGTGGATAAGATATATGATTTACCGATGGAAGATTATCTTGCAGTAATGAAAACTGTGAAGATGTTAGCAAAGAGAATGGAAGAAGTGTTCGGAGAAAGGACATTATTAAAGGTAATTGGGACAGATGTGCCACACGCACATGTTCATCTAGTTTCTTTTGACCCAAATTATAAGTATGGGCAAGAAGTGAAATTGTCTGAACAAGAAATGAGTGAGATTCAAAGGAAATTAGTAGGTAAAAGGAATGATGAGATACAGAAATAGATTAAATAAAAGGAGTGAGAGATGAAATTTTCACCGTCTTATAATCCTGCGGATTTTGAGACAGATATTTATGCTGCATGGGAGGCATCTTCAAAGTTTTTGCCAGCGAAGATGGATCGGAGTGGTAAAACTGGACGTGAGTCGAAACGATATTCAATCGTAATGCCACCACCAAATGCAAACGGTAATTTGCATATTGGTCATGGACTAACTGTGGCAATTGAAGATTCTTTGACGAGGTACTATCGTCTAAGAGGGCGTAGAACTTGGTATATACCTGGCGCAGACCATGCAGGGTTTGAGACATGGGTGGTATACGAACGTGAGCTTGAAAAACAAGGCAAGACGCGCTTTATGTTTTCACGTGATGAACTTTATGCGAGGGTCTGGGATTTTGTGCAAGAGAAACGGGGGGTAATGGAGTTGCAATTACGTGCTCTAGGAGCTTCTTGTTCATGGAAGGATTTGACTTTTACACTAGATGAGAACGTGATTCGTCAGACATATAGAACTTTTGAAAAAATGTGGAAGGAAGGTCTGATTTATCGGGGTGAGAAGTTGGTGAATTATTGTTCGAAACATCAGACGGCGTTTGCCGATATAGAAGTGGAATATAAGGAAGAAGAAGGTAAGTTATATGAGATAAAATATCCGTTGGTCGAAGATGATGGGTATGTTGTTATTTCTACAACAAGACCGGAAACTCTGTTTGGTGATGTTGCAGTGGCAGTAAATCCGGCAGATGAGCGTTACAAAGAGACAGTCGGAAAGTCTGTTTCCCTGCCACTTTCTAAACGTGAAATTCCAGTCATTGCTGACCAGCATGCTGATATGGAATATGGTACTGGGGCTGTTAAGATTACTCCGGCACACGATGTGAACGATTTTGAGGTGGGTGAACGACATAAATTACCAAGGATTTCGGTGATTGGATTTGATGGAAAGATGTTACCGATTTGTGGTCCTGATTATGAGGGACTATCGGTACTTGAATGTCGTAAGAAAGTTTTACGTGACCTTGAAGCGGCTGGACTCTTGGTCGGTGAAAAAAAGATACGACACGCAGTTGCACATTGTTATAAGTGTGGGACGGTGATTGAACCGATGTTAAAAAAACAGTGGTTTGTGGATACTTCAAAATTAGCTAAGCTGGCAATCTCACATTTAGACAATAATGAAATAAAATTTTATCCAGAAAATAAGCAAAGAGTACTAATTAATTATCTTGAGAGCCTAAAAGATTGGAATATTTCAAGACAGATTCCGTGGGGGATTGCAATTCCGATGTTTAGGAAATTGGATCCAAATGATCTTGGTGATGAATGGATTTTTGATACGCGAACTAATTTGTCGGAAATTGAAATTGGGGGAGTGAAATATGTGCGAGACGAAGACACTTTTGATACGTGGTTCTCTTCTTCGCATTGGCCGATTGTTTGTACGAATTGGGAAGAGGGAGTCGGAAGTGAATTCTATCCTCTAAATGTGATGGAGACGGGTGCTGATATTTTGTTTGCTTGGGTGGCACGAATGATTATGGTGGGGATTTATGTTACTGGCGAAGTGCCTTTTAAGGAAGTGTATCTTCATGGTTTAGTGCTGGACGCACACGGCAAGAAGATGTCTAAATCGAAAGGTAACGTGATTAATCCGATGGAAATGATCATGAAATACGGATCAGATGCTTTTCGGTTGGGAATTTTACGTGGTCGTTCGGCTGGTTTGAATCAGGCCTTCTCTGAAAATTCGGTGATTTCTGGACGTAATTTATGTAATAAACTTTGGAATATATCACGTTTTGTGCAAGGGATTGTGGATGACGAAGAAAAGGAGAAAGGATTTTCAGAAACTGATATTTCAGTAGTGTTGGATGAAGACGCGGGATCTGCAGTGCATCAAACAGAAAGTGATTCGATAAATCCAGAAGTGTACCAATATACAACTAATAATATGGGAGAGGATTGGATTTGCCGAGAGATTAACCAGGCGAGAGGAGTCTTGGAACAATGTATGGCGGAGTATCGCTTCTCCGAGGCTGTGGAAACAATCTATGAGTTGATTTGGGATAAGTATGCTGATTGGTTTTTGGAGAGTCAGAAATTATTTAAGAATATTTCCCTTTTGAAGGTGAGTCTTGAATCGATTTTGATTATGTTGCATCCTTTTGCACCGTTTGTAACAGAGGCAATATGGCAAAACTTGTCATGGACTGACGGGATGATTATCGATCAGATGTGGCCTTCCCTGATGAATTTTGACTTAATTTCAGGTGAGAATTTTGAACGATTAATTGAAGTTGTTTCTAATATTCGTGGCATGGAGACTGCTCTTGCTAAGTTTAATAGAGGTAAGAAGTTTACTCTGTTAGTTGGTGAAGATATTCTAGTGAATGATAACCTTTTGCTGGTCAAATTTTTATCAAGAGTGCCTGCGATTTCTTCAACTAACGGTGCGCCAAGAGGACTAAGATTAGCTATAGCTAACCACGAGCTTTATCTTGATGTACCAGAGAGAGTGATTGTTGATTATAAAGATGAACTCGAAAATAAGATTTTAGCTATTGGTAGAGAGCTCGACAATCTTAATGCAAGAATGATGAATCCACGTTATGTGGAAAAGGCACCAGCAGGTCTGGTAAGAGAGACAAGAAATAGTATTGCAGAGAAAGATGAACTGATTGAAAAAATGAAATCACAACTGAATATTATTTAGTCGTGGTTTGCTTTAATTCCCTGTCTAAAAGAGTTTTTGATTTATAGAGAGTGAGTTTATGTTCTAAGTTTATTTAATGCATAACTTGAAAGATTTTTTTATAGAAAGTGCTTTCAGATACAAAAAAATGGACCGAATGGTCTATTTTTTATTGATTTAATTGCTAATTTTGTTGTATTAAGAGATAAAAAGATTAATTACTGTTTGTTAAATTTTAAAAATGAGAAGCTAATATATTCTGAAAACATTTAAAGAAAATAGGGTAATTAGCCTGTAAAGAAAAGCTATATATTACTTGGATTTAAGTTTTTTATGTAGATTGTGCGATTTTAGGGATTCTTGGAGTATTTGAGCAGATGAGCAAAATGTGGTAGTGGATTTGAGTTTTGACAAATGTTTTATGGACATTTGAAATTTATAATATTTATGTGAAAGTGAAACAAAAATATCGCGCTTCCCTGTTAAGCACGTGAAATTACTTGTGTTTATTAAAATGCCAATAAATTTATGCTTGACAAAAGTCAAGATTTATTACATAAAAGTACATTTTTGATATGACCAATTACTGATTTTTTTTAAACTTTAATTTAAGTTGCAGTAATTGTTATGTTTATATTACTTGATGTGGGTTGCTAAGTCAATAGGTTGTTAAATATAAGGGTAATAGAAATAGGGAATTGTGTAAAATACTTGTTTATTTATAGATTAAACTTATTTTGTGATTTTTAGGTTTTTGAAGATTAATTTTTTGGTAGGAAATTATGATAGAATCGGGTTGTGGCATATATTCGAAAATTTAAAACTGCTTCGGGAGCGACGGGTGTACAAGTGTGCTATAAGGAACATAGTAAAATTGTAAAAACTGTACATATTGGCTCGGCTAATTCGCCGGAAGGTCTAAAAAAACTTCTAGAAAAGGCACAAAAAATAATCGACAAGGGGAAGAGGTCGCTTTTTGATTTGAGTGATTATTGATTCTTAACTAATATTTTTGGTTTTTCGTCTAATTTTGTATGAATAAATTAGTAGGGAAGAGATGATTCTTTGATTTGGAGAATTAGCTTTTGACTAATTCTTAATCTTTCGTATTGATAATTTTGCGTTTTAGGCGATTAATTTTTCTTAATAATCGATAAAAGTTATATTTATTATTATTTAGGATATAATCATAGGTTCCAGCGTAGATTTTTTCATAACCGCCGAAAGATTTTTTGAATTCAGTAAATCCGTACCAAGGATGCGATGAGGTTGCGCCTTCTGGTGCGATACCCCAAAAGTCAAGAGTATGGAGTCCTGATTCTTTTCCAGAAAAAATTGCATAAGAGAGTAAGGCAACGGTGGCTGGCAGGTGGCGATATTTTAAACTGGCAGCAGATTGCATGTAGTATCTCGTGCCTTGATAATCAAAAAATAGGGAAGCAGCAATTACTTCGTTATCCTTGGGTTTAGGTTTTGGAGTTTGATTGTTTTGTGTGTTATTTTTTTGTTTTAATTTTAAATTTTCATTTTGATTTTCAACTAGTGCATTTTTTGCATTAGTTGCAGAAGCGTTTTTTACACGTTCGCTTTGGGACTTTGTTTGATTTTCTGGTGTTTGGTGATAACGGACTAAGAAGAGGGAAGCGAATGGCTGAGATAGCTCAGTTTTTAGGTATTTTTCTGAAAAACTGGCAATGTGTTTTTCTTTTGCTAATTGATGTTGCAGCTCAATAAGATATTTAATATCTTCAGGATTTTTAGTGATTTCAACTGTTAACCCTTTTTTTTGATAGGTGTTATGTCTTGTACGAGTACCTTGGGCGAAATTTGATAGAATGGTGGTTGTTTCTTGTGTCAAATCTAAACACCAAGTTTCTGCTGGATTTAGATCTTTAGTTTTTAACAAGTGTTTTTGATTGAGGGAAAAATATTGTGCGACATTTGATATTTTTTGATTTGTTGTATATTTTCTTATATTTTTTTGATTTTCTTGAGAGAATCTTTGAGGCTCAATTCGTATAAAAATTGCATTTTCTTGACTAGCGAGTTTGAGAATATGGTCTATACATTTTTGAATGTCAGCTTGTGTAGCTGTTTTTTTAATATAGGGACCATAGGGAAGATAGAGATAAAAACCAAGAGGGATATTTTTTTTAATTGCTAAAAATTGATACTGGTCCGTTTCTTCAAAAAAAGTTTTTTCGCCTAAATCTTTTTGTAATGTTTGCCAAGCCTTCGTTTGCAGAAGAGGAGGCTGGTCCTTTTGATTTGTCATTGATTTGATTATATCATTTTAGACTATTTTTATCTTAGCAAAATTGATAATTAAGGATTTGTTTGTATGAAATATTTGATTGTTTAGATCACTAATTTATTTGACTTTGTTGTTGACTTTTTTGTATATAATATTCGATTGCTTTTAGATGTCTAGTCGTGACAAAACTGCCATTGTAGGGAATGAAGTGATTCTTTTTAAGAATATTATATTTATCTTGAAGTAGGTTTTCTGCTTCAAATTTATTCACCCAAATTAGTTCGTAATCTTCCTCAATTTCATCTTCCATGAAATGAGGGGTGGATTTTTTATCGGCTTGTGCAGTGAAAAAATAGTTATTAGTGAGACGATAGTTACGTTCTTCGTAGATTTTACCAAGTGGGATCGGATTTTTAATTGTGTAACCGGTTTCTTCATAGACTTCACGATCTAAAGTTTGTAATAAAGTTTCGTTTGGCTCTATGCCACCACCTGGAATGGCGTAATACTTTTTGGCTCTTGAGTGGAGAAGACAGATCTGTTGATTTTGATTTATTATGATACAACGAACTGTATCTCGATGTGTTATATTTTCTGCTTTGTTTTGTTTGAATTTCGAGTCAATGAATTGAGGATCTTGTTGAATAAAATAATTGTTGGTTAAGTGAAAGAAAATATGATTAATGATATTCTTTTCTTGTTCATTTAAACCATTATATAAGTTATTTTGCATAATTTTATTTTATCACCATTTAAAGATAGTATATGGGACGTAGCTTATTGAATATTTGAGCGAGGCATAATATCTAGGGTATATGGATCTGTTGGGGGAATATGGGAGATAATTTCATAGTAGGCAGCGGAAGCGACCATGGCTCCATTGTCGCCAGACAATTTTGGATCAGGGAAGAAGAGCTTAATATTTGTATTCAGCTCGATATTTTGTTGTTCAATAAATGATTTTAAATTTATGCGGAGTCTTTGATTTGCAGAGACACCGCCTGCTACGACTAGACTTTTTGTATTTGGGTTTTGATTTAAGGCAATTTTGATTTTTTCAATTAGAATGTCAGTGACGGTTTGTTCAAAAGAAGCTGCGAAGTCGGCTTTTTGTTGGTCAGATAAAAGTTCTGCCAATTTTGATGATGGAAATGAGATCGGTCGGTTAACTGATTTTTGAATTTCACGAAGTACGGCGGTTTTTAGTCCTGAGAAAGAAAAATCGAGAGATTTTGGCATTGGATGAGGAAATATATAACGATTTTTGTCACCACTTTTGGCAAGTCTTGTAATAGACGGTCCACCTGGATATGGTAAGCCTAAAATTTTAGCTATTTTATCGAAACATTCACCAACTGCGTCGTCTTTCGTTGTGCCAATGATTTCAAATTTTTGATGAGCGGTCATTTTGATGATTTGAGTGTGTCCACCAGATATAACAAGTGCAATTAACGGGAATTCTGGTGGTTGATCAGTGCCGATCCAGTTGGCATAAATATGAGATTTTAGATGATGGACGGCGTAAAGTGGTTTTTGATGAAGTAAAGCAAGTGTTCTTGCAGTTAGTGTACCAACAAGTAGGGAACCGAGAAGTCCTGGGGTGTGGGTAACAGCGATGGCGTCGATTTTTGACCAATCGGCTTGCTGATTTTTATCAAGAAGTTTTGCTTCTTGAAAAGTCTGATGGAGAACTGGTAGGATTGCTTCAAGGTGTGATCTTGCTGCGACTTCAGGAATTACGCCTCCGTAGGCAGCAAAAATATCAATTTGAGAAACAACCGTGTTACTTAAAATTTTGTTACCATTTTCAACAATGGCGATGGCAGTTTCGTCGCACGACGTTTCAATTCCTAAAATTCTCATGGGTTGATTATAATATTTTTTTTCAAAAAATAGAAATTTTGGTAGGTGATGAAAGTATAATTTTTGAATCTTGAGATGATTTAACTAGAAAATTTTAGAGAATCGATTGGATTTTGACGAGAAGCTTTGATGGCTGGGAGCAGTCCAAAAACTAAGCCAGTAGTAAGTGTGAAGTAAAATGCGACTAGGCAAATTTCAAGACTGAAATATGGCTTGAATGGGGTGATTGTAGAACTAAAGAGGGCAATTAAGTAGCCGAGAAGAAAGCCGCCGATGCAGCCAATGAAAACTAAAATTAGACTTTCAAAAAGGAATTGTAAGAAAATGTGAGTATTGGTGGCACCGATGGCTTTACGGATTCCAATTTCGTGAGTGCGTTCTGCGACTGAAACAAGCATAAGATTCATAATACTAATACCACCAATTATGAGTGAAATGCCGGCGATTAATGCGAGAGTAACGGAGATAATAGTAAGCAGGTTACTAGCAGGGTGAGAAATATTTGATCCAAAAGAAATGGTGAAACTACTAGAAGAGCCTTTTAACTCTGTGAGAGTCTTTTTAATTTTATCTGCAGTTTCAGTTAGTTTATTTGAATCTTTAACTGTGATGTCGATTTGTTGAATTTGTGGGTTAAGTGATTTGACTTGATTGAAATCAATAATGACTGATTGATCGAAATCTACTCCGTTGAAATTGACTGGGTTTTCAAGTTTTTGTAGTGTACCAATAACAATAAATTTGTTGCCTGCAAAAGAAAAAGTTTTTCCAATTGGCTCACTGGAACCGAAAAGTTGGAGTGCAAGGGAATGACCGATGACGGCAGATTTTAGTTTATTATCTTGAATAAAATTGCCGGATCTTAATTCTAGATTTAAGATGGATTTGAGATCTGCATTGCTTGCGAGGATGGTGGCTGAATCAACAACCTGATCGCCGGAGATGGTTTCATTCAGAATTGCAATCGGGGAAACGTGGTCAATATTATCATCAGATTCTTTGATTTTGGTCAGATCTTCCGGGGTGAGATTGGAGTTATTAAAATGATTGGTGTTTGTTAATTCACCGATGACATTACTGAGATTATTTTTATTATTAGTTGGTCTGACTAAAATAAGTCCTTGATTTAGAGATTTAATTTGTTCGCTAATTAGTTGTGAGATGCTACCTGTGAGACTGAATATAAGAATGATGCTGGCAATACCGATAGAGATACCTAAACAAGTGAAGAAACTGCGAAGCTTATGTTTCTTGAGGGAATTTTTAGCAATTTCAAAATTGGTACGAAAAAGTAGTGACATTATTTTCGACGTCCTTTCGCTTGTTTTTGTCTAGCATTTTTAGTGGATTTTAATTTGGGTTTGGTCTTTTTGGCATTAATTTTTTCAATTTCTTCAAGGGAAGGAATTTTTTTAATAATACGAACTGAATTATCACTTGAACTTGATGAAACGACTGGGAATGTCGAAACGCTGGCGTTGTCAACGGAAATTTCTGAGTCTTCAGGATATTTATAAGAAAGATTTGGGTTTTTAAATTCAGATTGCGAATTATTTGGTGATGTTAAGCCTTTTGTTTCTGATATATTGATGGTGTTTTTGTGGATGATTTTTTGTTCTTGATCGAACGAGCTTAGCCCCGCCGTTTCTGGAATGGTTTTTGAAGGTTCGATATTACTAGTTTGTTCGACTGTTGTTGCAGTATGTCTTGTTGTGTTAAACATGGTTGATCGTGATCCAACTTTTTTGATTGGACGGATTTTGATTTGATTTTTATCTTGACGATTGATGTGGTGAGTTTCAGGTATTTCGGAATCAGTTTTATCACTATCCATAATAGGCGAGTCAGGGATAGATTTTTTAGGATTAAATCTGATTTTAATACGTTCAGGCAGGTCTTCATCGGCGACGGTTTTGATGTCGGTATCAATGCGACCATCAAGCATATGGATGACACGAGTTGCATAAGTTGTGAGATTAGGATTATGCGTTACCATGATGATGGTATTACCTTTGGAGTGGATACGGCGAAGTTCTTCCATAACAAGATGAGCATTGCGGCTATCAAGGTTACCAGTTGGTTCATCGGCTAGAATGATTTCAGGAGAAGAAACGAGAGCTCTGGCAATGGCAACGCGTTGTTTTTGACCGCCAGAAAGTTGGTATGGATAATAATACTCACGTTTTTGCATATTGAAATAAGAAAGTATTTTTGAGGAGTGAACCAAGCTTTTGGTTTTTGAAATACCTGCGTAAATTAATGGTAGTGAAACATTTTCGAGAATGGTCATTTTTGGAATAAGATTGAAATCTTGGAAAATGAAGCCAATTTGTTTGGCACGGATATGGGCTTGATGTGATTTAGAAAAATTTGTGGTACGTTCTGAGTCAAGATAGTAACTGCCAGATGTAGGAAAATCAAGGAGTCCGAGAATGTTTAGAAGAGTAGTTTTACCGCAGCCAGAAGGTCCCATGATCATAATGAATTCTCCTGGTTTGACTTCAAGATTGAAATCATTAAGAGCAAAAGATTCAGCTTCGCCATAGCCAAAACTGCGTGTGATATTTTTTAATTCAATTAAAAGCGAACTATCTTTTCTAGTATTACCCTTTGGACTCATGTAATTTAATTATAGCATGCAGGAGGAAAACTAGGGATTTATGTGTTAAAATTATTAAGGAAAAAGTTGAGGTTTGGTCGATGACGAAAAGAAAAATTAAGCATTCAAAAAAATCTAAAAAACTGAATTTACAGAAAAAGATTGTAGTGGTGGAAAAGGATGCAACGAAAAAAGATGTTGCGGTATTGACAAAAAAAGTTGGAAAAAAATCTGATATTGGAATAGCTTTAAAAAGTATAGATAAAGAACAGGAAAAAGAAGAACAGCTTGAAAAAGATAAATTTGTTCAACCTGAAAAGAAGAGCGAACAGCAAAAAGAAGATGGCTCTTCTGAAAAAAATCTGGTAAAAAAACAGTCTGTAGCTACAAAGACTGGAGCTTTACGTGGTGTTACTAAAGAATCTTTGGAACTAGAAAAGAAAAAGGCGAGTGCAAATCATCAACTCGAAAAAAATTTAGTAAAAGATCGAAAACGATTAAAACGGAAGATTAAAAAAAGAGAAAAAGAAGAAACTAGAATTCCGTTGTGGACGAAGATACTGATTTTGGTATTAAGCTTAATTATTATTTTGATGATTGCGGTGGCAGTATTTGGATATATGTTATTATCCCATACAGCAAATGTTTTTAAAGGAAATCCGATGGATATTTTAATCGGAACGGAACTTGCAAAGGATGAAAATAATTTGACAGATGTACTGATTTTTGGAACTTCCGAAGATGCGGAGGGGCATGGAGGGGAATTATTGACAGATTCAATTTTGGTGGCTTCGGTGGATCAAGAAAAGAGAACTTCAAAGATTTTTAGTATTCCGAGAGATTTGTGGGTGAATTATACGGTGCCTGGTGGAGATGCGATGAACTGTGTGGTAGGGGCACAGGGCAAAATTAATGCGACTTATATGTGCGCTTTAAATGAGTATAAAAATAACAAAGATCAGGCCTCAAGATATTTTGCAAAGAAAATATCGGAAATTACAGGTTTGAATTTGCAGTATTACGTGTCGCTGGATTGGAGTGCACTGAAGACTGTGGTTGATGAGTTGGGAAAGATTGATGTGGACGTGTATGCGGATGATGAGCGAGGAATTCGTGACTCTTGTCAACATTTAGATTTGAAAAAAGGAATGAATTACGGGCTAAATGGCGATATTGCTTTACGATTAGCGCGAGCAAGAAATGCAGGTTGTGATGACGGGGAAGATTATGGTCTTTCGAAAAGTAATTTTGATCGAGAAATTAATCAGCAGAGGATTTTTAATGCTATTAAAAATAAGGCGATGTCAATTGGAATTTTGACAAAACCCACAAAAGTGATTCGATTAATTGATTCACTGGGAAATAATGTAAAAACTAATATTACTATGGCAGAAGTAAGGACATTGATTGATATTGCGACAAATTTAAATGGTGAAATTGAATCAATTTCAACAATAGATGAATTTGGAGTGGGAAGAATTGGTGTACAAAGTATTGTGTTGCCAAAAGGTGCTTCAACTTATAGTGAGAGTTCAATGTTTAATTATGGTGATTTTCAGAGATATTTAAGAAAGAAATTATTGAAATAAAAATAACCCTATCGGGTCATTTTTTTCATACCTTCTGGAAGCGAGAGGATGAAGGGATGTCGCTTCGCTCCATGCGAACCTGGGCTCGAATCCTCGTTTCTTCTTGCGAAGAAATAAAAATAACCCTATCGGGTCATTTTTTACTTCCTGGCGGAAGCGAGAGGATTCGAACCTCCGATACATTGCTGTATACACGCGTTCCAGGCGTGCTCCTTCAACCACTCGGACACGCTTCCGTCTGTATAGATTATAACAAATATTACTCGAAGTAGTTTATTTTTTACCGGAGATTGGACTTACTTCAAGCTGGAGTTTTTTATGGAGCTCTGATATTTTGTCAAAGTTTTTAACAATTGGTTTGGCGTTGTTTTTTGGAAATTAAATAATTAAGAACAATAAAGAGTAGTGAGAAGAAGAGTAACATTAGAAAATTTGGTAAGACTGCTGAAATTGAGTCAAGATTTAGATTTTTTACTGATTCAATTTTTGAATTAGCATTAATATACCAATACGAAGGAAGAACGTGGGCAATATTTAAAACCAGGGGTGGGAGGAATGATGCAGAAATGAAGGCACCAGAGAGGAAGGCCGAACCGAGTGAAATTAGATTAACAATACCTGAAACTGTGTCTCTTGAAATTACGATGGTGGAGATGAGTTCGGCTAGTGTGAGACAGCAAATGGCGAAGAGTAGAGTGTTTGATAAGTATAAAACGAGGAGAGGGGTGAAAATAATGTTGCCGAGAACAAAGTAACTAATAGATGAGATGAAAATAAAGAAGAGAAAAGAAAAGATTGAATTAGCAAGGAGTAGATATAGATTATATTTCTTTAGATGAAGACTTGAAACCAAAGTGCGTTTTTTGATCTCTGTTTTATTGAAAGTAGCGTTAATAAGACAGGTGATATAGAGAATAATTGCCATGATTGTGTAGCTGGCGGCGTTAAAATAAGCGGAAATTTTTCTTAAATTAGTTATATTATTAGTTGTTAGATGAACTTCTGGTGAAATGGCTAGTTTTTGATTGATAGAATTAATTAGGGAATTAATTTGCTGATGACTAGGATTTTGAGTATGTAAGAGATTGATCTCTGATTTTTGAAGTTCAAAATAGCGTGAAATAAGATTTTTAGCTAATTCGGCTGAATAATTTCCCGAGGTACGGTAATCGAGAGTGATTTTTTGACCAGAAAGAATCTGTGTTTCGAGATTTTCAGGTAGAAAAACAACAAGGCTAGTTCTTTGATAGAAAAGCGCATCAGTGATTTGTGATTCATCGAGTTTAACTAACTCTGCTGTTTGACTTAGATAATTAAGAAAATTATTGGTAAGCGGTTGATGTGTGGTTTTGTCTACGATGGTGATTTCTGGTTTTTCATCAGTGAATGTTGTTTGATTAGAATTTGATCTTAAATTGAGGATTGAAATAGAGGTGAGTATGACTACATAGAGAGCGACAATCCACCAGTATCTTTTCATAATTCGCCAAAAAGTTTTGAAAATAATCATAGGACTCCTTTATAGCTGTGCATATTTTTGTTTTCTGATGACAATAACGGAAATAATAAGACAGAAAGCTGAAAAAAGGATGAGACTGATAATATTGAAATTATAGCGGTTGAGATTATCATAAATTTGTAATGAATAAAGACCATCTACGATCATATTGGCTGGATTTAAATGATTGATAAGGGGAAAATTGGTATCAACAAGATATTTGATCGATGGTCCCATCATGCCGGACAGGAAACAGCAGAAAAGTTGGAAAAAGGTAGTAAGATTAATTTTGATTTCATAACTAGTTTTAATGAGAGAGCCAATGAGAAGACCAAAAGAGATTCCTGCGATAGAACCAAGAATCGAGATGAAGATAATTTCGGGAAGATTTTGTCCATAGTCGACTTTGAGAATGAAGATATTAAAACTGAAAATCAAACAGAGAAGAATGAGGTGCGTAATAAATGCACTGAGCATACTGCTAAGAACTAAGGTGCGTTTCTTGGCTGGAGAAACTGAAATACGTTTGCCGTGTTCACTCATATTGGCGAGGATGGAACTGATGAGAAAGATGGAAAAATAAGCACTGGAGAAACAGGACATGGCGATAAGAGTAAAATATTCGATGATTGTATAATCTAGCTTTTTTGAAGATACTGAGTTGAAAAAAAGGGTATTTTGATTTAGCTCTTTGATTTTAGAATCGATACTTTGGTCAATTTGTTGGATAATTTGTGACTCGATTTGTTTAAAATCTACTTTATTTGGATTTTTAATGCTTTG
>ERZ773065.928-NODE-928-length-15408-cov-2.671009_pt1 | contig 15408 bp, 10 predicted proteins | sample MGYA00580623_ERZ773065 | MGnify/ENA primary metagenome ERZ773065 (study PRJEB29015, sample SAMEA2738017) | human oral metagenome | biome: human oral; feature: human-associated habitat; material: dental | place: China | collected 2047 ...
TATTACCGCGGCCGAGCGCATTCTGGACAAGCAAATCGATGAGGACCGAAGGTTGGAGACTGCCCAATGAGGTACGTCAGCCTTTTCAGCGGCATAGAGGCCGCATCGGTCGCATGGGACGGGCTTGGATGGGAACCCGTCGCGTTCAGTGAGATAGACGCATTCCCGTCCGCCGTGCTCGCACACAGGTATCCGGACATCCCGAACCTGGGCGACATCACGCAAATCAAATGGAAACGTTTTCGCGACAAGGTCGATCTGGTCGTCGGGGGAAGCCCGTGCCAGTCGTTCTCGATCGCGGGGAAGAGGGAGGGTCTGGATGGAGCGTCAGGGCTCATGTGGGAGTACGTTCGATGCGTACGCGAGGTTCGTCCTCGATGAAACGGCATCCCAGGTCACGTGGACGCGCTGGTCGGCGCGCAGACTTCTTCGCGTCGGTTTCGACGGCATCCCCGGCCGCATGGACGCGCTCTCAACGAAAGACCCTCAGAAAAAAGGAGGCCGCCCGTAGGCAGCCTCCTCGGCACGTCGGATCGTTCGAGCCGACGATATGGGTTCGCGCGTGTCCCTTAGGCCAGGGAACGGCGGCGGCGATTATGCTCGGCGCACGAACATGGATCCGTGCGCGTCCCCCCTAGACCAAGGTCTGGGCGATCAGCATGCCGCTGCCGAACACGAGCAGGAAGATCACCATCGGCGTGACGAACTTCAGCCAATGCTGATACTTCATGTCCAACATCTGCAGCGTTGCCATGACCAGGCCCGTAGGCGCAAGGTAGAGCATCGCGTACTGACCCCAGTTGTACGCGCAGACGATCGTGTAGCGATCGATGCCGACAGCGTCGGCGAGGGGCGCGAAGATGGGCATTGCCAGAACGGCGAGGCCCGAAGAGGACGGAACGATGAAGCCGAGCAGGAAGAACACGAGCATGACCATCACGACGAAGATCGGTCCGGGCATGCCGGCGACCGCATTGGACGCCCAGTACAGGATCGTGTCGGAAATCAGGCCCTCGTCGAGGATCAGGTTGATGCCGCGAGCAAGGCCGATGATCAGGGACACGCCCACGAGGCTTGCGGAACCGGCGGTGAAGGCTTCGGTGCATTCCTTCTCGTTCTTGCCGGAGATGATCATGCAGATGATGGCGATCAGCAGGAACGAACCGGCCATCTGCGGGAACCACCAATGCAGAGCCATGACGCCGTAGACCATGATGACGAAGGCGGCGACGAAGAGGATGAGGATGGCCTTCTTGCGCCAGTTGAAGTCATGGCCGGTGCCGGAAGCACGAACGGCATAGAGCTCGGCGAAGTGCTCGCGATCCTCATAGGTGTAGGAGAACGTAGGATCGGCCTTGATCTTCTTGGAATACCAGTACAGGTATGCGATGACTGCGATACCGCCGACGATGAGGCCTGCGGTACGCCAACCGATGCCTTCGAGGAAGTTGATGCCCGCGGCGTTCGATGCGATGACGGCCGCGAACGGGTTGATCGTCGAGAACGTGGTGCCCATGGATCCGGCGAGGAAGATGGCGCCGACGCAGATGATGGAGTCATAGCCGAGCGCCAGGAATATAGGCACGAGAATCGGGTAGAACGCGACCGCTTCTTCCTCAAGGCCGCAGGTGGTGCCGCCGACGAGCATGAAGACGGAGACGAGGAAGACAAGCAGGAACTCGCGACCCTTGGTCTTCTTGGTCAGGGCATGCAGGCCGGCCTCGAACGCTCCGGAGAGGTTCACGACGCCGATCAGGCCGCCCAGGACGAAGATGAACACCATGATGTCGACGCCGTCGATCGTGCCGCGCACCATCGACAAGGTGATCTCATCGAGACCCTTGCTCTTGGAAGGAAGCTCGGTGTAGGTGCCCGGAATGGAAATCGGCTTGGTGATGGAGCCGTCGACGAATTTGCTGACCTGGACGGCCATGCCGGCGGTCTCGGGGTTGGCCTCAAGGGCCTCCTGGGTGGCTTCCAGCATCTCGGTGGAGCCGTCAGGCTGGGTGATCATGAGCTGGCCGCTATCGGGCACATACGACAGTTTTGCATATTTGCCTGCCGGAATGCACCACGTGGCGATGACGGCCAAAATCGTGATGATGAACAGAATGGTGAATGCGGTGGGGACGTTGAACTTCTTCTTTTTCTTCTGCGTGGCCGACGCGGTCGGCGCAGCAGCAGCTGCTTCGGACATACGTATCCTCCTGAGCTCTGTGGATTATGGAACAGAGGGGGTCGCCTTTTCCCGGAAGGAGAAAGCTGGAAGCAGCCTCGCCAGGTCCGCATGCCTCATGTGCGGACCCGGCAAAGGCTTGGAATCGAAGCGGGGTCGCAGCACCGGCCCATCGATCCCGTCTAACACCCAATGGGCGACCAGGGACATAGCCTCCCAGACCCGCCTGCCTCATGGGCGGGTCTGGATAGAGCCGTATCTAACTTGGCAAGGTGTTTTCTAGTCCACCGTGATGGTGGTGCCGGTCTCGCCCTTGATGGCCGCCTCGGCGCATTCAAGGGACGTGATGAGAGCCTTGCCCGACGGATAGTCGGCAAGATACTCCAGGCAGGCCTGGACCTTCGGCAGCATCGAGCCGGGAGCGAACTGGCCCTCCTCGATGTAGCGCTGCGCGTCGGCAATGGACATGTGGTCGAGGTTCTTCTGCTCGGGAGTGTTGAAGTTGATGGCGACCTTCTCGACCGCCGTCAGGATGATGAGCATGTCGGCCTTGAAGTCGGCAGCCATGCGTGCGCTCGAGCGGTCCTTGTCGATGACCGCGGGAACGCCGGAATACGCGCCGTCCTTCTCGAAGACGGGCACGCCGCCGCCGCCGGTGCAGACGACGATGTAGCCGGCATTCATGAGGTCCTGCACCGCATCGAACTCGACGATGCGCTCAGGCTTCGGGGAGGCCACGACCTGACGCCAACCGCGGCCGGCGTCTTCCTTGTAGACGTAGCCGGTTTCCTCGGCCTTGGCCTTGGCCTCTTCCTCGGTGAGGAAGGCTCCGACGGGCTTGGTCGGGTTCTTGAATCCCGGATCGTCAGGGCTCACGACGGTCTGCGTGATGATGTTCGCGGTGGAGCGCATGATGCCGCGACGCCTCATCTCGTTCAGAATCGCCTGAGACAGCTGATAGCCGATGTAGCCCTGGCTCATGGCGCCGGCCTCGGGGAACGGGACATCGGGGGTCTTGCCGTCACGAGAATGGGCGAAGTCGCACGCATTCTTGATCATGCCGACCTGAGGGCCGTTGCCATGGCTGACGATGAGATTGTTGCCGTCGGCGATGAGGTCGACGATGTTCTTAGCGGTGCTCTTGACGAGCTCGAGCTGTTCGGCCGGGGAGTTGCCGAGCGCGTTGCCGCCGAGGGCGATCACGACGCGCTTTCCCTCTCCTTTGGTGTAAGGCATGTCAGTGTCTCCCGTCTCTACTTAAGGGTGGCGTACATGACGGCCTTGATGGTGTGCATGCGGTTCTCGGCCTCGTCGAAGACCTTGGACTGAGCGGACTCGAACACCTCGTCCTCGACTTCCATCTCGGTGATGCCGAACTGCTCGGCCTTCTGGGCGCCGATCGTGGTGTTGGTGTCGTGGAACGCGGGCAGGCAGTGCAGGAAGATCGCCTCGGGCTTGGCCATGGCCATGACTTCCTTGGTCACGCGATACGGCTCGAGTTCCTTGATGCGCTCGGCCCAGACCTCGTCGGGCTCGCCCATGGAGACCCAGACGTCGGTGTAGATGACGTCGGCGCCGGTGCAGGCTTCCTTGACGTCCTCGGTGAGCAGGATGGAGCAGCCGTTCTCGGCGGCGATGGGCTTGCAGGCCTCGATCACGTCATCGGCGGGCATGCAGTGCTTCGGGCCGCAGGCGACGAAGTTCATGCCCAGCTTGGAGCACACGACCATGAGGGAGCGAGCGACGTTGTTCTTGCAGTCGCCCATGAACACCAGGGTGCGACCCTTGATCTCGTAGTTGAAGTTCTCCTGCACGGTGAGGATGTCGGCGAGCATCTGGGTGGGATGCCACAGGTCGGTCAGGCCGTTCCAGACGGGCACGCCGGCCTTGGCGCCGAGCTCTTCGACGTCTTCCTGGGCGAAGCCGCGGAATTCGATGCCGTCATACATACGGCCGAGAACACGGGCGGTATCCTCGATGGATTCCTTCTTGCCCATCTGAGAGCTGCCGGGATCGAGGTAGGTGACGCCCATGCCGAGATCCATGCCGCCCACTTCGAAGGCGCAGCGGGTGCGAGTGGAGGTCTTTTGGAAGAGGAGGACGATGTTCTTGCCCTCGAGGTAGCGATGCGGAACGCCCGCGCGCTTCATATCTTTGAGGTTCTTGGAGAGCTTGAGCAGATACTCGATCTCTTCGGTCGAGAAGTCGAGAAGCTTGATGAAATTGCGACCACTGAGGCTGACGCCCATGTCGGGCTCCTTTCTCTACGACGGGATCGCTCCCGTCCTCGTGATTACGTGCCCAGCGATGATTCCGACGCCTCATAGGGACAGCCTTCTCGACGATGGCTTGCGACCCCGTCGGATTCATCTCCGTCCGGCACCTTCATATGCACATTATATGGATGTCATACACACATTTACCATGCTTAATACGGGTGGCTATAGGGATGTAAACCGGGTTTAGAATATAAACTACCTGTTCAATAGACTAAAAGAGCAAAACTTACAATCTCGTCCGTTTAGGGATTCGAAAGCACTAAACTTTGAATCGGCATTGCAACCCGCTTGGGCAGGAAGGATTTCATGGCCAACCTAGCGCTGTTCTATTACACGCTCGTGATTCTTCTCATCGCGGTCATGGCCGCGGCCCTGAGCCTCTCCACCTACGTGGTGTCGCGAAGGCGCGTCTATCTGCTTGCGGCGATCGCCTTCCTCTTCTATTTCTTCGATGTCGCCGTGGTGTTCCAAGACGATTTCCTCCTGCGCCATTCCCTCGACCAGCTCAGCGAACGCGGAGCCTATATCTATCTGGTCGGGCAGCCGTACGGCATGATTCTGACCGGTGCGGGCGTGTTCGTCCCCCTGTGGCTTATGGTCTGCGATTTCTTCGAGGTGAAGAACCGCGCGATGCTCATCGCGCCCGGCGTGGCATTCGCGCTCGGAAGCGTGATCGTCGAACTCGCCATCCCCCATGGAAACGTGCATGAGTTCGTATTCGTCTCGATGCGCGGAGTCTTCCTGTTCTGGACGCTCGGCTTCGCCGTATACCAGACGGCCCGCTCGACGGGAGCCATGCGCGGCCAAGCCAAGAAGAAGGGAAAGCTGTTCTGGGGCATGTTCGTCCTGGGCGCAGCCGTCGTCTTCGAAAACGTCATGCTCATGTTCGTCGTGGAAGCGCCGGAGTTCGTCAAGGGCACGATCTTCATCTTCCCCGAGCGCAATCCGATGGAGAACATGCTCATGCTCTGGTGCGCCCTCTACTCGGTGAACGCCGATCTACGCGTGCTCAACCTGCATTTCCGCAGGCCTCCGGTCACCGAGAGCGATCGTTTGACCGCCTTCATCAACGACGGCATGGAGGCATACGCCGACCATTACAGGCTTTCCAACAAAGAGCAGGAAGTGCTCACGCAGGTGCTGCTCGGCAAGGACAACCAGAACATCGCCTCGACCATGAGCATCGCGCTCAGCACCGTGAAGGTGCACGTGCACAACATCCTGAAGAAGACCGGCATGGCGAACCGCCAGGAACTCATCAGCGACTTCCATAAAAGAGCCTAGATCGACGCGGCTGCAACGGCGCGCATGCGGCCAACATGGGCAGCGCCGCAGGATTCACAGACTCGACGTGAAGAGCGCAACCGTGCCAGGCCATTCCTGCATGAAGAGTGCGACTGCGCCGGGCCATTCGCCCGTCACGGCTTCACAGACCGTAATCACGATGTCGACGTTGCGTATTCAGCCACCCTTATTAAAGCCGCAGGGCCTGAAACGGCATCCGCTTCAGGCCCCGGCCTTCACTCTAGTCTGTCACGTCGGACATGCCGAGCCGATTGCTCCCCATCGATGCCGCCGCCGTCAGATGCTTCTATCTGAGCGACGTTCCTGCCTGCGCCATGCGATGATGGCCGCAGAAGCGGCGCCGGTAGCGATCGCGACACCCGCGAGAGCCGTCAGGGGCAAGGAATCGCCGGTCTTCGGGATCTTAGACCCCGACGAACTTGATGAGGTCTTCTGCTGAGCAACCTTCTTGCCACCCTGCTCGGTAGAAGAAGCACCTTGAGGCTTCTTGCTCGGATTCTTGTCATCCGGCTGAACGGGATCCGGCTCATCGACGACCGTCGGCGTATAGGTGGCGGTCACGGGCGTCCCGTTCGCATCGAGCGCCTGGACCGTTGCAGGAACAGGCGTGCCGACGAAGTCGGCATGCGGCGTGAACGTCACCGTGCCTGTGGCCGGATCGATCGTATAGGTGCCGACCTCGTTGCCCTTCGCATCAAGCGCAGGAACGGCGGTCTCATCGCTCGGCATGCCGTTCACCACAAGTTTCGCCGGATTGCCGGCGGAAATGGTGACGGGGACACCCGGATCGCCGGGCGTGAAGACGGGGGTTCCCGTCTGAGGCTGCCCTTTTTTACCGGTCGAGGTCACATCGGTGCCCTTGGGTGTGACAGGAGTGACCGTCGGTGTGTACATAGCGGTCGCAGGCGTTCCGTTCTTGTCCTTCATCTGGACTTTGACGCCGGTAGCCGTCCCCGTGAAGCTGGGATTCGGCGTGAACGTTATGGATCCGTCGGAGTTCAGGACGTATGAACCCTCCCCATCGACCGTAACCTTATCGGTCTCGTTCCCATCGCCGTCGACGAGCGTCAACGTGGAAGGATCGAGCGGCACCGATTTATCGACGCCGCCGACATTCACCGTACCGGGAGCGAACGTGGGCGTACCGGTCTGAGGCAGGCCCTGCTTGCCTGTAGAGGTGGCAGGCGTGCCCGCGGGCGTAACGGGAATGACCGTCGGGGTATACGTCGCCGTTACCTTGTTGCCGACAATATCCGTGCGCTGAACCGTGATGCCGGCAGCCTTCCCCGTGAAGCTGGGCTCCGGAGAGAACGTGACAGTGCCCGTATTCGTATCGATACGGTAGGCGCCTTCGCCGGCCGCAACGAGAGACTCGACGAGACTGCCGTCTTTGTCGACGATCATGGGAGGAACGTTCTCGTCAATGCCGACTTCATCGTTTCCGCCTTTGAACGTGGGCGTGCCCGTCTGAGGCTGACCCTGGATATCGCTGCTCACGACATCGTTGCCTGAAGGAGCGACTGGAATGACCGTCGGCAGGTACTTCGCCGTGGCGGGCGTGCCGTTCTTATCCTTCATCTGAACCGTGACGCCAGTGGCCTTTCCCGTGAAAGCGACTTCGGGTGTGAACGACACGGTAACGTTGCCATCCTGCGTGGTTTCGATCTTATACGTACCTTCATGAGGAATCGTCAGCGAGCTCACCGGGTTGCCGCTGCCGTCGATGAGGATCGCCGTGGCCGGATCGAGATCGACCGTACCGGTGGTACCGTCGGAATTCTTGCCCACGCCGGCCGTGAACGCGACGGTGCCTTGCTGCTTCACACCCTGCTCTCCCGTCGAGGAGGCTCCCTGCGCCGTAGGCACGACCGGATTGACGAACGGCGTATACGTGGTTTGCGCAGCATTTCCGAGCGAGTCTTTCATCTGTACCTTGACACCCGAAGCCTTGCCGGTGAACCCAGGCTCGGGAGTGAAAACGACGGTGCCGTCGGAATGGAGTCCGTACGTGCCCTCGTCTTTCACCGCGAGGGTCTTGACCTCGTTGCCGTCAGGATCGACGAGCGTAAGCGTCGAGGAATCCATCGACGCGACGGATTCGTCTTCGGATGAGAAGGAAGGTTTGCCGGACTGGGGCTTTCCCTGAATGTCTTCGGAAGTCGCCGGGATAGCCACAGGCGCAAGCGGCACGACCGTAGGAACGAACATGCCGTCCATCGTGGAAGCGTAGCTCACGTTCTCAAGCGCATCATTCGTGCTCTTCCAACCTGTGGTCTGGCCATTAGCGTCAACGCGACGGATCGCGATGCCTTGTGCCGGGCCTGCGAAGCCGCGTTCGGGCACGAATGTGGCCTTCACGTCTTTGCCGGACGCTTCGATCTTGTATCTGCCTTCGCCGCTCACGGCATAATAGCCGTCTCCATCAAGTTCAGATGTTTGGACGATCGTGCCGTCGGGCTTCACCATAACGGGAGCCGACGCTTCGTTGATCGAATTGGCATCGGTGCTATGATCGAGCATGCCGTAGGAAGAGAACGCCACGGTCGCCGTCTGAGGCTTGCCCTGCTTGGCGGATGTCTTTTCGAGCGAGCCGCGCGGCGGAACGGTCACCTGGACGAGAAAATCCTCGACCTCGCCGGAGAATGCCTGGCCTGTAGGCGACTCCACGTCTTTAGCGTCACGAGAGATGCGTACGCGCGTACCCAATTCCGTGATGCTCGTGTCGACGTTCTGCTTGATGTCCGTGAACTTCAGCTTGAGATCCCCGTCTGCCGTGACCTCGGCTGCGTCGGACCCTTCGCCCTCGTCGAACGTGCCGTTGTTGTTGAAGTCCACCCAACCCTTGGCATAGGCCTTGCCCGTTGCTCCAGGATGCGCCTGGACCGTAAGCTCATAGGTATCGTCCGAAGCGCGGTAAACGGCATACGTGCCGCCGTTCATCAGCTGCCCTTCGCCTTCGTCCGCGTCGCCCGTATCGTCATCAGAGGTCCATGCCGTGGAATCCGCGTTCTTTATGCCCATATCAGGACGTACGGAACCCAGATACGGCATGTCTCCCTTGAGATTGATGACATGCGTGGCCTCGCCGTACGATGCGGGAGCGTCGCCCTCGTCGTTCAGCACCATGCCGAGCATGGTGCTCTGGGCCCCGCGCGAATTGACGTAGATCCCTATATTGCTGACATCGCGAGCGACGACCACGGGCAGCGAGTAACGCAGCCTGTTGTTGCCGTTGGCGTCGTATTTCTGCCAACCTGCGGGAATGGCTCCGTTCTGCGCCGTCATGACAGGGCCGAACACCTGCGTGCCGATGCCGTCGCCGAAGGTCTGGGTGCCGCCGATCGCGCCGTGGGTGTCCGCAATGGAATGCGCGGAAGCTGCCGGATTGAGATTGCCCCAGTATCGCGCCGGATACTGGGCATTGGATATCCACATGCCCGTGTTGTACGTCAACGGTTTATAGGAAACTTCGGTCGTATCGTCGGAAACCTGAGTGAGAAGCTCCCACGGCTCGCCGTCGGTCGTGTAGATCTCCTTCTCCTCGGAATTGGCCTCTTCGCCCGAGGCGACAATCATGTCGAGCTTGACGGGTTCACCGCGATAGGTGGCGGAAACCTTGAGTTGAACTCCTATGTTGCCGCCGTCCTTATTGGGGCGGATGACCGGGGTTCCCGGAACCGTGACGCCGTAGGTCTTCAGAAGGGAATAGGAATCCTGCTTGGAAAAGACGACGTCGGCAGGCTGGCCGTCCCGGTATCGATTGATTGCGTTCTCGTCGTAGAGGGCCGCATCGGCTGTGCCTTTCACTCGAGCCTTGAAAGTGTCGGTGGCATCGAAGGGCTTGAGGCCCACGACCTCGACATGCACGACGTAATCGGGAGAAAGCTCCTTTTCCCATGTCGTGCCGACCGACAGCGCGCGGTCGTTACGCGGAGCGACCGCAGTGGTGTTCGTCGCGCCCGTGAAATCAAACCAGGTGATATCGGACACGGTATCGCGGCCTTGGAATTGCTTGTAGTCCTGCACCCAAGACTCTGCCGTGGACGGGTCGTCGGCATATGCTTTCGTCGATGTAGATGCGCCTGCTATCGGAGAAAGCGATGCGGCGATCAGGGCCGACAAAGCAGCGATGCCGAGCGTGCGGAACATGCGCGCGTTCAACCAGCGTGCTTTTTCGTAAGCGCTCATGCTGGAGTATCCCTTCTGCTTCGATCGAACGGCTCGGTCGTCCGCACGGAAAAGCGCAGTGCGCGCTTCGTCCACGTAGACGACGTCATACATGATACGTAAACAGAACGGTGTCGAAAAGAGGGAAAATACGTGACGATGCCTGCATTTCGCGTCTATGTCGATTCGCCTATTCAGAACGTACGACATATATGTCATGCATGAAATGCCATTTGAAACGAGAAGGATCCGGCGCTCACGCCTTCCTTGTGGCGACGGTGATTTTCGTATAGTCCGTCGAATGGTTCGCGTACGTGTCGAAATCCGACGTGTTCGTGCTCACGATCCCGCCGAAACGCGTTTCGGCCCCCAGGCCGAACGCGAGCACGTCGGCACCCGCCGCATACGATGCGAGGAACCGATCCTCATGCCCGGGCCTCGCGAACCGCATCGGCAGGTATTCGACGAATCCGGCGGCGCCGAAGACCTCGCGCGCCTGCGCCTCCTGGGCTGCCGTCTCGTCGGGAGACGGAAGATCGCCCTTGTCGGCCTTCAGAAACGAGACGTGCACGGCGTCCGACCCGGCCGCTGCAAGACAGCTTCTGCGGAAATCCTGTATCGACACGCCTCCTACCCCGCAGGCGAGCACGAGCCCGAGCGTGTCGTTCGCATACGCATGAAGGAAGCTGTCGCACGCTATGACGAAGAAATCGAAGGCATCGACGTTGTTGCATCGCGCGAAAATGGGCTGGAACAGGGCCATCATCTCCATGTCGAAGCGCTGGACCCCTGCCCGCTTGAAGAAGGGAAAGGTCGCGCCCGAGATATTGGACACAGCGGCGCTCATGGTCACGGACGCATCGGGCGCCACATCGAAGACGCGATGGATGGCCGCGGAGATATCCGCAAGCGCCTGGCCCGCCATGCTCGCCGTCCCGCCGCCGTAGCGCACGGCCTGAACCTGGCAGTCGTCGAACTGCCCGGCGTTCGCAAGCATCTCCCTGATAAGAGCCTGCACATACGTACGCATGCGCCCGCTGTCCCAGCCGACGATCATGTCTTCCGCGAAATGATCGCGTTCCTTCAGGCGAAAGGGCAGCTCGACCTTGAGCAGCACCGGACGCTTCTCCATACCGCACCTCCGAATTCCGACGGATGGCCGGCCGCCCTTGCAGACGGCCGGCCATCATGGTAGCGCACGCACGCCACACGCCCTTCCCCATGGAGGGGCGAAGGGGAAGGGCCTTATTTCCCGAGCGATTCGACGACATGCTCAGCGGCGCAGTATCCGCTGATCAAGGCAGATCCGCAGCTATTGCCGGCAGTCGGCGTGGCGTACTGGATGCCGTAGCGCTGGCCGCAGTTGTTGCCTGCGGCGTACAGTCCCTCGATCGGAGTCTTGTCGCCGTACAGCACGCGGTAGCTTCCGTCGGTGCACACGGCCGCATGCTGGCACAGACCGCCGCTCACCTGGTTGGACGTCTTCGAGAACGAGGCGAAGAAGGGAGCGTCCTTGATGGCGAACAGGTTCTGGGGATCGCATCCCCAGTCGGAGTCCTTGCCGGCCTCGCACATCTCGTTGTAGTGCGCGACCTCGGCAAGGAAGTTTTTCTTGGCCTCTCCCGTATAGCCGACGATATCCGCGAGCTCGTCGAGCGTGTCGGCGGCATACACCTTGCTGTATTCCTTGCCGAAGCGGGCGAATGCGCGCACGTCGAAGCCGTCGGAGCCGGTGACGTAGTTCTTCATGTTCTCACGGACCTCTTCGACCATATGGTCGCTGGAGCGGTCCATGGTCTCATGGCCGTAGCCCTGATAGCTCAGGTACGTCTCCCAGTTGGAGTCGGTCACGTTGACGAGCAAGGAATCGGCGGGAAGCATATCCAGATAGCCGTTCGATCCATGTTTGATCAGGCTTTCGTTCATGAAGCGCCTGCCATCGCCGCCGAAGCAAGGCCATGCGCCGCCGAACGCGAAGCCGGGAACCCCGTTGATGCCGGCGGCCTGGCCGGCGCGCGGGCCGCCTTCCATCGTGGCGCCTGCCCACAGGCACATGCGAATGCCCGATCCGTCGCGGCCCATGCCCATCGTGGAAGCGACGTCGGTGCGGTCCTTGCCGAGCGACCAGGCAAGGTTGCGCATCTGGTCGGACAGGTCGAGCCTCATGTCGGGATTGCCGCCGAAGTCGCCGGCGCAGCAGATGACGACCTTGGCGTTCACCTGCTTGTAGGCACCGTCGATATTCTTGAAGACGGCGCCCGTCACGGCTTCGCCGTTGCCGCCTACAAGCTCGATGCCCTGGTATCCCCAGCGGATCTCGCCGCCCAAGCCCTCGAAGGCGGTGTGCAGCGTGCGGATGACGAACGGCCACATGTTCACGTTGGTGTCCACATCGCGCCACTGGGTCATGCCGCGGAAGGAGTATTGGCCGGCGCAGATGCCGGAGAAGTTGTCGTTGCCCTTGTAGTTGGAGGTTTTAGCGTAGGCGTCGGTGTACTCGGCGGGGATGTAGGTATCCACCATCCAGTCCAGCACCTCGCCGCCGCGCGTGGCGAAATCGCGCACGATGCTCTGGTGCGCATGGCCGCGGTACAGGCGCATGTACTCGTTGAAGATGTCCATGGGATCGATCTCGGGCGTGCCTTTGTCGAGGAAGAGCTTCGAGTTGTACATGGCCATGTCGCAGGCGTATTCGTCGTACTCGTCGTACGTCTGGGTCTCGGCGAGGATGACCTTGAGCCCGGATTCGGCGCACTTGAGGGCTGCCGTGGTTCCCGCGTTGCCGGCGCCGATGACCAGAACGTCGCAGCTGCCGTCTTCCTCGGCTTCGAGCGCAGGCTTCTCGCCTAGCCAGGCGGGAACGTTCAGCATGAAGTCCTCGGGCGCGATGCCGAGGGCGTCGCAGGCGCCGCCCGCGCTCAGCACGCCGTCGCCCTTGGCCGCAAGGTATTCCTCGGGAGTCGTGGCGGCCTTCACGGCGCCGTCGTTCGCACGGCCGTTCGAGGAATACGATGTGCCCAGAACGTCATATGCCTTGCCTGTCGCCATCGATCCGTCGGATGCGGGCTTGGTCGCCGCAGCGTCGGATGCCGAGGAACCGCAGGCCGCCAGTCCCGCAAGAGATGCCGCGCCCAACGTTCCGACGGCAGCTCCCTTGAGGAACGAGCGCCGCGACACTTTCATCTTCTCAGCCATCATGTCTCCTTTCGATACGCCGCGCACGGCTTCCCGATCGTCTCGGGATGATGACGCGCCCCGCGCGACCCCTCCTGATATCGGCTGCGCCGACAGGAAGGAATGTACGGCGCGGAAAGGGAGATGCCTATCGCCTAAGCCGATGATTTCCCCCGCGCGGGCGCATCACCCGCTTCGGTGATGCGTGCGTTTAGCCTGGTGAATACCGAGCTGTGCCGCCGGAACGCCGCCTTGGCCCTTGAGGGGTCCGCAAAGGAGCGGCCTGCCTCCTGTTTCTTAGACATGGGAAATGAGAGGCTTTCCTTATGCCGGGTGATTCGTCTGATGCAAGAATCGGGTATTCCGCATCGCCCTAGCCGTTAAGGAGCTCGAGCAGCTCTTCACGGGAATGCACGCCCGTCTTCGCGTAGATATGCTTCGCATGCGTGCGGACGGTGTTCTCCGAGATATAGAGTTCCCGCGCGATATACACCTGGCTGAAGCCGCGGCAGAGATAGCCGAGAACCTCGGCCTCCCTGCCCGTAAGCCCGAACCGATCGACGACGAGACGGGTCCGCTCCTCAAGATAGCGCGCGGCTGCATCCTTCTCGATTTCGCGCGGGGTCCGCGTATCGCCCTCGAACGCCACGGCCACATTCGTGACGATAAGATAGACCGCCGTGACCGCAAGGCACAGCAGCTTGCCTCCTTCGCCGATCTGCCAGATGAGAACGATGCCTGCGGCGAAGCATGCGGCCATGATCGCGAACGCGACCGGCATGACCACGACGGCCGAAAGATCGGAGGTCCTGGCCGATGCGGCGCAGGTCGTCCAGATCACGATGCCCACGATGGCGAAGGAAAGCGTGGTGAGAACCCTCGTGACGACCATGACGCGCGGATCGCCCGTATCGAAGAACGGCATGACCATGAGCACCGTGACCGAGGCGGGAAGAAGCACGCTCTGCATGGAGTGGAGCGTGAATTCCCGCGGGCTGCGCCTCAGCAGCAGCACGATGACGCCCACCGCGAGCAGAGGGCCCGAAACCGCGCCCCAAAGCGTACCCGCTTCGGAGCCCGATCCTTCTCCGGCAGGCGCGGGATTCCAGATCAGCCCGAGGATGAATGCGACGATCATCGCGCCTGCCAGAGGCTTCCACAGGATCTTGGCCAACGTGACGAAGGGTGCGCGCGCCAGGATGCCCCGAGAAAGATCGGACGCATGCGTCGAAGCGGGAGCATCGGAGACGGCTTCGCCATCGCGAAAGCGCGAGGATGCGCCCCGCCGAAGCTCCGCGGCCATGCAGAGGCCGGCCGCGGCGTCGGCCACGACAAGAACCGAGATGCCGTCCGCACCCGAAAGCGCGAGAGGGCTCGCAAGGAACGCACCTTGGGCGATCGATGCCATGAGGTAGGACACCGATGCGTTCAAAAGGATCGTCTGCGGGACGAACGTCGAGTAGATGGCACCCCATAAGGCGAGATGGAGCGCGATGCCGATACCGCAGAAAAGGCCTCCGACAATGATCGCGGGCACGAATCCGGGATTCGGCAGGGCGAACGCGCAGCCGACGATCGGCAGCATGACCGCAGCCACGATCAGCCCCATACGTCCGTGGATGGTAGCCACGGGCATCGATCCGCGATGCGACCCGAAGCTCCGCGCGATGACGGCCGCGGCGGCCATCGCCAATCCGGCGACGACGCCGGCGATCAGGCATAGGAACGCCGCATCGCCGATGACCTGCGAGAGAGGCCCTGAATGATCCACGAACGCACGCAGGAAGAAGAGGGATACCGACGAGCCGATAAGGAGAGGTTCGAGAGCGATGAGCTCGCCCCGTTCGTTGCGTATGCTCACGGCGCCTCCCCACGTGGAATCATGATGCGCCCATGGTAGCAGACGACGGGCGAACGCACGCCATGCGCCTCTCTGCCTCGGCGATGCGCCTCCCCTTCATCATGCGAACCGTTCCGCATAGACCGATTCCACGCCTTCGCGTCCGTTCAGCGCGCAATGCACCACGAAATGCACCACGAAATGCACCCCGAAAATATGCAGCGAACAGCCACTTCTTGAACATTTCATCGCCATCGAGGCGTACAATGCACGCATCGGTCTACACCGCAGGGATATTCATAGGAGAAGAGAGGACGCAATGAGGAAGACCATACCGTCACTGCGCCAGAAGGGGATTCTGGCCCTCGCATGCGCCGCCATGCTGGGCGCTGCCCTCTTCATCGCGCTTCCGGCACCCGCATGGGCGGATGCCGGCACCTGGACGATTTCCAAATCGAAGACGGCAA
>ERZ773065.933-NODE-933-length-15380-cov-4.687569_pt1 | contig 15380 bp, 24 predicted proteins | sample MGYA00580623_ERZ773065 | MGnify/ENA primary metagenome ERZ773065 (study PRJEB29015, sample SAMEA2738017) | human oral metagenome | biome: human oral; feature: human-associated habitat; material: dental | place: China | collected 2047 ...
GAGAAAAAAACAGCTCTTGCATAAGACGTACTACCCGCCACACGGCGGGTTTTTTCATATCGTCCACACATCCGCCTCCTCTGCAACAAAAAAGGGCACTGCCGCAGCTGTGCCCTCCGAGAATCCGCCTCAGCATCTTCTCTTTTTTCAGCCTATACTATATCACAGGTCGCATGTGACATTCTATGACATCTTTCGAAAATGCAGCCAACGCCTCTCCATGAATGCGCAAAACCTGCCGAAAGCTATATCCCATCCCTACCGCAATATACTCCCACGATTCGCCCTGCAAATAGCGGCGATGCAGCACTTCGCGATAACGCCCGTCCGCGATCTCTCCAATTCGCTCCTTCGCCTCTTCGCGCATGGCAATCAGCCGATCCCATTGCTCACTGACACGCGCAGCGTATTTCTCAAGCGCAGCGATCGCATCTGAGAGATCACCGATGTGTGAATTGTTGACCTTGTCCTTATCGTATTCGATCGCCTTGAGATTCATTACGTCATCCCTTGCACGCTGGTAATCCATTTCTGCGCTTCGCAGATCGCTCTCAGCGTCGCGCACACGCCGCAGATATTCTTTTGCTGTCAAACCTCGTTCCTCCTTATCCCCGACAAATTAGCCAGCCAGCGCTTCAGATCATCTTCCTTACGCTTCGCCTGCTCCAACTCCTCGCGCTCCATTACGCGTGCCATCATACAGCGCATGCTTGCGTTGATGATATGGCTGTCACTCCGGTCCCCTGCAAGCCACATCGAGAGATGGCGCAGTGCGCGTGCGGCGTGCTCGGCTGCAGGGATATCCCGCCACGTTTCGCCCGGATGCTTCTCTGCTCCTGCTGTGAGACCTGTGGCGACCTCATTCAGCCACGGATAGTCGAGGTGCCGGTACTCGTTCGGCTCCGCACTCTGCGGATATTTCGTATCTGCCATTTCTCTGCCCTCCGTCAGTTCTTAAAAATCGTCATATCTCTCCTCTGCGATAGTACCGCTCCCGTACCTTCCGCTGTGAAAAGAATCGGCGTCTGACGAGATACGCGGAGCGGTGCATACATACGTACCTCCGTCTTGCGCTGTGCAAAGTAACCGACAATATCGGCAAGAGACCGCGCATCGACACACGCCCTTTCATGCTCATCGTGCGGATGGTTCTGCATATATGACGAAGCGTCATACTGTATTTGCAACTTCGCATTACGCACTTTGAACGCCATAATCACGGGTTCCCACTCCATCTGAACAGACAGCGGATCCTTTTGCTTGGCGGACATGGAGACGATCCCCTTGAGAATCGTATGCAGCTCCTCAATTTCTGCCGCTGAATAGATGGCACAGACCGAGGTGGCTTTCACCGGAGGGATCACCTTCGTAAAATCCGGCATCTCCACCTCAACGGACTCACCTGTGGCAAAATCGTACGAGCCGCACCTACCGAAGTCCCCGTCAAGCCAAACCATCAAGTACAGATCAGAGGCATATACACGCCCATCGGTATAGTGCAGCGCACGAAGTTTTTCGTTACCGCTCTTGAGATCCAAAAACTTCTTCACGTTCTTCATAAAAATCAGCATTTCGTAGTCCTCCTCAATGCACTCTGTACTTATCAATGCGAGCCTTGAGACTCTCAAGAACGAACTCCTGTGCCCGCTCCTTCATACCAATCGCGCGCAGGATATCCTCATCGCGCGTATCTGTGCAGACAAGATGGTGCACGATGACCGTCTGCGTTTGCCCCTGCCTGTGCAGACGCTTATTCGCCTGCTGATACAGTTCAAGGCTCCAGTTCAGTCCGTACCAGACAACGTGGTTGCCGCCGTCCTGCAGGTTCAGCCCATAGGCGGCACTCGCGGGGTGTGCAAGAAGAATATCCACCTCGCCCAGGTTCCATGCCAGCTCATCCTCTGCTCCGCGCAGAACCCGCACCCGGAGATTCGTCTGCCGCAGTACCTCAACGATCCGCGCAAGATCGTGCTGAAAGTTGTAAAAGACCAGCGCAGATTTCCCGCCCAGTTGTTCAATCAGCTCCATGAACGCCTCGATCTTGCAGTCATGCACCGCATGAGGTTTATGCTCCTCGTTGTAGACTGCTCCATTTGCAAGCTGCTGCAGCTTGTTCGAGAGCGCCGCCGCGCTCGCTGCCGTGATCTGCTCGCCGCTCTGCAGGAGTTCCAGCACCATCGTCCGCTCCATCGTGTCATACGCCCTGCGCGCCTTCGCATCCAGTACAACGGGGATCGTGTCCTCGACCACGGGCGGCAGCTCCAGATAGTCTGCCGCCTTCATGCTCACCGCAATGTCGCCGATGGCGTTCATAATAGCGTCCTCTGCACCGTCTTTCGGATCATAGGTGTAGATAATGTCGCGCGACCGCTCCCCGGGGGTAAAATACCGATTACGAAAACCTGAGAAGGTGCTGCCGAGACGCTCACCGCGATCCAATAGGTAGATCTGGCTCCAAAGATCGATGATCCCGTTCGGGCTAGGCGTACCCGTGAGAAGCACCGTCCGTTTGATGTGCGGATACATATACGAAAGTGCCTTGAATCGTTTTGCGCGTGGATTCTTGAAGCTGCTGGATTCATCCACGACCACCATGTCAAACGGCCAGTCGTTCCGGTAGTGCTCTACCAGCCACGGTACGTTCTCGCGGTTGATGATGTAAATGTCGGCGGGCGTATTCAGTGCTTTCAGCCGCCGCGCCTGTGTGCCGAGAACCGTCTGCATTCGGAGGATGTGCACCCCGTCCCATTTTGCCGCCTCGCGCTGCCACGTCGCCTCCGCCACCTTCTTCGGCGCGATGATGAGAACCTTGCGGACGGCGAACCGGGCGTATTTCAGATGATAAATCGCGGACAGCGTGATGATCGTCTTACCAAGGCCCATGTCCAGAAAGAGGGCAACACGCGAATCGGCGATGAGACGATCAATGCAGTACCGTTGATACGCGTGCGCTTTGAAGATCATACGTGCTGTGCTCCTTTGCCCAGTCCAAAAACCTACGTACGTCTGCAATGCCGTACAGAGTCGCCACAGATGCCTTGAGCCGCAGAAGCTGCTCCTGCTGCACCTTCTGCAGCCGCGTCAGCCGTCCATTCTCCTGCTTCAGCTCGACAAAAATCACCTTACCTCCCGGAAGAATGACAATACGATCGGGCACACCTGCATTCCCCGGCGATACCCATTTATAGGCTTTGCCGCCCAACTGCTTGACGCCATCGCGCAGCAGCACTTCAATATCTCGTTCTTTCATCCCGATCTCCTTTCAGTGCAACAATGTCACAGGCTCGCATATAGTTATATAAATTAGGCAGTGTAGGCTATGTATATCGCCCCCTAATTCCCTATTTAATAAATATATATAAATATATGTTACATGTTACATAGAATATATAATCCTTAGAGCCATAAGGGTTTAGCCCGCAACTTGCAAGCGCAACAACAAAAATGAAGAAACACAAATAACAATTCATTGTTTCGTCGCGCATCTATTGTGTTTCGCCTGTTCAGTTTATGATGTGGAATCCCCGCTGAACGCCGCAGTAGCCAAACCTGCGCGTCCCCTCATCACGGACGGTGTTCGGGAGATTATCGAGAATCTTGTTGATCTCCTTCGCATCGCCGCGCCGCATGAACTTTGGCTCGCCGTCGAAGCACTCGCACCAAATTTCAAGGGCGCAGACCCGATCGCGCGGGATGAGGTCGCCGCGATCCTCCATGACGCCACTCCAGAAGATTTTTCGCTCGGGCAGCTTCATCGTGTTCCAGTTTGTTGGAATGGGCCGCGTGATGAACTCGGCGATCAGACCTTCCCTGATATTGACCTCTCGGTGCCCACTCTGGTTGTCTAATGCCGCCTGAATGACTTCCTGATCGTCCAGATAGAGCGCCTCGCCTTGCCTAAATCTTGCCACAGCCTCCGCCCAGATCTGGTCAACCTCTTTCGGCAGATCCTCCCAGATGCTTTTTTGCACCGGACACTTCCCAACGTCCACCGGCCAAAAGCGGCGGTTGCCTGTCGAATCCTTCAGGAACTCGTGATCGTTGCTTGACCCAAAGAAAACGCATTGCCGCGGGTACTCCTCCGACCGCCGCCCATAGGCTTTGCGGAAAAAGTCACTGGTACGTGAGAGGAACTGCTTGATCATGTTTTCCTCTGACCGCGTGTAGCCCGTCATTTCGGCAAGTTCTACCAGCCACTTGCCCTGAATCCCTTCAAGAGCATCTTTGCCGTCGAAAGAGGAAAAGCTGTCGCTGAACCAGTCTTTTGCCATCTTCGCGAGAAGCGTACTCTTGCCAAGCCCCTGCCGCCCGATGAGAACGGGCACATAGTCGTATTTGCATCCGGGGTGCATTGCCCGTGCGACGGCGGCAACGAAGGATTTGCGGCAGACTGCCCGCGTATAGGGTTCATCTACGGCACCCAGATAGTCGTGAAAGAGTGTATCCAGACGCGCCGCACCGTCCCATGTCAGCCTCTCAAGGTACTGCGTTACGGCGTTGAATCCGTTCTGCTCGGCGGCAAGCTGAACCGCACTGAGGATCTTGTCCTTGCCGGTGATGTCGAAGCGGTATTCCAGATACCACTGCACGCCCGCGTCATCGTGATCCGACCACACGCGCTGCTTGTCCGACGGATTCCAAGGCAGTGTACCAAGGACAAGCATCCGCAGGGAGAACTTCTCGACGGCGATTCTGCTTTTCAGCAGCGGATCGTTCCGAAGAATCCGCACGATGTTGTCCATCGTCTTTTTCGGCTTCCCCGTGTCGCTGAACTGGATCCCTGCCGTCCGCATCCAGTTCACATCGATTGCAGGGGACTCCGCCCCGGCGCCCGTACCTGTGTGCTCCGATAGCCCTACCATCCCGAACACGTCCGCCGCCTGTGCCGCGCGCTCCGTTTGTAGCTCCGTGGCGACGGCGGCATCTGCGAGTGCCTCCTTCTGCATCGCAAGGAACGACGGCAGCCGATTGTTTGGTGTTCCCTCCTTCGCAGGGTCATCCAGCTCCGCGAACTTATGCAGGCGGATGAGGTCGAACGCATTGACCAGCTGCCCGCTGCACGGGTCGGTTGCATGGTGTGAGTAAAGGAACTTGTTATCGTCATAGAGCACTGCGCCCGCGACCGTGGATCCTGTTGCAAACGTCAGGCGGTCGCTGTTGTCCGTCGGTTCGTATGCGTGCGGGATAAATGCCTCGATTGCCCCGAGAACGTCATAGACGCGGCAGAATGCACCGACGATGCCCGTTTTCTTCGTCGGATCCGACTGCTTGGAGAGTGCCAGCCGCTCCTTCGCCTCGTTTGCGCCCGGCACCTGCGGCCATGTCCGCACGTCGTGCCAGTTCTCATAGGCATTAAGGAGACCATCTGCGGACGGGAATGGCTTATCCTCGCAGCAGAAAACATAGATTGCATCCTTGCTGCAGCTCGGCCAGAACATGAGACGGCTTGCCTCAAACGTCGTCGGGTCGCAAAGGTCGATGCCGATGAGGCTTGCGATCTTGCGCGCGATTGGCTCGTATTCGTCCGCCGTGACGCTCCGATCCGTGGGGAAGATCGCACGCAGACGCGGATGGTGCTCGGTATGGCTGCGCGTACTGTAGACGGCGTAGGCGATGCCGAGACCTGCGATGCGGCGGATAACGCTCTGCGTTCCCCCCGGTGCGATGGCGTCAAGGTCAAGCGTGATGAGGTCGCGGCTCTCGACATTCGCCGCCTTGCGCTGGAGACCTTTCAGCGTGCCGCCAACAAAGCCGCCTACGTCCTTGAGCCTGCCCTGCTCCTTCTTCGGCAGGGCGTGGTATTGCTCAACGGTTTCATCCGTCCGTGCAGGTGTGCGGAGCCGTTCGACAAATTCGCTCCAGAGATACTCGGTGCGCTGCCACTCTTTTGAGGTACGACTTCGTCCGACGCTGATATGTATGATGCGATCGTTTTGCAACTCAACGCCTCCCTCAGTCTTTCATATAGTATTTGCTGGTGAATCCCGCTGCGGTCAGATGCAGCCCCGGTGCCCATGGCAGCGGGTCGCCCATGAAGGCATTGACCTCTGCGAGCGTTTCCTCTGGATCCAGTTCGTCGATCTCGATCACGACCTCATCATGGACGTGCATGACGATGCGATAGCCTACATCCGCAAGGCGCGTAATCGCCGCAGCGAGACAGTCGCGTGCGACCGCCTGTGTGATATTCTCCGTGAGCTTGCCGCCGTAGGTGCTGTTCGTGCCCCAGTTCGCCCCGATCTGCGTGCGATAGTGCAGCGCCTGCCGCTCGAAGGCATTGACCGCAAGGTGCGGGCTTGGATAAAAAAGTTTGCGTCCTGATGGCAGCGTGATCGTGAGAAAGTCGCTGCCATTGGCGGGGTTGCTCTCTCGTGCGAAAATGATGCCGTGGTCAAGTCCGACGGGACGCGCTGTGTTCATTACGTAGAGCGCGGCATTCTCGACCTTCTGCCAAAAGTCCACGATGCGCGGGTTCGCCTTGCGCCAGCGGCTGACGATGTCGGGCAGCTCCTCCTCGGTGAGCCCCATCTTGAGTGCCCCCATGCTGATGAGTGCATTCGGCCCGCCCTGATACCCGCTTGCAAGCACTGCGATCTTGCCCTTCTGCCGCAGGTGACTGTTCGCGCCGTGTTTTTCGACGGGGACGTGGAACATACTGGATGCTGTCGCGCAGTAGATATCCTCTCCTCGATCAAACGCTTCGAGCACCCACTTCTCTCCCGCGAGCCATGCAAGCACACGCGCCTCGATCGCGGAGAAGTCCGAGATGCAGAGCAGTTTTCCCTCGGGTGCGATAATCGCCGTGCGGATGAGCTGTGAGAGCGTATCACCCACATCGCCGAAGAGAAGGGCAACCGCTTCCCGATTGCCCCGCCGCACGAGGTCACGGGCAAGATCGAGGTTCCTCAAATAGTTGCGCGGCAGGTTCTGCCCCTGGATGAGCCGCCCCGCCCATCTGCCCGTGCGATTCGCGCCGTAGAACTGAAGCACTCCGCGCACGCGGTCGTCCTCGCCTGCGGCGGCATTCATCATCTCGTACTTTTTGACAGAGGTCTTGGAGAGCCGTCTGCGGATGTCCAGCACCTTCGCGGCGGTATCGTCAGCGACCTCGAGCGCCTCGGCGACGCTTTCCTTCGTCAGCTTCTCCATCTCGACATTTGTATTGTCGTTGAGCCATTTGAGGAGCTGATCGCGGCTGTTCGGATTGTCAAGCCCCGTGATCGCTGCGGCTTCCTGCATAAGACGCTCCTTTTCGGCCGCATCGATCTGGAGTGCGCCGCGTACGAGATCCAGGTCAAGGAGAACCCCGTGCCGGTTGATCTTCTGGTCGATCACCCACTCCGCTTGCAGCGCGTCGGGTAGGGGGAACGCCGCAAGACGGCGGCAGACCTCCATTTCAGTCACAACGTCCTGCGCGTTGTACGCCTTGAACGCCTCCCACTTCTCTGGATCGTGCTCCGGCAGGTTGCGCGTCCTGCCCCCGTTGCGCTTCGTCGGCTTGCACGGCAGACAAAAATAACGAATGAGGGCTTTGCCGCTTGCACTCTTTTTCTTGTCCTGCGGTAGCCCAAAAGCCTTGCCGATGCCGTCAAGGCTTTTGGGATAGCCGAGATAGAGGCCGTGGAGCTGCGTGCACGCCCACTGATCGCATGGCGTAGGTATGCCGCTGCGGTGCAGACAGTGCAGTTCAAACGCTGCATTGAATGCGTGCTTCGTGACCTCTGGATCCGTGAGCGCGTCGATCACGTCGGCGGGAACTTCCTCCCCGCGTGCCAGATCGACGACATGAACCTCGCCGAAATCCCACGCGTATGCGAATAGCAGTATTTTAAAGTTCGGACACTCCACATATTTCGGGATGCCCAGCTTGATGTCGTTCTCACTGTAGGTTTCAAGATCGATGGATAGATGTCGCATAAATAAGTCCTCAAAAGGGGGTGGCTGCCCCCTCATCCTACAGATCTTCGGGTTACATCGGCGCGCCGGTCAGCGGGTTGATCTGCGGCTGCATCGCAGCGACCGCGACCGCAGGAGATACGTTCGGCTGTGCATACGTCGGAGCGCCTGCTGCATACGTCTGCCCTGCCATCGGTGCCGTCGCGTCCGGCGCTCCGAACACATCATCCGCCGAGGGCAGTGTTCCTCCGAGCGGCTCACCGTCCGCGACCTTCTGTACGGGGCCGAGACCTGCACCAACACCGACGGATTCGTTCTTGTAAAAGTAGAAGTTGACGAGGACGTTGGCGTACATGCCGCTGTAGATCTCGCTCTGATTGAGGATCGGGTTGCGACTCAGGTCAACCACCTGCACGGGGCCGCGCGCTTCTGAAAGCCCCGCCGTGAATACCCAGTGCCCCTTTGCTTCGGGACCGAACTCCTTGCCCGACTGCGTATATCCGTCACCGTCCCAGAGCACCGTCTTTGGCTTCGGAGGAACGGCGCTGCCGTACTTTTCGCGCCCGATGGCGATTGCGGCATTGATAGCGCTGTCGATTGCCTGCTTCTGCGCGAGATCCGTCTTCGGTACGAGGATCGTGCAGCTGTACTTCTTCTCCTGTCCGGGGTTGTGCGATACCGCCTTGTCAAAACGAACGTACGAGAGACGCACGTTCCGCAGCAGTACATCCGAGGGTCGCATTTGATAGCTCATGATTCTTTTTCTCCTTCTGTTCCTAAGTCCTGGAATACATCTGCCGCCTGCGGCACGTTCGTCACCGCAGGACGAGGATCAAATGCCGGAGCGAGCGTAGGCTTGCCCGGTGCTTTGACAACCAACTTGCCGACAAGTTCCGTAAACCGCTTCTTGCCGAGTTCTTTCTCTATCTGCGCCAGTGTCAGTGGTTCGCGCTTATAGAGCAGACATTCATCGATGCCGTACTTCTTTAGAATGGCGAATGCCTTGTCTGTATCCGTAAAGGAGCGACTGCCGCGCCCCTCCACCACTTTCCATCCGGGGACATCTTTCCCTGCAAGGCACTCGCTGAGCGCATATTCCCATAAATCCTCTGCCCACTTCTTGAGCGCGCCCGCAAGCCCCAGATACTGCCCGAGTTCTGTCAATGAGATAATACGGGGGTCTTTCCCCAGTGCAGGGTGCAGATCCGCATAGTAATTGCAGCGCGCCTTGCACTGCTGCTTTGCGCGACAGAATCGACAGTGCTCACCGGGGGCGAATGAGGGACTCTTGCCCATTGCCTCTGCCGCCTTCACTTTGACGACCGTCTCGCCCCAGTGGAGCAGCTCGTCCGCCGCACAGGCGAACTCGCTGATATTGCCGACACGCGGCTGTACGATCGCCATTTTGACCGTCTTGAAGCGGTAGAGCAGGGCAAAGTCGTGCATCGCCCCGAGTGCATAGAGCATCATCTGCGGGTTGTGATCCGCATCGACGACGACGCCTTTGCCGTGCTTATAGTCAATGACGTGCAGCGTGTCGCCCGCAAGCAGGAGACAGTCCGCCGTGCCGAAGCCGTTGGGGGCGTAGTCGCTGAAGTCAACGCGCCGCTCGATTTGAATGCTCGGCGGCACCGAATAACTGAGCGCTGTACGTTTCACATAATCAAGGTAGGTGTCCGTCGTCTCGTCCATCTCTGGATCGTAAAGTTCGTGCTTCTTGAGCGCGTTGAGTTTTTTCGTATATGTCCCGCGCGGCATCGTTGTAATGTACTTCGTCAGCTTCAGCTCGCAGATCTCATGCGCGAGTGTGCCTTCCTTGGCGTACGTGCTCGTCGTGTCGGGGAACTCCGCCTCAAGCTTCGGCGCGGCGGTACAGACGAGCCAGCGGTGTGCGCTCGATGCGCTGAGGAGCGCGTGCGCTGTGGCGGCCATCAGAGGCGCGCCCCCAGTGCGCGCAGATCGGCGGCGAGTGCACCGTACTGCTCTTTTGGAACATCCAGCAGTGATGTCGCGCCGTACTTGGCGATGACTGACTGGATTTCACCCATACGGTTCGCGTCCATCAGCGGAGCACAGGCAAGCTGAAGCTCCTCAATCGTATACGTCGGCGCCGCAGCCCTCGGAACGGCAGCGGGAGGTGCCGAAGCGGGCGCAGGTGTCGCTGGGGCGATAGGTGCAGCGGACACCGTGGTCTCTGGCGCAGCAGGCGGTGCGGTCGGTGCAGGTGCCGTCTGTTCCGGCTTCGCCGGAATCGGTTCATCCACATACACCTTCTCCGGTGCGCTGACTGCTTCCGAGGACTGTGTCTTGCGCGGCGCATCGGGCATCTCGATCTCTGCGCCGAGCGATGCACCGGCGAACGTCGCGCAGGCGTTCACGAGAGCAGTGATCCCCTCCTTACCCGCTGCCGCGAGATCCATGCCCGAAAGATTGATAGCGATCGTCATGTTGTAAATCCTCCTTGCGTTGTGCTATACTGTGTCTGTAAGTCTTTCTTGTTGCCCGCATTGGCTTCGGCTGCTGCGGGTTCTTTTTTTTCTCTATATGCTTTTGGGAGAGCCATCCTTAATAGTGCGCGCTCCTCCCGTGTACAAGGAATGCTCGGACAACCATCACATAGCGCAGTCCTGCGGGTGAGACACCCGCGCCCAGGGTAATTCATGATGTGCTCTCGCTGTTCAAGCGCTTTGCTGCTGCGTTGGCTTCGCTCTTTTTCAGATAGATGCCGGCAGTCTCCTTGTTCTTTCCGAAACTCGCCCCCTCGGGGTCGATCAAGCGAAAAACCTGGTATCGGCGTGTCGGACCGCTTTCTCCGTACAAGCTAAACGCTTCCACCTGCCAGCTAGACATTACTTGCCTCCTCCCTGTTCAGCTTCTCCGCAAGTGCCATCGCCGCCGCCTCATCATCGGTCAGCTTTCCCACGTACTCACGGTTGCCGCTGTGATCGACGATGCGCATATCCTTGATGCGGTACACCTGATAGACCTTTCTCCCGCCAAGATACTGGCTCGAAATTCTCCACTCACTCTTCATTCTGTCTCCTCCTTCATGTGCATTCCCCTGTGCTTCGCATACATCGCAAGATCGTGTTCCGCCTCTCTCTTTGTCTTATGCCAAAACAGACGAGCGACACACTTCCACCCTTTGTCGTCACCCCGCGGCTTTTGCCCCGGTTGATCGGGCTTCCGATAGCGGGCTTTCCAGTAGCCGTTAAGCCCCTTCATCACGCGGTAACGCCATCCGCGTGCGTCAATGTACTCCATTATTGACCTCCTCAGCCCCCAACATCTTCATCAGTCGCACCGCCTCATCATGACGGCGGAACGCTTCGTGCTTCGTATAGGCGATATTCCAGATCGTTGGGTTGTCCTCTTCCAAAACAACGAGCATCGTATTCCATTGGGTAATGAAATTCCCCGGTCCGTAAGTGACGACCGCAGCCTCCACTCCGTTGCACCGCAGCGAGGTCTTGCGTTCTACTGCGTTCGTTTCCATCACTCATCACCTCGCACCCAATAGGTCAGCGTCAACTTATCTCCGGGATAGATCATCCCGTGCCGTTCGAGCAGCCAAGGATTCAGCTCCTCGATGCCACTCTTGTACTCAAGGATGTACCGGCGCGTGCCAGTATTCTTCCGCAGGTATGTCTCCGAGATCCCCCAAAGAGTATCCCCCGGCTTGACAACGTAGACCTCCTCAACGAGGACGGCGTTCTTGCCGTCATCATGTGTTGCCGCTCCTGCGCAGAGGATTGCAGCAAGTGCGATTGCCGCACCTGCGACAGCCTTCTTTCCACTCATGCGACTGCCTCCCTTCTCTTACGCGGGCGACCGCGCCCGCGTGCCTCGCTCATCTGCTTCGCATTCTCTACCATCGCTGCTGCTTTGGTCAGGTCGCGATGCGATACCGCCACATCGTCAAGCCACTGCAGGAGAGCCCGACGCGATACCTTGATCTTGTTCCCCACCCAGAAGGCGGGGAAGTCCCCCATACCGTGCCGCGCTGCGTGTGCAAGGGCGCGTATCTGTTCCGTACCGATGCCCATATATGCGGATGTCTCCTCAATCGTGAGCACCGCCTTTTCCCAGATCGGAATGATATCCTTATCCACTGTGTCACCTCCCTCCGTTGTTGCGCCCTCCCCACCGTGGTATAATCACAGCGAAAGGACGGGATATGAATGACGTATACAACAGCCTCTAAATTTTCTCCGTATCCTACAATCCCAGAATCAGTAATAGAAACCATTCAAAGAGCGCATCTAGTTACTGCAGAGTGGACCAAACACGTCGATGTTATGCCAAAAACTATATGGAAAATCCCCCATATAGAGCCGTTCAAAGAATTCCATCCGCTACTCCATACCGCCCAAAAGATCGCCGCTCAACAAGTTGAAACGCTCGCAGCTCTGCAACGAATTCCACAAATGACAGTCAACCAAGCGCTATTAGGTCAATCTGCAAAAATGACAGCCATTGTGCAAAGTTTGCATACATCCATAGCTGCAAGCGGTATAATGGCGGCATTGGAAATATCCGAAGCCATGAGGAGCATTCCTGTTGAACAAATGCGGCGTTTACTCAGCATTTACCGCCCGTCCTATGTACCTCCGTTTGTTGCATACGAGCTTTCAACAAACGCCTCGTCCACAGTTGTACATCATCGGCAAACGCGAAAACGCCAACCAACTCACCCGCGTACCCGACTAATCGAGCGTGTTGCAAGGCAGGAGCTTGTGCAAATATCCGCTGCGGCACTCGTTCTGATTCAAACGACCTCACCCGAGATACTGGAATCTGTAAAGATCTTCTCGCAAAGTATCGACCGTGACAACATGCTCGCTATCCTCGGTCCGAGTGCCGCCATTATTGCTGAACAACTCTCGCCAAACGATCGGAAGGCGTTGCTCTGGATTGTATGGATACTCACTATGTTGCTTGTCTTCAACAAGTAGCATGGGGTCCCATTACTTGAGCCAAATACCGAGTGCAATGAACATCAACCAGATATTTTTACCGTCAGACTCATCGCGGTGTATCTGGATAGCCCATGTCACAAAGATAAGAACAATGGCTACTGTCTTGAACTCCATCAAGCCCCTCTCCTCCTCTCGCGGTTGTTGTTCCCCCGCATAGCGGGGGCGTTTTGCTCCTTACAGATGGCGACTGTAGTGATGCTGCGAATTGTTGCCCGTGAGACGGATTGGTGTTGTCTCGAACAGGCAGCCGCTGCGGTCGAAGTGCTGCGTATAGGCATTGCCGCCGACCGCACGGAGCAGCTTCTTCGCAAAAGACACGCTGCACTCAATCTCTCCGTACTCCTCAATCTTGCTCTTGAGGTTGTGGAAATGTACCTTGTCCGCAAGGTCGTTCATGTCCGGTGTCCATTCCTTCGCCTTAAGATATGCACTGATGCAGTCCGCCGGGCTTACCTCTGCCGGGAACGTGTAGTATGTGACTCGCATCTCCCTTCATCTCCTCTCGCCGTTGATTTTCTACTAAAAGTAGAATTACGGAGCAAAAAAAATTTCGTCATACGGAACTTTGAGAAGGGCGGACAACTTCTTTGCCTGCCCTATCGTTGCCGTATCCGAATTTTCCTCTAGCTTACGATACGTCTGGACGTGAACGCCGAGGCGTTTTGCCACCTGTGCTTGTGACATATTGGCGTTCACACGAGCCGTCTTCAAGCTAAGCTTCATCTCCTTACTTCCCCCCTTTCTCTTATACCATGGCTAAAGTATACTCTACTTTCAGTGGAATATCAACCCCCAAAAGTAGATTTTTTTCATTTCTATATTGATTTTTTTCTACCTTTAGTATAGTATGGGCATAGGGGTGATAAGAATGCCGATAGGTGAAAACATTAAACGTCTGCGGGCTATGCACGGCTTGTCTCAAAAGGAACTGGCTCAAATTGCAGGTGTATCAGACAAAGCCGTATCAACATGGGAAAACGGAACAAAAGAACCGCGCATGGGAGCAGTCCAGAAAATTGCGGACCATTTTGGTTTGAAAAAGAGCAATCTAATAGAAGATAACGGGCTTGAAATCAATATTACCCCCGCGCCCGCATCCGACGATCTGCCCGCGCTTACGCAACGCGATGAGCGACAGATTGCAAAAGACCTCGAGGATATGCTGCACTCACTCAAGGGTTCTGCCGCGATGGGCGAACTCGAGGACGAGGAGGATATGGAGCTGCTGAAAGCCTCGCTCCTGCAAGCAATGACCCTCTCAAAGCGTATCGCAAAGAAGAAATTCACTCCGAAGAAGTACCGAAAATAACCTTCCGTGAGCAGAGGGAATGATATGGATATAAGGGAAATCGTTTCAACGCTCGTTGCGAAATACAACACACGGAATCCGTTTGAGATTGCAGAATACCGGAACATCGAAATCATCCACAACGAGCTAAAGTCAGTTCTCGGCTATTATACGAAGTATCATAGAGTACAGAGCATCATCCTAAATAGTGATCTGCCGGAACACCTTGAGAGTTTCGTATGTGCACATGAACTCGGGCACGCGATCTGTCATCCCGACATCAACGTGCAGTGGCTCTGTGAGGGCACCTTTTACTCCAAGGGCAAGTTTGAACGGCAGGCAAACATATTCGCTGTCGAGCTTCTTCTCCCTGACGATCTGCTACAAGAGTATCCAGACTGTACTGTGTACCAACTCGCACGATCTGTCGGTGTGCCGGAGGAGTTTGTTGAACTAAAGCAGTTGTAAAAGCCACTATTCGGAGCGGCTTTAGATAATCAAGCAGGAAGGAGGCTATATGGAGATATTGGACTTTGACAGCGCGAAAGATGCTGCCATACTGAAAACGATTCAAGAGCAATGCGCTGCGCATAGGCTCCAATGGACGAATCACATTCTTCTGCGGCTCTTTCAGCGTGGCATATCCATCGACGACGTGACGCACGCACTTGAATCGGGCGAAATCGTCGAGCACTATCCGGAGGACTATCCATACCCAAGCTATTTGATACTTGGCCGAACCGCGGCGAACGAACAGCTCCACATCGTTTGTGGCATCGGTTCAGATTACCTTCATCTCATCACCGCATATTATCCGGACCCCGAGCGTTGGGAATCCGACGGAAAGACACGAAAGGAGAAATCACAATGAGCTGCTTCATGTGCAAAGGATCGCTTGAGGAGAAAAAAACGACGTTTATGGTCGAGATCGGCGAGCACATCATCATTATCAAAGATGTTCCGTCGTTTGTCTGCTCCCAATGCGGAGACACGACATACAGCGACGAGGTTGCTCATATGCTCGAGCAAATCGTAAACACCCTGCGGAAGGTCCCAACGGAAATGTCCGTCGTCAACTACAAGAGCAAGCCCGCAGCATAACATTTCAGCACAAAATAAAAACCGCCCACCGTGCTGGTAACACGATGAGCGGTGAAGCAAGCAATCTCCGAAGAGATATACCCACTCTGTAACAAGATAAAGTATATCACACCTTC
>ERZ773065.934-NODE-934-length-15372-cov-10.236469_pt1 | contig 15372 bp, 12 predicted proteins | sample MGYA00580623_ERZ773065 | MGnify/ENA primary metagenome ERZ773065 (study PRJEB29015, sample SAMEA2738017) | human oral metagenome | biome: human oral; feature: human-associated habitat; material: dental | place: China | collected 2047 ...
ACATCGAGATTATTCAGGACACGATCGTCGCGGCAGTCAACGAGTGTCTCTCGAGCGCGCAGGATGCGGCTAACCAGCAGCTCGGAGCCGTCACGGGTGGCATGAACATCCCGGGGCTGTTCTAGGGTGTCCTGGGGATGGGAGCACCTGCGCAGATGGGTGCGCTGGCACAAGCCGCAATGCCGTCGCAGCCCATGACACCTCCACAACCCACAGCGACGCCACAGGCGAGAGAGTCGGCACGGTCCCTGCGACTTGCGGAACCCGACCCGGGCGATGGGCGTGCGCTGCAGCGCCTGCTCGATGAGCTTGGCAGGCTACCGGGGATCGGCCCCAAGTCCGCACAGCGCATCGCATATTGGATCCTTGAGTCTGACGCCGAGGTCGCGCGTCGTCTCTCGGCTGCCATCACGCAGGTTAAGCAGGAGGTTCACTTCTGCCCGGTCTGCTTTTCGTACGCGGTGCGCAAGACCTGTGACATCTGTGCAGACCCCTCCCGCGATCAGGGTTGCCTCTGTGTCGTATCGGAGCCGCGCGATGTCTCGGCGATTGAGCGCACCGAAAGCTATCATGGCCTATACCACGTGCTTGGTGGCGTCATCTCGCCCATGGACAAGGTGGGGCCAGACCAGCTGCACGTGCGCGAGCTGCTCTCCCGTCTGGCGGACGGTGCGGTGCGGGAGGTCATCCTCGCCACCAATCCGGACGTCGAGGGAGAGACTACGGCCACCTACCTTGCACGCACCATAGCGCCCCTGGGCGTCAGGGTCTCTCGACTCGCGAGTGGCCTGCCCGTTGGCGGAGACCTCGAGTACGCAGACGAGGTGACGCTTGGACGAGCCATAGAGGAACGCCGTATTATATAGAAGAGTCGAGCGCGTGCCCGCCGATGTGGCTGGCCGATACTATCAGGTGAGGAGGTCTGACATGGCCCAGGACAATAACCCAGTGTCTCCACGGGGGTCTGCAGTCCCCCAGGGAAAGCACACGGTCTCCGGTGGAGCGACGCCTCTCTCGCAAGCCCCAGCCTCCACGGGAAGGTCGTCGAGAGGTCAGTCACCGCTCGCCTCGCGCCTGCCGTCTGTGGGTTCACACGAGGGCCAGGGGTCTCTGAAGCCCATCGGTACGTCGCACCGCGCCCAACGTAGGAGCAGAGGCAGGGGCAGCCGCTCTCGCCTTGCCTCGAGTCTGCCGGTCGTGGCCTCCCTCGACGAGCAGGAGGCGCCGAGGCCCATTGGCGTCGATCCAGCCCAGACCGGGGCCTTCGCACGTATCGATGCGAGCCAAGGTGCTACGGTCGAGACGAGGGATAACATCGGCAAGATCTCGCCCGATTCCACGGCGAGTTGGTCGCGCACGGGGCTCGGCGCCGAGATGCGTCTGCGGGGGGAACGACGCCCGCGGGTGGCAAGCAGGTCACATGCAAAGGAGCCTGATCCGCACACGCTCATAGACCAGCTTAAGGAGCGCTGGTTTATCGTCGTAGCCGCACTTATCGTCCTAGTCATCAGCTTTGTGCTGCTGCGCGGCTGTATCGAGTCCGCCAACAAGGTGAGCGAGCAGGTGGGTCAGCCACCGCAGCAGACCCAGACCTCGGCGGAGGGGAGCGTTACATACCAGGGGACGGTCTTCTCGATATCAAAGCAGGATGACGGTACGTATGCGCTGGTTGGACGCAGGGAGAACTCGAGTTCCGGTGATGCGTACATGCAGATTCCTGGTAAGCCTGCACAGCTCGTCCTCTATAACGGCACGATCATCATTCCCGAGAGCCTCGAGGGCACGTGGGACGTGCTCGCCTATACGGTCGGCAGCGGATCATCGCCGGTAGTCGACGAGGACGGCAACCCTGTGGGTGGCCCTGGCTCCATCGCCAAGGCGGAGCTCAAGGGGTCGAGCCTGCTTGTGACAGACGATGCGGGCAAGGTGACGACAGTCTCGCTTGAGTAGTCCGGGGCACAGGGCAGGGGACGATCGTTGGGAAAGCTAGTTCTGCCGCCGCAGGAGGGTCGCACAGACAGAGGGGGCTAGCGTGGAAAGATGGGAGTGCGTCTGCGAAAACTGCGTCTTCTGTCAGGAGCGCACGGGCTTTCTACGCACACGTCTGGAGTGTATGGGTCCCGGTAGGCTCAAGGGCAGCGTCGTTTTGGCGAAGGGCGCTGCGTGTGAGGCGTTCAGGATGACGCCTAAGGCGAGCTTTGGCCTCTTTGGCGAGCGTGGGCCGTCGCTGACTTGGCCATCGGCTCGAACGGACGAGAGCTACGCACAGGCGCCCGTCATGGGCGAGTCCTTGGATGAGATAGACGTTCTTGAGCTCAAGGCCCAGGCTGCCGAGGCACGCGCCACAGCCGCCGAGGCACGCGCCACAGCTGCCGAGGCACGCGCCGCCGTGGCGGAGGCGCGACTTCGGCGCGGCGAGACCAGAGTGGGCGCCGACCAATAGGTCTCGTTCGCTTGGCCCGGGGCTTGGTCCAGTCGGACTGGCCAGCCGTAGTCGAGAATCATCCTGGTCTGCGAAGAAGAGCTCCGACAACTCGCTGAGCTGTATTTGCCTGCCGAAATCCCGTCCACGGCCTGGAGAGAATCCCAAGGGACGCCTGGCGGCGCAACGAGAACGCGCAGGGGGGCGGCCGGCATAGCGCACACTGCCAAACGGCATCGAACGCACCATGACGGCATGCTCGAGGGCCGAGTGGCAGTGTGGCCGGCGTGGCCAGCACGCTCGGGGGCCGAGTGGCAGTGTGCCTTACACTGCCAAACGGCATCGAACGCCCCATGACGGCGCGCTCGGGGGCCGAGTGGCAGTGTGGCCGGCGTGGCCAGCACGCTCGGGGGCCGAGTGGCAGTGCGTCGCACACTGCCAAACGGCATCGAACGCACCATGACGGCACGCTCGGGGGCCGAGTGGCAGTGTACTTGGTACGCTGGGGGCCGAGTGGAAGTGTGCCTTACACTGCCACTCGGCGGTGAACGTGTGGGGGGTGGTACGTTCATGCCCGAGTGGCAGTGTGACCGGCGCGATCGGCACGCCCGGGGGCGCGAGTGGCAGTGCGAACCAGAGCGATCTCCTGATCTGCGGGCGCCGCGTCGCGGTGTCGAGACGTACCCCTGGCCCGGCCGGAACGGTTCCCCTGCGGCTGGCCAAGCTGACGTGCCCCGCGTCCCCTCAGGGTATGAGGACGTACCCCTCGACGTAGACGTTGCTGGGCCTATTGCCGCTGAGACGGAAAGAGATCTCCGTGAGGGCCAGGCAACTCCCATCGTTGGTGACGATGCGCATCTCCCTCGGGTCGATGTCGTCTATGGATGTCGAGCGGTCGCTCCTCGGCTGGGAGGCGTAGCGCTCCCTGAGCCGTGCGATAAGTTCAGAGCAGTCAACGTGTAAGGTGGTTTCGTCGACAGCCCGGAAGTCAAGCGTGAGGTCGTCCGCAAGTGACCCCACGTTGAGAGGATAGAGACGCGAGTAGCCCGCAACGTCTATGGTGGCGTCACGGCGCGCGGTGTACGTCTCGTACGTCGAGTCAGGCACACCCTTGCTGCCCAAGACGTCGCTCGAGTCGTAGAGGATGCCGGAACTGAGGTCGTCCAAGGCCTTGCTCGCCTGACCGTCCCCGCTCAGCTGGTCCACGAGCTCGGAGCTGGTAAGGGCTCCCGTGCGCGACGACAGGTAGCTCCAGCTGCTTGCGACGCGCCCCTTTTCCTCCTCGGAAAGTGTGGACAAGCCCTCATGGGTGACGTCAGTTGCCTGTGACATGCCGCCGGCCGCGAGTGCAGAGCGCAGGCGACCCGCCTGCTCCTGGTACGGCAGGTCGATGATGTTCGCAGGGGTGACGCAGGCGATGAGAGCGACGATGCAGCACACACCAAAAAGCTCCCGGGGATGCCTCGCGCGCGCGGCAAGGACGAGCCCTACCGCTCCAACGATGACGCAGAGAATCGAAGCATAGCGCGATGTCGTGAGACCGTAAGCCGAGACACGCAGATAGATGGCCATGAGCTGCACGACGAGGACGGGGATGGCAAGGGCCCAGCCCCAGCGCAGGTACCAGCGAACCACGCCATTGCTGACCATGCGGATGCCCGCCCAGAAGAAGAGCGTGCCGAGCAGCACGAGGCAGCCAAACCAGTTGAGCTGGCCCGAGGGCAGGGTGCGCGAGAGGGCAATGCGCGCGATGTAGAGGTAGAGTACGGCGAGCAGGAGCAGATAGATGCAGAAGAGGACCCTTCCGAAGATGATGTGATAGGCACGTGGGATGTCGAGCCGCTCGGTGTGGCGGGGGACCTGCGAGCAGAGGACGCAGGGAAGCACGAACAGCCACACAAGCGACGTCACGGCCTGATGCGCATTGCTGCCGACGGGCGTGAGCAGAGAATCGATCGCGAGCATTACGATGGCCAGGCCAAGGTGCAGGATACCTGCGACAAAGACGGAGAAGGTCACCCCCTTGACGAGCCAGGCAAGGAGCGAATCCTCATTGTCGGGCGTGTAGAGCAGCCAGGCCGACCCAAAGACGCTGACGAGGACGATGGCCAGCACGACGAGGCCAAGGAGGGTGCTCAGGCGCTCGTCTCCCCCTATTGCCAGGTCGGCGGCAGTATAGAGTGCCCACACCGCTGCCCCTGCGGCTGCCTGCGCCAGGATGGGGCGTGGTGTTGGGTGGGCGCGTGCCGCCGCGTCCTTGGTGTTGCGCTCGCACACGTCACGTGATAGCCGCTCGACGGCGAGCGTGGCCGTGATGCAGGCAAGGACCGCGAGTCGCGACCCGCTGACGAGACTCTGGGCGATGCGCGTCGGCGTGGTGGCGTCCGCAGACAATTCTCCTCGGTACCACAACACCGAGAGGAAGCTGCCTGAGCCCGCGCCCACGCCAAAGACGTCGTAGGCCTGAAGTATCGAGATGAGCGTCCCTGCCGCCGCGAGCGCGATGACGACAGGAAAGCGCTCGAGCATCCGGTGTGCAAGTCCCTCCAGCGCACGAATGAGCCGCCCTGCCCTGTCAGTCACCATAATAGACCCTCCCGTCCCTCAGTACGCCTATGGTAACTCATGGGATGGACATACGGGGCAAGCATCACGCTGTGGTAAGGACGGCGTAACGGAGCGTGCTGCCAGCGAAGACTACCCAACGAGTTGCCTTCTTGGGCAATAAGTCCTAGACTCAACCATAAGAAAACGGTCCCTTGGTCTGATGCGGAGGTCTTGCAATGCATGCATACGCCCGTAGTCGCACGAGGACCATCGTGGGCGCGCTCATCGTCCTTGTCCTCGGTCTGGTAGCGTTGCCTGTCAGGGCTGTTGCGGCAAGCACCTTGGCGGTCACGACCCAGGATACCGGCCATGTCAAGATCATGAGTTCGTGGTCCGACTATGAGGCGAAGCGTCCCTCTGAGAGCGATAGCTCCACGTGGCCGGCTAGCGACTCCACGTCGCTCGACGGGACTGCTGCCGTGATTCTGCGCCCGGCAGAATCTTATGGGTACCTCCAGTCCGTGAGGGCGGCTGACGCGCAGGGCCAGAATGTGGTGCAGCTTGGCTTTACGGATGTAGCCACCGACAACACGTTCAAGTTCACGAGTGAGTTCGAGAGTGGTAATAACCCGCTCGGCATCAAGCTTTCGGGCCATAACGAGAACAACGGCAACACTAACATCGATTTTGGCATGACCTTTGGGGCGGACGTCACGATCACCGCCATCTACCGCCGCAGGAGCACGGTTACGTTCTATACCAACCACAGTGCGTCTGACAGCTCCGTGCATCAGACGGTGGAGGGATATAGTGGCGACCCGATCGCCGTGACAGTTCCCGTCCGTGAGGGCTACGTGTTCAAGGGGTGGGCCACGTCTCGTCTAGGTCCGGCCGTGGCAGGGCCAGGAGAGGTACTGAAGTTCCCCGACTCCTCCACACAGAGCTACTATGCCATTTGGGGGACCTCATCCCCCAAGGTGTCAACCCATACGATCAGCTTTGACGCCAACGGGGGCGAGGGTTCCATGGACCCCCAGACGTATGAGGAGGGCAAGCCACGGGCACTTGCGCTCAACTTGTTTGTTCGCGCAGGTCACAGCTTCAGGGGCTGGAACACGAAGGCGGACGGCACAGGTACGGCCTACGGAGACGGAGACACGATCTTAGTGACGTCGAATCTGACGCTTTACGCGCAGTGGACCCCCATATCATATACGGTGACCCTTCATGCAAACCATGGGGAGGACGAGACGAGGCGGGTCACAGTCACGTATGGCGAAGACACAAAATTCATCGCCTATGACACCTTCACGTGGCCGGGACACAAGATCGTGGGATGGAATACCATGCCCGATGGCAGCGGAACGAACTATGGGCTAGGAGAGAACATAGCCATTACGCGAGACACCGACCTCTATGCCGTGTGGGCAAATACGACCGAGACGCCCAGCTATGGTCCTGACACTAGGATATCAAACACTCCCGTTACGGCTGTTGAGGAGTCCTCTCGGATCAGAGGAGGTGACATTCAGTCGGCTTCCCCCAAGGATAGGGCACAAGACAGCGCATTGCCCCAGACGGGAGATGATGGACTAGCTGCCCTCGTGCCCACCCTCGCGTTCGTGGGCGCGGTCGTGTCCGGTGCCGGCATCGTTGCCAGGTGGAGGCAGTCACGACACGAGGCGCCGCGTTAGGGTGGCAGGACTCGCATGAACGTAATGGCATGACTGGTGTCGCGGGGCAAGAGGATCTTGTGACATTGAGTTGTCGACTTCGTGGAGCAGGCAGATGTGTGTGCCCCTCGGTTCGATGATCGGGTATATGGGCCGCTATGATCGTGTTTCTTGGAAGCCAAGGCGGAGTGTCAGCACGTCGACAGAAGGAAGCGCGTACCCATGGCAACGAGCGAGGCTCAGAAGAGGGCAAACGCAAGGTACCGAAAGAAGAGCGTAAAGCAGATGGCGCTGCGCTTCTATCCGGCTGACCTGGATCTCTGGGAATGGCTCTGCGGACGCACGAACAGGCAGGCGTACATCAGGGGGCTCATTCGTGCCGACATGAGGCGTTGCACCGAGGAGTCGCCATAGGCAGATGCAGACGAGCTTGGCTGAGGGGCGGACCGGCGCCATCAGTTTGCCTTATGCTCGACCTCATCAGGTCTGATCCCAACGCAAGGTCAAAGGAGCGTCCCCGTGTGAGGGACGCTCCTTTCTTGTGTGTGCTGACCATGCTGGCGTGGGTGCTCGGCAGGCGTGGGTACGCCCAGGACGTGCGAGCCGCGCCCACGTGCTGCCTCTGCCCCTGAAGGCGCTTTTCCTAGTGCGCCTTCACCCAGCCGGAGACGTTTGCCTCATTGAGGAACGACGTCACGCTTGGCGAGATCGTGGTCGTGGAGGTGCTGGTGCGCATCTCGTAGACCTTGATGGGATGTCCGCTCGAGTCGTTGATGCTCTGTACGAGACGCTCGCTTCCGCTTGGCGTGACCCCGATGTTCGTCGAGGACGAGTAGATGACTGCCGCCAACTCGTTCTTGTAGTAGATCTGCATCACCTCCGTCGTACCGCCCGTGGTATTGGGTGTTGCACCCGGTGTCGCCTGGGAGCCGTTGTTGGCGGTCGAGGTTTGTATGGTCACAGAGTCAACGTAGTTGCTGGGTACGAGCAGGTCGAAGTATGTGCTGTTATAGGTCTTTGCAGCCGCCTTCGCCACGGTGATGTTGACGGTCGAGCCGCTCTTGGCGACCGATCCCGCAACGGGGTCGGTCGAGATGACCGTACCCACCTTCGCGCTTGACTCCTCGTAGATGACGTTTGGCACGAAGCCCGCGTCCGTGATGATGCTCTTTGCATTATCCTCGGTTTTGCCGGTGGTCTCTGGTACCGTGTAGTTCTTAGCGATCTTGAGGTCGATCGTGTCGCCCGTGCGATACGTCTGCCCCATCGGCGGGTCGGTCGCGAGCACGGTGCCCGGCGTCTCGTCCGAGAGTTGCTCGCTTGTCGTCACATTGAGGCCCAGACCTTGGAGCTCGCTTACCGCATCATCCAAAGGCTTGCCCATCTCGTTGGGCAGGGTTCTCAGGACCCCCTCGGTTATCCGCACGGTCTTGCCCGGATTGAGTCGCGTACCCGGATCAGGCGACATCGAGAGTATCGTGCCTACTCCGTCATCCGTTCCCTCTTGGAGGATCTCGACTTTGAAACCATCCGCCTCGAGCGCATTTTTCGCCGTCTCCACGCTTTCGGTCAGGACGTCGGGTACGCGCTTTCCTCCCCACATCTCCTGGTCGTATGTGATCCACAACGCAACGACTCCGACGATGACTATGAAGATGATGACAATTGCGACGACGAGCGTGCGGTGCATGTTGCGGTCGTGTGAGTTGGCTGCCTGCATGGTGGCGCTCACGTTGCCGGGTGCGTACCACTCGCTGTCGGCACCTGCGCCGACCTCCTCCCTCTTGGCGTTGGCTGCCTCGATGTACTCGCGCGGGACCTCTCTGCCCTCGCTGCGCTGCATGATGGGGATGGGAAGGGGTGCGGCAACCCCGCTGCCCCCGCTTGCTATGGCCGTCTGGTCGGCAAAGTACTGCTTCTCGTGCTCGTACTCCTCGTCGTACTCGTCGTCCTCGTAGTCGTCCTCGGAGTCGGATGCCTCGTCATCGGCCTCGTTGGCATAGCCGCCCTCGAAATCGTAGTCTTCGTGGTAGTCGAAGTTGCCATCCTCGGCGTAGTCGCCACCCTCGATGTCATCGAGCTCGTCGAGGTCATCGAGGTTGTCGGGCTCATCGAGCTCGTCGTAGCTGTCATCTGTCGCCTCGTGGTCTGCGGGACTGTCAGCCACGCTGGCGCCGCCCGGCGAGCCGCCGTCTGCGGGCTCGGCCTCTCCGGGGCTTAGGGCAGAGTCGCCTGCGATTGGGTAGCCGATGGCGCCGTCCTCGACATACGGGTTGGCCGTGTATTCGTCGGCCTCGCGCTCGCCCGCCCTGCCCACATGCCCGGTAGCCGGGCGTACGACCGTCGCCTCAGACTCGCCCAAGAAGGCATCGTCATCAGGCAACGATGGGATATCAGGCTGGACGTCCGTCTCGCTGCCAATGCCCTGCTCGTTGGCTGCGTACGCGTTGGCTGGCCGAACGTCATCAGTCGTGGGTCCGCCGTCTGCCGCCCCATCGCGTGAGCCTCCGCTCGCAAGGGACGTGCCCTCGACACCCTCGCCATTGGTGTCGGTGTCGATCGTGAAGTCATCGATCTTGAGGTCGTTCGTCCAGCTCTCGCTTGAGTGAGACCCGCCTGACGTGCGCCACGAGATGACTGTCTCCTCGGGAGACATGCTCGACAGCTCCGAGAGCCTGTCAAGGATGAGGCTGTCTGGGGTCCTCTCATCGCTCGCGCCGTCATCGCGGGGATTTTCCGTCGCACCGTATTTGCTCACGTCGTCACCAGAGCCAGCCAGCTCGCCGACGCCCACGCCAATGTCGTCTAGCTCATCGATGCCCACGTCCGCATCGTCCAGCTCGTCGACATCGGAGGCTGATGCCTCGCTATCCTCGTCCGCGTCGTCACTGCAAATAATCCTGTCCAGCAGTGGCGTTCCGCAGTGCGGACAGATGAACGCCTTATCTGGCAGCGGCTCTCCGCATTCTGGGCAGTTCATGGGCCTCCAATCCTCGGGTGCAACCTAGCGGATGTGGCTTTGATGTGCCAACATACCGCGACGCTCCTCCCGCGTGGCCATTGTCCCACATGACGGCATCCATGGTACGAGACAGCTTCGATTGGACTGCCGTTTTGCCGCTGCCGTGGGAGAGGCATCATGGGCGAGCGAGCTTCCGATTCATAATTTAGAGCTTATGCTACCTCATTTTCCCCTCGCGTAGGAGGGAATTCATCTGTTTCATTGAAATTAATTGAAAATACTTCTATATCTGCCGGCGTGGGGCGGGGCGCCCGCCTGGAGGTATCCGGCTGGGAGAGCCCTTGCCTCGCGCGGTGAGGGCCTAACTCGCGGCGGTCGTCCCGGTAGCGCTGTCTTGACCCTGCCCCGCGCGGCGAGGGGGTCCGCTTGGTCGCTGCGGGGACGCTGCGTTAGCGCTGGCGTGCGGGACGCAGCTTGCAGCTCAGGCGGGGGACATCGATGCGAATGATGGCCACAGAGGCAGCCATCGCCTCCGTGATGGCAAAGTCGCGTCCCGTCTGCGTGCGCATGAGGAGCGTGAGTCCCCTGACCTTCTCGTGGGACTCCTCGATCACCCGCGCTTCGGCATCGCCCATGATGCTGGCGTAGGATGCACTGTAGCTGCAGGCGCGCTCGCCACCAAGGGAGAGGGTCTCGTCACAGTCGATCTGGACAAATGCCGTCGGATTTGCGCGGATGACGTCTATCTTGCGCCCCTGTGGCGCACTGTGGCACCATAGCGTGAGCCGCGTCTCTGCATGCAAGAGGTCTACCCAGGTAAACTCAAATCCGTAGTGCAATGGGACCACGTAGGGGCGCGTCCCATCCACCAACCCCAGGTGGACGATCCTTGCGCGCTCAATAATGTCTCTGATGGCGTGTGGATCCTTGATCTCGAGCTCGCTTCTTCTCATCCATGTCATCTTCTCTTGTCGTTGGATAATCAACATTGTATGCTCTGCAGTGCGTATATTCTGATGGTGCATGAAAATCAGCGCTCAGACAAGGGAGGTAAAGATGAAATTCACGCCAGGCACGGTCTTTTCCATCAAGAGGGATTACCCTCCCACGGCTGGCTGCACGACGTCCGAGGCGATCCAGCACACGGCTGCCCTCTCCGCCTCTGTCTTCTCACTTGCGGCACACACCGACATCAGCGCCGAGACCTACGCCCACCCCAAGCTTCTTCTGGTCGCAGGTGGAGAGGCGGAATCCTATGAGAGTGGTGGGCGTACGTGGGTACTGGCCGAGGGTGACGCACTCATCACGCCCGTCGATGTCCCGGTGGGAATCCGCAGCCAAGGGGGCTGCGCCTATATCGAGCTCATCCTAGCGAAGGAGACGTACATGAACGAGAGGATCAGGGCCGGAGAGATCGTGAGGCTGGCGGAGCTGCTGCCGACTCAGGATGGAAAGATCGTGAACATGGACCTGGCGCATAACGAGGGCATGAAGTTTGCGCTCATGAGCTTTGCCGCCGGAACTGGTCTTGATGAGCACGCGGCGCCCGGTGACGCGCTGGTCTTTGCGCTTGAGGGCGAGGCGATCGTTGGCTACGAGGGCGTGGAGCATCGCATCCACGCGGGTGAGAACTTTAAGTTTGACAAGGGTGGGAGGCACTACGTCCGCGCCGACCAACCCTTCAAGATGGCGCTGCTCCTCGTGCGCGAGTAGCGCTCAGGCCCCGGCGCGCCTCCTTGGGACCCCGGCATGCCGCCCCCTCGGTACCCCGCAGATTCCGGGGTGCCGAGGCGCATTGTGGGTGCAGACTTCGCGAAGGAGTCGAAACCCCAGCAATCTTGGCGATCGTGGTATATACTCTTAAGGCTTTTCCACTGAGCCCCGTAATCTCGCAGGAAAAGATCCGGCAGCCCGTCCAGGGGCCGCCGAAGCACAGGTCCAAGGAGGAGTCAAGTGACCAAGTCGACTCATTATGCCAAGAAGGGCGAGGTCGAGCGTAAGTGGGTGCTCATCGACGCCGACGGCGCCACGCTCGGTCGCCTCGCGACGAGGGCGGCCATGATCCTTCGCGGGAAGGATAAGCCGCAGTATACGCCCAACGCCGACACCGGCGACTTCGTGATCGTCGTCAACGCAGACAAGGTGAGGCTCACAGGCACCAAGGCAGAGCATAAGCGCTACTGGCGCCATTCTGGCTGGCTGGGAGGCCTCAAGACCGAGTCCTTCGCAGACGTCATGGCCAAGCGTCCCGAGCGGGTCATCGAGCACGCCGTCAAAGGCATGCTTCCCAAGACCACGCTCGGTCGTCAGCAGGGCATGAAGCTCAAGGTCTACGCTGGCCCCGAGCATCCGCATGCTGCTCAGAACCCCACCAAGATCGATCTGGAGGCGTAATCGATGGCTGATAACATCGCTCTGTACACCGGTACCGGGCGCCGCAAGGAGGCGACCGCGCGTGTTCGCCTGATCCCCGGCACCGGTAAGGTCAGCATTAACGGCCGCGAGGCCACACAGTACTTTGGGCGCCAACAGCTCGTTGATAACGCCATGGCGCCGTTTCGCGTGACGGACACCGTCGGTCGCTTCGACGTCTTCGCGAACTGTGACGGAGGCGGCATCAACGGTCAGTCCGGGGCACTGCGCCTGGGCATCGCCCGCGCCTTGCTCGAGGCAGGCGAGTATCGCGCCGAGCTCAAGAAGGCCGGTCTGCTCACGCGCGACTCCCGTGCGGTCGAGCGTAAGAAGTACGGTCTCAAGAAGGCCCGTAAGCGCCCGCAGTTCTCCAAGCGCTAGGGTTCTCTTGCCCCACCGTCGTGTGGCGCGCCACGCCATCGGCGAAAGAGGGGCTGCTTATGCGGGGGAAGTCGCGTTCGCGGCTTCCCCCGCCTTGCGTCCGGCGCAAGCACAGGGACTGCCCGCCCCGTGCAGTGGCCTGCACGCCACAACGAGCTGCCTGGTCACGCGACGTGCCGGGACCTTCTGGGTGTGCCCGGCCCCCCGCGATCGCGCGACGCCCCGCTATCGTGTGTCGAGCCGGTTTTATCGAACGCACCCCATATCGTCATCTGACGTAGCAGGCATATGCTGCTAGAATTCTGCCCGTGTAAAGTCTGAGGCGCAGCCCTACGCGCCGGGTCGCCGCGCCCATGTCGTGGTGCCTGACGCAGGAGAGGAAGTTATGAGGTACTTTGGGACGGACGGGTTTCGCGGCAAGGCCAACGAGGGTCTCGACGTCGAACATGCCTACAAGATCGGCCGCTTCGTAGGGTGGTACTACGGCGCACGCCTGGAGCGCAAGGCCCGCGTCGTGCTGGGTAAGGACACGCGCCGATCGAGCTACATGTTCGAGTCCGCGCTCGTGGCGGGTCTCGTCGCCTCTGGCGCCGATGCGTACATGCTCCACGTCATCCCCACGCCTGGGGTCTCCTACGAGACGCTCGACGGCCGCTTCGACTGCGGCATCATGATCACGGCGTCCCATAACCCCTTCACCGACAATGGCATTAAGCTCGTCAACAGTGAGGGCTACAAGATGGACGAGGACGTGCTTGATCAGATAGAGGACTACATCGACGGCAAGATGGAAGTCCCCCTCGCGACGGGCGATGCCATAGGGTGCACCGTGGACTACATGCAGGGTCGCAACCGCTACATAGCTTCCCTCATCGCCAGCGCCAACTTCTCGCTCCAGGGCGTCAAGGTGGGGCTTGACTGCGCGAACGGTGCCGCCTCCTCGGTCGCCAAGCCCGTCTTTGACGCGCTCGGGGCGGATGTGCGCGTTATCAGCAACGCGCCGGATGGCTTCAACATCAATGTCGACTGCGGCTCCACCCACATCGAGCGTCTGCAGCGGCACGTGGTCGAGCAGGGCCTCGACGTGGGCTTTGCCTACGACGGGGACGCGGATCGCTGCCTTGCCGTCGACGAGCGCGGCCGTACCGTTGACGGCGACCTCATCCTCTACGTCTGTGGAAAGTACCTGCATAAGCATGGTCGTCTTGCCGCAGGCACCATCGTCCCCACGATCATGAGCAACTACGGCCTCTTCAAGGCCTTCGACGAGGCGAGCCTCTCGTATGTGACCACGGACGTGGGTGACAAGAACGTCTATGCCTGCATGCGCGAGAACGGCTACTCGCTCGGCGGGGAGCAGTCGGGACACATCATCTTCGGTGACATCGAGCGTACGGGGGACGGCATCATGACGAGCCTGCGCATCATGGAGGTCATCCGTGCGGAGCGAGAGACCCTCTCCCAGCTTGCGGCACCCGTGAGGCTCTACCCCCAACAGCTCGTGAACGTTCGTGTCGCAGACAAGGCCGCTGCCATGGGGTCTGCCGACGTCAAGGCAGCCGTCAGAGAGGCCGAGGAATTCCTTGGGGGCAATGGCCGGGTGCTCGTGCGCGCCTCCGGCACCGAACCTCTCATTCGCGTGCTCGCGGAGGCGCCAAGGGATGCGCTGTGCTCCCAGGCCAATGATATCGTAGTGAAGGCGCTCGGACCCTTTGGGGTGTAGTCTCAAGCGAGCTTAGGGTCCTCGGGCAGAGTGGCTTGTCCGATCGGACCTCCAGGGCACGAAAGCGGCTCTGCGTTCGTACATCCAGGTTAGCGTGGCAAAGACGGAGGCATGCGAATGTGTGGAATCGTGGGATATACCGGCAAGAACCAGGCGATCGACTACCTGCTCGACGGTCTTGCGGCCTTGGAGTACCGCGGCTACGACTCGGCTGGGGTGGCCATCCTCTCGCCCTCGCGGCACCTGCACGTCGTCAAGTGCCAGGGCCGCGTGGCGGAGCTGCGCCAGCGTTGCGATGACGCGAATCTCGTGGGCAGCTGCGGCATCGGACATACCCGATGGGCCACCCATGGTGCCCCCGCCGACAGGAACGCCCATCCGCACACGGACTGCTCGGGTAGCATCGCCATCGTTCACAACGGCATCATCGAGAACTTCGAGGAGCTTCGTCGCGGCTTGCGCGCCGAGGGGCACGAGTTCAAGAGCGAGACCGACTCTGAGGTCATAGCACACCTTTTTGAGGATGCCTGGAACGGTCCGGCCAAGGGGGACATGGTCGTTGCGCTGCGCAACACCATCGCGCGTCTTGAGGGGTCGTGGGCCATCGCCGTCACCTGCTCCGATGCCCCCGACCAGATCGCCGTGACACGCTGCGGGAGCCCGCTTGTCGTGGCCTCCACCGAGGAGGGCGCGTATGCGGCATCGGACGTCATACCGCTCGCCTCCGTCACGGACCACGTGATGCAGATCGAGGACGGTGACATCGCACTGCTTGAGAGGGACGGGCGCGTCACCGTCTACGATGCGGGCGGCAATGAGGTGACAGAGCCCAAAGGCCTCGACATCGACTGGGACGCCTCGATGGCCACGCTCGGCGGACACTCCGACTTCATGGGCAAGGAGATCGCCGAGCAGCCCGAGGCCATCGAGCGCCTGCTCAAGGATCGTCTCGGCAAGCACGGCATCGAGATGGACGAGCTGCGCATGACGCGCGAGGAGCTGTCCCAGGTGGACCGCGTCTACATCATCGGTTGCGGGACCTCCTACAACGTGGGGCTCATAGCGAAGACCCTCATAGAGCACTGGGCTCGGATCTTCGTCTCGGTGGAGTTCGCCTCGGAGTTCAATTATGCCGACGTCCTCGTGACCGACCACACCCTCTGCCTCATCATCACGCAGTCCGGTGAGACGGCAGATACCCTAGCGGCCGCTCGCAGGCTCAAGGGCATGGGCTGCAAGATCTTCGCGATCA
>ERZ773065.935-NODE-935-length-15369-cov-4.259958_pt1 | contig 15369 bp, 10 predicted proteins | sample MGYA00580623_ERZ773065 | MGnify/ENA primary metagenome ERZ773065 (study PRJEB29015, sample SAMEA2738017) | human oral metagenome | biome: human oral; feature: human-associated habitat; material: dental | place: China | collected 2047 ...
GCCATCTATATTCGAACACCGTATTATCAGAATCAAGTTCGTCCCATCAAAAAATTTCAAGATGGTGTTCCTGATAATCTTGATATCATGAACACGGGAAGTAATTATGCGTACTTTGCGATTGATTGGACACTTATCGATGTCGCAGGATTTAGTCTGGCATCCGGCTCGCAGTCTCTTGCGTGGGATGAACGTCTCTGGAAAAAATATCGCAGTCATGTAAAGCGGGGGGGGGTTGCCCTCTTTGTTCTTGCTGACCTTGTCTTCCTTCTCTCAGAGTATCCAAGTGCGAAATCAGATCGACGTTATTATTTTTTCATGAAGCCGGAGGAAATTCCTCGCTATACATGCTGGCGAGCACTTCGCTATCGGTATTTGCCAATTCTGGAAAACTGGCGAAATGTGATTCGCTGTGTCTATCATCGTGGCGAACAGTTTGTTGAACAGCCTCCTTCCTTGACATATACAGAACGAGTATCTGATGCCCGTATTGCAGGGTGGAAAAGGGAGTTCGGTCTTTCGGACTTGCAGTGCTGTGAATCCGCAGATCATCTTCATGGTGTGATTGAGAGAACAACTTCACTGTTGCGGCGCATGGTCAACGAGACGCGCGCATTTGAGCTTTGTCCTGTGCTTATGATCCCCCCTGTTTCAGCGGTACTCAGTCGAAAAATTTCGTCTGAATTTGTGGATGCGGTTCTGTATCGTCCGCTGCGGGAACAGTTTTCCGATGTGCCGCTTTTGGATTATATGTCCGATGAACGATTTCAAGATTTTCGGCTTTACCAAAATGGTGATTTTATGAATGCAGAAGGGCGCAAGGTATTCATGCCTGTGCTTTGGAATGATATTCAGAACTGTATCGGGAAGACTGTATGAGTCAGAAAAAAATAGGTGTTATTCTTTCTTATATCCAAATACTCGCAACCATTTTGGTCAATCTGATATACACCCCGCTCATGCTTCGCCTTGTGGGGGTGAGTGAATATGGGGTCTATAGCCTGAGCAGCTCAGTTATCGGCTATCTGTCATTACTTTATGCCGGTATGACCAGCACCTATTTACGCTATTCGTCTATTTATCAAAAAAAGGGGGATCAAGAGTCCGTTGCACGATTGAATGGGCTGTTTGTCGTCCTTTTTTCAGCATTAGGATGTTGTGCTCTTATCTTAGGGATTCTCTTGTCCGCGAATCTTCAACCTGTTTTGGGCAATGGCTTGACAGCCCATGAATACGAATTGGCACGTATTCTGTTTATTATCATGGCGATCAACATGGCTCTTCTCATGCCCAAGACGGTGTTCTCTACGCTTATCATCTCGCAGGAGCGGTTCATCTTTATTAAGTCTCTGGATGTACTTCATGCACTTCTTATACCTGTGCTTACCTTGCCGGTACTTTATTTCGGTTATGGTTCCATCGGTATGAGCTGCGTGGTGCTGTTTTTAACGGGAATTGGTCTGGTAGCAAGTATGTGGTATTGCCTTCGGAAGATGAATTGTCCGTTTTGCTTTAGAAACTTACCGTTCTCGTTGTTGCCGGGTATGTTTTCGTTTTCGATCTTTATTCTTCTGCAAGGGATTATGGATCAGTTCAACTGGCATTTGGGCAAGGTGCTACTCTCGAATTTTGCGGACAGTACAGCGATTGCCGTTTACAGTATCGGTGTTCAAATAGATTCTCTGTTTATCAGCTTTGGCGTAGCTTTTTCGGGGGTCGTCGTTCCCAGGATATACCAACTTGTTCGAGAGAATGCGACGCAGGAGCTTACGGAGCTTTGGCTGAAGGTTGGGCGGTATCAGTTCTATGTCGTCTATTTTATATGGCTCGGCTTCCTATTCTTTGGAAAACCGTTCATTGTCCTGTGGGCAGGTGAGTCTTATCAAGATGCTTATATCGTGACATTGCTGCTGATGACGCCTCTGCTGCTCCACATGTGTCAGCTTCTTGCCGTTGAGGTGTTGCGTGCCTATGACAAGCATCGTGTTTGGACCTTGGTACATCTAGCGAGTGCTATTGCAGGCTTTTTGATCTGTATTCCGCTGACGAAGGAATATGGCATCTTGGGGGTTTCTGCAGGAACGTGCGTAACAATGTTTCTGGCGGTGAATTTTTATGATAACTGGTATTATGCGAAATATGGACAACTCAATGTCCTTTTCTTTTTTCGTGGCATGGTCAGACTTCTCCCCGCAGCGCTTCTGTGTATGCTGTTCGCATGGGGGCTAAGCAATGTGCTGACGATCATAACGTGGAGCGATATACTTCTTGTGGGGACTCTGTATACGGTTCTTTATGCCGGCGTTATGTTTCTTGCAGGGATGAATGCACAGGAACGGGATATCATAGTAACCATGATTCGGCGTGTCGGATTACGTATAAATTGGATTTGAGATGTGTGGACAATCATGTCGGTGAGGTACGAAGATGATTATTACGAAGACGCCGTTTCGGATGTCCTTCTTCGGTGGCGGGACGGATATACAGGAGTTTTATGATACGCATGGAGGCGCGGTTCTCTCTACAACTTTTGATAAATACTGCTATGTCACAGTTCGTCATCTTCCTCCTTTTTTTGATTATACCAGCGAGTTCTCCTATGCGAATATTGAGCGTGTCAGATCGGTGGATGATATCAAGCACCCGCTTATCCGCAATCTCATGAAGTTTAAGGATATGCACGAGATTCGGCTTTCCTATGAGGCTGATCTTCCGGCGCGCACAGGTCTTGGTACGTCTTCTTCTTTTGCAGTGGGGATGCTCAATGCATTTTATGGACTAAAAGGGAAGCGTGTGGATCGTCGTCGGCTTGCAGATGAGGCAATTTATGTCGAGCGAGTTCTTTGCGGAGAGGCAGGCGGCATCCAAGATCAGATCGCGGCAGCATATGGTGGGTTGAATCGTATTGATATGGATCGCAATGGCTACAATGTTTCACCTGTCATTATTTCTAATCAACGAAAAAAAGAATTTAACAACAATCTCATGCTGTTCTTTACTGGATTTTCCAGAATATCTGCAGAGATTCAGAAAAAAACAGAAGCTAATATAGGTGATAAGATAAAAGAGCTTATGGAGATGAAATCCCTTGTTGATGTGGCAGAAGATATTCTCGTATCTAAAGGGAGTCTCAATGAATTTGGCCGACTTCTGGACTATACGTGGAAGTTGAAACGTGGAATTTCTGATGCTGTTTCGACGGATTCGATTGACGAGATCTACTGCCGTGCAATTCGTGCGGGAGCGCTCGGTGGAAAGCTCTTGGGTGCAGGTGGCGGAGGATTCTTGCTCTTTTATGTTGAGCAGGATAAGAAGGATTATGTCTTGAAAGCATTGAAGGATCTGCTTTATGTCCCGTTTTCTTTTGAAAATGATGGAACGCAGGTCATTTATTTTAAGGCAGAGGATTACGAGCTTCCAAAGCAATAGCTATTCGGATTTGTTTGTGTTGAATCGGCTGAAAGGAGAACGGTATGGAGGCGATTATCTTAGCTGGTGGCTTTGGAACAAGGCTGCAGCACATTGTGTCCGATGTGCCGAAACCTATGGCACCGATGGATAAACAAGGCACTCCCTTTTTAGCTATTTTGCTGGATTGTCTCTACGAAGCACAATTCTCACGCATTGTTTTGTCAACAGGGTATATGAAAGAGAAAATAAGAATGTATTTCGGCGTTCAGTATCGTGGGATGGAGCTTTTGTACTCTGAGGAGGACACGCCTCTGTTGACCGGGGGAGCAATAAAAAAAGCTCTCACCTATTGTGAAAGCGATTCCGTATTTATACTAAATGGGGATACCTATTTTGAAGTGGATTTTGCAGGTATGCGGAAAATATCCCAAGAACAAAATGCGGATGTTGTCATTGCCGTAAAAGAAATGAAGAATTTTGACCGTTATGGAACCATTGTCAGTGACGGCATTCGAGTGCTTGAGTTCCAAGAAAAGCGATATCAGAGTTCGGGATGGATTAATGGTGGTATCTATTTGGTTCGGCGGAACCTTTTCAGCAATGTTGAGGAGCGGTTTTCGTTTGAAAACTATTTAGAAAAGAAAGTTCGACACTTAAACATTATTGCATATCCGTCGGATAGCTTCTTTATCGATATTGGGGTTCCTCAGGATTATTTTCACGCACGGGAACTGTACCAAGCCGATGAACTGGGGCGTGTGTAATTGGGATTCCTGTGTTATCGTGGAGAAACTTGGTTGACAATACTTTTTGGTTTTTAATATAATGGCAAAAGAATATCGGCTGTCCAGCGCAGTGGTATTTCGTGAAATATGGACTATTGAAAAGGTGGGATCAAATATGTTGGGCGAAAATATCACACAGCAGTCTGCGATCAAGAATTTGATGAAAAATCTTGATGATAGTCCTATTGTTGGTGGTTGGGCACTTGATTCGGCTGTCTACAGTGCATCGCATGGTCGCTTTAAGAATACCGCAGACCTTATTTCGTGGTTTAAGAACGACTGCGAATCCTATAGTGTCAGCGGGGATGATAATGTTTCCAAGAACCTAAAAGCTGACTTCCTGCAAGAGTACTGCGGCATCAATCTGCGTAATGACGATACCGGTGCGATCACGGGATTTGATACTGGCGGAAGCGCGGTAGAGAAAACGGCGCATAGCATTGTTCCGGATGATAATGACGGAAATCCAGCCGGACATACAATCCCAGGGATTACCTTTGCATATCCGGGCTTTTCGGAGAATATTGCAGATTATCGTGCGTATCGAAACTCATCCGGTCAGCAGCCGTATGCGCACTATACAGATCAAATGATCCGGAAAATGCAGGAAATCGTAGGAGGAATACAGTTCAACTGGGCGCGCAATGCGCTTGAGCTGATTGAGAAGTCTTATGGTATCTCCTTGACCGAAGCCGGCTCACTGGTGAATCGAATCAATTTTAATTTTACCTATGAGTTTAATTCCACGCTGGGGTATACGGCAGGAAGCGTTGACCGCGCAAGACGTTCGATTGATATCACGATAAATCTGCGTCACTATCTTAATGCCTCCGGTGAGGATGGGATGGAGCCTGCTACGGAGAATAGGCTTGATCGTCTTTTGGCACATGAGCTGGTTCATGCCGCCATGACGGCAAATATTGATAGTGACCGAAACTTGCCGCATTTTCTCAAAGAAGGGCTTGCGGAACTTGTTCATGGTGCAGATGATACTAGAGGCGGAGATCTTCTAAAGATTGTTGACAGAGATAACATATCCGGACGCAATAAGGCATTTGCTCTTGCTGCAGAAGAATATAACAGCGAATGCTATGAGGGCGGCTATGCTCTCATGCACTACTTTGCAAAGCAGTCGTCAGATTATGATCGAGTAAAAGCAGGGAGTTCTTGGGATGCGACGAATCATCGCGTTGTGATCGACTCCTCGTTCACAGGAACATACGATTTTCGCCGCCTTTCAACAAATGTCAAACAGGTGGATGCATCGCGTGCTACATCGTATATCAATCTTTGGGCGAGCGATGATCAAGGGCAAAGATTTGATGCTGGCAGCGGAGGGACGTGGTTCAACAGCGGCAGTAAGAATGACGTATTTTATGGTGGCTCCGGTGTAGATACGATATGCTTCCACTCTACGGATGGAGAAGATACTGTCTATAACTTTGAATCCGGAAAAGATACTTTATATTTTTTTGATGATTTTTATTGGGAAAAGGAGAAGGTCTGTGGAGCCGATGTAACCCTCCGGCATGGAGATGGTAAGATCACGTTGAAAGGAGCTGCACTGAAAAAAATCCATATTCAATATAGTGAAAATGTGTCCACGAACTATGTGTTCGGCAGAGAGGATCGCAGCAATATATATGAGTATGAGACGGATGACAACTATATTGGCTCGTCTAAACAGACGGATACAATCATCGTTCGGCAGAGCGGCGTGATTGTTGATGGAGCGAGTGCGAAGCTCAAGGAGATCGATGTTGTCAATGCTACCCGTACGACGGGCGGGGTTACAGTATCTCGTATGCGTTCCGTCATGGGTGGTACAGGCGACGATACGTTGATTGCGAAGGATGCTACGGGAAGTGTGTTGAACGGCGGACGCGGGAATGATCGTATTTATCTTGGTACGGGGGCTGACCGTGTCTATTTCGCCGCAGGCGATGGGCATGACAGCGTCTATGGCTTTGAGGCGAACAAGGACATTTTGGTTCTTTATGATAATGGGAAGCCGGAAAAGGTTCGTGCGACCAAGGTTGATCTCGTCCTACAAAATGGTCAGGGAACTGTGACGCTCAGAAACGGGGCTGGCAAGAAGCTGCTGATCGAAGATGGACAGGGAAAAGTGCAGAAACACTGGTTTGGATTCGATGATCAGAACAACACCTACGAATATGAAGCGGATGTCAACTATGTTGGTTCTGCAAAGAAATCGGATACAATCATTGTGCGGAAAAATGGTGTAACTATTGATGGAGCGAGTGCGAAGCTAAAGGAGATCGATGTTGTCAATGCTACCCGTACGACGGGCGGGGTTACAGTATCTCGTATGCGTTCCGTCATGGGTGGTACAGGCGACGATACGTTGATTGCGAAGGATGCTACGGGAAGTGTGTTGAACGGCGGACGCGGGAATGATCGTATTTATCTTGGTACGGGGGCTGACCGTGTCTATTTCGCCGCAGGCGATGGGCATGACAGTGTTTATGGCTTTGAGGCGAACAAGGATGTCCTTACCTTCTATGACAATGGGAAGGTGGAGAAGGTTCGTGCGACGAAGGCGGAGCTTGTCCTCCGCAATGGGCAGGGAACGGTGACGCTCAGAAATGGAGCAGGCAAGAAGCTGCTGATCGAAAACGGCAAGGGACAGGTGCAGAAGTATTGGTTTGGCTCTGATGACCGTGATAATACATATGAGTATGAGACACGAATGACGTATGTTGGCTCGTCTCAGAGGCGCGATACATTGGTGGTCAAGAAAACAGCTTCAATTAACTTGCAGGGAAGCCATTTCCGCGATATTGATGTTGTCGATGCACGTTCATCCAATGAGGATGTACATTTTACGGGCGCACGATTCTCTTATGGCGGACGAGGGAGTGATACGATTTCGGCGGCGGCGTCTTCGGAGAGCATTCTCGATGGCGGTGCCGGAAGCGATACCTTGACTGGAAGTTCGGGGCGCGATGTGTTCCGCTTCGGTATGGGGTACGGAAAGGATCGTATCGTTGGATCGGACAAGAAGGATCTGCTTCAGTTGTTCGACATCACGGATGTCAATAAGCTTGCCGTGTCTGCAGCGAATGGAGTCCTCTCGCTGAATATCCGGGGAACGGACGATACGGTTTCCTTGAGTGGCTGGTCAGCGAACAGTCTGCAGACCGTCCGGCTGGCGAATGGACGTGAATATCATTTTGCACGTGCGAATAATGGGCGAATGACCTTGGTCTGAGCTTTATCTTACATTTTGCAGAGACCTCGATGCGGTCTCTGCATTTTCTTTCCGCTGGATTCATTCGTTTTTTCGGGCTTGGGGGCATATATGGAAGTTTTTGACACAGCTGCGACAAGGCGAGCATTGTTCGTGCTTTTTCAATATTATCATGTTCCGCTGGACGGGGAGGAGTTCTCGGCGTGGTTTGAAAAAGAGCGGATCGAGGGTTGGTCGGGAATCTGTCAGGCCGTCAGGCGGTATGGACTGGTAGCGCGGCTGTATTCCCTGTCGCAGGCAGAATTGCCCGATCGAGCGCTTCCTGTTCCTTCGCTTGTACGCTTGAAGAATGGAGAAATCCTTGTCTTGGCCATGCAGGAGGAGGAGATCCGGCTCTTGCGGGGGGATGATTCCGGTCCGATCCATCTCACTCGGGAGGAGTTTCTTGTCCTTTGGACGGGGGAGCTCATGTCTCTTTCTCCGAGATGGGCATGGAAGAGATTGTGGGAGAGATATCACCTTTCTTGGTTTTTTCGTGTCATAGGGCATTATAAACGCTATTTGTGGGAGTGTGTGGCGGCTGCCGCTTTCTTCCAGGCGATGGGCATAGGGCTTCCTCTCATCACGCAGGTCATCATCGACAAGGTCATCGGCAATCATGGAACATCGACATTGACCGTCCTTGGGTGTGCCATGGTGCTCTTCTTCTGTCTGCAATCCCTTCTCTCAGGACTTCGCACATATTTGATGAACCATACGGTGAACAAGATGGATGCAATCTTGGGAACGGAGTTGTTCCGGCACTTGGCAGTTTTGCCGCTGTCTTATTATGAAAGCCGCCAGACAGGCGATACCCTTGTCCGTGTGCAGGCTTTGCGCAGTGTTCGCGAGTTTTTTACGGAGCGGGGACTTACGTCCTTACTCGATGTTTGTTTCAGCGTGTTCTTCATTGCGTTCATGTTTTATTACAGTGTGCCGCTTGCCTTGATCGCCTTGACGCTGATTCCGTGCTTCTTTGTATTGAACCTGTGGGCATTCCCGCATATCCAGAGGAGAATGACGGATGTCTGGAATGCGGGGGCGGCGAACCAATCGTTCCTTGTCGAGGTCGTTTCCAATATGGAGACGGTCAAATCCTTGGTGGCAGAGCCGCAATTCGCCTATCGATGGGAGTTGCTGTTGGCGCGATATGCAAGGGCTGTGTTCGCTAATGTAAGATTGCACATCGTATTGGAGCAGGGCGGCAATATGATCCAGGGAATGGTTTCCTTGATCTTGCTTTGGTATGGCGGACATATGGTGATGCGCGGGGAATTCACTCTGGGGCAGTTGATCGCTTTCCAGATGATTTTTGGACAGGCGACGGCGCCTTTTATGCGGCTTTTGGGGAGTCTTCCTTATCTGCGGCAAGCTGGCATGGCTCTGGAACGTATCGGCGATGTCCTTTCCGTGCCTCGCGAGCCGGTTCTGGTGCAGAGGAGGCAGACTCTGCATTTGCAGGGAAACATATCGTTTCAAAACGTGAGTTTTCGTTATCGCACGAGCAAGACGCTCGTATTGGAAGATTTCTCCTTGGACATCCGCGCGGGGGAGAGAATCGGAATTGCAGGAAGATCCGGTTCGGGGAAAAGCACGGTAGCGAAGCTTCTGCAGCATCTGTATTTTCCTGAGCGTGGTTCAATCGTACTGGACGACGTGCCGTCGGAGCGATTTCCCCTGCCTGTACTGCGTGAAGACATCGTAGTGGTTTCGCAGGACAGCGATTTGTTTCATCGGAGCGTTCGGGAAAATATCGCCTTGATGAATCCCATGGCCTCGATGGAGGAGATTGTTGCTGCAGCGGAAGCCGTGGATGCACATTCCTTCATCATGGATCTGCCGGATGGATATGATACGTTGGTGGGCGAGCAAGGGACGACCTTATCGGGCGGGCAAGGTCAGCGCATCATGCTCGCGCGGGCATTGTTGGCGCGCCCTAGCATCTTGGTGCTTGATGAGGCAACCAGTGCTTTGGATTATCGTTCCGAGCGCATCGTGCTGCAGAATTTGCTGCGGCTTGGCAGGAATCTTACCATCGTGATGATCGCACATCGCTTGTCCGCTTTGGCAGTTTGCGATCGAGTCGTCGTCATGGAAGCGGGAAGAATCGTGGAGGATGATTCGCCGGAGAATCTGCGTTCCAGGCCTGGATTGTATCATGATATGTGTTTACAGAAGATGGAGGGATGAAGGTGTTCTTGCAGCGGATTTGGCAGAAGTTCATGGGAAATCCCGAAGGGCGCGACACGGATTTCCTTCCGGCTATTTTGGAAGTGACGGAGACACCGCCGTCTCCCGTGGGGCGCGCGGTTCTCTATATTGTGCTGGCGTTATTGATCGCTTTCCTTGCATGGTCCGTGCTCGGACACATTGATGAGACGGCTGTTGCTGCAGGGAAGGTGATTCCGGCAGAACAGGTCAAGGTCGTCCAGGTCAAGGACAAGGGAATTGTGCAGAAGATCCTAGTGAAAGAGGGAGATTTCGTAACAGAGGGAGATCCGCTGATCGTTCTCGATCCGACGAGGACAACGGCAGATGTGGAGAATCTGAGGAAACGCGCCGCGTATTATCGCTTGGATGCGGCGCGGCTTGAGGCTGAGGCGGAAGGAAGGCCGTTCTCGCCGGAGCGGGAAGGAGACCTGGATGCTCGGGATTACAGCATGGAAATGACGCTGTATCATAGCCGTCGAAGCCAGTATCGTGCGGATATCGAGGCGGCACAGTCTGCCGTGCGTCAGAAGCGGGAAGCCGTAGAGGCAGCAAGGACGAATTATCAGAAGTATACAGAGCTTTATCATATAGCGATTGATAAGGAGCAGCGATTTGCGATGCTTCTGCAGCAGGATGCGGTTTCGGAGATGCAGTTGTTGGAACAGCGTGCACAGCGTATCGAACTGGAAAAGAATATGCAGGCGGGGCAGAGTCTCTTGCGGCAGGCTGAGGGAGAATTGGCAGAGGCGGAGGAGAGAGGGCGTTCGATTGATGCTGATTACCGCAAGGGGGTGATGACGGAACTCGTGGAAGCGCGAAAGCAGTCGTATGCTTTGGCGGAGGAGCTGAAGAAAGCGGATGAAGATGCGAGACTGGCGACCATAACGGCGCCGTGCGATGGGCAGGTCTACAATCTGACGATTCATACCATCGGAGGAATCGTCACGGATGCTCAGCCGCTGCTGATGATCGTTCCTGCGGATTCCGAAATGGAATTCGAGGTTTGGGCGGATAACAAGGATATCGGTTTCATTAAGAAGGGGCAGGAAGCGGAGGTCAAGGTCGATACATTTGATTTCCAGAAGTTTGGCGTCGTTCGTGCCGTCGTGGAGGAAATCGGTCCCGATGCTGCAACAGATGAGAAGGATCTGGAGACGTATCGTAAGTATCGCGTGCTGTTGAGACCGCGGGAGTCATCCGTTTCATGGTATTCAGACGATGGAAAGTTCCTTTTGCCTGGCATGCATGTTCAGGCGGAAGTGAAGATCAAGGAGAAAAGGATCGTGGATTTCTTTTTGGATCCTTTCCGCAAATATCTGGATGAATCCTTGAGAGAGCGGTGACGATTGGATGGATACGGGATTGTACAGCCTTGCTTATGCGGCGCAGTATCTGGGGATTTCTGCTGAAATTGGGCAGATGAAGCGTTCTTATAGGGTTACGGATGCTCCCTTGACGACTGCATTGCTTCTGCGGGCGGCGCAGGAATTGGGATTGAAGGCGCGCAGCGTAAGTGGTCTTACGTGGGCGAACGTGAGAAGCGGCACCTTTCCCATATTGCTTCGCCTGTCGGATGGGTCATATATCGCTTTGCTGGCTGTTTTGGACAATGGTGTCCTCGTGCAAGATCCACAGCATGATGGACAGCAGCTCGTGGTCAAGGTGTCGAGAGTGCAGGAAATCATGTCAGGGGAAGGAATTCTTCTGGCCAAGCGTGCAAAGATGCAGGAGCAGCCAAAGAAATTCGGAATCTCGTGGTTTTGGGAGATTTTGCAGAGATATAGAAAAGGAATGGGGAATGTATGCCTGCTTTCCCTTTTGCTGAATCTGCTGGGTCTCACAGCCCCAATCTTCATGCAGGTCATCATCGATCGCGTTCTCGTGCATCGAAGCCTTGACACGTTGGATGTGTTGCTGGTCGGTATGGTGCTTTCTTTAATCTTCCAGCAAGCCATGGGCGGAGTCCGCACATATTTGCTGTCGCATCTGGTCAATCAGATGGATACGGTATTGGGAAGCCGACTGTTTCAAAACATGGCGCATCTGTCCCGCGCTTCCTTCGATCGATGGACGGTTGGGGATATTGTTGCACGCATGGGGGAGATGGAGAATCTGCGTGCGTTCATGACGGGGAGCGCACTTTACGGTGTCTTGGATCTGGTTTTTGTGTTCATCTACTTGATTGCAATGCAGGTCTACAGTCCTTTGCTGTGCGTAGCTGCAGTCTGCGTGCTTCCCTTTTTCATCTTGGTGAATCTGATCGCGGCCCCGATTTTTCACAGGCAGATGAACCGGCAGTTCCAGCGGGCAGCAGAAAACCAAGCGTTCGTGATTGAGACCATCCGCGGTATTGGGACGGTGAAGTCGACGGCGACGGAGCGTTTCTTCATCGAGCGATATGAGGATCTGATCGCTCGCTATGTGGCTTCCATATTTTCGGTGGCACAGACGGCGAATATTGCAGGGAGCATCAATTTCCTTTTGCAGAACCTGTATTCTTTGGCAATCCTCTGGCTGGGTGCTGTCTATGTGATGGAAGGAACGCTTAGCATTGGCGAGCTTATCGGTTTCCAGATGATTGCTGCGCAGCTGATTCAACCTGTCATACGCTTGTCCGAGCAATGGCAGTTTTTTCAACAGGCGCGTGTTTCCATGCAGCGTGTGGGCGATCTGATGGATGGAGATAAGGAAAAGAAGCTTGATTTGACAAAGGGGGAACTGCCTAGGCTCAAGGGCGGGATTCAGTTCGAGGAGGTTTCTTTTGCCTATCGAGAGGATGGTGCGCCGATCATCCGCGACTTGAGTTTCGGAATCCAGCCAGGATTGAGCGTGGGAGTTGTCGGAAGATCTGGTTCGGGGAAAAGCACATTGGCGAAGCTGATTCAGTGCTTCTATGTACCGGGGCACGGACGTGTACTGCTCGACGGTATGGATGCCACCCGCCTTGAGCCTGCATGGCTTCGGCGGCAGATCGGAGTCGTGCTTCAGGCGAACCATCTGTTTCGTGGATCGATCGAAGAGAATATCAAGATTTCTGCGCCCGATGCTGATCATGAAAGCGTCGTTCGTGCGGCAGAGCTTGCTGGGGCAGATGAGTTCATCACGCAGATGCCCGATGGCTACGACTCGGATGTGGGAGAGGATGGGAAACTTCTTTCCGGCGGTCAGAGGCAGAGAATCGCCATAGCGCGCGCCTTGCTGACAGATCCGAGTATCTTGATTTTCGACGAGGCGACGAGTGCCCTCGATGCTCGGACGGAGGCACAGGTGATGCAGCAGATTTCCAGAATCGCCAAGGGAAGGACGCTGCTCATGATTGCGCACAGGCTGCATACTGTAAGGCATTGCGATGCGATACTGTTCGTGGAGAAGGGTCGCATCATAGAGGGAGGCAGCCATGAGGAGTTGATGCAGCACAGAGGGGCGTATTATGAACTCTATATGGAGCAGGAGATGTAAGGAATCACATCGTGCGTGTATTTTTTCATGGAGCTGAAGCATGTTGTAATTTCAGCCCGTCTGAAGGCAACGCTCATTTCAGATAAGGAATGTTTGAGTGTTAATGAATCCTTATGTAGCAAATCATGGGGGAGTGTATCATTGATGTAGAAACGGAGAGTCTTACGATCAAGATCACGAGTAGTGCCAGACGCTTACTTACCTACCATATGAAAGAACGCTGTGATGAGTCGTGTCTGATGATCGAGGGATGTAGTTGGGTGAAACCAGACGGTAATGAGTTTGCTGTTGCAGAGGGGCAGACGATACGTATTTCGTACGGATCATTCCATTCGATTCAAGCAGAAACTTTGCTAAAAGAGATGAAGATATCGATGTGGAGGATAAGATTGTGTGAGGAGGAGTGAAAGGTTAGCACAATATACAGTATGCAGCTGATCAGAATATAAGGGGGTATTATGAACTACTATACCATGACATTTCCGAAAAATAGCCTTTTCCTCGTCACGGGGGGAGCGGGCTTCATCGGCTCGAATTTGACCGAGGCTTTGCTCTCGATGGGGCACAGGGTTCGTGTGCTGGACAATCTGTCGACGGGGTATGCGAAGAACATCGCGGGATTTCGGGAGAATCCGAACTTTGAGTTTGTCGAGGGGGATATCCGAGATGCGGCGCTTTGCATGCGCGTATGCGAGGGTGTGGACTATGTGCTGCATCAGGCGGCGGCGGTGAGTGTACCCGAGAGCATTGAGCAGCCGGTGGACTATACGCTGACGAATATCGTGGGCACGGTGAACATGATGGAGGCGGCGGCGAAAAACGGCGTCAAGAAGTTTACCTATGCGTCAAGTGCTGCGGTCTATGGCGATGACGAGACGATGCCGAAGCGGGAGGAGATTGTTGGAAATCGTCTCTCGACGTATGCGGTGACGAAGTTTGTTGCCGAGGAGTATGCCTACCAGTATACGATGCACTATGGGCTGGACTGCTATGGGATGCGGTACTTCAATGTCTACGGGCGACGGCAGGATCCGAATGGTGCGTATGCGGCGGTAGTCCCAAAGTTCATCGAGTGTCTCCTGCGCGATGAGCCGCCGACGATCAACGGGGATGGGGAGCAGTCGCGCGATTTCGTTTATGTGGAGGATGTTGTGCAGACGAATCTTCTCGCGTGTGTCGCGCCGCATGAGGCGGCGGGCGAGGCGTACAATGTTGCGGCGGGGAAGCGCTCAAGTCTGAACGAGATGTATGCTGTACTTAGCGAATTGTTCGGCAAGGATCTGAAGCCAGTCTTTGGACCTGAGCACAAGGGCGATATTCGTCACAGCGGGGCGGACATCTCGAAGATTCGCAAGAATCTCGGCTATGCGCCGGAGTATGATTTCGAGCAGGGAATCAAGGAAGCGATCCAGTGGTATAAGGAAAACTTGTAAAAAGAAATAAACGTATCAACATTTATCATAAGGGATGTTGATACGCTTTTATAATGGGGATAGTTGTGATAGAGGTAGAACATATACGACATATCTGGTAGAATGAGTATAGTGGTACAAAGAGCGCTGTTTTTACATGATTGGACCTGCGTGGACGGGGAATGAGATTTGATGGATCTTAATGGGATTATTTCAGAGTCAACTATTCAAATGGGGGCGTTAGTGCTCTCGATTCTAAAGATATTGATAGGGGGAATTAGGAGTTCTTCTGCTGCTACGAAAAAGATAAATGCCGAATATGGTTGTATGATAGTATACTATATCGTTCGAGGTGTAGTTCTGTCATCAACAAAAATAAAACAGTTAAAATTCTTGTTGGCGAAAAAGCATGGAATAGATCCAAAACGTATTGATGATATTTATACAGTACTGATAAATATGTATAGTACATATATGTCTAGTGATGCTTATACGGAGAGCCAGAAGGAACGTTTTGAGGATAATTTTAAAAAATACGCAAAACAATATAGAGAGCCTTGGCAGTCTAACGCTGTATTGCTGCGCACGTTCCTAAAAGATGCAGGAACTGTAACAGTTGTCATGTTTACCATAGTATATACATACATTTTCTTTGCGGATTTGGAGTTGACATTTCATGAGGAAATGATGATTGCTTTTGCTTTGTGGAGTTATTCAATAACGATTAACTTGTTGATACAGCCGATATCTTATTATTTTGAAGGCTCTGTCACAACAAATGGTTGATTTTGACGAGAAATAGCGTATAATAATAGTAAGAAACAGTACCACCGAAGGAGGT
>ERZ773065.938-NODE-938-length-15344-cov-4.577997_pt1 | contig 15344 bp, 13 predicted proteins | sample MGYA00580623_ERZ773065 | MGnify/ENA primary metagenome ERZ773065 (study PRJEB29015, sample SAMEA2738017) | human oral metagenome | biome: human oral; feature: human-associated habitat; material: dental | place: China | collected 2047 ...
CGACACGCACAACACGTCAATTAACTATTGCAACCATCAATTCTGACTAAGCCTCTCGGATTGCTGGTCGGATGGGGGGCTGAGGCGTGGCGGAGGGCAGGTTGATTTTCAGGGAGGCCAGCGCCCAGGCGTTGGAGGATGCTTTCGCTAAGCGTGCGGCTGGTTTGCGTGAGGGGATCAGTGGTATGGGTGCGGAGGTTCGTTCTGAGGTTGCTGCGTGGGATTCTGGTACGGAGTCGCGTCAGGCGCAGGAGCAGAGGGCCGGGCAGGTGCAGAAGCGTGCTGATTTGTTGGTGCAGGCGATGGAGCGGGCTGCGGCGGTGATGAAGGAGATTCATTCGTTGGCTTCTCGGGTGGAAACAGAAAACGTCGCCAGTTTGGATTGAATCAGGGGATCACCGGTATGGCTGGTCAGGATTTCGAAGTCGATCACGAAACATTGAAAACCACTGCGCAACAGATCGCGGAAACAACTCAGGGTGCGAAGGGAACCAGCATGAGCAGTTGTGTTCCTGGGGTTCAGGACCTGGCGAATGACGGCCTGGCCAGGGCGGTTGATGAGTTTCGGGATCGGTGGGAACGTGCTACCGCGTCGATGATCGAGGATGTGGATGAGATGGCGAAGCGTGTTGAGGGGATCGCAGTCAGGTACGCCATGTACGAGTCTGTGGTGGGGAAGAAGGTGAATGCTCTCAAGGGGGCGATGGATTCGTTGTCTGGGTCTGGTGGGTCGTTGATGGGAGGGTTGTGATGGGTGTGCGGTATCGGGGGGAGCCGGAGTTCGTGATCGAGGGGAATCCGTCGGGAATCCGCGGGCGCATCGCAGCTATGCGGGCGTGTTCTGAGAGTTTTGAGCAGGTGGGTGAGTCGCTGGGTGGGGTTGAGACCGAGCATTGGGTGGGTAAGGCTGCGGATCGTTTTCGTTCTCGTCTTGAGGGGGAGCCGCGGCGTTGGACTGGTGTTGCGGATGGGTTTCGTAGTGCTGCTGCCGCGTTGGAGGGGTATGCGGCTGCTTTGGAGGCTGCGCAGCAAGCGGCGCGGGTGTGTAGGGAAAACTATGAGGAGGGTAAACGGGTCAGCGCAACGGCGAAGGCGGACTACGATCGTGATGTTTCTGAGGGGTTTCAGAAGAAGGCGGCGTGGGAGGCGCAGAACGGTCCGGGTAGCTACACGCTTACTGTTACGCCGTTCACGGATCCGGGGCAGGCGTTGCGTGATGGTGCGGTTGCTGATTTCCAGGCTGTGATCGAGGAGTTGGAGAAAACCGGTAGCGATACCGAACAGGCTGTTGCGCAGGCCCACGCTGACGCTGACCCAACCCGCCAATGGCCCAACAAAGAAGGGACCGAAACCAGTTCTAGTGCCGCAGATCTAACGTCTCAAGACGCGGCGGAGGATAAGGAGCGCGGCAAACTGGACCCTGCTGTCAAGGAAGAGTGGGGCAGACTGAGCAACGAGAAACGTAAGAAAATACTGCAGGCGATCGTCGATGAGGAGTTCGCCAAGGATGGCATGAAAGCGCCAAAAATATCTTTCAAGCGGGAGGGGAAAGATGGAGGTTATGGCGCATGGTATGAAGGCGGAATTTTTGGAATTGGTAGAGAGTTGACGATCAACGAAGATCGTCTCGATGATCCGCAGATCTTGCATACTGCCGCCCATGAATCCAGACATGCCGAACAGCATCAACTTGTCGGCGAGCTTAATGATGTGAGCAGGAACCCCTTGAATGATGTGGCATCATGGTTGGAGTACCAAGAGTATAGAAGAATGCTGAAGCAGCATAATGTTACTGACGAAGAGGTGGGTGAGTGGAATCATAATTTTATGAATTATAAAACCTCCGAAAAATATGGGAAGGAGGCTTACAAAAATCAACCTGTTGAGGTGGATGCGCGCGAAGCCGGGCGCGAGTTCGTCAATTCATTGACCCCAGAGGAGTTTGAGAAGTACAAACGCAAGGCCGGTGTCAAATGAGTGAGCGATGGGGAAGGGGCAGTGTGCGTCGACGTAGCGTGCTTGGTGTGAGCCTCTGCGCGTTGGTGGCCGGGTGCGGTTCTGGCCGGACGAGTGGCGAGCAGGGGGCGAGCGGTGAGTGCGTCCCAGCGAGCGAGGCAAGTTCGAGCCCGAGCGTGAGCCCCTCCCGGAAGAGCGACGGCTCCACGGTGGATATTGTGTACTTTCCCGAGGACTACATTGCAGCTGAGGGGTTGGCAGTCTCCCCGGACGGCGCACTGGTGGCGGCCAGTCAGTTGCGCGCCCGGTCCGTGTTGGGGCTTGATTCGACGTTCGGAACCGTGATCTGGGACGCATCCACGGGGAAGGTCGTGAGGCGGCTGGACAATCGTCGAGACGGAGTGCTGGCCTGGCACCCCGGAGGCGAATGGCTGGCAGTGGGCGATGCCTTCAATGCCGCGATTCAGGTGACCGATCGTGAGGGAAACCTGCTCTGGGAGCTTCGAGGACACGAGAGGATCGACGAGCTCGGTTCACCCATCGTCGATCTGGCGTTCAGCAAGGACGGGGAACTCTTGGCATCGGCGAGCCGGGACGGGACAGTCCGACTTTGGGGAATGCGCAAGGACCAGTGCCGGCCCGTGCGGGTGCTCACGATCAGCGAACCGCGAAGACTCAGCTTCAGCCCGGATGCGGATCGATTGGCGGTGGCCGCGGAGGATGGGTGCTCGATCTGGGACGTGCACAGTGGCGAGCGCGAGAAACTGCTGCAAGAAGTACCACAGCCGGTCGACGGGGTGGCCCATGGCCCCGACGGTGTCCTGGTGGCCATCACCTCCGAGCCCGGGGCGTCGTATCTGATCAGGGGCGAACAAGTCGAGGCCGGCCCGGAACCACCGACGAGTAGCCCAAGCCATGTCGCGGTCAGCAAGGACGGCAGGATCGCAATCTGCGCGTCGGGCGATCCCCGGGTCATGTTGTGGGACCCAGCAACCCAGGTCAGCTCACTCGCCCCGGAACCACCGGAAACGGTGGGACGCATGGAGTGGTCGCCGGACGGACAGACACTGTACGCGGCATCGCATCAACACGGCGTGCTGTGCTGGTCGGCAGACGGCCTACGCCACTTCGATCTACCATGAATGCGCGAGACCGACGATTCAGGACTCCTCGGATGCGCGGCATGCCCCGAGGTTGGCAGCAAACCTGAATCTCACGACGGCAACACGTGCAGGCGATGAGGGCGACCCGGAACCAAGGAGACGCAATGGATTTCGTAGAAGTAATGAAAAGTTTTGTCCTGAACCCGAGCGAGGAAACGCTGGCTCCGCTGCAGGCCGAGATCATGGCAGCCGCCAACTACGACCCCCTCGTGTTGTTCGAGTCCGTGGTCTCTCCGCTGATGGACAGCGGCAACTATCAAGGAGCCGTCGATGCGGTGTGGCGCATGCTTCCGGGGGCGTTCCTGAGTCCCACGGCACATGCGATGCTGGCCCACGGCTACGACCAGCTGGGTGACGAGAAGGCATCGCAGCGCGAGACGAAATTTGCCCGGCTGGCTCTGGATACCCTGACGAGCAGCGGTGATGGAACCCAGGAGGCCCCGTACCGGGTGCTGCGGGTGAGCGATGAGTACGACGTGTTGCGCCACACGCAGCGCACGTCCGTCGCGCAGCGTGTGGTTGTCATCGACGGGCAGGGATACGACGTGCACCAGTGTTCCGACGGCAGCGAGGTGTGGTTCGAACTGCTGTGGCAGACCAGCTGAGCGAGTAGTCGGAGTGTGTCGGGCGGCCCATCAGAGCGGGAACCTCGTTGGGATTGTCCACCACCCCGCGATCGCCGGGGACAGGATCCTGGACAGGGCATGACGTACCCCGCGCCGGTCCCCGGGAGCGGGCATGACCTGGAGGATCTGGCGCGACGAGGCGGTCGTGGCAGGTGGCTGAGAGCACCCAGGATGCAGGGGCGGCAAGTCGGTTGGTGGGGGCTTGGGCGAGTGGTTTGATGGCTCGTCTTGGGCGTCTTGCCAAGGATCTGGTGGTGACCACCGCCCCGTCCACGGACTCGAGGAACTCGGACAGGACACGGGCCACAGGCTGGCGTGACAGGGCGGTGGCGGCGGGTAGAAGACATCAGCGTGGGCTCCCCGGGGCGAAGGGTTGATCCGACCACCACGCATCGCCCCCTGCGGGGCCCACGCCCTCGTCAAGGCGACACACCGACCCCTGTCAACCCACCCACCAACTTTGCCGATCGCCCGCTTCGGCCGACGACACACAGAACCATACCGCGGAACCTTTTAATCTTCTCCGCCAAAGAAAATGACGCAAAACAGCTGGCCCGAAAGAAAATCAACGAGATCTGCTGCGTAGGCATGCGTATGTCTGTCGATGCGGTGCGTAGATTCCCGTCTGTGTCTAGCTGGAAGGGTCGGCGCTACGGTACAACGGTAGATGTCAAATGTGAATCTCGGAGGCGTGTGGGAACCACGGAGGGAACATGGGAGTTCGTTTCAGAATGTTCGCGGCAGTATTTATGTGGGTGCTCATGATTATCTGTCTGGTACTCGCCGTTGTTAATTTCTCTCAGCGGCCCGTTGAAACCGCTATGGGATGCGGGATGCTCGGTGTGGGTATTGTCGGACTGATCGGTGGCTGTATATTGAGCCGCCCGGCGCGTCCTCGAAGCCGATTGAGGTGATCGTATGAGTTCAGTACGTTTCAAGAGCGGGCTCAATGTTGATGTGGTGAACGCGTCTCAGCTGTTCATGCTCTCGGATAGTGATCAGGTGCTCATGGACAACCAGGCGGTTGCTCAGGTCGCGAAGGCCATTGATGGGCACCGGGACATGGTTGACATCGTCGCGGCCGCGTCCCGGCACGTGGGACCTGCGATGGCCTTTGCCGCAGTGCGATCCATGCTTGAGAAGGGCTACATACGGGAAGACGCCCTCAAAGGCGGTGCCTTTGGGGCGTATTTGGAGAGTCGGGGACTTGATCCTTCCCGTACGATCAATGAGCTGGCAACCCGTCAGGTGAAGCTGTTGCCGCTGGTTCTCCAACGTCCCCGTGACGAAGTTCAGCGGACCATGGAGCAGATCGTTTCCGGCCTGGATGTGCTGGATCAGCGTATCGCCGTCGAATGCTTGACGGAGGACGCCGACACCACGGCCCTGGGGCCTTCCAGTCTTTTGGTTGTCGTGGCCGAGGACTACGTTCACCCTCGGCTCGAGGAATTGAACAAGGAGCTCTGGAATAAAGGAGTATCGTGGCTGCTTGCCAAGCCCTGGGGACAGTCCCTCTGGTTGGGACCACTGTTCGTTCCCGGGCAATCGGCCTGCTGGATGTGTTTGCAGGAGCGGCTTGTCGCCAACCGACATGCGGAACGGTATCTAGCGGAGCGACTTCAGCGGCTGCCGTTCATACCGGCATCCGGACTCATGCCGGGAGCGGCTCGGATCGTGAGCCAAGCGATCCTGACTCATCTGGTGGCCGTGGCCGGTGGAGAGCAGTCCCCGTTCGTGAACGTGCTGCGAAGCATGGATCTGGGAACCATGGCGGTGAGCGACCACGCCGTGATCCCGCAGCCGCAGTGCCCGGTGTGCGGCACCATGGCGCATCGCCCCACCGCTGACGTCGTTCTTGCCCCCGCCAAGGGCCTGGACGGTACGGATGGTGGTTACCGCGTGTGCACCCCGGAGGAAACCGTTGAACGGTTGGCGAAGCACGTCAGCCCGATCACCGGGGCTGTTTCGAAGATCGAGAGTCTGGGAGCCGACGCCGACGGTGTCACGTTCTCTTTCGCGGCCGGTCACAATTACGCGACCGTCGCCGACAACCTTCGGCTGCTGGTGCAGAACATGCGCGGCCAATCGGGAGGCAAGGGCCGTACCCGTCAGCAGGCCAAGGCCAGCGCTGTATGCGAGGCGATTGAGCGTTTCTCCGGTGTGTGGGAGCCAACGGTCCCCGCAGTCCGATCCGCCTGGAGGGATCTGGATGTCCGAGCCGTCCATCCCGAGAGTGTGCTGCTGTTCAGCGACGCGCAGTACGAGGGTCGTTCTGCCATCAAGGAGATCGACAACAAGTTCCATCGAATTCCCCAGAGGTTTGATGAGACGTTGCCGATCGATTTCACTCCGGGACGTTCCCTCACAACGGGGGAGCAGGTTCTTGTCCCGGCGGGGCTTGCATGGTACGGAACACCCGATTTGAAAGTTCATCCGTACGCATACACCGACTCCAACGGTGAGGCCGCTGGAAACACCCTTGAGGAAGCGATTCTTCAGGGAATGTGTGAGGTGTGTGAAAGAGACGCGGTGGGAATGTGGTGGTTCAATCGCGTGCAACGTCCGGGAGTCGATCTCGACTCCTTCGGGGATCCATATATCGATATCCTTCGCGAGTTCTATGCAGATAAGGGTAGAAATCTCTGGGTGGTGAGCCTGCAGAATGATCTCGAAATGCCGGTTTTCGCCGCCATGTCCAGGCGTGATCAGGACGTCCAAGAAATCATGGTCGGTTTCGGCGCTCATCCCGACCCCAGCGTTGCTCTTTTCAGATCTCTGACCGAGCTGAATCAGTTCTTGCCGTTCGTGTCCTTGCGCGACAAGGATGGTAAGACCATCTATCGCACGCAGGATTATGCGACGATCGAGTGGTGCAAAAATGCCACCGTCCAGTCAGAACCTTGGCTTTTGCCAAACCCCGACCTTTCCCCGGTGAAGTTGACCGATCTGCCCAGCACGGGTACCCGGCGCATCGACGAACTGGTGGAACGGCAGGTTGATATTCTCGATCGGGTCGGTGTCGAGACGATAATAATCAACCAGACGCGCCCCGAGATCGAGCTTGCGGTTGCAAAGGTAATCACGCCCGGGCTTCGTCATTTCTGGCGTCGAGCGGCGCCGGGTCGTCTGTATGACACTCCTGTGAAATTGGGGTGGATCGATCGTGCGTTGTCCGAGGACGAACTCAATCCTCGAAGTGTATTTTTCTGAGGGAGATTTCCATGCAGAAATTGCTGGCTGCTGAAGGGATTGTTTTTGGGTGTGATGGTGACACCTTGCAGGTTGCCGGAGAGCGGGGCGAGCGCGGTCTCCCGGTGGGAGGTGAGGTTGCCCGCCGCATCGCGCGATTGATGGAGCAGCCGTGCGCGGTTGATGAACTCGCGGATGGGCTCCTCACCGCTCGCGACGGCATGCGACATATGATGATGCTGACCACGGCGGTGCGCGATCTGAAGTCCTTCGGTTTCATCGATGAGGTCGTCGAGATCCAAGGGGTGGTGGTCGCTCGATTGATGAAGAAGGGGCGACTTCCCTGGCGTGAGGGCGACGTGCCAGATGATGCTGTTGTGGCCCGCCACGTGGTGGCGACCCGTGAGGGCCGGTGGGTGAAGCTCGACAGCGGCCTGGGCTGTGGATCGGTCAAGGTGGATGCTTCCATGGCTGGCCATGTCTTGGTCGGAGAAGACATGGCCCCGGGGGGGCGGCTCTCGCCTCTGCGTGAGTTGATGTGGCGGGCCGGCCTGTTGGTGTCGGCCTCGTCCGAGGAAGCCATGGAACAGACGATGTGGGATCCGGTTGATCTCCTCATGATCGAACGTTCCAGCGACTCTAGTGCGAATTTTCGCTATGGCGGGACCTATCGCTATCGCGAAACGCATGCGATGCCACCGCTGGTCGAAGCAATACGAGTGGATGAGGTGGTCGATCTTCCGGAGCCCGATCCGGACCGCTGGTTCCTCGAGGATGAGCCTTTTGGGGTGATTACGGAGCGACGTCGTTCCACGTCCTCCTTCCGGGAGGATGCGGCTCCGACCTTGAAGCAGCTAGCGAGTGTTCTGCATCGTTCGGCGCGTATCCAGCGTAGGTTCTGCGACAGCTACGGCATGGAGGTTTCACTCAGGCCAGTCGCGGGGGGAGGCGCGCTTCACGAGTTGGATATTTACATTGCAATAGATCGCTTGGAGGGACTCGAGCAGGGATTGTGGCGGTACAACCCGGCCGATAATGTCCTGGAACGGGTTCATTGTCTGAAAGAACCATCGAGGCTCGTTGAGGAGATAGCCCGGGCAACCTTGAGCCACGCCAAGCCGCCGGTGTCCATTGTCCTGCTGGCTCGCTTCGCGCGAGTGCTGTGGAAGTACGAAGGCGTTGGCGCGGCTCTGGTACTGAAGGATGCCGGAGTCCTGATGCACGCTCTGCAGCTTGCCGCGATCGCGGAGGGGCTGGGGGCCTGTGCGCTGGGTAGCAATTTCGCGCACGAGTTCGAGCAGATCACGGGTCTTGGTTTTCCGTCGCATGGTCCCGTGGGTCAAATGGTTCTTGGGGTCAAGAAAGAGGAGGAATAGCAGTCATGCTGTACCGGTTCAAGGCTCTCGCCAAGCGACGGGATCCAGATCAGCTTGATGTTCCGCTCGCCTTGGCGAGTCCAAGAGGCTGGGTGGTTACACTGGTGATCGGTTTCTGCATGCTCGCATTGATTGGTTGGGGATTTCTTGGGCGAGTTCCTCAGCACGTCACCGTCACAGGTCGCCTGCAATACCCGGGTGGTTTGGTGACGATGCAATCAGATGCTCGTGGAACCGTGAAGAAGTTGACAGAACTCGGTGTTACGCTCGACCAAGGTGATGCGCTCGCCTATCTCCAGCGGGGCGCAGGTGAGGACGACGCACGAATCAGCGGAGTGACTGGCGGGCGAGTCATACAGAATCTGGTCAGCGTCAGGGATGTGGTGGACGCGGGAACTCCCATCTCTGTGGTTGAGCCCGGTGCCACCGAGGGCGCGGCGTTGGAGGCCGTCGTTGAGGTCCCCGCTTGGCAGATCCCCTCAGTCAGTCGTGGTCAGGACGTGAAACTGACGGTGTCGGGCATACCCTCGGTGCAGTACGGGGTGCTGCGTGGACGGGTGGAATCATTGGCGCCTTTCCCGGCGGCTACCGATGGTACACAGGTGGGCCCCACGCAGGTTGTGATTCGCTTGGAACGTGCCGACACAGTGAGTGGCTACGCCTGGACATCGCATAATGGCCCGGATCGTCGAATCGAGTCGCAAACGCCGGTCGTCGCCGATATTTCCATCGGCGAAGTTCCTCCGTTGGCGCTGTTGGGTGCGTGAACCAGATGCATGCTCCCAGACGTCGTCCGACACGTACGCCATCGCTCATCCAGATGGAAGCGGTGGAGTGCGGCGCAGCCAGCCTCGGCATCATTCTCCGGGCCTATGGGCGTGTGGAGCCGCTTGAGCGACTCAGAATAGCCTGCAACGTGACGCGTGACGGCGCCAATGCGGCTACCATTGTGACTGCAGCCGAGTCCTATGGGCTGGTTGGTGGGGGAAAAGTCATGGACATCGATGATCTGAGTGCAATAGATCATCCCGTGATCATCCACTGGGCTTTCCAACACTTCATGGTTCTCGAAGGTTTCCAGAAAACGCGGCGAGGGATCGTCGTCCACGTCAATGATCCTGCGAATGGGCACCGCGCAATGGCCTTGGATGAATTCGATGGTGGATTCACGGGTGTGGTTCTGGACATGACGCCGGGCCCCAGCTTTTCCAAGGAAGGGAAGGACGTTTCAGTTGTCACCGCCGTCGTGAGGCGGCTGCGTGGCTCGGGGAGTGCGTTGGTGCTGACGCTGCTCGCCACCACGTTGATCGCGGCTCCAGGTGTGCTGGGGCCAATCATCCAGCGCTGGTTCGTGGATGAATTCAATACCGAAACAATTGTTGTTACATTTCCCGTTCTCCTTCTGATTCTTTGTGCGGTTACGACGGGGATATTGACCTCAATTCAACGCGAGCATCTCAGGCGTGTGGAGATTCATCTGGGAATGAGTAGTGCGACTCATTTCGTGAAGGAACTGATGCGACGTCCTGTGGCTTTCTTCCAGCAGCGGCATGCTGCTGATCTCTCCCGACGCATTGACGCCAACTTTCGGGTCAGCACATCCATAAGCAACAACGTTGTAGTAACGCTGGCGAGCACGACGCTCATCATTGTTTACGGAATCGTTCTCATTACCCTCGACCCTCTGCTGGCAGCTCTCGTCATGCTCGTTTCGGCGTTCAACGTGGTTGCCCTGCGCAAGGTTCTGCGCGAGCAACGTGACGCCGCCAGCTCACTTCAGGCCAAGGACGCCGGCCTGGCTGCTTCTACCATGCAGACCCTGTCGACCATCGCATCGGTCAAGGGGAACGGAACCGAGCAGATGGCTTTCGCCAAGTGGAGCGGTCACTGCGCCAAGGCCGTCTCGGAAGGGCAGCGGCTTGGCCGAGGACAGTCCTTGGTGACGGTGCTGCCTGCTGCGCTGGCGGGTGTCAACACCGCTCTGGTGCTGGTTGTCGGAGGGCTCCGAGTGGCGAGTGGCGTGTCCGAGGCGGGTCTGCTCGTGGCTTTCCAGGCCTTGCTCGTTTCCTTCAGCCAACCGCTCGTTTTGTTGGTGAACCAAGCGAGCCAGTTGCAGACCACCCAGGCGGACCTGGCGCGTCTGGAGGATGTTCTCAACTATGAGGGGGAGCCCGAGGACACCGACAGCTCGGCACGGGTCCTGACCGGTCGGATGGAGTTTGATCACGTTTCGTTCTCGTTCGATGGCGAGACGAGTTTTCTCTCCGACCTCAGTTTTGTCGTGAAACCGGGCATGAGCGTGGCGTTGGTCGGGGCATCGGGTTCTGGGAAATCGACGGTTGGGCGTCTTGCGGCCGGTCTGTTGCAGCCGGCGTCCGGACGGATCCTGTTGGACGGATGTCCTCGGGGTGAGCACTCCCGGCAGTCCATCTGCGCGGCCATCTCCTACGTTGATCAGAACGTGACCTTGTTCGAGGGCACTGTGAAGGACAACGTGACGCTGTGGGATGACTCCATCGCGGAAGGCTCGGTGATCCGGGCTCTCGAGGACGCCGAGGTGCTGGCCGCCGTGACCCAACGAGCTGGAGGGATGAATGCGTTCGTGGCCACGGGTGGCCGGAATTTCTCGGGTGGTCAACGCCAGCGCTTGGAATTGGCGCGTGCGTTGGCGAACGAACCCTCCCTGCTGATCCTGGACGAGGCCACGAGCGCCACGGACACGGTGACAGAGCGAAGGATCATCTCCAATCTTCGTCGTCGAGGATGCGCAATGCTGGTAATCGCACACCGCCTGTCCACGGTTCGTGACGCCGACCTCATTCTCGTCTTCGACAAGGGCAAGCTCGTTGAGCAGGGAACCCATGAAACCTTGATGGCCGGTGGCGGCACCTACGCCAATCTTCAGTTCGCCACATCAAACGAGACAGAGGTCGCATGATGACCGTCAAAGACAGACGAGACACACTGCCGGTTTCAGCGCTCAGTAATGATGGACCCCGAAGAGCGCTTCCGGGAAGGGTGGACTGGGCCTCGGTGGGGCCTTTCTACGCGTTGGATGATCCGTCGCGTGGAATCGAGATCAGTGAAGGAACGGCCGATATCTTTGCGGTCACCGAGAACAGGTGGTGCCCGCTCGGTACCGTGTCACCAGGCTCCATCATCATCGGGTGCACCCCGGTCCTGGGCTGGAGACTCGGCGTGCGAAGGGCGGCCGACGTCGTGTTGCAGCCCTTTGAGCTCGATGAAGAACAGAAATTCCTGGAATGGAACACGGCACGACGGCCGTTGTTCGCGGCGGGGCTCGAGGCAACGCTGACCACCCTCAACATCGACTCCATCGTTGCCCGTACCTTGCCGCCTCGTGACTTCGACATCTTGACGCCGGGCGAGATCGATGCGCGGCGTGGTGACGTGATGCGACCAATCGATTCCTGGGTTTGGGTTGAACACTCCCCGGCTCTCGAGGTGCACTCCTCTTCCATGATCCCGGGGGACGAGGAGGAGACCACGCCACGTCGTGTCTGGTTCGGGCTCGGAAAATACGACTGGGTTCATTTCGACAGGTCGGCCAGCACCCGTGTTGCCACCACTGGGGAACTTCTGGAGAGTGGGCAACTCGGTGCTGCTTGGGCGGATCATTTCGCTGGATTGTTGCTGGCCTGCTCTCGGGGAGCGGCACTCAAACAGGATGAGCAGCGCGAACGCATCGAGGGCGCGGCGCGCCTGGAGATCGAGCAGATGAAGGAGACGAGTCGCGCCAACCAACGACTCGCCAGCGGGGACGATCGCGAACGTGAGTTGGGTGACCTGCTGGGGCCGTGGGGTACCGCCATCGTGCGAGCCCTGCAGTTCGACAAACAGCGGATGGTTCCCTCGATGGAAATCGTGCCAGCGCTGCGTGCAGCGAAATCCTTTGACGACATAAGCATCCTTGGCTGGGTACGACTGCGTCCGCTGAAACTCTCGGATGGTTGGTGGCGTGAGTCTCATGCGACCCCCTTCGTCACGTGCCACGGTCCTGAGAAATCGCCGTGCACGATCACCTTCAAAGGAACACAGCCGTGGATCCAGCGATGGCAGGATGCCGAGGCGCGCCCACTGGAACAAGACGATCTGGCGGTCCTTGATGCTGAGGCCAAGATCGCGGAGGCGCCGCTCGGCTCGCGGGTGACCACCTTGCGGGGGCTTTTCGGATTCGCAGCGGCCGGCTCCGGGAAGGACGTGGCCAGCCTCGCCTTCTGTGCCGCCGTCGTCATGTTGTTGAGTATCGCGACACCTGTTGTTTCTGGACAGGTCGTAGGACAACTGGTGGGGCGTGGCGAAACCTCCGTGATCGTGCAGGTCGGGGCCGTCATGCTCACGATCGCGCTTCTCACCGCTGGTATGCAGACCCTCCAGAATCATCTGGTCCTGCGGATAAAGGGACGCATGGCCCAGCGCCTCGGGTCGGGAATCTGGGCGAAGCTTCTCGCGTTGCCGTTGTCGTTCTTCGAGAGTCGCTCACCCGGGGGGCTCGGAACGATCATCCTCAACATTCGACAGGCGCAGGAGACCGTCTCGGGGGCGGCCGTCGGGTCGGTCCTTGGATTGATGATCGCTTTTGCCGATCTTCTCGTCCTGGTGGCCGTGGCTCCCGCCGTCGGAGCATTCGTGGGAGTGCTCCTGCTCCTGGTCACGGTGGGTCTTTGTCGTCTGATGCTCCGGGACATCGCTGCTCAGCGTTCCTGTTTGTTGACGCAGCAGGACGTCAGCGGGCTGACCCTCGCCGTCCTGTCGGCCATGCCCAAGATCCGTGCCGCGGGCGTCGAACATCGTGTTCTCTCACGTTGGGGACGCGTCCAGCGCGAAGTACTCCGACATCAAATGACGAGCCGTCGGCTGGAGGCCTGGATCCTGGTTCTCACCTCGATTCTCATGCCCGTGGTCATCGCCGTGGTCATCGCTGTCGGTAATGCCACGGCAGCGAGTGGTGACAGAACGGGTGTCATCACGGCGATCCTGGCGACCCAGCTGCTCATCACCAATTTCATCCAGTTCGTCTCCGTCTTCCAGGTGTTGGCTCCGGTCGTGCCGATGTTTGACTTCCTGCGCCCCATTCTTGACGCGGTCCCAGAATGTGGTGAAGGGCGAGCGCAACCAGGGGAACTTTCGGGTGACATTCGTCTGCACGAGGTCAGCTTCCGCTACGGAGCGGATGGCCCATTGGTCCTGGACCGGGTGAACCTCGTCATACACCGCGGGGAGTTCGTTGCCATCGTCGGCCCATCCGGATCCGGGAAATCCACCCTGCTCAGAATGTTGATCGGATTCGATCAGCCGGACAGCGGGTCGGTCATCTACGACGAGCAAGATCTTGCGGAGCTGGACGTGGCTGCGGTGAGACGCCAGTGCGGGATCGTTCTGCAGAACAACGGGACTGTCTCGGGAACGATTCGAGACAATATCTGTGGATCTGGGACATACAGCGACTCGGAGGTCTGGGAAGCTGCGGCAATGGCCGGTGTCGCTGACGACATTCGTGCCATGCCGATGAGATTGAGCACTCATGTCGCCGACGATTCATCAGGGTTGTCCGGCGGCCAGCGACAGCGTCTGATGATCGCTCGCGCCTTGATATCAAGACCGCGGATCGTGATTTTTGATGAGGCTACGAGCGCTTTGGACAATCCCACGCAGGCCGCGGTCACGGAAAGCATCCGCAGGCTCAACGCCACCCGAGTCGTCGTGGCGCACCGGTTGTCGACGATCCAGGACGCGGATCGGATCGTGGTGGTCGAGCATGGCCGTGTCGTTGAATCGGGAACATTCGATGAACTGCTGGAACTCGATGGAGTCTTCGCCCGCATGGCCGAGATCCAGGAAGCGGAGAAGAGCGTCGATCAGTATGCGTAATGAAATCCTACGCATGCGTGACGCCAACAAATCCCTTGATGATGCAGCACGGGATGGTCAATAATTAGTTCATGAAGGTCGCGGCCTTCGGGAAGTAACGGATTCAGGAGAATGATTATGGGACGATTCGAGGTAGAACGTCAAAACTTCATTCGCGCATACACAAGGTTGCTCGTCTCCAGTTGGTCTGACGATTTGTACTTGCAGCGGCTCTTCGCCTCTCCCCGCGATGTTCTTGCGCAGGAAGGGCTGGAGGTTCCGGCGGCTGTGACGATCCGAATCGAAAGGGCGGCGGCCCCGGTCATGGGGGCGGATGCCCCGGAGGCCGCGTTGGACACCCAGGTTGAGTTGTGGCTCAAGGCGGAAGAAACGGGTGAGCTGGTGCTCTACATCCCCGATGCTCCTTTGATTACCACGGAAAGCCTGGACGCGATCGATCTCGCGGGTGTCTCGGGCGGGGAAGCGGTGGTGTGTTGTTGCTGTCCGTGCACTTGTTGCGTGTGAGGCCTTCCGATCCCGAGATCAATTATCGAGTGCAAATTTGATCAAGAAATAGAAAGCATCGCCACTTAGTTCGGGGAGGAACAGTGTCAGAGAATCAGGGAATGCAGGAGTTCGCTGCGGCGTACACCAAGTTGTTGGTGGCCGTCTGGAAGGATGCAAAACTTGCTGATCTGCTGAGATCTGATCCGCGTGCCGTTGCGGCTGATGCCGGGCTGGTGATCCCGTCCGATGTCGAGGTCAAGGTTGTCAAGGCGAGTGACGATCTCCCGGACGATCCGCAGATGGAGCTTGAGATGTACTACGGTGACTTCCAGAAGGGCTTGGCGGACAAGATGGTGACGCTGGCCATTCCTGAGGTTTCCATGCTGAAAGTGCAGGATCTCACGTCTGAGGAACTTGCGGGTGTCGCTGGTGGGCTCTGCATAAGGCTATGTTGCAGCTGTAGCTGTTGAGATGACTCCACGTGGGGTATTCGATGGCAATGTTGTCGAGTGAATGCTTTGCGAAATAGGTCTCGTTGAACGAGGACGGGGCTTTGAGAGAAATGATTCTACGTAACATGAGGAGAGGCAATGTCAGAAAGTCAGGGTTTCCAGGATTTCACGGCGGCGTACGCCAAGCTGTTGGTGGCCGTGTGG
>ERZ773065.946-NODE-946-length-15211-cov-5.537675_pt1 | contig 15211 bp, 15 predicted proteins | sample MGYA00580623_ERZ773065 | MGnify/ENA primary metagenome ERZ773065 (study PRJEB29015, sample SAMEA2738017) | human oral metagenome | biome: human oral; feature: human-associated habitat; material: dental | place: China | collected 2047 ...
GCGCAAGGCCTTCATGGAGAGGGCCGTGAAGTGGATGCGGGACAAGTACGGAGCGGACCGGTTTGAGCTGGAGATGAAGGATCAGTATTACAACATGGCCGACAAGATGGTTGGGAACATGCACGTCGTGGATACGGCGATAGAGGCGATGAAGGAGCTGGGCATCACGCCGCTCATCATCCCGATGCGTGGCGGCACGGACGGTGCGGCGCTCTCCTGGCGCGGGCTCCTGACCCCCAACCTCTTCACGGGCGGTCACAACTACCACGGCCGCTTCGAGTTCATCCCGGTGCAGGCGATGGAGAAGGCCACCGCGATGGTGCTGAAGATCCTGGAGCTGTACGTGAGAAAAAGCGCGTGATCCCGCCGGACGAAAAGTGGTACAATGTTCGAGTGAGCAGCTCGGGTAGCCGCCGCGGCTTTCGGGCCGCGGAGGAAAGTCCGGGCTCCGCAGGGCAGGATGCCGGGTAACGCCCGGTCGGCGCGAGCCGAAGGAAAGTGCCACAGAAAACAGACCGCCCCTCGCCGGGGTAAGGGTGAAAAGGCGGGGTAAGAGCCTGCCGGATACGGCGTAAGCCGTGTGCCTGGCAAACCCCATCCGGAGCAAGACCGAATAGGGGGGGATGAGGCGGCCCGCCGACCCCCGGGTACGGTCGCTCGAGGGCCTCCGCGAGGAGTCTCCCAGATAAATGGTTACCGTGTACAGAACCCGGCTTATGAGCTGCTCGCTATTTTCGATTCACAGTATTGCAGGCCCTTCGCGGACAAGAGCGCGGAGGGCTTGTGTCTATATGGCCGTGAGGCTTCGTCGGCATATCGAGGGGGGCTTCGTCCTTTGGATAAGACGGATTTTTATGATTGGCAGCTGGAGGCCTTCGACCGGATCGAGGGGCGCAGCGCCGTGCTCTCGGCCCCGACGGGGTCGGGAAAGACCTTGGTGGCCTACCTCTGGGCGGGGCTTCTGGACCGGGAGGGGCAGGTGTGCTGGCCGGACGCACGACGGGTCGTCTTCACCGCCCCCATCAAGGCCCTGAGCAACGAGCGCTATATGGACCTGCGGCGGATGGGGCTGGACGTGGGGATCGAGACGGGCGACTTCAAACGGAACGAGGGGGCCCGCATCATCTGCTGCACGCAGGAGATCTACACCATGAAGTATGCGGACCAGCCCGGCCAGAAGCTCATCGTGGACGAGTTCCATTACATCTTCAGCGACCCCGACCGCGCGCGGACCTACATCGATGGAATACGCGCCACGCATCCCGAGACGCCCATCCTGGTGATGTCCGCCACGCTCGGCGGAGTCCGGTCCGTGGGGCGCTACCTCTCGGAGATCTGCTCCCGCGACTTCGTCATCCACGAGAGCAAAAAGAGGACGACCCGCCTCATCTTCACCCCCGAAAACCCCATGACGGTGGGCGGCGTCCACGATGCCCTGATCTTTCTGTTCTCCCAGAAGGGGGCGTCCGACCTGGCCTTCGCGGTTGCGCGGACGCGCCCGCACCTTCCCCGGGAGGCGCGGGAGAGGCTGAACGAGCTGGCCGGGATCCTGGAGGTGCCGAAGATCGCTCCCCCTCTGCTGAGCGGGGTGGGGATCTATCATGGGGGCATGTTCCCCAAGGAGAAGCTCCTGGTGGAGTCGGCGTTCCGCGAGCGCATCCTGGATGTCGTCTGCGGGACGAACGCCCTGGCCCTGGGGGTCAACCTGCCCGCTCAGTACGTCGTCTTCGCCCAGCTGGTGCAGTACCATCACGACGAGCCCATATCGAAGAACGAATTTCTCCAGATGGCGGGCCGCGCGGGGCGCAAGGGGCTGTTCGACCCCGGGTTCGTGACCTGGCTCAAGGCGTCGCCCTTCGAGCGGAGGGGGTTCGACACCGGGAAGGTGTTCCGGGACCTGGTGGACTCCCCCTCCGAGCCGGCGGTGGTGACGCTTCATCCCTCCTATGGACGCCTGCTGCGCCGTCAGGCCCTGCCGGAGGTGGAGGCGGAGTACATCGCCGAGTACTCGCTGCCGACGGCGGACGCCCATATCGTCCTGGAGATGCTCCGGGCGGGGATGCGCAAGATCGACCGGGTGGTGCGCAAAATGGTGCACGGGACGGACCGCGCGCGTTTCCGCACGATCCTCGCGGAGATATGGTACGACGAGATGGACATCGACGAGAACCTGGAGATGGCCCTGCTGTTCTTCGAGGAGGCGACGCCGAGCGCGCTGATGGCCGCGCAGATGGTCCTGCCCTTCGAGCGCAACTACCTCCAGGCCCTGCTGAAGGTCAAGCGCTTCGCCAACCGCCTGCCCAAGGGGCGCCGCTTCCGCGGGCTCGACGACCTGAACCGGACGGTGGACGAGATCGACCCCACGATCTACGGGTTCGAGGAAAAGATCGGCGAGATCGAGACCAGCCGCTGACGCTTGAGGAACCGAGTTGAGGAACCGAGTGAAGAAAGGGCCGGAGCCGGAGGAGCTCCGGCCCTTTGAATTTTCCTCCACGGGCGGACTGCGGGGAAAGCCGCCCTCCCATCAGCCCGTCAGGGGCGTCGGTATGGGGCCCTTACGGGGCCTGTGAGAACCTCCCGGCCGGCGGTTCCGATTCCCGTCATTGGGCGTTTATCTCCCTCTCAGGCGCGTCAGGCGCGAGGCCAGGTTCTCCGCCCCTCGAAGGAGGCGGACGAGAGGGCTCTCCCGGAAGGCGATGGCCCGGACGGGACACATCTCGTGGCAGCAGTAGCAGCGGATGCATCTCCGATAGTTGAAGCGCAGGGTCCGGTCGGCATGTTTCAGGGCCCCCGCGGCGCAAACGGCCTCGCATCGCCCGCAGCCGATGCAGAGCGAGGGGACGTGGACCGGTCGGGAGGTCAGGGCCCGTTCCCAGAGGCGGGCGAAGGGGAGCCGGGGCAGGAGCCTCAGGCTGCGCGGGGCGGGGATGTCGGTTCCCGGGAAGGTGTGGGACGAGGGGAAATCCCCGGCGAGCGTGCTCCCGTTCGGGCCGCACTGCGGGAGCCCCCTTTTTTTCGCGGCCAGCCACAGGGGAAAGTCCTCCAGGCTGGCTCCCATCATCCTGCACAGCTGAAAATCCAGGGCCAAAGCGTCCTCGGCCGCGGCGACGATGCCGTAAGGGAAGGGCCGGCCGCTTGTCGGTCCCGCGCCGTCCATGCCGACGATCCCGTCCAGAATCGTCAGGGCCGGTGCGATCCCGGCCCAGAGGTCCAGAAGGAGTCCGGCGAATCGCTCGCGGCTCAGCCCCACGTCGTAGTGCCAGGAGGCCTTGCGCCGGCCGACGATGCAGCCGAAAAGGTTTTTGACGCCCAGGGTCAGGAGCATCTGCCCGTGCGTCTTCATCTTTGGAAGGTTGATGACGGTGTCGGCCTCGAGGACCAGGCGGGAGACCTCGATTCTGCGGAAGAGGGCGTCCGGCGCGGGCGAAAGGGGGACGGGGTCCGTGAGCTCGACGCAGGGGATCCCCAGCTCCCGGGCCACATCCATGAATCCCGCCCTCTCGGCCGCGGGGACGAAGGCGTCGATCCCCGGGCTGTCCGCGATGAAAGGCCGGCCCCCGGCTGAAAGGACCTGCCGGGCCACGGCCCGCACGATCTCGGGGTCCGTTGTGACGCGCCGCTCGGGCGGGTGTCCCGCCACCAGGTTGACCTTGAGCAGGACGCGGCTTCCGGGCCGGACAAACCGGCCGATGCCCCCGAAGTGCCCGAAGACGGCCCGGATGGCCGAGTCGACCCCGGCCGCGTCGTAGCCGCTGCGGCTGAGAAGCAGCAAGTCGCCCGAACGGGGCATCACTGCCGGGCCGCTTCTCAAGCCCCGTCTCGATCCCGGGTGCCCGACTCCCGTTCGGATTGCCGATCGAGCCGGGTGTTCCGGAAGTAGAGGGCCGTCTCGGTCCCCACGAGGATGAAATTGATGGCGTAGGGGATGAGCAGGAAACCCTGAAAGCCGTCCACCAGGTACACCTTCGCGATTCCGGCCGTGTATCCCAGCAGGATCACCGTGAGGAACCCAAGGCTCTTGCCCCTGGCCGTGCGCGCCCTCCAGGACTTGAGGATCGACAGAGGCCAGGCGGCTCCAAAGCAGATCAGCATCAGCGTCTCCAGCAGATGAACCCAGTTCAAGACGGACATGCCCCTTTCGCAGAAAGATAAGGAATGGATACGGGGGTTCTTCACGCGTTTTTCATCATAGCACATCGCCCCCGCGCGAAAACGGGGGAACTGATATGTTTTTTGTCGATATTCGGGGTTTCTGCGTTAAACTGTGAAGGACGGCGGATACGTTCCGGCGTAATCCCAACTGTGAAAGCGGAGGCCCTTTCGTGCACGCATTCGATTATTCTTTTGACCTCGAGGGGTACATCACGAAAGAACGTTTTGCACGGCTGAAGGAGTTTGCCTCGGACAAGGAGACCCCTTTCGTGGTGCTCTCGCGGGACGTCGTGGGCAGAAAATATGACGGGCTTCGAAGGTCCATGCCCTACGCGGACATCTACTATGCGATCAAGGCCAACCCCGACGCGGCGATCCTCGAACTGCTGATCGAAAAGGGGAGTTGCTTCGACATCGCATCCGTCTACGAGCTGGATTGGATGCTGAAACTGGGGGCCTCCCCGGAGCGCCTGAGCTACGGCAACACCATCAAAAAAGCCCGGGATATCCGCTACGCCTACGACAGGGGCGTTCGCCTCTTCGCCTCCGACTCCGAGGGGGATGTCCGCAAGCTGGCCGAAAACGCGCCCGGGAGCAGCGTTTTTTTCCGCATCCTTGCGGACGGCAGCGGGGCGGACTGGCCCCTGTCCCGCAAGTTCGGGGCCCAGCCCGAGGTGGTCTTCGACGCGATCCTGCTGGCGAGGGAACTCGGGCTGAGGCCGAGGGGCGTCTCCTTCCACGTGGGGTCCCAGCAGAAGGACGTGACCCAGTGGCGTGTGGCGATCAAAACCTGCCGGGCGCTCTTCGACGCCGCGGCCCAACGGGGGATCGAGCTGGACCTGATCAACATGGGCGGGGGGCTGCCGGCGCATTATTTCCATCCGATCGAGGAGACCTACGTCTATGCGGCCGAGATCACGGACTACCTTCGGGAGTTCTTCGGCAACGATTTCCCCAGGATCATCGTCGAGCCGGGGCGCTATATGGCGGGCGACGCCGGGGTGCTCGTGGCGGAGGTCGTCATGGTCTCCTGCAAGGAGCGGGAGGGCGGGGTCCCCTGGCTTTACCTGGATGTCGGCAAGTTCGGCGGCCTTATCGAGACGATCGACGAGAGCCTGCGCTATCCGGTCTACTCCGAGCGCACGGGGGAGAGCCGCGACTACATCCTGGCGGGGCCGACCTGCGACAGCATGGACGTGCTCTACGAGAAAAACCTCGTTCGGCTTCCCGCCGACGTGCGCGAGGGCGACAGGCTCTATCTCTTCACGACGGGAGCCTATACGCAGACCTACAGTGCGGTGTTCTTCAACGGTTTCCCGCCCTTGAAGTCCTACGTTCTCGATTGACGGAAAGAGGGGCGGCGTTCCACGGGGGGCCGAGCGGACGCCGGGCTAGAAGTAAAAGCCCATCCAGCGCACCAGCCAGGGGTACATCTTTCTGATGGAGGCGGGGTTGACGCTGTACACGATGAAGGCGCCCATAGCCATGGCGAAGGGGAGTACGGACAGGAAGAACCCCCGGTAGCGGTCGGCCTTCGCCATTCGGGAGAGCGCGAACTCGCAGCAGAAGAGGCCGGTGAGGTAATATTGAATCCGGCCGGTGGTCATGCCGCGGGTGTAGGCCCTGCAGTAGAGCACGCACCAAGCCGACCAGCCCGTCAGGAGCCAGGTCAGGGCCAGGGAGAGGATAATCTGGAAGAGCAGGGACAGGGGAGCCCCGAGGAAGCCCATTCCTCCGCTCCCGCCGTGGAGTTCCTCCAGTGCGTCGCAGAGGGGATGGAGGGACGGCATGATGTAGCGCGGGAACACATATGAGGCGATCCAGGTGATTAAGATGAGCCAGCCGGCGAATTCGAGATAGTTCAGCATAACGTATCCTCCCTCAGAAAACAGGTTGTCCTGTTTGAGATCCCCATCGGGGCCGCGGTTCCGGCGCGGTGGGGGCGAAACATCGCAGGAAAGGAGGTGAGACGCCATGGATATATCAGGAGACGTCGCAAGGTACTCCATGGAAATGGCCGCCGCGCGGGTGAGCTCCGCGGTGCAGGTGTCGGTGCTGAGGAACGTCATGGACCTTCAGCAGGCGACGATGACCCAGCTTCTGCAGTCGATGGGTATGGGCAGGGCGCTGGATCTTCAGGCGTGATTCGGTTCCGGATCCGAGCGAGCCGATTGGGGACGGGAGGGAGCGGTACTGCCGCTTCCCCCGTCCGCGGCTCAGGCGTCCTCCACCAGCGGCTTGCTGTAGGCGTACTCCGCATCCCATGGAAAGAGGATCCATGTGTCCTGGGAGACCTCCGTGATGAAGGTGTCCACGAAGGGACGCCCCTCGGGCTTTGCGTAGACCGTGGCGAAGCAGGCGTTGGGAAGGAGGGCGCGCACGACCTGTGCCGTTTTGCCCGTGTCCACGAGGTCGTCGACAATAAGCCAGTTTCTGCCCCCGTCCTCGGTGGTGATTCCCTTCAGGATGTTGGGCCTGCCCTGGGTCCTGAGAGTGTAGCTCGAGATGCAGACGGTATCGACCAGCCTGATGCCCAGCTCCCGTGCGACGATCGCCGTTGGGACCAGTCCCCCCCGGGCGATCCCCACGATGCGCTCCCATCTTCCCATCCCGTGGAGCCTTTCCGCCAGGGACTTGCAGTCCTGATGGATCTTCTCCCATGAGATGGAATACGTCTTGCAGTAGCGGTCCTCGGACCCCATAGCGATCCCTCCGTCGTCTTCCTTGTCCTACCTTATTATATCGTCCCGCCGACGGCTTCGGGCTGTGCCCTTTGCAAGAATCACGGCATGAGAAGCCCCGTTCGTGTCCTCCTGTTTCTCGCACCCTCCGGACAGAGGTTTGTCCTTTGTTTCCGATTACGGTAGAATACACGGACGGAGGAAACGAGACCGCAGGGTCGCGGCGGCGCAGGCGGAGCGAAGGAGGGGCTCAGGCCCGAAGCGCGCTCCCGGGGAGACATAAAAAACAAACGGAATCCCGAAGGATTCCGCACCGATTCTCTTTTGTCCCGTCCCCGCAGATCAGGCTGCCGAAGCTGCCCTTTTGACGAAGCCGGACTTCAGGCACTTCGTGCACACGCGGACCTTGAAGGTGGAGCCGTCGCCCGCATCGATCCGGACGCTCTGAAGATTGACCAGCCAACGACGACGCGTGTGCCGGTTGGAATGGCTGACCGCGTTCCCCGTCACGGGGCCGCGTCCGCAGCACTGACAGACCTTTGCCATTGTAGTTTCCCTCCATTTTTTCTTCGACTCGAACGGGGATGGGCCCCTTGCCCTCTCCTCGCCGAGAGATCGCTTCACATTTTTGCCTCAGGATTTTATCATATTTTTTCCAAAAGGAAAAATATCCGGGGGCTGGACTTGAGGAATCCGAACGAGGAGGAGTTCGATGGGTTGGAGCCTGTATCCGCGCGGCGGAGATGAGGGATGCGGGACGGCATGCAGGGGTATGGACCGGAAGGCTGGGAGGGGAAGGACCGATGTCGTTTGGCGATAATCTGGAGCGGTTGGATGAGGTCCTGAGGCGTCTCGAGTCCGAGCCGATGCCTCTGGACGAGGCTCTCGAGGTCTTCGAGCGCGGGGTCTCCCTGGTTCGGGAGAGCCAAAGGATTCTGGAGCGGGCGGAGCAGAGGGTGACGCTCCTGACCCGGGCCGGCGAGGAGCCCTTCGAGGGGGCCGCCGGAGGTGAGGATGAAAAAGTTGAAAACTAAAAATTGAAAATTTGACTCTTGGGGCATTTTTTGTTCGTCTTGTGCTATTCTGTAACAGATGCTGCGGTTTTGTGAGCGCGTGGGTTCGGGTAGATATCTTTGTGCGTCGTTGCATGGTTTTCAAGCTTTATCCGCTTCCTTTGCCGATAAAAAATGTGTGGAGGTGTCTGGTATGTCGGTTACGAGAAGGACGGCTACGAATGTACTGCTGGATACGGCACTGAAGAATTTCTATGGTGCTGCGGAGGAGATGGGGCTCGACGACAAGCTCATCTCGATCTTGAGCAACTCCGAGCGCAGGCTCGAGGTCTCCGTGCCCGTGGAGATGGACGATGGTTCCGTCCAGGTTTTCAAGGGCTACAGGGTGCAGCATTCCACCGCCCTCGGCCCGGCCAAGGGCGGCATTCGCTTCCATCCCGACGTGGACGTGGACGAGTGCGAGGCTCTGGCCATGCTCATGACCTGGAAGTGTTCGCTGGCCGGCATCCCCTATGGCGGCGGCAAGGGCGGGGTCTGCTGCGATCCCCTGGTCCTCTCCAAGAAGGAGAAGGAGCGCGTGTCCCGCACCTTTGCGGCCCGCATCGCGCCGATCATCGGGACCTGGCAGGATGTGCCCGCCCCGGACCTCAACACGGGAGGCCAGGAGATGGTGTGGTTCAGCGACACCCTCACCAAGATGCGCGGCCAGCTGGAGCCGGGCGTGTTTACGGGCAAGCCGATCCCGTACTGGGGCTCCAGGGGGCGCAACGAGGCCACGGGCCGCGGCGTCGCCACCTGCGGCCTCGAGCTGATGAAGGTCCTGGGCAAGAACCCGGAGGGCATTCGGGCGGCCATCCAGGGGTTCGGCAACGTCGGCAGCTACACGGCGAAGACGCTGGCGGAGGCCGGGGTCAAGGTCGTCGCCATCAGCGACATCACGGGGTCCTATTACTCCCCGAAGGGCATCGACCTGAAGAAGGCCTTCGAGCAGATCTCCTCGCACCCCAAGAAATTGCTGGAGGGGTTCACCTGCGACGGCTGCGAGAAGCTGGGGGTCTCGGACGTCCTGTTCGTGGACTGCGACTTCCTGTTCCCCTGCGCGCTCGACGGCGTCCTGAACGACAAGACGGCGGACAAGGTGAAGGCCAAGTACCTCGTCGAGGGCGCCAACGGCCCTGTCACCCCCGAGGGGGACAAGATCCTCTCGGACAAGGGCGTCACGCTCGTCCCCGACTTCCTGGCCAACTCGGGCGGCGTCATCGGCTCCTACTTCGAGTGGGCGCAGAACCTCCAGGGCTTCTTCTGGACGGAGGAGGAGTACAACAACCGCCTGATCCACATCATGAAGGGCAACTTCAAGCTCGTCTGGGACTACGCCCAGGCCAAGAACGTCAAGATGCGCCGCGCCGCCTTCATGGCTGCCATCCAGCGCGTCGCCGACGTCGAGGCGCTGCGCGGCATCTTCCTGTAGGCTTTATCTTCTGAGGAGGCAGTTTTCGTGAAGAACAGGGTGCTTTCGGCAGTCGAAGGGCTTCGCGGCGAGATGGTCGAGGCTCTGAGCCGAATCTGCCGCATTCCCGCCGTCTCCCCCCATAACGGGGGGACGGGGGAGGAGGAGAAGGCCAGGGAGATCGAGCGTCTTGTCGCGGAGCTGGGACTGGGCGCCGTCACATGGCAGAGGGTCGAGGACGAAAGGTCCGCGACGGGGAACCGGCCTTCTCTGTTCCTGGAGTTGCCGGGAAAGCAGCGGCGTCGGCTCTGCATCCTGACTCATGTCGATATCGTCCCCGAGGGGGATCGGTCGCTCTGGACGATCGACCCCTATCGGCCCGTCGTCAAGGGCTCCCGTCTCTATGGACGCGGGGTCAGCGACAATGGGATGACCCTTATCGCCTCGCTCTACGCGCTCAAGGCGCTCGTCGCATCCGGCGCCGAGCCGGAGTTCTCCGTGTGCCTCGTCTTTGCCGCGGACGAGGAGATGGGGAGCGGTTTCGGCCTGAAGCCCCTGCTGGAACGGGGGCTTTTCCGCCCGGACGACCTGGTGATCGCTCCGGACGGCGGCAACGACGCGGGGGATTTCGTCGAGATATCCGAGAAGGCCAGCCTCAAGCTCGCCTTTACCGTAACGGGCCGCCAGGCTCATGCCAGCCTGCCCAATACGGGGCTGAACGCCTGCCGTGCGGCCAACATCCTGGCCGTGGAGGTGGACGAGGCCCTGCACAAGGCGTTCCCGGACGAGGACCCGCTTTTCGATCCTCCCGTCTCGACCTTCGAGCCGACCCGCCGCTTCGCCAACGTCCCCAACACGAACACGGTCCCCGGCAAGGAGCGGTTCGAGTTCGACTGCCGCGTCCTTCCCTCCGTCTCCCTGGACGAGGTGCTCGAGGTCGTGGAACGGGTGCGGAAAGACGTGGCGGACCGGACCGGCGCCGCGATCGACCTCGATGTCGGCCGAAGCGATGCGGCCGTTCCCACCTCTCCCGACAGCGACATCGTCCGCCTGCTCTGCGGCGCCGTTCGTGAGGTGCTCGGGGTGGAGCCGAGGACCGGGGGGATCGGAGGGGGCACGTTTGCGGCGTTCTTCCGCAGGAAGGGCATTCCTGCGGTCGTCTGGCAGCAGGAATGTGCCGGCGTGGCCCATCAGCCCGACGAGTACACGGAGATCGACTACCTCGTCAACAACGCAAAGGTCTTCGCTTTGATGATGCTGGGCGGGCTTTGATCCGAAAATCTTCTGCATTCCTGCCGAAAGTGGCGTGCCGGAGAGGGGGAAGAGGATTTCTCCCTCCCCGGCATGTTGTTTTCCAGGGGGCGCTTTGGCTTTCCCGGTATGGTACGGAAAAATCTCGTCTGCTCTGGTAAAAAAACGTTTCAGGCGCTACAATTTTCATCATGGGTCCATCGTGTACTTCCCCTCCGGAGGAGAGGTCCGGGGGGAGGCGTAGGCCCGACCGAAGCCCCATGGGGGTTCATATCGAGATGGGGCGGAAACGCTGATGAAAATAGGGTGCTGGCCTCGGCGGCGAGGGGCGCTTGATGTTTCGGCCTCCCGAGGAGGTTTGACGATGTTCGGAACGGATATAGGAATCGATTTGGGCACGGCGACGATCCTGATCTTCGAGAAGAGGCGCGGGGTCGTGCTGAGGGAGCCCTCGGTCGTGGCCGTCGATCAGGATACCGGCAACATCCTGGCCGTGGGATACGAGGCCAAGAACATGGTGGGACGCACGCCGGGCAGTATCGTCTCCGTCCGCCCGCTCAGGGACGGCGTCATCGCGAATTACTCGATGACCGAGGCGATGCTCCAGCACTTCATGCGGCGCGTCACGCGCGGCTGGCAGCGTTTCTTCAGGAACAGGGCGATGATCTGCGTCCCGTCCGGCGCTACGGACGTGGAGCGCAGGGCCGTCCTCGAGGCGGCGCTGGAGGTCGGGGCCAAGGAGGCCTACCTCATCGAGGAGCCCATGGCCGCGGCCATCGGGGCCAACCTCAACGTCGAGGAGGCCCGGGGCAAGATGGTCGTCGACGTCGGCGGCGGGACGGCGGATATCGCGGTGATCTCCCTTGGGGGGGTCGTCGTGTCCAAGTCGCTCCGGATCGGGGGGGACAAGTTCGACGAGGGGATCATGCGTTACCTCCGGCGCCAGTACAACCTCGCGATCGGCGAACAGACGGCCGAGAACCTCAAGATCATGATCGGCACCTGCACCCCGCTGGACGAGGAACAGCGCATGGTCATCAAGGGCCGGGACCTCGTGCAGGGGCTGCCGCGGCAGATAGAGGTCTCCAGCTCGGCCGTCAACATGGCGATAGGGGAGATGGTCCAGGCCCTGGTCGATGGGGTGCGCAACGTCCTGGAGCTAACGCCGCCGGAGCTTTCGGCCGATATCATAGACAGGGGCATCGTCCTCACCGGGGGAGGCTCCCTGCTGAGGGGGCTGCCCGAGCTGATCTCGCAGCAGACGGGGATCAACTGCTTTACGGCGGAGAACCCGATGGAGTGCGTGGCCCTGGGCACGGGCAGGGCGCTGGCGGCCATCGACAAGCTGACGGGGGCGGGACGCAACAGCGTCCTGGTGAACGTCAAAAAGGGACGCAGGCGTCGCTGACCTCCCCCGGCCCCTTTGAAATTCAAGGGGGGCCGGCGGAGGCTGGCTGAAGAAAGCGGTTTGGCTCCACCTTTTCGAAGGGGCGTGATTTTTTGCACAGAGGGCTTTATGCGGCATGCTCCGCGATGCTGGTTCAGGAGACGCACCTGGACGTCGTGACGAACAACCTGGCGAACGCGGACACGCTCGGCTTCCGTCGCCGCATCCCCGTCAACGAGGAGTTCAGCGCGCATCTGGACCGCCTCGAAAAGGTATCGGAGGACGACGAGCGGAAGATCGTGACCGTCCCCCCGTTCACGATGAACTGGAAGGGGAAGCGGACGATCGGGACCCTGGCCCTGGCGAACGTCTTTTCGGAGAGCGCCATGGACACGACGCCGGGCGTCGTCCGCGTGACGGACAATCCGCTGGACCTTCTTATCGACGGGCCGGGCTTCTTTGCCGTCCAGGACGGGGCGGGGAACACCTTCTATACGCGCCAGGGCAGCTTTGCCCTGAGCGACGACGGCGTCATCGTCACCCAGGATGGAATGGCCCTCCAGGGCGACGGCGGGGACATCGAGGTGGGGACGGCCACCCGCCTGACCGTCAATCCCGGCGGCCAGGTCTACGCGGATGGGGCGCTCGTGGGGACGATCCCGCTCTATACCTTCGAGCGGCCGACCTATCTGAAGCAGGTGGGCCGGAACCTCCTGGCGCCCAACGGCGCTTCGGGGCCGGCAGCCGAGGTCGAGGACGTCCGGCTTGTCGGGGGGGCGCTCGAACGGTCCAACGTCAGCGTCGTCGAGGAGATGGTCCGCATGATCGAGGCCCAGCGGGCCTATGAGGGCGCCTCGAAGGCCCTGATGGCGCACGACGAGCAGACGGGCAAGCTGATTACGGCCTACGGCAGGGGCTAAATTCCCTTTCGCGTTAGGGGGAGGACTTATCGCATGTTGAGATCTCTTTGGTCCAGCGCTTCGGGCATGATCGCCCAGCAGACTCATCTCGATGTCGTCTCGCACAACCTCGCGAACGTCAATACCCAGGGGTACAAGAAGCGGAGAGCCGACTTCGAGGACCTGCTCTATCAGGTCAACCGGGAGCCCGGGACGCCGGTCGAGCCGAACTCCATGGTGCCTACGGGCGTGCAGGTGGGCCTGGGCACCCGGGTCATCGCGACCCCCAGCTTCATGACCCAGGGGAACTTCCAGATCACGGAGAACCCCCTGGACTGGGCGATCGCCGGCAAGACGATGGCGGGGGAGAACGCCTATTTCCAGGTGACGCAGACGGACGGGACGATCGCCTACACCCGCTCCGGGGTGTGGGATGTGGATGCGGACGGGCAGATCGTCAACCACGACGGCCTGCTGCTCGAGCCCGCGATGATCATCCCCCGGGAGGCCACGTCCATCCAGCTGAGCCGGGACGGCGTCGTATCCGTCAAGATGCCCGGGCAGACGGAGCTTCAGGAGGTCGGGCAGCTGGAGCTGGCGCGCTTCATCAATCCGGCGGGCCTCCGGGCCGAGGGGGACAGGCTGTTCGTGGAGACGGAGGCCAGCGGCCCCCCCATCCTGGCGCAGCCCGGCACGGACGGGATGCCCGAGGTGCGGCAGGGCGTCCTGGAGATGTCCAACGTCCAGGTCGTCGAGGAGATGGTGGAGATGATCGTGGCCCAACGGGCGTACGAGGCCAACTCCAAGGGCGTCCAGACGGCGGACGACCTGCTGAGGATCGCCAACGGCCTGAAGCGTTAGGGCGATGAGACCCTTGGATTGTGTGCGGCGGAGGATACTCCGCCTTTTTTTTATAGCGCTCGCCTGTTCCGCGCTGATCCCGGCCTCCGGCGCCTCGGGCGCGGAGCGGCTCGTCCGCATCGATATCCCCCCCTCCGTCCAGGTGGACGGTACTGCCTTCGCGCTGGGGGATATCGCGTGGATCTCCGGCCCCGACGGGGTTCGGGATGTTCTGAGCCCCCTGATCCTGTCGGTCGAGGAGGGGGACGTCGTCACCCGGGAGCAGGTGATCCGGGCGGTCGAGGCCAGCGGGCTCGAGGGCGTCCGTCTGGAGGTTCGGATGCCCGACAGGGTGCGGGTCGAGGCGGCCGGTACGGATGGGACGCCGGGGGGCGGCGGTGGGCGTTTCTCCCCTGACGAATCCCTCATATCTGTGATAAAATCACTTGCAGCATGGGATGGCGATGTCGAGGTCTCCCACGCGGGCCCCGTTCCCGAGGGGCGGCTCGTCTCGCCGGGTTCCCTGGTCCCGGGGACCGCGGCCGCCACGCTGCGTTTCCGCGATGGGGCGGGGCGCGAACGCTCCCTGGCCGTCCGCATGGTCTGGACCCGGGACGTCCTCGTCATGGCGAGGTCCGTGCCCAGAGGACAGCCCCTGACCGCGGAGGATTTCGTGACGCGCCCCATGCGCATCGCGAAGCCCGGCGTCTACGCGGTGCAGCTCTCCCAGGCCGTGGGGCGCACGTCCCGCAGGCCTCTGCTGCAGGGGAAGCCCGTGCCGTTGGAGTTCCTCTCCGAGCCCCCCGCGGTGGAGAGGGGCAAGACTGTCCGCATCGTCGTGCGTCGGGGAGGGCTTGTGGCGACGGTCAAGGGCGTTCTGTTGGACGACGGGGCCGCAGGCGCCGTCGTGAGGGTACGTCGGGCGGACGACAAAAAGGTCGTCCTCAGGGCCCGGGTCTTGGATAGCGAAACCGTGGAGGTGGATGTTCCGTGAATGCCTCGAGAGGACGGGCGGGTTTGATTTTGTTCTGTCTCTGCCTTTGCGCTGCGGCGTGGGGGATCGGGAGGGCCGAGGCCGTTTCCCTCTGGGACGACAGGACGAACTGGACGGCGGACGAGCGCCCCGGCAGGGTGGGGGACATCGTCACGGTGCTGGTCAACGAGCGGACCGACGCCAAGGACGAGGCGACGATGGACGTCAAGAAGTCCTCGAAGAACTCCGTCAGCGACGGAACGGGGATTCTGAGGTTCATCAGGAGCCTTGGGCTGACGAGCGACAACAGCAGCAAGGGCGACGGCTCCGTCGAGCGCAAGCATCACGCGAAGGCGACGGTCGCGTGCCTGGTCACGGACGTGCTCCCCAACGGAAATCTGCTCATCGAGGGGACGCGCGACGTCCGGACCAGCGAGGAGACGCTGCAGTTCCAGCTGATCGGCGTGATCCGCCCTCAGGACGTCAACAGCAACAACCAGATTCGCAGCGAATTGATCGCGAACGCCGAGCTGGCGGTCAAGGGCAAGGGCGCCATCTCCCGGAC
>ERZ773065.955-NODE-955-length-15135-cov-10.080570_pt1 | contig 15135 bp, 18 predicted proteins | sample MGYA00580623_ERZ773065 | MGnify/ENA primary metagenome ERZ773065 (study PRJEB29015, sample SAMEA2738017) | human oral metagenome | biome: human oral; feature: human-associated habitat; material: dental | place: China | collected 2047 ...
GTAACTTTCAGAAGAGGCGCAAAGCTCAAGGCTTTCCAAGATCTGACCGATCTGCGCGATAAAAGCGCAGGTCAGGAAGTGTTTTCCCCGCGTGAGCGGGGATGAGCCCCCGACGGCCGCCGACGCGACCTCCACAACTACGTTTTCCCCGCGTGAGCGGGGATGAGCCCGTCCGACCATCATCGCCTTCTCCTTCTACGGTGTTTTCCCCGCGTGAGCGGGGATGAGCCTGCGCCACACCACGCGCTGCCTCGGAAATCAGAGTTTTCCCCGCGTGAGCGGGGATGAGCCAACGCCATTGCCGCCGTGATTGCTGAGAAGCATGTTTTCCCCGCGTGAGCGGGGATGAGCCGCGGTCTTCGGTGTCCTCGTCGGCCCAGCGGGCGTTTTCCCCGCGTGAGCGGGGATGAGCCCCCCTCGTCGGCGGACGCGATTTACGCGGCGCGGTTTTCCCCGCGTGAGCGGGGATGAGCCCAGTGCTGCGCTCGCGGACTGGCTGTACGAGCGGTTTTCCCCGCGTGAGCGGGGATGAGCCCCACCCCACCGAAAGGACCAAGACCCATGACCAGTTTTCCCCGCGTGAGCGGGGATGAGCCCCCTGCCAATCCCATCGTCACCCTCGACCGCTGGTTTTCCCCGCGTGAGCGGGGATGAGCCCCGAAGTGCCGGGAACTGCTACAGCCCATGCCCGTTTTCCCCGCGTGAGCGGGGATGAGCCCAAGACGAAACCGCTAAACACTTGACACCCACCGTTTTCCCCGCGTGAGCGGGGATGAGCCCAGGCCCCCCTCTTTGACCACGGGGACGACACCGTTTTCCCCGCGTGAGCGGGGATGAGCCCTTGCCCTTGTCGAGGAGACACTCACGCACCTCGTTTTCCCCGCGTGAGCGGGGATGAGCCCCGCAGGTCAGTCGAGGTTACAGAGGCCGGGCCGTTTTCCCCGCGTGAGCGGGGATGAGCCGCTCATCGTCTCGCAGGCCACCGTATTCCTCGGGTTTTCCCCGCGTGAGCGGGGATGAGCCCCACTTGGTAACCGGGTGGTTAGTGATCGGCACGTTTTCCCCGCGTGAGCGGGGATGAGCCCGCGCACCACGTCGGGCTCCGCATCGAGTACACGTTTTCCCCGCGTGAGCGGGGATGAGCCCAGGGCGGCGGCGGCGGGGTGGTTCATGACCGCGTTTTCCCCGCGTGAGCGGGGATGAGCCCTTGTGCTAGTGTCCCGATACCAGCGGGCCGAGGGTTTTCCCCGCGTGAGCGGGGATGAGCCCGGGCCTCGCCACCAAGGACGAGCTGTCCGGCTGTTTTCCCCGCGTGAGCGGGGATGAGCCCTCGCCCCTCGGACAATCCCGTCCGGGGGGTTTGTTTTCCCCGCGTGAGCGGGGATGAGCCCTGACGGGACCGATGCGCGTCGACGGTCCCTACGTTTTCCCCGCGTGAGCGGGGATGAGCCCCCTCGCCCACGCCCCCACCGTCACCGCCCCCAGTTTTCCCCGCGTGAGCGGGGATGAGCCGCTCGCCGTCGCGTATGGTGACGCAAAAAAGGGGTTTTCCCCGCGTGAGCGGGGATGAGCCCTCGCCCCTCGGACAATCCCGTCCGGGGGGTTTGTTTTCCCCGCGTGAGCGGGGATGAGCCCAGGTCGGGGGTCTTGCGTATCACCCGCGAGGGGTTTTCCCCGCGTGAGCGGGGATGAGCCCATGACGCCCCAATCGAAGCAGGCCGCAAAATAGTTTTCCCCGCGTGAGCGGGGATGAGCCCTGTGGGGGCGCAATCACCACAGACCCCACCCCGTTTTCCCCGCGTGAGCGGGGATGAGCCGGTTTCCACGACGGGGTTTTTCCCGCCGACCCGGTTTTCCCCGCGTGAGCGGGGATGAGCCCTTGTCGCCGGGCTTGGCGACCTTGCGGGCGTGGTTTTCCCCGCGTGAGCGGGGATGAGCCGGCGGGGGCGGGGGTGTCGTCGACGGGCTCCGCGTTTTCCCCGCGTGAGCGGGGATGAGCCGCGCAGGCCGAGGCCGTACATGGCCGCGACGAAGTTTTCCCCGCGTGAGCGGGGATGAGCCCCTCGGCGCCGACCCCGACGTCAGGTGGACCCAGTTTTCCCCGCGTGAGCGGGGATGAGCCCCCGTGGGACCCCATGGAAGACAGCGCCGCCCAGTTTTCCCCGCGTGAGCGGGGATGAGCCCTCAGCTCGAAGCGACGCACGCGAGCTCACCTTGTTTTCCCCGCGTGAGCGGGGATGAGCCCCATGGCAATTGAAGCAACGATCACCGGCAACCGTTTTCCCCGCGTGAGCGGGGATGAGCCCTGGACGCTCACAGTACCGATGAGGAAACAGCCGTTTTCCCCGCGTGAGCGGGGATGAGCCCTTGTCGCCCGGCTTAGCGACCTTCCGGGCGTGGTTTTCCCCGCGTGAGCGGGGATGAGCCCCCGGCGCAGTCATCGACGACCTGGCCGTTGACGTTTTCCCCGCGTGAGCGGGGATGAGCCCCATTCCTCAGCGGTCTCGCGCTCACCATCGACGTTTTCCCCGCGTGAGCGGGGATGAGCCCGCGGACCAGTCGATCGGCTGGGGCATCAAGTGGTTTTCCCCGCGTGAGCGGGGATGAGCCCTACCCGGGTCGAAGGAAGAGAATCGGCTGCAGGTTTTCCCCGCGTGAGCGGGGATGAGCCCCGATGGGCGCAGGGACACGGTCGCCTCGCGAAGTTTTCCCCGCGTGAGCGGGGATGAGCCTGGTTTGAAAAGAGCCTCCCCGGCGATGAGATCGTTTTCCCCGCGTGAGCGGGGATGAGCCCTCGGCGGGCTCTCCGTTCGGCCCCTTCGCAGAGTTTTCCCCGCGTGAGCGGGGATGAGCCCGGGATGTGTTCCTCGCTGTCCTCGTCACGGTCGTTTTCCCCGCGTGAGCGGGGATGAGCCCTGTCGGCCACTGCAATTCAATTTGACGAGGCCGTTTTCCCCGCGTGAGCGGGGATGAGCCTCTGCTCATGGGCGCGCAGGCCATGGCCGCCGCGTTTTCCCCGCGTGAGCGGGGATGAGCCCCCCGCCGCCTCTGCAACTGATCGGGAACGTCAGTTTTCCCCGCGTGAGCGGGGATGAGCCCGCCAGGCCGCCGAGATCGACCACCAGGAAGTCGTTTTCCCCGCGTGAGCGGGGATGAGCCCCCACGGGGTCGCGGCGCAAAATGCTCGAACTCGTTTTCCCCGCGTGAGCGGGGATGAGCCTTGCGCCGTTTTCGGGGCGCATGGTGGCTTGTGGTTTTCCCCGCGTGAGCGGGGATGAGCCGGCGGCGGCGGTCGCCTCCCGTGCCGGGGAGGGGTTTTCCCCGCGTGAGCGGGGATGAGCCGGGGAACTGCCGGCCTCCCCACGAGCTTGCCGCGTTTTCCCCGCGTGAGCGGGGATGAGCCCCCTCCTGGGTTGCGGCGCCCCCGCATCTTTGCGTTTTCCCCGCGTGAGCGGGGATGAGCCCGTTTGTCGACCAATCCCTAGCGCACGTGCGGCGTTTTCCCCGCGTGAGCGGGGATGAGCCGAGTACGTCATTCAGGGCTACTTTGCGTGTCATGTTTTCCCCGCGTGAGCGGGGATGAGCCCGCGTCACACACAGGTTCCTATACGCCGTGCCCGTTTTCCCCGCGTGAGCGGGGATGAGCCCCCGACGAAAGGATGAGCTAATGGCACGCACCGGTTTTCCCCGCGTGAGCGGGGATGAGCCGTGGTGCCGTCGGCCGGCTCGGCGGGCGGGCGCGTTTTCCCCGCGTGAGCGGGGATGAGCCCGCGAGGATGCCGAGCGTGACGAGGCGCGTCGCGTTTTCCCCGCGTGAGCGGGGATGAGCCCGCGAGGATGCCGAGCGTGACGAGGCGCGTCGCGTTTTCCCCGCGTGAGCGGGGATGAGCCCACGCTCCACGCGATGCCCAGGAACACTCCCGCGTTTTCCCCGCGTGAGCGGGGATGAGCCCGCCGACGAGATCGCCCTTCGCGCACGGATGCGGTTTTCCCCGCGTGAGCGGGGATGAGCCCACTCCTGTCACGAAATCAATCAGGCCCTGGATGTTTTCCCCGCGTGAGCGGGGATGAGCCAGCGACTCCGATCCATGGGGCGAGGATGGGCCTGTTTTCCCCGCGTGAGCGGGGATGAGCCCCGCAGTTAGAAAGGTCCGTCGATGGGTCGCCAGTTTTCCCCGCGTGAGCGGGGATGAGCCCTGCACGTCCTTGCCGACGTTGTCAAACAGGAGGTTTTCCCTGCGTGAGCGGGGATGAGCCCCTTAGTAAAACGCAGTTTGCTATGATCGCAGGGTTTTCCCCGCGTGAGCGGGGATGAGCCCGAGCTGGGTCACGCGCCCCCCGCTGACCACGTGTTTTCCCCGCGTGAGCGGGGATGAGCCCAGACGGACAATCTCACGACGCCGTCGCTGCCTGTTTTCCCCGCGTGAGCGGGGATGAGCCGCCTCGCCCGCGAGATCAAGGGGATGGGCCACGGTTTTCCCCGCGTGAGCGGGGATGAGCCCTGCTCTCGCAGGAGTGCGCCGCCGATGAGGGCGTTTTCCCCGCGTGAGCGGGGATGAGCCCGCTGAGGAGCTCACGGCGTCCGCTGACAAGCTGTTTTCCCCGCGTGAGCGGGGATGAGCCCGCAGCCCGGCGGGGGTTAGGTGGTCTTCTGTCGTTTTCCCCGCGTGAGCGGGGATGAGCCGCACATCGACGCCCTCACCGCGTCCGTCGTCGGGTTTTCCCCGCGTGAGCGGGGATGAGCCCCACATGCTCTACGGATGCCGAGAGCGGATCGGGTTTTCCCCGCGTGAGCGGGGATGAGCCCGACAAGGAGTGGAACGGCTGCGGTAATGATGCGTTTTCCCCGCGTGAGCGGGGATGAGCCCGCCACCCTCGTAGGCGCGTGTCATGATCGCGTGTTTTCCCCGCGTGAGCGGGGATGAGCCCTAGCAGAAACCGGGCTATTGCCGGGAATGGAGGTTTTCCCCGCGTGAGCGGGGATGAGCCCCCTGGCACGTCAAGGAAGCGCGCGGGGGTGCCGTTTTCCCCGCGTGAGCGGGGATGAGCCCCAAGCGAAAGCGAGAAACCAATGATTAGGCTTGTTTTCCCCGCGTGAGCGGGGATGAGCCCGGCTACAAGATCATCGAGGACTGATGCACTAAGTTTTCCCCGCGTGAGCGGGGATGAGCCCTCATATCAACAACCAAGCATGAAAGGACCGACGTTTTCCCCGCGTGAGCGGGGATGAGCCACTACAGGCCGAACGCGGGCAGCGCCCCCACGTGTTTTCCCCGCGTGAGCGGGGATGAGCCCTCGGCGCTGCGGGCGACACGGACGTCCGCGACGTTTTCCCCGCGTGAGCGGGGATGAGCCCGTATGTTGCGACCCTCACAGGCTTTCGCCTCGGTTTTCCCCGCGTGAGCGGGGATGAGCCGCCGGGACTGGCGACGCCTATCCAGGCAACATTGTTTTCCCCGCGTGAGCGGGGATGAGCCCCTGTGAGTTGAAAGCTATGAGCGCAAGCCTTGGTTTTCCCCGCGTGAGCGGGGATGAGCCCTTGGGGTCCTGCTCCGGGGAGGCCACGTAAGGGTTTTCCCCGCGTGAGCGGGGATGAGCCCAACCTTTGCGGTGCCGAGCATCTGTTCATAGGGTTTTCCCCGCGTGAGCGGGGATGAGCCCTCCTCGTGGAAACCCTCGACGCTCTACCGGAAGTTTTCCCCGCGTGAGCGGGGATGAGCCCTCCTCGTGGAAACCCTCGACGCTCTACCGGAAGTTTTCCCCGCGTGAGCGGGGATGAGCCCGTCCTCGCGGTCGCTATCCAGATCCTCACACCGTTTTCCCCGCGTGAGCGGGGATGAGCCCGGAATGTCCTTGCCGACGTTGTCGAACAGGAGGTTTTCCCCGCGTGAGCGGGGATGAGCCCTTCTGTCCCGATCCGTCGATGAGCGCCGAGAGGTTTTCCCCGCGTGAGCGGGGATGAGCCCGGCATCTGGGCACTCGCGACGAGCATATGGAGGTTTTCCCCGCGTGAGCGGGGATGAGCCCGCGCGCGTAATAGCATCGACAGGGCCGAAAGTGTTTTCCCCGCGTGAGCGGGGATGAGCCGTTGGGCCTGTCCTTCCGTCTCCCGTCCATCTCGTTTTCCCCGCGTGAGCGGGGATGAGCCTGCTCATTGCTGGTGTCCTTTTCGTTGAAATTGGTTTTCCCCGCGTGAGCGGGGATGAGCCCGCCCTGCGCAAAGCTTGGCCGTCCGCTGCGATGTTTTCCCCGCGTGAGCGGGGATGAGCCCCGCATCGTGCCGATCCAGTAGGGCTCGACGAGGTTTTCCCCGCGTGAGCGGGGATGAGCCGGGCACCGACCCGTTCAGGGAGGCCATGGCGGTGTTTTCCCCGCGTGAGCGGGGATGAGCCCAATATACGCCAGGCATACCTACAGGGCCGCTAGTTTTCCCCGCGTGAGCGGGGATGAGCCCGTGTCAACTTAAGAAAATGTGTTCTGCGCCACGTTTTCCCCGCGTGAGCGGGGATGAGCCCCTCCCTAACGTTGATAAACTGTGCGCCGTTACGTTTTCCCCGCGTGAGCGGGGATGAGCCCGCGACTCCGATCCATGGGGCGAGGATGGGCCTGTTTTCCCCGCGTGAGCGGGGATGAGCCCCATTCGACGACGACGGCCGCCGCCGCCTTGATGTTTTCCCCGCGTGAGCGGGGATGAGCCCAGACACCGTCGCTCACGTCACCGTCAATAACCGTTTTCCCCGCGTGAGCGGGGATGAGCCGATGGTCAGCGACGGAAAGGTCAGCCTCGAGGAGTTTTCCCCGCGTGAGCGGGGATGAGCCCTGTCATCCCTTCTGTGCTTTGGCGCGTTCCTGGTTTTCCCCGCGTGAGCGGGGATGAGCCTTCCTGGGCGGTGATCTCGCCCTTCGCCATAGCGTTTTCCCCGCGTGAGCGGGGATGAGCCCTACCCATCTGGTGCGCCGCCCAGTACACGAGGGTTTTCCCCGCGTGAGCGGGGATGAGCCGGGGTCTTGGAGCTGGCGACTCGGGTCGGTGAAGGTTTTCCCCGCGTGAGCGGGGATGAGCCCACGCGGTGAAATACTCCGCGTTGTCCAGGACAGTTTTCCCCGCGTGAGCGGGGATGAGCCCTGGACCAACAGGTGGCGCTGGTGGGGCTACTCGTTTTCCCCGCGTGAGCGGGGATGAGCCGTTGAGCATGATGGGTTCCTTTCAAGGCGTGGGGTTTTCCCCGCGTGAGCGGGGATGAGCCCTTGGCGGCTGGGGTGCGTGCGCCGATCTCGGCGGTTTTCCCCGCGTGAGCGGGGATGAGCCCAGGTCGAGGGGCGCTTCGATGCCCTGCCTGAAGTTTTCCCCGCGTGAGCGGGGATGAGCCGGACATGCCCGGCGTGAACGAGCAGACCGTGTTTTCCCCGCGTGAGCGGGGATGAGCCCCGCCGAGACCGGACGCGGATACGGTTCCTTATGTTTTCCCCGCGTGAGCGGGGATGAGCCCTTAACGCTCACGGGGTGCCTCCTTCCGCAGCCGTTTTCCCCGCGTGAGCGGGGATGAGCCGTTCTGACCGCCGCCGATCCACATGGCCCACGAGTTTTCCCCGCGTGAGCGGGGATGAGCCGTGGACCATTCCAGCAGCCGCCGCGTCTGGTCAGTTTTCCCCGCGTGAGCGGGGATGAGCCGTACACTGCCGGACACTCTTTCGTCCGCAAGGGGTTTTCCCCGCGTGAGCGGGGATGAGCCCCCGAGTACACGAGCTCTCGCGTAGGCCAGTGGGTTTTCCCCGCGTGAGCGGGGATGAGCCCGAAAAGGACTTCCACGGTCTCGGACTCGCCAAGTTTTCCCCGCGTGAGCGGGGATGAGCCCGGGAAGTCCCCATACTCGATGAGTTCGCCGCAGTTTTCCCCGCGTGAGCGGGGATGAGCCGCTGGGGGCGGGGCTTCCTGGGGGTAGGCGCCTGTTTTCCCCGCGTGAGCGGGGATGAGCCCGACTACCCTACGCGGGCGTCGTCCATTACGGCGTTTTCCCCGCGTGAGCGGGGATGAGCCGGCCCGAGTCCTCTTCGACCCCGAAGAAGTTTCGTTTTCCCCGCGTGAGCGGGGATGAGCCCACGTAGCGCCTCTGCTTTCCGGTGGACACGTCGTTTTCCCCGCGTGAGCGGGGATGAGCCCTTCATCATCAACACGGTGTACACCTCGGGCATGTTTTCCCCGCGTGAGCGGGGATGAGCCCACCGCAACCACGACCGAAACCATCCGCGACTAGTTTTCCCCGCGTGAGCGGGGATGAGCCTGGGCGGACAAGGCCACCGCGACGCGCATGTCAGTTTTCCCCGCGTGAGCGGGGATGAGCCCGCACCGGGCGCCGTCCACGTATCACGAAGAAGGTTTTCCCCGCGTGAGCGGGGATGAGCCGTCGGCGAGCTTCTTTGCGGCGGTGATCGCCATGTTTTCCCCGCGTGAGCGGGGATGAGCCCACGCGGTCCTGCTCGGCCTCGCTCATCCGGTTGTTTTCCCCGCGTGAGCGGGGATGAGCCCCCCTTCGTGGCCCTGCAGAACGCTGGCGCGAAGTTTTCCCCGCGTGAGCGGGGATGAGCCGGCCCGCCCCACGCACGCCTGGTACGTGGACAGGTTTTCCCCGCGTGAGCGGGGATGAGCCCTGATCGGCCTCGGGCACTTCCTGGAGGACAACGTTTTCCCCGCGTGAGCGGGGATGAGCCCGACGCGGCACACGACCGCCGCGCGCACCGACTGTTTTCCCCGCGTGAGCGGGGATGAGCCCTGGACCTCGAAGTGGTCCTGGTGGGGCTACTCGTTTTCCCCGCGTGAGCGGGGATGAGCCCTGGATGCTGCCCGAAGGCAGGACCAGAAGCAGGTTTTCCCCGCGTGAGCGGGGATGAGCCCAGGTCTGCGGCGACCTGCACGCACGTCTGGATGTTTTCCCCGCGTGAGCGGGGATGAGCCCAAGATTGTACGGGAATACATCCCGATTATTGAGTTTTCCCCGCGTGAGCGGGGATGAGCCCACGCCCGCGCCCCCGGTCCTGACCGGGTGGGTGTTTTCCCCGCGTGAGCGGGGATGAGCCCGCCGCCGTGGTGTCCTACCCGTCGATGCTGAAGTTTTCCCCGCGTGAGCGGGGATGAGCCGGGTCCGGTGGTCTGGGTGACCTGGGAGGCATCGTTTTCCCCGCGTGAGCGGGGATGAGCCCAGACCAATTTAACCGATAGCCAATTTTTAGGAGTTTTCCCCGCGTGAGCGGGGATGAGCCCCGGACGCGCCGAAAATGATCGACGCGAGCGACGTTTTCCCCGCGTGAGCGGGGATGAGCCCACACACAGAAAGGTCGAACATGGCCCCCACCCGTTTTCCCCGCGTGAGCGGGGATGAGCCACAGGCACCACAACAACCCTGGTAGCCTGGTAACGTTTTCCCCGCGTGAGCGGGGATGAGCCCCGTGAACACCGAGACCGCCGTCAAGATGGTTGGTTTTCCCCGCGTGAGCGGGGATGAGCCCTGGACCTCCCGTTGGTCCTGGTGGGGTTACTCGTTTTCCCCGCGTGAGCGGGGATGAGCCCGCGGCGAACGCGTTCGTCGCCGCCGAAACCGGGTTTTCCCCGCGTGAGCGGGGATGAGCCCGCGACCGCGCCGCCGGACAGACCACCTGCCCCGTTTTCCCCGCGTGAGCGGGGATGAGCCCGGGTAGGAAATGATGCACGGCACATGGTCGATGTTTTCCCCGCGTGAGCGGGGATGAGCCCGCGGGCGTGCAAGTCGAAACTAACCGACCGGCGTTTTCCCCGCGTGAGCGGGGATGAGCCCGCATGTTACGGCCCTCGCATGCCTTCGCCTCGGTTTTCCCCGCGTGAGCGGGGATGAGCCTCTGTCGCCGCGTCGGTCACGTTCTGGTAGGTCGTTTTCCCCGCGTGAGCGGGGATGAGCCCGTCATCAACTTGACCAAGCAGTTCTCCGTGTAGTTTTCCCCGCGTGAGCGGGGATGAGCCGGAACGAGCAAGCGGACGCGTCGACGCGAACGAGTTTTCCCCGCGTGAGCGGGGATGAGCCCAAGAGAAAGGCAAGACAATGTCGAACACGATCGTTTTCCCCGCGTGAGCGGGGATGAGCCCGCTGCCCCTACCCCCTGTACACGCTGCCCACGGTTTTCCCCGCGTGAGCGGGGATGAGCCGCTCGGCTTCAAGCTCAATGGCCGCGACGTGTGGTTTTCCCCGCGTGAGCGGGGATGAGCCCCCGAGGCGATGTCATCAACCGCCTTGAAACCGGTTTTCCCCGCGTGAGCGGGGATGAGCCGCACCTCGACGCGCTCACCGCGTCCGTCGTTGGGTTTTCCCCGCGTGAGCGGGGATGAGCCCCCAACCGAAGCCGCCAAGGTGCTAGCCAAGGCGTTTTCCCCGCGTGAGCGGGGATGAGCCCGGCGCCCGCGCCGTCTACTACGGCGAATTTCAGTTTTCCCCGCGTGAGCGGGGATGAGCCCTGCAGACGCCCATTGCCGATGGGTCGGATGGTGTTTTCCCCGCGTGAGCGGGGATGAGCCCTCTCCAACGGCGCTGAGGAGCTGACCAATGACGTTTTCCCCGCGTGAGCGGGGATGAGCCCTCGGGGTACTCGGTGCCCCCGAGCCTGTGGGAGTTTTCCCCGCGTGAGCGGGGATGAGCCGCACGCTTTTCTAGCCGCCGTATCCGTGCGTCGGTTTTCCCCGCGTGAGCGGGGATGAGCCCGCGGGTGCGGCTGGGTCGAGCTCGATCAATGGGTTTTCCCCGCGTGAGCGGGGATGAGCCCACAAGCGTGAAGGAGGGCAGGTAATGGCCTGGGTTTTCCCCGCGTGAGCGGGGATGAGCCCATTCACCGATGGGATACCCGCGCGTGGGAAAGGTTTTCCCCGCGTGAGCGGGGATGAGCCCGTTCGGCGGCCACCCATGTATCCTCCTCCATGGTTTTCCCCGCGTGAGCGGGGATGAGCCCTGTTCCAGGTGGAACCACCCCCAACGGGGGACGTTTTCCCCGCGTGAGCGGGGATGAGCCCGAAGGCGTCATCCGCTCCTGGGAGATCGCAAAGTTTTCCCCGCGTGAGCGGGGATGAGCCCAGGGGTGCGAGTGGGCCGCCCGGCTCCCACTGGTTTTCCCCGCGTGAGCGGGGATGAGCCCGCCGTCGCGGGCGGTAACGCGGATACTTTTAAGTTTTCCCCGCGTGAGCGGGGATGAGCCGGTCACGCCGCGATTACCGTTCGTGTTGTAGCAGTTTTCCCCGCGTGAGCGGGGATGAGCCCTTTACGGCCCGCGAGGATCGCGGCACCATGCCGTTTTCCCCGCGTGAGCGGGGATGAGCCCCGATGTGAATCAGAGTGACATTCTGCTGGGCTGTTTTCCCCGCGTGAGCGGGGATGAGCCGCCACCGATTCCAACGGCTGCGGCCATTGCCGCGTTTTCCCCGCGTGAGCGGGGATGAGCCCGAATGGACCGCCTCGGACTCGATCGCGCACGTGTTTTCCCCGCGTGAGCGGGGATGAGCCCGTCTGCGTGTACCCGATCGCCGGGTGGAAAGCGTTTTCCCCGCGTGAGCGGGGATGAGCCCATGCCCGAATGGATGCCCGGCGCACCATCAATGTTTTCCCCGCGTGAGCGGGGATGAGCCCACCGTGATCCGCCACGTGGATACGGTCGCGTGGTTTTCCCCGCGTGAGCGGGGATGAGCCCGCGGAGATCACGGGCTCCTACCGGATCGACACGTTTTCCCCGCGTGAGCGGGGATGAGCCCGTTCCGAGCTCGACGCGTTCGCCGCCGGGCATAGTTTTCCCCGCGTGAGCGGGGATGAGCCCGCCCACAAGCTTGGCAGCTTCGCCGGATGTGAGTTTTCCCCGCGTGAGCGGGGATGAGCCCCCGCACGTGATCGCAGGCTCCCGCGACATCGCGGTTTTCCCCGCGTGAGCGGGGATGAGCCCTCCACCTGACCGACGTCACGGGCAACCCCAACGTTTTCCCCGCGTGAGCGGGGATGAGCCGGTCCGGAACCATGAAGTCCGCTCCGCTCCCGGGTTTTCCCCGCGTGAGCGGGGATGAGCCAGTCCGACATCTGAGGTAGATACCAACGAGGCCCGTTTTGCCCGCGTGAGCGGGGATGAGCCCCCGCTAGACTGAAAGCACAAACCACCAAGCGAGTTTTCCCCGCGTGAGCGGGGATGAGCCCGGCCTGGGCGACAAGCCCGAGGCCGACCAGATGTTTTCCCCGCGTGAGCGGGGATGAGCCTCCCAATGGCCCGTACCAATAGCGGAGAAGCGTGTTTTCCCCGCGTGAGCGGGGATGAGCCGATCCTCACGGGCAACATCGTCGCCGTAGCCGGGTTTTCCCCGCGTGAGCGGGGATGAGCCCAACATCATGGGCATCGCATAAGGGTGCCCGGAGTTTTCCCCGCGTGAGCGGGGATGAGCCCCGCGGGTGACGGAGCATGAGGTGCCGGGCCGGGTTTTCCCCGCGTGAGCGGGGATGAGCCCGCGGGCGGCACGTGGCACGACCTCCCGACGTCGTTTTCCCCGCGTGAGCGGGGATGAGCCCAACATGGTCGACAACGGCCGGCCGCCACCCCTGTTTTCCCCGCGTGAGCGGGGATGAGCCCTGGACCTGGGTGAGACCGGTCATTTCGCGAGCGTTTTCCCCGCGTGAGCGGGGATGAGCCGTAGCTCGCCACCGCGACGGCACCGTCGTCTACGTTTTCCCCGCGTGAGCGGGGATGAGCCCAGGGTCTAATCACCCGATATGAGGGCCCCGACGTTTTCCCCGCGTGAGCGGGGATGAGCCCAGTTCCCCGCGCTTGCACCAGGAGGAGCCGTAGTTTTCCCCGCGTGAGCGGGGATGAGCCCACAGCCGACGTGGTGGAGTGGAAGGCCGCGCGGTTTTCCCCGCGTGAGCGGGGATGAGCCCTGCAGACGATGCCTGAAACCGCAGCGCAGGAGGTTTTCCCCGCGTGAGCGGGGATGAGCCCGCGCCGCCCTTCTGCGGCTTAGCCGCAGTAACGTTTTCCCCGCGTGAGCGGGGATGAGCCGGCGCGCGCCCGCGTCGAACAACTCGGCGTCGAGTTTTCCCCGCGTGAGCGGGGATGAGCCCGTCTTGTCATCCGCGCGGATCAGCGTCGCCGTGTTTTCCCCGCGTGAGCGGGGATGAGCCCAGGTGCCGTTGCGTCACCGAGTAGCCGATCAGGTTTTCCCCGCGTGAGCGGGGATGAGCCCTGAATCCTCAGCCTTGCGCGGTCCTCGGGCGTGTTTTCCCCGCGTGAGCGGGGATGAGCCTCCGGCGAACACGATCGGCACCACCAACGCCCGGTTTTCCCCGCGTGAGCGGGGATGAGCCAGCGCAAGCACTTAGTACTCAGCTTGCTGAGGAGTTTTCCCCGCGTGAGCGGGGATGAGCCGTATCATCCGTGCGCGCCGCCGCGGCAGCCTTGGTTTTCCCCGCGTGAGCGGGGATGAGCCCCCACCGCGACCAGGTTGCGACACGCGCGAATAGTTTTCCCCGCGTGAGCGGGGATGAGCCCGTCAACGGCGATGACTGGGTGCCGCCGTCCGTGTTTTCCCCGCGTGAGCGGGGATGAGCCCTATACATCGAGCGCGACGTATAGTGCAACCTGGTTTTCCCCGCGTGAGCGGGGATGAGCCGACCGGCCAGCCGTGATCGGGCGCGCCCTGATCGTTTTCCCCGCGTGAGCGGGGATGAGCCCAAGGAGCGCCCGACCTACCCGGCCATTGACGCGTTTTCCCCGCGTGAGCGGGGATGAGCCTGGTCATGACCCAAACGGCGGGCGCTGGAAAACGTTTTCCCCGCGTGAGCGGGGATGAGCCCACGCGAAACACGCGCATCCTGACCATGACCTGGTTTTCCCCGCGTGAGCGGGGATGAGCCCGAGGACGTTCCCGACGGGGACGCCTGGCTGCCAGTTTTCCCCGCGTGAGCGGGGATGAGCCCTGCGCGGCGGCGTCGATAAACAGGTCAGCGAGGTTTTCCCCGCGTGAGCGGGGATGAGCCTTCCGAGGCGAATCAACGCCCGTCCTTATCACCGTTTTCCCCGCGTGAGCGGGGATGAGCCCGTCGATTCTTCATTGACTTTGACCGGAAGCGTGTTTTCCCCGCGTGAGCGGGGATGAGCCCAGGTTGCCATCGTAGTTGCCCGAGGTGATGAGGTTTTCCCCGCGTGAGCGGGGATGAGCCCGATCCGAGACCGGTTCGCCGTGCTTGCATTCCGTTTTCCCCGCGTGAGCGGGGATGAGCCCCACATCCACAAGTGCGAGGGCCGTAAAGACCAGTTTTCCCCGCCTGAGCGGGGATGAGCCGGCCTCCCTCCTGGAGTCCAAGCTGGAGCTGCTGTTTTCCCCGCGTGAGCGGGGATGAGTCCGCGGTGATGACGATGACGCGTGACGCTGACCTGTTTTCCCTGCGTGAGTGGGAATGAGCCCGAGGCGCAGCAGGCCGCGACGCTTGCCCTCATGTTTTCCCCGCGTGAGCGGGGATGAGCCCTGCCTGATAATAGTCGGTGTCGACACGACGATGTTTTCCCTGCGTGAGTGGGGATGAGCCCCCTGGCCTGACTGGTGGGCCGCGAGACCTTCCGTTTTCCCCGCGTGGGCGGGGATGAGCCGTGTATCAAAGGGGATTGGCGATTGATTCCCAGGTTTTCCCTACGTGAGTGGGGATGAGTCAGTTTGGGCCGGAGCTAACTCATCGGGGTTGTGTATTCCCCTGTGAGCAGGGATAATCCTACATATGAGGGTGGTAGCCAGCCCACCTGGGAGCAATCCCCGGGCAGGCGGGCCACCCTCGTCGTTTTCCCCGCGTGAGCGGGGATGAGCCGGACACAGTCGACGAGGTCGTGGCGTGCACCGTGTTTTCCCCGTGTGAGCGGGGATGAGCCCTACAGGAAGCCGCATAACGGCTACCATTTAAAGCGTCTAAGTTTCGGAGCGCAGTTCAATACGAGGCCGGGACTCAGTGCGTCCGATGCGTACCCTCACGCGGAGGCTGGGACGGTCAGGCTCCGTGTCGGCGAGCCGCCACCGCCAGTGCACCCAGCAGGCTCAGCATGCCGATGGGGTCGGTGTGACCGATGGTGTCGGTACAGTCGAAGGAGTCGGCGTCACTGGCG
>ERZ773065.959-NODE-959-length-15128-cov-5.031513_pt1 | contig 15128 bp, 9 predicted proteins | sample MGYA00580623_ERZ773065 | MGnify/ENA primary metagenome ERZ773065 (study PRJEB29015, sample SAMEA2738017) | human oral metagenome | biome: human oral; feature: human-associated habitat; material: dental | place: China | collected 2047 ...
GCGAGCTGACCCAGCTCATCAAGGACTCCGGCCTGGCCGGGCGCGGGGGAGCGGGATTCCCGACCGGCCTGAAGTGGAGCTTCCTGCCTCCGCCCGACGGCGGCCCCCGCTACCTCGTGGTCAACGCCGACGAGTCCGAGCCGGGCACCTGCAAGGACGTCCCCGCGCTCATGGCCAATCCGCATGCCCTCATCGAAGGCATGGCGATCTGCCTGCTCGCCGTCGGCGGCAACCACGGCTTCGTCTACCTGCGCGGCGAGGTCGTCCACGTCTACCGGCGCCTCCTCGCGGCGGTCCGCGAGGCGCGCGAGGCCGGGCTGATCGGCAAGGGCTGCGGGCCCAGGGGCGACTACGACATCGACATCACCGTCCACGCGGGGGCCGGCGCCTACATCTGCGGCGAGGAGACGGCCCTCCTCGACTCCCTCGAGGGCCGCCGCGGCCAGCCGCGCCTGAAGCCGCCTTTCCCGGCGGCCGAGGGCCTGTACGCCAGGCCCACCGTCATCAACAACGTCGAGACCATCTCCTCGGTTCCCGGGATCGTGCGCAACGGCGTCGAATGGTTCCAGGCGATGGGGACGGAGACGAGCAAGGGCCATGTCTTCTACTCCCTGTCAGGCCACATCTCCAGGCCGGGGCAGTACGAGGCTCCCATCGGGATCACCGGTCGCTCCCTCATGGACCTGGCGGGAGGCGTCCGCGAGGGGCACAGCCTGAAGTTCTGGGGGGTGGGGGGATCCTCCGCGCCCCTGTTCACGCCCGAGCAGCTGGACGTCCCCCTCGACTACGCCGGGGTGCGCGGCGCCGGGTCGATGCTCGCGACGCGGGCCGTCATGGTCTTCGACGAGACCGTCTCGGTGGTGCGGGTCATCTCCCGCTGGACGGACTTCTACCAGCACGAGTCGTGCGGCAAGTGCACGCCGTGCCGCGAAGGGACGTACTGGATGCGCCAGATCATGCACCGCCTGGAGGCCGGGAGGGGGCGGCCCGGCGACGTCGACCTTCTCTACGAGATCGCCGGGAACATCGCGGGCCGCTCGTTCTGCGCGCTCGGCGACGCCGCGGCCACGCCGATCAGGTCCGGAATCGAGCTCTTCCGCGACGAGTTCGAGGCGGGCTGCACGACCCCCGCCCGCGAGCTCTTCCCCTACGAGAAGACGACGCTCTTCGGGGAGGTGGCCGTCCGATGACGATCGAGGAGAAGCGAGTCGAGGAGGCGGTCCAGCTCGTCGACCTCACGATCGACGGCCAGAAGGTGACGGTTCCCGCCGGGACGCTCATCATCCGCGCCGCCGAGCGGATCGGCGTGAGGATCCCGCGCTTCTGCGACCACCCGCTGCTCAAGCCCGTCGCCGCGTGCAGGCAGTGCCTGGTCGAAGTCGCCAGGCCCGGGCGCGACGGGGTCGTGGCCAAGGGCCCCAAGCCCGTCCCGTCCTGCGCCGAGGCCGTCAGCCCCGGCATGGAGGTCTACACGCAGAACACCTCCGAGGTGGCCCGCAAGGCCCAGCGGGGCATGATCGAGTTCCTCCTCGTCAACCACCCGCTCGACTGCCCGGTGTGCGACAAGGGCGGCGAGTGCCCGCTGCAGAATCAGGCGCTCTCGGACGGGCGGGAGAGCTCGCGGTTCGTCGACGTCAAGCGCACCTACCCCAAGCCCGTCGAGGTCTCCTCCCAGATCCTCCTGGACCGCGACCGGTGCATCCTGTGCCAGCGGTGCACGCGCTTCCAGTCGCAGATCGCCGGCGACCCCTTCATCGCCCTCCAGGGCCGGGGCGGCGGCAGCCCTCGCTTCGAGGTCCGCTCGCTCAACGGCTCGCAGATCGGAAACTTCGACGCGCGGGTCCTGAACTTCTCCGACTCCGACGGCGGCAGCCCCGAGGCGGCGGCGTCGCGCTGCGTCGGCTCCCGCGGGGCGCCGGGCATGGCCGAGGGATTCGCCACGGGCCCGCTCGAGCCCGGCGAGACGGACGAGTCGGGCAGGCCGTTCTCCTCCTACTTCTCCGGGAACGTCATCCAGATCTGCCCCGTGGGAGCCCTGACGAGCGCCGCCTACCGCTTCCGCTCCCGCCCCTTCGACCTCGTCTCCGTGCCCGGGGTGACAGAGCACGACGCCTCCGGATCGGCGATCCGCGTCGACTACCGGCGCGGCGAGGTCCTGCGCCGCCTGGCCGGCGAGGACCCGGACGTCAACGAAGAGTGGATCACCGACAAGGACCGCTTCGCCTTCCGATGGGCCAGCGGGGCCGACCGCCTCACGCACCCGCTCGTGCGCGACGAGTCCGGCGAGCTCGTGCCGACGTCGTGGGCCGACGCCCTCGACGTCGCGGCCCGCGGGCTGGCCCGCGCGCGCGAGGGGAAGGGCGTCGGGGTCCTGACCGGCGGGCGGCTGACCATGGAGGACGCCTACGCCTACTCGAAGTTCGCGCGCGTCGTCCTGGGGACCAACGACATCGACTTCCGCACCCGCCCGCAGAGCGCGGAGGAGGACGCCTTCCTCGCCTCGACGGTCGCCGGGGCCGGCCTCGGCGTGACCTACGCCGACCTGGAGACGGCCGGGCACGTGCTCGCCGTCGCCTTCGAGGCCGAGGAGGAGTGCGGAAGCGTCTTCCTGCGCCTGCGCAAGGCCGCGCTGGCCGGGACGGCCGCGGTCTCGGTCGTCGCGCCCTTCGCCACCCGGGGGACGGCGAAGATGCAGGCGCGTCTCATCCCCGCGGCCCCCGGACGGGAGGCCGCCGTCCTCGACGGCCTGGCCCCGGGGGACCCCACCTTCGACGCGCTGGCCGAGAAGGGGGTCGTCCTCGTCGGCGAGCGCGCCAGCGAGGCGCCGGGCGCTCTCTCGGCCGCCGTGCGGCTGGCTGCGCGCACCGGCGCGCGCCTGGCCTGGATCCCTCGCCGCGCCGGCGACAGGGGCGCTCTCGACATGGGCGCCATGGGCGTTCTGCTGCCGGGCGGCCGCCCGGTGGCCGACCCGGCGGCGCGCGCCGACGCCGAAGCCGCGTGGGGCGCACGCGTCCCCGAGACCCCCGGCCGGTCCGGGCAGGCCATCCTCGCCGCCGCCGCCGCGGGAGATCTCTCCGCCCTGCTGATCGGCGGGGTCGAACTCGACGACCTCCCCGGCGACGCCCGGGCCGCCGTCGAGGCGGCGGGCTTCGTCGTCCAACTGGAGGTGCGCGCCAGCGAGGTCGGCGAACTCGCCGACGTCGTCCTCCCCGTGGCCCCGCCGGTCGAGAAGGGCGGGTCGTTCGTCAACTGGGAGGGCCGCATCCGGCCGTTCGGCCAGGCGCTCGCCTCGGCGCAGCTCCCCGATCGGATCGTCCTCGACGACTTGGCGAGGGAGATGGGCACGGACCTCGGCTTGGGCACCTTGGCCGCCGCCGTCGCCCAGATCCTCGAATTCCCGGCGTGGTCCGGGGCGCGGCCCGCCGCCCCGGACCTCCCCGCCGCCCCGGACAAGCCAGGCGAGCCGGAGCCCGCCTCGGCTGGTTCGGTTGAAGCCCGGCCCGCCCCGGCTTTCGCCGGCTCCGCCGCCCCGGGCCGGCTGGGCGCTCCGAAGGCGACCGCCGTCCTGGCCACATGGAACCTCATGCTGGGGCAGGGCGCGCTCCTGGCGAACGAACCGCATCTGGCCGGGACGGCCCGCAGGGCGGCGGCCGTCATGTCCGAGGCGACCGCTCGGGCCGCGGGCGCCGAGCCGGGCGGGAGCGTGAGCGTCCACGGGCCAGCCGGGAGCGCAGTGCTCCCGGTCGTGTGCGCGCCCATGCCCGACGGCGTCGTGTGGATCCCCCAGAACTCGCCGGGCTGTCGGATCGCGGCGCTGGGCGTCCGGTCGGGCGCGACAGTCGGACTCGACGCGGAGGTGACCAAGTGACCCCGTCCATCCACGCCGCGGCGCAGACCGCGGACTTCTCCCAGGACACGTGGTGGATCTGGACGCTCAAAGCAGTGTTCATCCTCGTGTTCCTCATCCTCAACGTCATCCTCGCCCTGTGGGTCGAGCGGCGCGCCCTGGCGCGCATGCAGACCCGCCTGGGCCCCAACCGGGTCGGCCCGCTCGGCTTCGGGCAGGCCTTCGCCGACGCCCTCAAGCTCCTGATCAAGGAGGACTTCTGGCTGGCCGGCGCCGACAAGCTCATCTACTTCCTCTCACCCGTCATCGCGGCGACCTGCGCCTTCACCGTCATGGCGGTCATCCCCATGGGCCCCGCCGTCTCGATCTTCGGGCACGAGACGCCCCTGCAGATGGCCGACTCCGCCGTCGCGGTCCTCTTCGTCCTGGCCGTGGCGGCCCTGGGCGAGTACGGCCTGGTCCTGGGCGGCTGGTCGGCCCACTCGACCCTCCCCTTCTACGGGTCGGTGCGCGGGGCCACCCAGATGATCTCCTACGAGCTCGCCCTCGGCCTCTCCCTCGTTACGGTGTTCCTGACCTCCGGGACGATGTCGACCTCGGGCATCGTCGACTCCCAGAGGGGCGTGTGGAACGCCGTCGTGCTCTTCCCCGCCTTCGTCATCTACCTCGTCTCGATGTTCGGGGAGACCAACCGCCTTCCCTTCGACCTCCCCGAGGCCGAAGGCGAGATCGTCGCCGGGCACACCACGGAGTACTCCTCGATGAAGTTCGCGTGGTTCTACCTCTCCGAGTACGTCAACATGCTCAACGTCTCGATGGTCGCCACGACGGTCTTCCTCGGCGGGTGGCGCGCCGGCCCCGTCACGACGTGGGTCTTCTCCCTGTGGGACGGCGACCCGAACACCGGCTGGCTGCCGATGCTCTGGTTCTTCGGCAAGACGTGGGCCTTCATGTTCTTCTTCGTCTGGACGCGGGGATCGCTGCTGCGCATGCGATACGACCACTTCATGAAGCTCGGATGGAAGGTCCTCATCCCGGTCTCGCTGGCCTGGCTCGTCGCCGTCACCCTCATCCAGGGAGTGACGACCTTCGCCGAGCTGTCCCGCCAACAGCTCTTCATCGGGATAGGAGTCGCCTTCCTCGTCGCCATGGTCGTCGTCCTGTTGATCGGGGACAGGACTCCGCCGGAGGGCGAGGAGCCTCGGGACGGCGAATTCATCCGGCCCGACGAGGAGTTCGACGCCTTCGCCGGCGGGTTCCCGGTTCCCCCGCTGCCCGGCCAGTCCCTTCCGCCGTCGCCGCGCGCGAAGCGAGTCACCGCAAAGGAGGCAGACCGTGACTGACAGCCACGAGACGACATCCCCGGATCCCGAGTCCCCGCTCTCTCCGGACGACCGGCGCGCCGAGGCCTCCCCGAGGCCGACGCCGCCGGACCCCGCGCTGTGGGACCGGCCGAAGAAGGGCCCGATAGGCGAGCTCTTCGCCCCCGTGGCCGGCTACGGCGTCACGATCTCCTCGATGTTCCGGAAGGTCGCCACCGAGCAGTACCCCGAGCAGAAGGTCCCCACGGCGCCCCGGTATCACGGACGCCACCAGCTCAACCGGTACGCCGACGGCTTGGAGCGCTGCATCGGCTGCGAGCTGTGCGCTTGGGCGTGCCCGGCGGACGCGATCCTCGTCGAGGCCGCCCCCAACACCCCCGGCCACCAGGTCTCGCCGGGGGAGCGCTACGGCCGGGTCTACCAGATCAACTATCTGCGCTGCATCTTCTGCGGATTCTGCATCCAGGCCTGCCCGACGCGGGCGTTGACGATGACCAACGAGTACGAGCTCGCCGGCCCCACCCGCGAAGGCCTCATCTACGAGAAACACCAGCTGCTCGCCCCTTTGCGGGACGGGATGCTGGCCGCGCCCCATCCGATGGTCGAGGGCACCTCGGACGCCGACTACTACCGCGGCGAGCTCGCCGGCCCCACCCGCGAGCAGATCGCGTGGGTGGCCGAGCACCGCCCCGACGATCCGACCCTCCAGACCGCCCGCCCGGTCGATCCCCCCGCGTCGGGGGCGGGCTCCGCCGGCCGCGGGCGCGAACCGTCCGAACGGACAGACGGACGGGGGGACCGCGAACTCGCCGCCGCCCGCACCGAGAGGAGGCAGCGATGACGGGCCAGCAGACCACCACCCTGCACATCTCCACCGGCGAAGCCCTCCTCTTCGGCGTGATCGCCGTCGTCATGATCGCCCTGGCCGTCTTCGGGCTGCTCATCACCCGGCGCGCCGTCTACTCGGCCATCTGCGTCATCGCCGACATGGTGTGCCTGGCGTTCCTCTACACCATGCTCGAGGCCCCGTTCATGGGCGTCGTCCAGGTGGCCGTCTACACCGGCGCGATCCTCATGATGTTCCTCTTCGTCCTCATGATGATCGGCGTCGACGCCGCCGACTCGACCCACGAGATCCTTCGCGGGCCCCGGATCTTCGCCGTCCTGGGCGGCCTAGGCTTCGTGGTCATCGGCGTCGGCGCGGTCCTGGCGGCCCGCGAACCCGAGGCGGCCGGGTTGAAACAGGCCAACGCCGACACCAATCCGGGAGCCATCGCCCGCGCCATCGTCGGCAACCACGTCCTGGCCATGGAGCTGACGGGCACGCTCCTGATCGTCGCCGCCCTCGGCGCCATGACCCTCACCCATCGCGAGCGCACCCGCAGGAAGCTCGACCAGGCCGCCCTGCAGGAGGCCAAGATGCGGGCCTTCGCCGAGCGCGGCCGCCACATCGGCCAGAAGCCCCCGACGGGCGTGTACGCGGAGTCGAATTCCGCGGCCGACCCCGCGCTCACCGTGGGCGGCGAGATCGAGGAGGCCTCGGTCTCGCGCGTGCTGCGCATCCGCGGGCAGGCGCGGACGCTCGCCGAGGTCTCGCCCATCACCGCGGCGCGGGCCGCCCGGGGGGACCTGACCGGCATCGGGGTGAACTCACGGGTGACGAACGCGCGCCTGCCCGGCATGCCCGGCGAGGAGGCCCCCGACTACACCCGCTCCGAAGGCGCCGGCGGGCGAATCGACGCCCGAGCCGGAGCGGACGGCCGGCCCGAGCCCCCGGATCCGAAGGCGAAGACTGGCGGGGAGGCCGAAAGCCGAAAGCCGAAGGAGCCCGAGCGGGCCGGCGATGCGGAGAGGGCCGGGACGCCCGGGGAACCCCGAGCGTCCAAGGGGCCCGAAGCATCCGAGAGAGCCGAAGGATCCGGAGCCTCCGAGGAGAAGTCCGGAGAATCCGAAACCTCCGAGGAGAAGTCCGGAGAATCCGGGAGGGCCGAAGGGGCCGGGCACTCCGGCGGGAAGGCGCCTGGAAGCTCCGGAAAGGCCAAGAAGTCCGGGGCCTCCGGCAAAAAGGGGTCCGGGGCTTCCGGCAAGAAGGGGTCAGGAGCCTCCAAGAAGAAGTCCGGGGGCTCTAAGAAGTCCGGGAAGGCGAGGAGGAAGAAGTGAACCTCATGTTCTACGTGGCTCTGGCCATGATTCTCTTCGCGATCGGCGGTCCTCACCCGCCGCAATGCGATCATCGCCCTCCTCGGCGTGGAGATGATGCTCAACTCGTGCAACCTCGCCCTCGTGACCTTCTCCCGCATGTGGGGCAACGTCGAGGGGCAGGTCGTCTCCTTCTTCGTCATGGTCGTGGCGGCGGCGGAGGTCGTCGTGGGCCTGGCCGTCGTCGTCGCCGTCTTCCGAACCCACCGGTCCGCGTCTCTCGACGGCGCGAACCAGCTCAAGCACTGACCGGAGGTGTGACGTGACTTTTGGACTCCTCACCCACGTGGGCGCCGCGGCCGGAGCACTTGGAACCGGAACCGCCGGAGCGGTCGCAATCCCCGGCACCGGAGCCGCCGGCAGGCTTGAGGCCGGAGCGGCCGGAGCGCAGCGGGCGGCCGAGGCGACGGGAGCGGCCGGCCTCGTGTGGCTGTGCGTGGCCGTCCCCCTCGTGAGCGCCGGGATCCTCCTGGTCGCCGGCAGGGCTGCCGACAGGTGGGGCCACCTGCTCGCCGTCGCCGCGTCGGCGGTCTCCCTCGCGGTGGGCGCCGCGGTCCTCGTCCAGCTGCTCGGGCTTCCCGGCGGGGCGCGCGTGCTCGACGCCCGCGTCTACCACTGGATCGGCGCGGGAGGGCTGTCCGTGGACGTGGGCATGCGCGTCGACCCGCTCTCCGTCACCTTCGTCATGCTCGTGACCTTCGTCGGCACGCTCATCCACGTCTACTCGGTGGGGTACATGGCGCACGATCCGGCCCGGCGCCGCTTCTTCGCCTACCTCAACTTTTTCGTCGCCTCGATGCTCCTGCTGGTGCTCGGCGACTCCTATCTGGTCATGTTCGTCGGCTGGGAGGGCGTGGGCCTGGCATCCTACCTGCTCATCTCCTTCTGGAATCAGGTCCCGGCCAACGCCGCCGCGGGCAAGAAGGCCTTCGTGATGAACCGCGTCGGGGACGTGGGCCTCATCCTCGCCATGATGGCGATGGTCGCCCACTTCGGGTCCGTCGACTTCGACCGGGTCCTCCCCGAGGCTTCCGGGGCCTCGACGGCGGTTCTGACCGCCGTCGGCGTCCTCCTCCTCGTCGGCGCCTGCGGGAAGTCCGCGCAGTTCCCTCTCCAGGCCTGGCTCGGCGACGCCATGGCCGGCCCCACTCCGGTCTCGGCCCTCATCCACGCGGCGACGATGGTCACCGCGGGCGTCTACCTCATGGTCCGTTCGGGCGCGATCTACGCCGGAACCGCCGCGGCTCAGCTAGTCGTGGCCGTCGTCGGCGCGATCACGCTCGTGTTCGGCGCCGTCGTGGGAGCGGCGAAGGACGACATGAAGAAGGTCCTAGCGGCTTCGACCATGTCCCAGATCGGCTACATGATGCTCGCGGCGGGCCTCGGCCCAGCGGGGGCGGCCTTCGCGATCTTCCACCTGGTCACGCACGGCTTCTTCAAAGCCAACATGTTCCTGGGGGCCGGCTCGGTGATGCACGCCATGGACGACGAAGTCGACATGCGCGGCTTCGGCGGCCTGCGCGCGTTCCTGCCGATCACGTGGATCACCTTCCTCTTCGGGTATCTGGCCATCATCGGTTTCCCGCTCCTGTCCGGGTACTTCTCGAAGGACAGGATCATCGAGGCGGCGTTCACCGGCCAGGGCGTTAAGCCGTGGGTCTTCGGCTCTCTGGCGATGGCGGTCGCGGGCCTGACGGCCTTCTACATGTCGCGCCTGTACTTCATGATCTTCCACGGCGAGCGGCGTTTCCCGACCGCCGGGAAGGGAGCTCGGCATCCGCACGAGGCCCCCGCCTCCATGTACGTGCCGCAGATCGTCCTGGCGGTTGGCTCGGCCGTCCTGGGCCTGGCCCTCAACGCCGTCGGGTTCGTCGGCTGGCTGGAGCCGGTCGTCGGCCGGGCCGCCCACGGCGAGCCGGTCCTGCCGGTCCCGGTCATCACCGGCGGGACGCTCGTGCTCGTGGCCGCGGGGGTGGCGGTGGCCTGGCGCATGTACGCCGCCGGCGAGGTCCCCGCGACCGCTCCGCGGGCCAACGCCCTGGTCAGGGCGGCGCGCCGCGACCTGTATCAGGACGCCTTCAACGAGAACGCGGTCATGAAGCCCGGGATCGTCCTCACCGGCGCCGTCGCGGCTCTCGACTCCCACGTCGTGGACGGCGCAGCCGAGGGCGTGGCCAGCGGGACCGCGGGCGCCGGCCGCCTGCTCGTCCGGCTGCAGAACGGCTATGCGCGCTCCTACGCCGGATACATGATCGCCGGCGTGGTCGTCGCCCTGATCGTCGCCCTGGGCACGCGGCTGTGAGGGGGAGAGGAAAGCACCATGAACACGAATGAGGCTCAAGCGATGCAGGCGTCCTTCCCCTGGTTGACCGCCCTCATCCTCGTCGCCCTCCTCGGGGCGGTCGCCCTGTGGGCCGTCAAACCCGCCCGGAAGGCCGCCCTGCCCTTCGGCGTCAGCCTGTCGGCGCTCATCTTCTTCGCCTTCCTCGCCGCGGCCGCCTTCGACTTCGACATGGACAGGGCCGGGACGGTCCAGCTGTCCGAGACCTACTCGTGGATTCCGCCGATCGGGGCGAGCATCGCCTGGGGCGTCAACGGCATGGGTCTGGTCATGATCGGCCTGGCGACCTTCCTCGTCCCGCTCGTCCTGCTCGCCGCCCGGGACGAGTTGAGCGATCAGGGCGAGGACCGCGCCGCCGGATACGTAGCGTGGATCCTGGCCCTGGAGGCGATCGTGATCGCCATCTTCGCGGCCCGCGACGTCTTCCTCTTCTACGTCCTGTTCGAGCTGATGATCCTCCCCGTCTACGTGCTCGTCGCCCGCTACGGGGGCGAGGGCAGGCACCGGGCGGCGATCAAGTTCGTCCTGTACTCGTTGTTCGGCGGGCTCGTCATGCTCGCCGGAGTGATCGGACTCGCGGTGACCGCCAGCTCGGACGTCAAGGGCTCCTCCCGGCTGTTCCTCGTCGACACCCTCGCGGGGCACGGCGCCGGCCCGCGGCTGTGGATCTTCGCCTCCTTCTTCCTGGCCTTCGCCATCAAGGCCCCGCTGTTCCCGGTGCACACCTGGCTTCCCGACACCGCCGAGCAGGCACCGCCGGGCACGTCCGCCCTGCTCGTGGGCGTGCTCGACAAGCTCGGCGTCTTCGGGATGATCTCCCTGTGCCTGCCGATCTTCCCGAAGGCGTCCCACGACGGCGCTCCGCTGATCATGGCCATCGCGGTCGTCTCGATCCTCTGGGGGGCGTTCATGGCGATCGCCTCGAAGGATCTCATGCGCTTGGTCGCCTACACGTCGGTCAGCCACTTCGGCTTCATCGTCCTGGGGGTCTTCTCGGGGAGCCACACCGCGATGACGGGGGCCATCGTCTACATGGTCGCCCACGGCGTGGCCACGAGCGCCCTGTTCCTGACGGTCGGCTTCCTCGGCCGGCGCGGGCCGGGGTACGCGATCGGAGGCTACGGCGGATGGCAGCGGGCGACCCCGCTCATCGCGGGGGTGTTCCTCACCGCCGGCCTGGCGACGATAGCCCTTCCGGGCCTGTCCGGTTTCGTCCCCGAGTACCTCGTCCTGGTCGGAACCTTCGCGAGGCACCCGGTTCCGGCCTGCGCGGCCGTGCTGGCCGTCATCCTCGCGGCCGTCTACATCCTCCTGCCATACCAGAGGGTCTTCACGGGGCCGCCGCCGGAAGGCCCCGGCCCGCGGCCGCGCGACCTCGACGCCGGCGAGAAGACGGTCTCGGGGATCCTCGTGGCCGCCATGCTCGCCCTGGGCTTCGCGCCCGGCCTGGTCATCGACGCCGTCGACGACGTGGCGGGCGCGTCGTCGACGATCGTCGCCACCCTCGCCGAGGACAGCACCCCGGGGACTACGGGGGCGCACAGCAGCCCGGTGAAGACCGACGATGACGAAGGGAGCACGAAGTGACAACTCCTGCTATCGCGTGGGCGGCTCTCACACCGCTCCTCGTGGTCCTGGGCTCGGCCGTCGTCGGCGTTCTGTTCGAGGCCTTCCTTCCCCGGTCGGCGCGGCGCGGGGTGCAGATCGTCCTGTCCTTCGCGGCGGTCGCGGGGGCGCTGGGCGCGGTCGTGTGGCGCCTGGTCCACGTGCGCGGCGCAGGCCCGCGTTTCGTCGCGGTGGCCGGCGGCTCGTCCTCGGAGGTCTCCAAGGCGGCGGGCAAGGGTACGCCTCCGCTGATCGGCACTTTCGTGGAGGACGCCCCGGCGCTCGTCTTCCAGACGGTCATCCTGGTCTGCGCGCTCGTGGCGCTCTTCGTGATCGCCGACCGCACGGTTTCCCGCGAGGGCTCCTTCGCGGCTTCGGCGGCCACGCAGCCGGGCTCCCTGGAGGAGCGCGAGGCGACCGCGGCGGGCCTGGAACAGACGGAGGTCTTCCCGCTCGCCCTCTTCGCGGTCGGGGGCATGCTGGCCTTCACGTCGGCGGGCGACCTGCTCACGCTCTTCATCGCCTTGGAGGTGCTTTCGCTTCCGCTGTACGTCCTGTGCGCGACGGCCCGGCGCCGGCGCGCGCTCTCGCAGGAGGCGGCGATGAAGTACTTCCTCCTGGGCGCCTTCTCCTCGGCTTTCTTCCTCATGGGCGTCGCGCTCCTCTACGGCTACGCGGGGTCGCTCAACTACGTCGCCATCGCCACGGCCCTCATCAACGTCACAGGCATGGACTATCTGCTGGTCGCCGGCGTGGTCCTCGTGCTCGTCGGCCTGCTGTTCAAGGTGGGCGCGGCCCCGTTCCACTCGTGGACGCCCGACGCCTACCAGGGGGCTCCGACCCCGATCACAGGGTTCATGGCGGCGGGCACGAAGATCGCCGCCTTCGCCGCGATGCTGCGCTTCCTCTACATCGTCGGCCGCGGCGTGGAGTGGGAGATCACACCGGCCCTGTGGACGATCGTCATCGTGACGATGCTCGTGGGCACGGTCGGCGGGATCGTCCAGTCGGACGTCAAGCGGATGCTCGCCTACTCGTCGATCGCCCATGCGGGCTTCGTGCTCATCGGAGTCTCGGCCTTCCACTCCGCGGCCATCGAGGCCGTCGCCTTCTACCTGCTCGCCTACGGGCTCGCGTCGGTGGGGGCCTTCGGCGTCGTCGCGCTCGTGCGCGAACGGGCCGAGGGCGCCGGGATCGTCGGGGAGGCCACGGCCCTCGACCGGTGGAGGGGCCTGGGCAGGAAGGACCCGTTCCTGGCCGGCGCCATGGCGATCTTCCTCCTGTCCTTCGCGGGCATCCCGCTGACGGGCGGCTTCATCGGGAAGTTCCAGGTCTTCGCGGCGGGCGTCGAGGGCGGGCTGGCGGTGCTCGTCGTCCTGGCCGTCTTGGCCTCGGCCGCGACCGCGTTCTTCTACTTCCGCCTCATCCTCATGATGTTCTTCCAGGAACCCGACGACTACGCCGTCCCCGTGGCCTCCGAGGGCTATTCGGCCGTCGCGATAGGCGTGTGCGCCGTGGGCACGCTCCTCCTGGGAATCGTGCCGGGCCCGTTGATGAACTTCCTCGGTGAGGCCAAGGCGTTTATGCTTTGAGCGTGAGTTTCGGGCAAGGAGCGCTGGCCGAGGGGCTGAACGCGCAGATGGGCGTGGTCGAGCGGATGCTGGCCGCCCAGGTCAGCTTCGACGATCTGCAGGTCGATCCGGCCACGTCGCATCTGGCGCAGGCCGGGGGCAAGAGGCTTAGGCCTCTGCTCGTCCTGCTGGCTGCGCAGCTCGGCCCCCGGCCCCAGGACCCCGCCGTCTACGACGCCGCCGTGGTGGTCGAGCTGACCCACCTGGCCTCCCTCTACCACGACGACGTCATGGACGAGGCTCCGATGCGCCGCGGCGTACCGTCGGCTCAGGCGAAGTTCGGCAACTCCGTGGCGATCCTGGCCGGCGACGTCCTCTTCTCGCGGGCGTCGATCCTCATGGCGGGGCTCGGGCCGCGCGCCGTCCGCCTTCACGCACGGACCTTCGAGCGGCTGTGCCAAGGGCAGCTCCACGAGACCATAGGCGTCCGGCAGGGGCAGAGCCCGAAGGGCCACTACATCCGGGTGCTCCAGGACAAGACGGGGTCCCTCATAGCGGCCTCCGCCATGTACGGGGTGCTCTACTCCGGCGGCTCCGAGGAGCTGGCGAACGTCTTGGCGGCCTACGGCGAACGCGTGGGCGTGGCCTTCCAGATCGCCGACGACGTCATCGACATCCGCTCCGACGGCGCGACGACGGGCAAGACTCCGGGCACCGACCTGCGCGAGGGCGTCGACACGATGCCCGTCCTCCTCCTGCGCGAACAGCGGGAGGCGGGAAGCATCGACGCCGCGGGGGAGGAGATCCTCCGCGAGCTCGACCACGCCGACCTGAACTCCGATGCGGCGCTCGGCGAGGTCGTGGACCGGCTCCGCCGCCATCCCGTTCTGGAGCAGACGGAGAGGATGGCCCTCGCCTGGGTGGCCGATGCGGAGAACCATCTGGTCCGCGTGCCGCCCAGCGCGGTGCGCGACGCCCTCGTGGACTTCGCGCGGATGGCCGTCAACCGCGCCTCCTAGCGTCGGGCGGGGGCGGCACCGGGCCATCATTGCATCCATCTGCGGGCAGGCTCGGCGGGCCGGACGATGTACGCGACCGAGGCAGCTGATCAAATCCTTTGCTCAATTCTGTATGGAATTCCAAATGTATATGCGGAAATGAAAACATATGCCAAAATCATGAAAATTATTCCTGAGCCTATTAATGGATGGGAAGCCCAGGATAAACTTTTTTCAGCGTTAAATAAGATGTAAAGCAGATGGAAGGATAATTCCAGAAAATTAAAGATAATTATAGGTTTTATTATAGATTTAATTCTATTTGCATACTTTATATGAGATCGAAAGATCGTATTTAATAGTAAAATGATGAAATAATTGACGAGAAGAGTCCATGCGAATATCACCGTAAAGGCGCCTGGACTGTAAGGCGACTCTTCATCGGCATGTTCGTTGAATGCGAAAAGATAGTCGCAGAAATTCAACGAAATTAGGATTTCAGAGTGCTCTGCATGTCGTTCGATGTGCTCATGAAGTGTCTATGTGGCGAATGTGCCTCCAATGAGGCAAATCATTGACGAATACAATAAAATATAACGTAAAGTTATGATTACTAAATCAATTTTATTTGCTACAGTAGAAATATATATTCTATTTGAAGTAGTCATGGTTCAAGGATAGCAGCTGCGATCTGATGGAACGGGTTTCTTTTACACGCTCCACCCTGCGTGCTTCTCGCGCAAAACTGTGTGTTTCTCGCCATGTCAATGGGCAACAATACCCACCCCGGGATAGCGGCGTAGTTGCGGGGGTGTGTGGGTGATTGACCGCTCTGATGTGATCGGGTCTCGTGTGTCCCTTTCGATTCGTATGGGAGTTGCATAGACTGAAGCGTGTTCACTTAACGACAGCGACGGATTCCTCAAGGAGGGGTGACGATGGCCGATTGAATGCTCTTATTCAACGAACCAAATCATCCGAACAGATGGGGCTGGCAGACGATCTGCGGACGAGCCGCGATCGACGCATAGGAAGCGGTCTTTCCCGTTGGGCTCTCGCCCTGGCCACTCGGCCGGGTGATGTGTCTTTGTCAATTGCAGTGTTCGCCGTTGGGCGAAGGGAATTCGGATGCCGGGGTTAGGTCCTGGGTACCGAGGATAAGTATCCTGGGTGGGCCGGGATTAGCATAAAAGGAGTGGATATCGTGGATAGTTTGGTGTCGGGGGTGCGGGCGTTGCCTCAGCC
>ERZ773065.963-NODE-963-length-15108-cov-3.104365_pt1 | contig 15108 bp, 18 predicted proteins | sample MGYA00580623_ERZ773065 | MGnify/ENA primary metagenome ERZ773065 (study PRJEB29015, sample SAMEA2738017) | human oral metagenome | biome: human oral; feature: human-associated habitat; material: dental | place: China | collected 2047 ...
TGTGTCTTCCGTATTTATTTCATCCGATTTCATTTCAATAAAAGGATTCAATTTTACTCCTCACAAAAAAATATATTATCTTTCTCTATATATAGATATATATATGTCTCAACTATCACTACTTTAGTCCTAATAATCATTTTAGATATTGAATCATAATTCCCAACCCTTAGAGATATGACATAGAACGACATACTTCTGTTTCGTCTTATCCGTAGAATCTTGAATAGGATACATAGCGACATAGAAACCTTCTTTTAAGTCTGAATCTGTCGTAGTCTCTCTATCTGTATAGTCATTATGGATATCGTGATTATGGGAAGCAAATTCCGCATATCCTCCACCGCCTGATCGATTCTGTGTAGCTGATACGATATGCCCTTTATGCGTCCTTGAATGATTCGTTAAAAGGTAATCATTGATCCAAAGATCATTCTTATCGAGAATAATTCCGTTATACTGTATTTTGATATTCGGTAAATCTTGAATGACTTTTCCGATCACAAGAACAGGAGAATTACTGTTGATAGAAACATCTCGCATCAATCCCAGTAAATTTTGATATGGATTTTCTTTCATGCTTTTTTTCTCCCATATAAAAAGATAGAGGGAACATGTATCATGCTACATATCCCCTCTTTGAAAGAAGTATTCTGCTTTTGTTCCTTCACTAATAATGCGCTATTTTTTCAATTCACGAAAAACCTTTTCGACACCCATGACAAGAACATTCGCCCTCGTTGTATTTAGGCGTTCAGCGCATATTCCTAGCATCGAAAGCTCTGACTTTGATAATCTTACGCTAATTTGTTCTGTACGCGGATTGTCGGTAGGTCTGCCCATCTTCTTAGCTATATGCGCCGCCTCCTTTTTCTTGCCTAAAACAAAGATATTACAGGGCGGTGGCAAGTTCCGCCCTGCTTTCCTTTTGCTCTGCTTAGTTATCCCTCAAGAGATGTTTGCAGTTTTTCGATGAGCTGTATCAGCTCTTTCTTTGCTTCCTCTGTCTGAGCCGCTTCAAGCTGTTCTTTCAGCTTCTTCAAGTCGCTGATAACGAAACGGAGAAACGCGGCAAATTGCTTATCTGTCATTCCCATGTCGTCCATAACTTCCTCCCTTCTGCGCTCGCCTCGCCAACTTGTAAGGTGCCTCCTTACTGTGCTTATAGTATAACTTATGCAATTGCAAAAGTCAAGAGGAATTTGCGTATTATATCTGCGATGTACGAATAATTGAGACAGGATATAGACCGCCCATTTGCTCATAACTCTTGCCGTGAACGATTCTATCTTGACTAGAGCTATTGCCAATATAGCCGCCGTTACCATCGTATGCGACGACATGAGAATTTCCATTATAGACGATAAGATCACCTTTCTGTAATTTTGAAGCATCGAACGGAATGACGTTATTGCCAGCATGACCGACTAAGGCATCTACATTTACCGTACCATTCTGACACTCATTCGATAGAAACGGAGAATAGTAAGAGCCGAATTTCGTTACAGCTTCTACGCATCCATTCTCATGGTTATTCATAGTCGCGCCTTTCCACGCTTTCACTCCTGCATCGAAGTTCTTCGATACCTGCGCTTTAGATCCGCCATTTTCTGTTTGCGGCATCGAATTCGTGCTGCCTTCGCTAGTCATATTAGCTGCATGATCGGGATCGACGATATAATTCAACGTGAGTTCCATCGTATGATTATGATTTGAAATATTGTGTTCATCGGCTTCAATTAAGAATTTCCCTTTGATCTGTTCTTCTTGAATTTCGACGGCAAAACCCGCGATACACTGAACATTTCCCAGTGCCGATACTCTCGATGTTTCCTTGATTTTTTGCAACATAGATTTCGCCATCGTCTGCGTATCTTGCTTATTATCTACTTTATAAACATCTTGCAGTAAACCATATTTTTGTATATCGTCTTCGTTCTTGAGATAGCCCGTAATATTTCCGTTCTCATCTACGATGCAAATCTGATTTTTCATATCTTCCACGCTCGCACTATGAGAAGCAGATGTCAAATTAAGAGTATCCGTTATCATAAAATTATCTATGACGGTATCGGCGCGAACTATGTTTAGTAATTGTTTACCGTCTTTATCTGCTACGTAACAATGATACTTCCAACCCGTCCACGCTTTAAGTGTATCTAAACATTTCTTGATGATTTCTGAACCCGTCATACCGTCGGCGATACATGATATTTTGTATTTCATGCAATCGTCGCAAAAGTTTCCGGCCGATACACCGAGAACGCTGCACACCGTTTTTATAGCATCGGCGATTAGTACGTCTTCGAATTTATACATCATTTTACTTTTCGCGAGATACACGAGATTGTCATAAGCAATAAATTCCATTGTATAAGATTCGCTATTGCGTGATTGCAAAAACACCTTGCCTGAAAAGATCTTATATCGCTTCTTCGCCTTATCGTCGATATAGAACAACTCTATCCTATCGCCCAGTGCAATCTTACAGTTTTTCCAGACGGAATCTTTTTTGTTTGTAGTATAAGCAATCGTGAAATTCAGTCGCCGGCCGGCTTGCCCTAAATCGCCCGCCCATTTAATTTCTGTCGTATATGGAAGTATATCCTTCTCTTTATTCTTCAATGCGAACATGATGTATCACCTAAATTTCTTTTCCATTTACCGACGTTCCTTTGGCCGTCATAATCAATATGTCGCCCTCTGACAAGCCGCCTCTCTTAACAATCTTTCGATAGTCCTGCAAATATCCGTTTCCGCTGCTCTTATTCGATCTTCGAATAGCGTCCTTGATCGCTTTCATCGGCGGTTGACCTTTCACGATATTTACCGCTAAATCAATACCGATCTTTTGAATACTCGGAGGACGTTTTTTCAATCCCGTTTTCCGATCATTCAGTGTGTCCGTAATGCGGCGATATTCTTTCAATACAAGATCAAAGTAGACATCTCCTGTTCCATCTTTTTCCTTGTATGAAAATGATTCTATCAGACAATCGAAGTTTATAGGAGAATCTTCCACGGAGATATAGAGCGGCTTCGTGCCGGTTCTCCATGTCTCAATCTGCTCGACCAATTCATAAGGATCGACATCACCGCTTGAAAAATTATATTTTTGCGCCGGAAAAAAACTCGAAATCGTAATACTCTTTAAGCCGGTCTTGCCGATCATGTTGTAATCGCCGCTATTGACGATATTCACCGTACTATTGTTGTTACTGACCGATACGCCAAATTCAGACGGCACTACAGGAAATACGAGTTCTTCACCGTCGCAAGATAACGTGATAACGCCCGTCTTTGTCAAAAAACTATCGAGTAAGGCCGATCCTATATGCTGAAATATGTTCAATGCGTTTTCCTCCAATTTCTTCCTAATATATAAAAGGAGTGGCATATCGCCACCCTTCTATCTTGATGCAAGGCGGTCGTTTTTCATCACACCGCTCCGACCATATTATTCATAGAATGTTGCTGCAATTTGAATACAAGCATATTAGCAAATTTGTCTATATCGGCCTCTTCGCGAACGACGATGGAATCCGCGAGTTTCGCGACATTGATACTCGTTGCTTGCGACTGTTGCGCTCTGCCTTTCGCATAGCCTTTTTGATACTGCTGCTTCAAACTTTCGGAGTGAGGAACAATCTGACTTCCCGTAGGCAAATTGATAAGTTCCGCACCTTTTTCATGCACCCACGTCTTACCGCCGCTGAACCATGATGAACCTGTCCAATGACCTTCTATATTTGCATTCTCGGCTTCCGAAGAAACAGTTTTAGCTTCCGATGCTCTGCCTAATATATAGTCAAGCCCCGAAGAAATCGTATCAATCATATTTGAGAATATGCCCTTGATTCCATCAATATAAAGCATAAATATATTCTTGATGTTCTCCCATGCTCCCGTCCAATTCCCAGTAAACACATTCGCGATAAAAGAAATCAGCTCGCCCGCGATCTCTATAATCGTACCGAGGGCGATAGCGACTGCATTTATAAAACCGTTCAAATAAATCGCGATCATATCGAACGTAAATTCAAACGCTGCGCCGAGATTATTAAGCACGATAGAAACGGCGCTCCCGTTTTCCACTGTTGTATCACTGAATGCACTCATGATCTTATCGTAAGCCGCTGAAAACTTCTCGCCCGTATTCAGCAACTTCTCGAACACGGTCACAAACTTGCTTTTCAAATTCTCTAAAATTGGCACGGCAGTCTCTTTGATATGATTAAATACGACGAGAAAGACCTGCTTAAATTCATTAAAATGAGCGATGACGAACGGAATAATTATAGTGAGTGCCAATAGAGCCAAGCCTATAGGATTTGTCGCGAACAGTAAACGAATTACCATGAATGGATTTTTTAGCGACAAGATCGCGCGTCCTATCGTAGTAAATGCGCCGATAAAATTGCCTTTCAGCATATTCAGGATCCCCGCAAAAGAACGAAAACCGCTTGCTATCCCTTTAATCGCTGTCTGTAAGAAGGGAAATTTTGACGATAATGCTCCCGTAACTGATCCTGCGCTGCGAATTGCCGAAGATGCCTTGATTATACTCCCGTACCAACCGCCGAACACTGTAACGGCACTACCTACAACCTTTAAGACAACGCCGCCAATTACGATAAACTGAGCTAGTCCGAAAAGAAGTTCTCTTTGAAGAGGCGAGAGACTGTTTAACCATTTCGCGAAAGACTTTGTTAGCGTCGCCGTTCGACTAATAAGCGGCGACAGTCCTTGCGCGAGTTCCATACCGGCATTTTTTAATTCATTCGTCGCCTTCGCTAATTGCTGTGCCGGTGTCGCATTTATCTTCGCGATCGCTTCGTTCGTCGCTCCGGCACTGTTTGACATACCATCGAGAGCCTGCGCGAATTTATCTGCGCCGTTCCCTGTAAGAGATAGTACAGCATTCAGCGCTTTTGTTGAGCCGAACAACTTTCCTAACATCGTTACATTGCCATTTGTGGCAACGCGCACTTCTTCAAGAAATCTTGCCCATCCAACGGCTTGCAAGTGCGCTTGATTGAAGTTCAAGCCCAATTCTGCCGCTAGTTCTGCGGCTTCCGATGAAGGCTTGATAATATTAGACAGTGCCGCCTTAATTGCCGTCATGCTATCCGGCGTCTGCATACCGACGGCAGTCAAAGCCGCGACCGATGCCATAAGTTCTTCTACGGTCATACCTGCTGCCGCCGCTGTAGGAATTACCTGCCCGAGACTCTTGCCGACCTGATCGACCGTCGTCTTACCTAGATTCTGCGTCGTGATTAAAAGATCCATCATATTGGACGCACGCTCGACTTCCATACCATAGGCATTTATAATAGACGTTAGCGCATCTGTCGCCGTAGTCATATCTGTAAAGCCCGCTTTTGCTCCCAATGCCGAAACACGCATGAAGTCAATCGCTTTTGAAGCATCGACCGAGGCCGATATAGCTTGATACGTTCCTTCCGTAAGTTCTACGACGGATACGCCCGTTTCATTGGAAAGCTGAATCAGTTCACTACGCATTTTCTGCATATCTACGAGGTTCGTATCTACGAGAGTCGAGACTTTAGCAAGTGCCGTCGTAAGTTCCGAATTTAATTTAGCGCCCGCCGTAGCCGCCGCGAGAATTGGCGCAGATAACAAAGCGAATTTATTACCTAACTCTGATATGCTTTTACCTGTCGTCTTTATGCTGTTTGCTACGCGCATCTGCTGTGAACGATGCTCCGATAAGCGTCTTGTCGCGTTCGTGAGCGTCGGCGTAAACTGATCTTTCAAACGCAATACGGCATCTATAATTTGCATGTAGTTTCACCTACCTATAAAAAAAGAAGGGGCATAGCATATAGCTAAACCCCCGTAAATCAATCTTCATCAGACAGAGAATTTTCTTTTATTCTTTGTTCGAGTTCGTATCGCATAAAAGCATACATGATCTTTTTTTCGTTCTTTCCCATCGACAAAAACTCTTTCGGCCTTATATGATGGAAACGAAAAAGATAATACTGCATCTGCGCTTCTCCGTCTGATTCAATCAGTTTTTTATCGTTTCATCGATTTCCGTCTGCGTCGTCTCTACTCCGCACAATTCCGTTATTGTCTCCGAGATTTTTCCGATCTCGCCCGCCAGAAATAATTTCGTAACAAGTTCATTCGGCGTAGCTGCTTTGTAGTGAGACAGCAATTCCTTATTACGAAGGTCAGGTTCTACGACGGCATTAACGACAATATCGGTACCAATCGCGAAATTGTTAGCTTTCTTCTTATTGCCAGACTTGCTATATTCCGTATGCGATTCCGTAATTTCAGAAAGCAATTCTGTATCTAATGCCTGAACCGTGATTTCAAATTTCTCGTTAAATAACTTAGTAAGGCGCGGAATCTCAATGTTTTTCTTCGGCTTTTCCGTAACTTTCTTCGCGTCAGCTTTCAAAAGTCGTTCTAGTGCGTTCATTTTTATTTGTCTCTCCCTACCAAAATCCATTTTTACAAAACTGTTGAGATAGGTTTCCCAGAAAGTTGGGAAAACCCTCTGCATTATCCTTTAATCTCATCGAGCAAGGCGAAATCTTCAAACGTGAAATTATACGATTCTTCGCCGAGCTTGCCGACCGACCAGTTTATAAGATCAACACTATCAATCAAACAATCATAAAGCGCGACTCGTTCCGTCCCCAGAGCATCGGGATCGGAAACTTTCGAGATAATCGTACAAAGCACCTGCCGACCTTCTTTGATCGACGGCGCAAGTTTCTTGATGAAGTAAGAGCTGACTTTATGAACCTTGAAAGAGCCTTTTCCCGTATAGCCCGTTACTTTATAGCCCTTATTCATCTTGCGTGCAATCTTGACTTCGATTTTATCGGCCGATAACGTCGCTTTGAGTTCTTGAATTTCGCCCACTTTATAACCGTCGATCCACATCTCACCGTAAGTACCGTATACGACTTGTTTAGACTGAATATCGTTCATTTTATTTCTCTCTCCCTACTAAAATCCATAAAATAGAGAGGTGTCCTCAAAAATGAGGACACCTCTTTTATTTATTCTACAAGGCATTTGACCGTGATATTTTCTAATGCATCTAGCATCGAGAGATCGACACCTAAGAAAGCATTGTCATGTAGATTAAGCTCTTTGATCTGTGTTTCGTTCATGTTTTCAAGCTCTTCACGTGTATTCAAGCCATTAGATTCACGCCAATTCTTCACGGCCGTAATATCGATGTAGCAATTATTTTGACCGCGCTCCAAAAGGCCTTCCGTTTCAAGCGTATGAAGATAACCATTGATCGCCGTAATTAGTAAGCAGCGATTGTCGTAAGAATTAGCATACTTTCCGATATAAGAATCATGTGCCGTCTTCTTGATGTCATAATGAATCATGTCCATAAGATCGACGAGTTTTACTTTCTTGAAATCGTCGCCTTTGCCCTGCATCGTCGTAACAAAAGAGTTAATTCCTCGTGCGACTTTGATCTTCTCGCCGTCGTCGAAGAAGAAAAATTCTCCCTTGCCGATCTTCGTATCCATCTCCTCGGCCGTATACTGTTCTACTTCTTGAACCTCGGGAACCGGCGCATACGTACACGAGATAATTGCCGGCGTTCCGCAAATAATGCCGGCGACACGAGAACAATAGTCGGCCGTCGCGAAAGTCTTCGCCTTCGTCTTGATCATCGTATTCGTAAAATTCACGATTCCTTCATGATCGGCGTTACAATTCGGGAGAACGGCACAAACTTTTATATCTTTTGTCGTCCGCATTCCCTTAATCCACGTCGCTATCTTGTCAGTGTACTTATCTTGAATACCGGGAACAACAAGCCAATTAAAATACACCTTTTCCAATTTCTTGAGCACTTTAGAAAAATCGGCTTCTAAAATCTGTTCCTCCGTCTCTCCGCTTTGTCCGCCCGGCTTGGGAACGGTATTTTTTACTTCACCTTGACATTCCATTACGATAACTTTTTTAGGAGAGTTCTGATACCCCTTCAAAGCGAGTTCAATCTGTTCTTTCTTATACTTGTTCCAGCTTTCCGGAATATCATCGACCGTATATATATTAGTTACGTTATCACTTGGATTGTTCACGGGAAAAACCATCGCGACAATTCCGCGCTGACTTCTCTGAATTGCCGTAATTCCCTTTTCATAAAAACTAACAAATACATTCGGCATCCTAAGCCCCATAATTCTTGACCTCCGTTTTATATCCTACATTTTGAATTGTATACTGCTTTTCATCGCTTTTGTCTTCATATACATCATAATATTCAAGCTGCATATCAAAACTAATAATGTCTGCATCCTCGCCATCCGTAACGGCGTTTATACTCTTGATCTTGATATGTCTATCTTTCGTCTTAAAGCCTTTATAAAACAACCGAGATATATCCTCTTTTATTCGATAAAACTCTACGGCATCCGTTTCGCCTTTTACGGAAAAATATGTCAGATGAATAACGCCGTCACAAAAAACTTTATCAATGCCCGCCTGCCTGCGATAGATGTTAAGTGAAAGAAAGAAGCAAGGAGAATCACAGTTCTCTTTAGAGTCGTCGAGATAAACCGTATAATCATATACAGATTTCAGTTTATCTCGTACTGCCTTTAATATATCTACACCGTTTAACATGATTCACTCCAACTTCTTTTTTACTTCTTGCATAAACTTTTCAAGTTCTCCCTCTATCTCATTCGATGCCTTGAAATCATTCACGACTTTATCGAAAAAGTGCTTTCCCTGTGTAAAGCCCGTAACTCTTCCGCCCGGCGTTTTCTGGACGTGCCCGCGCTCGACTAAGTGATGGACTTTACTCGTATTTCTTAATTCATACTGTATATCATTTGCCGATAAACCCGTGATTTTACCTTTCCACGATTTAGACAGCGGCTTTATCGTTTTCCCTTTTCCGTTTTTCCTTGTTTGTCCGCTGGACGGCGTGTTTTCCTGTGCGCGTTTCTTTAGCTTGTTTCCACAGCTCTGTAAATGTCTCTCTGCACTTTCCGTATACTCTTTTACCGCGATATCTAATTTCTTCCGAAATTCATCTAAATTCTCGAAATAGAAATCTGCGCTCATCTTTTCTCCCTCGATGCTCTTTTTATATAGCGTTCATAAGTGCTTTCTATATCTTTTCCAGTCGAGATTTTATATAAATTCAATATAACACGCACGGCAGACTCAATCTGTGGATCATACGATGTAAAAAACTTCCCAACAACACTTGCTGAATCATAATGCTCTCGACGCTTTCTCTTTAATTCTTCCGTCTCCGAGTTCTCGATCCATTGTTCTAAAGTCTCGAAATATTTCCCGCAGGTAAGTTCATAAACAGCATAGAGACTGTTTCCGCTCATTTTTGTAGCTCGATCTATTTCCTCTATCGTCACGGAAAAGGAAAATTCTCTTTTGTTTCGCATCCACTTATCCCAGATATCCATTTTTTCATTTTTACAGCTTCCGCGCATATAGCCGTTTTTATCCGTATAAAAATATCGTTTATCTTTACTTATGGAACCCATTCGCCATCTTTCTTACCTCGTGTCTTTTCTACGCAATACAGTTCAAGAGATTCATCTTGCATATTGGGATTTACGACGCTCTGAATCTCGTAGACATGATTTTTATATTCCACGGTGTCCGACGGATAAATATTGTTTCGATATCGGATCGTCACGGTAAAATTCTCGATATTCGCCGCCTGCTTCGCTTCAAAATACTCACGCCCACGCAAGGGACGAATCATCGCGCTGATATTCTTATATTTGACTTCCTTGACCGTTTTATCAAAGCCGTTGACCTTCTTCGTAATCTTGCCGACAATATTGATCTTCTTGTCTAAGTGTCCCGCATCATATATCATAGGTTATCACTCTCGTAAGCATCCGATATCTCGACATGTTGCAGTAAAGCCGTAATCGAGTGAGAATATTCCTGCGCGTTACTTCTTCCGTTCGCCGGATTCCTGTTCGTATACCAATGCGATACAAGTAACTTCGTCAAGATAGACATAAGTTCATCATCCGGGACGAATTTTTTTCCCGTCGAGCGTGCAATATAAGAATGTGCGGCGCGAATCAGTTCCGTTAAAATCTCGTCTTCTGCGTCTAAATCAGGATCTATGCGTAGATAGTTCTTCACGCTTGTTAATTCTTTTTCTATGTGTCTCACCTCACGCCCTCATACAAAAGAAAAGGGGCGAACGTGATGTTCACCCCTTTTTAAACTCAAGCATTAGATTTATTGATGAAAACGAGTCCGTTCTTATCTACGAGCTTACCGTCCACCGCTGCAACGGACTGATACACCTTGTTACGCGTAGCGTTATCGATGTAAGTAACGAGGTCTACGTCATACGCCGTATTCATGACGTACTTATCGAGCTGAACAACGAAAGCGACCGTCTCGCCCTTGCCCGCTGCGTCGTAGTCCTTCATCCAGTCCGTAATGATAACCTTCGTCCCGAAGATCTCATAGTTCGGATTGCCGTCGATGCCCTGATTCATTCTAGCTACAGGCTGCCCCTGTTTGTCCGTGATCGAGAGGAAGCTATAGAACGTAGCTTCGTTCATAACGAGAACCGCGCCCGTACGGTATGCGGAAGGAATAGCCTTTTTGATCTTGATGATATCTTCATACGCGAGTGTTTTTGAAAGTTCAACCGTCTTAGCCGCCGTCTCTTTAAGAATTCCCTTCGGCTGCCCAGATCCCGTACCGCTGATAATCGCGGCTTCCATCGCCTTAGCCATAGCGGCGCTAACATTGTTCGCGATAGCCGCCTCAAATGCCGAGAGAGTCTGAACGCGTGCCAGGAAGGAAAGACCGATCGCCTTTACGAGAGGATATGCCGCGAATGTTACCGATCCCGTAACTTTGTCTTCGACCGCGATGCCCGTCGATGCGAGATTATTTTCCGTCGTCCAGACTGCCGGAGACGCAAGCTCAGACGTAGGAATCGCTACGCCAGCAGGATAGTTCATCTTAGTGATGAGAGGCAGGATATTTCCGTAACTTTCAAGCCTCTCGACGATCTGATTCAAGACTGTAACAGGGATAACCGCGCTATTGCCGCTAGTCATAGCGACTGCCCTAAACTCCTCTGCCATTACTCCGCTTTTTGCGAATTCCATAAACGCATTACGATATTCAACGCTGTCAAGCTGATTCTTCATGTTTTTATCACTACTCCTGTTTTCTACGAGGTTTACTTTCTTTGTTTCTGCTTCTATAATCTTTGTCTCGATTTCGCCCGTATTGATCTTATCAGCAATCACGTTACGTTTCTCGATAGCTTCAAGTTCTGCTTTACGCGCCTCTTCGTTAAGATCATCCATCTCTTTATTGAGCGCATCCAGCTTAGTAAGATCGGCACTCTCCGTTTCTTTCAAGATTTCTTTCTTACGGGCTTCAATTTCTTTCAATGTCATTTACGTCACTCCGGTATATAAAATTTTACCCTTCTATATATATTGCGTTAAATCTTTGATTTTATCTCGATACATTTCCTGAGTATGATTTCTTTCTCTATGGACTCAAACGATCTTTTTACGACTTCTACGTTCGTTCCATCGTAAGCAGGGATATCGACGACAGAAACATCTATTAACTTTTTTATTCTTGATATGTGCCGGATATATTTCATCTCGGATACCTTTTCGATATAATCTTTTTCGACGATATAGCCGTAAGACATTTTGGAAATGTCTCTTCTTTTGATCAGTTCGTATATGTCTTTCCCTTGTGTAGTCTCGGCGATATCAGCTTCTATTTTCAATCCGGTTTCATCCACGGACAAGCGTAGAGTATTGTTCGATGTTCTCGCTAAAATAGCATAATTATCGGAATGATTGTACCGTAAGACGACATTCGATAATTCTGTACCATCAAATGCTACTGTATCGACTGTTTCATAGAAATCTATGCCACTCATAGAATACAGTAAGGTTTCTGAATTAAAGATTGTCGCATATCCTTCGATTGTCTGTTTTGTATTTTCAGTGCTCGCGATCAAGTCTGCACTTCTGATTTCTTTTTTATTCGACAAAAATATCTTCTCTTTTCTCTATATATAGATATATATATGTCTCAACTCTTGTTACCATAGTCCTAATAATCATTTTAGATGTTTACTTTTAGTTTTACATCCTCTTCTTCCTTTTTTGGTCTTCCTACATCATTCAATGATTTCAATTTACCTAATTGATAGTGATCTACGATAGCCGTATTTGCTACGTTGAGTGTTTGGACGCGATCTTCTCCATCTTCAATAGGCGGCAGGTTCAAAAGCTCTAAGCATTGATTCGTCGTAAGCAAGCCGAGAGGCCTAAGCTCTCTGATTAAGGCGATCTTCGTTTTCATTTCTGAATACATAAGTCGATTTCCGCTGAAATGAATTGCATAGCCTTGTTCTATCTCTTTCGGCGAAAGTATTTTTCTCGTAAACTCCTGAGACAATGTTATCGCGATAGGCTCAATCGTATTTTCAAAGAAACTCTGCCATTCTGATTCAGAGTATTTACCGCCGACGATGTTCTTAGATATTCCGAAATAGTTATAAATGTTGTCGCGCACATAGTCTAATTGTGCTGTATCGGCGGCTTCGGGCTGCGAATCTATCGCCGTAAATGTTACCGTGCTATCCGTCGTAACGATGCCGCCTTGCGATGCGTCTTTTAGATTGTTCGTCAACTCTCTTGCCTTCTGCTTCCATGCTTCCGATCCCGCTTGCCCCGTGATCTGCGCTACACCCTTAATTTTTCCAGAATTGACCGCTTTATTGCGGAAAGATTGCTGTAATACATCCAGTAGAGCGAGATTTTCCGCTATATTGGATTCCGTACGGGCGATAAAGTCACCCGCGCCGAAATTGTAGCGAACATGGATAATATCACGGTAAGGGATCGTTTCCGTCTCCCCACTCCTAAACTGAAATTTCAAATAAATTTCATCATCTAACTCGCGCGGCTCAACAGATTGATAGTCAAGCACCCAAAAAGATATGACGTTTCCGTATTTATCGCGGCCAATTTTCACGTATGCATTTTGATTCTGAATCAAGCTATATGCCAGCTTGTAGTAAAAATCGTATGCCGTCATGTAAGGATTCGGTTCGAGAGTCAGAACATGATACAGTAGCTTATTCTCTATGCTCGGCTTCTTCCGTCCGCTGTCCAGTACCGTTATCGTAGGCTCTAACTTAGCGATATGCTTTGCGAGTGTCGCGAAACAGGTTTTGAGTAAGATGTCGTCACCGTAGTCTTGCCGTGCAAAAAATACTTGCTGATAATCATTCAAGAGTTCAAGTCTCGTCGTCTGTGTTTCCGGCTTTTTATCGCCGAAAATGCTCTTAAACATGCTGCGTAATTCCATTGATTCACCTTCTATTTTTAAGGTCAGAGCCGAAAACTCGGCTCTGAGTCCATATTAAAAGAAAAATTTGGCGGCTGAATTTTCAACTGCCAAATTCCCTCCTCATAGTACATGCGCTATAAGTCGCCCTTATTGTCCAGATATAAAACAAACGCATCGAGAAAACTAGAATAGCCGTCAATGCGCTTCGTTAAATTGCGATTCTTAAAAGGTTTGATATTTCCCGATGTATCTGTGACTGAGAGCGTGTTGAGCAAACACCACTGAAAAATTGGGTTGACGTTGTAAACGACTTTTTTGCTCTTGAAATATGCCTTAGATTCAAACATATATGTACTCAATCCGATAAAAGACTGACTGATCGGCTTACATAATTCTTTTCCAAAATTTTCTTCTAGTTCCTTGACGAGATATGATGCATTGTATCGGTCATATCCGATCTTATACGCATATAGCCCATACTCATTTTGTAATTCCATAAACCATTGACATATATCCGAAGGATTTATGATTCTTCCCTCGCAAGTCCTCATAAGTCCGCGACTTATCCATATATCATAAGGAACCTGATCTTTCTCGATATGCTCTTGAAGAGTTTCTTTTGGAATCCAATACATCTGCTGAACATATAACTTACCGTCGCAGGGAATAAGTGCTGTCGCACAAGTTAAGTCCGTCGTCTGTGATAAGTCGATGCCGCCCAAGAAATATTTTCCTTGAAAATCTCGCAAGTCAAATATTTCCTCATTGTCGATATCGGCGAAAGAAAAGAATGTATCTCGTGCATTTTCTCGGATATTGAATTGCTTTACGAGAAGATCGCGTAACGTCTTTTCATTGAGCATCGCCCGCTTTACTTCCTGCCGAAGCATTTCTATAGACTTAGAAACTCCTAAGTTGGGATTTGCTTTCATCCATGCAGATTCTTCATTTAACTCTTGCTTGCCGTCCAATTCATAAAGTAAGGGCAAAACAGTCTCATCCGTATACTTTCCATCCTCGTAACCGTCTATGATCGATAGGTATTCCTGATATTTAGAATCAAAGATAGAATCTTGTTCAATATAACCGCCGGTAGACATGATAAGAGTTAGAGGCTCGACACGAGAATACATGCCGCCTTTCACGACATCATATAGATTGCGGTCTTTTATTGCGTGCAGCTCGTCCAGTGCCATTACAGACGGCGATAAACCGTCCATTGAACCGCTATTTTTTGACAATGGAACGAATTTATTGAATCCGTTCTTGACGACGATCTCATTGACCCTGATTTTGAAGTATTTTTTCAGTAAGGGCGACGTAGCTATCATCTGTTTCGCGTATTCCCATATAATTTTTGACTGCTGTCGGTCAGTCGCGACGCTATAAACTTCCTGAGCAGCTTCTTCCGAAAACAACATAATATATAGAATAATCGCGGCCGATAAAAGCGTCTTCGCGTTTTTTCTTCCGACGAACAGGAATAATTCTCGATACTGTCGTCGGTTCTCTCTGTCTCTGAACCCGAACAGGCAAGATATTAACGCTTTCTGCCAGAGTTCTAAAACAAAAGGCTGTTTACCATCCTTGAATTTCGGTATACAGCAGAATGTTTCGATGAAAGAGATCGCTTTTTCTGCTTCCCTGCTTTCGTAGCGGAATTTTCCGCTGTCAGAATGTAGGTTATTCACGACATGAGCGTATACTTTCTTTATTTTCCCGCCCGCCGCTATTTTGTCGCTTTGAATT
>ERZ773065.965-NODE-965-length-15102-cov-3.239649_pt1 | contig 15102 bp, 17 predicted proteins | sample MGYA00580623_ERZ773065 | MGnify/ENA primary metagenome ERZ773065 (study PRJEB29015, sample SAMEA2738017) | human oral metagenome | biome: human oral; feature: human-associated habitat; material: dental | place: China | collected 2047 ...
CGAGCCATAGCCTGGTCCATGACGAGCTTGTCAGCTGTGATAGAATTAGCTCGCAAAATATCCGTGTTCAAAGTCGCAAATGCACCTTCACCAACAAATAATCGCTTGAAATATCCCTGAATAGCCGTGAGTTCGTCCAGCAAGGTCTTACCCTTCAAACGAATTTTCTCGGCTTCAATCAGAATTTGATTGTTCGTCGCATTAATTTGAGAAACGATTGAGCCTGCGCTGGTTAGATTTTGAACCGACCATGAGCCATTTAATTGAGTTTGGACAGAGCGAATCGCTTCATCCGTGTCTTCAGGAGCTTCGGTGTAAGGTGTTGCATACGAGCCTTTTTCAAGTTTAAGGCCTGCAACATATAGATTTGTATTTTGATTAAGTCGTTCCACTCGAGGGAAGATGAAGCCGTCCAAAGTAATTTTGAAAGTAAAAGAATAACGTTTCCATTCATTTGTTATAGCAATCGATGTCTGAGATGGAACACCCAAACCTTTCTCAACAGATCCATTTCTATTTACATAGAAATTTACTGTTTCGTTCTTCCAGTCACTCTTCATCCACAAGCTGAATGTATAGATTTCACCGATCTGCGCATCAAGCTCTTGTCCAATACCATTCCACGAATTGTTTTTAAACAAGACATCACATCCTTGATACTTGTCTGAATGTTTTTTCCAGCCAGCAGCCATATTTTTCCAATCGCCAGAAAAACTTTTTGTACCTTTTAACAAATTTTGACCATTGCTGGCATTTTTGGCCACTTCAACCTGAAATAGTTGATTAGTCAAGGCCATACGAGCAACCTTATCCGCAATTCCATTTTCAGTATTGCCTAAAATTCGCTCATATAGCCGACTTGTCTCTCTGACTTGCTGGAAGTCCGTCTGATTGACCTTGCCAGCCATTTGCGATGTGATGCTTGCGAATTGGCCATCAACCGTCTGCTTGTACTGAGCAATCTTTGAAACAATATCATTGTTCGTCTGTGTGCTGATGGCGCTAAATCGACGTTCTAGACCTCTCACATCTTCCTGATAGGTTGCCTTTCCGACAAAATCACGAGTGACCAGCTCACGGACCGCTGTCGCTTGTCGTGCACTCTCTTCTCGAGTGTATCTTCTCAGCGCTTCCTGTCGCTGGCCATCTTTGCTGATGTAGGTCTCAATCGCACCCATTTTAGTAGACAGACCGTCTGCAGTGCTCTTGACCTCATTCAACTTCGTGCCATACTGACTTTTGAAAGTCTCAATCTGACTGAGAGCATTTTGAGAAGATGCTTGCAGATTAGTAATATCCACTCTAGTCTGCTCACTGATCCGCTTGGCTTCCTGAGCAAGAAGATTACTTGCGCCAGCGTTTCGCAACGCTTCTTCAGCCCTGCGCTTGGCTTCTTGTAATGGTCCATTGTTAAAACTGCTAAAGCGCTGGTCGATAGTATCAGAGAGTTCTCTTTTAACTTCTTCAACCTTGGCTTTGGCCAGTTTGACTTGGTCGTTAAAGTCATTCTTGATTTTCTCGACTTTTTGGTCAAAACCTTTGTCAGCCTCCTCGATTTGGTTTTGAATTTGCTTCTCAAATTCACTAAATTGCTCAATCTTCTTCGTGAGCGTTCCTGCGTATGAATACTGAGCATCATTGCCAGATTTACTGTCTGCACCGATACGACCACGCAGACCGCCCTTAAATGTGAATGATTGGCTCAATACTGGCGATTTGAACGTCTCACCCTTGTTCGTCTTGATGGTTACCCACTGACCAACATCTAACAATAGGTGACCTTGGTAATTCAAGTTATATGGATAATAACGAGTATCTTTAATTTTTTGATACAAGTTATCTAAAACCGCTTGAGACATGAACCGATTTTCAAGTTCTAGCGAGCGCCCTGTACGCAATCCAACTGTGAGAGTTTCTTTGTCTTTCTTGCAAGTTATTCCTGCAATCTGGTACTGGACTTCACTCTTGGTCAATCCGTGCATAAAATAGCTATCTGCTGTAATTGTGATACCTGAGTCAGTCAATTCCTTGATTTCAAGTTTACCCTCTCGATTAAAAAAACAAGACATTCCGAGCATTTGAGAAGCTAAACTCAAGACATCTCTGAATGTCATTTTCTTTTCTTTGGGAATTTTATCAATAACATAATTCATGGATGTTAAATCCATGTTTTCGTTTGCAAGTACGATTCCCGTTTTTAAGCAGATTTCTTTAATGACTTGTCTAATTTCTACTGGATAAGTCAAGTCCGTAACGTGTTCACGATTTAACTTAAACATCCCATCCATTAGATCAAGCGTAGTCGTGTTACGGTTTCGGTCGATTTCAATGTCATTGATGAAGTATTCGCCCATTTTGACCCATTCATAGGTTCCATCTACCAAAAGGCCGATTTCAGGGTAAATCTTATCTAACTTATTGAATGTAGTGATGATGCTTGTGAACGTGATTTTACCACTGCCAGCACAAGTGCCTCCTGGCTTATAAGTGTCACCCTTGATATAGCCATAATCAAAATGCGCTTCTTTGATATCACTTGACTGATACTGTCCTACTCTGATAGCAAGAGTACGGTTTTTAGCAAACATCGCTTCATCAAATTTCTTTCGTCTGAATATATCCATGTTCTAACCTACCTTTCTACCAGATTAAATTTTGCGCCAAACCACGGCTTGAACTTCTCAGTAAATGAATAGCTAGGAGCCGTCCTATCACCAACATAAAACGTCTTAGTGGTTTGTCCTAACATCGGGTCAGGATAAGATACCGTGAAAAATTCAGACGATACGGCATTTAAAAGCTGACTCATTTCATTTTGAGTCAGCATGCCCCATTCGCAATCTAATTTTCGCTTGGTCGTGATACGGTCACGGACCATGTCACCGTTAGCATTTCGGCCTGTTTCTCCGTCGATGTCTTGGATACCGACTTGAAAAGATTTGGGAGGCTTAACAGCCACCCCGTTGATAATTAAGCGTGCCATTTTACCCCCCTCTAAATGTTAAGCAAGACTTGTCCTGCACGTTCTTGTTCTCGATTGATTTCTTGGATGGCCACACGACCAAATTCGTGTCCGCCGATCATGATGACGATGTCACCGCTACCGCTAAAGCCTCCAGATTGTGGTAAGCCACCGCCCAAGGCATTGACTACCGCACCGCCTACGATACGACCCATAGTTTGCAAGAAACCAGTATTTTCAAGAGGCATAACAACCTCTTTACCAGCTTCCCCAATCATGGCTACAGTCGGACTATCAACGATACCACCACGAGCTAATCGAGGTAGACTCACATAGCCAACGCTACCAACCCATCCAAGCCCTGGAAGACCTCTGACAGTATCCAAAACTCCGTTAATCATACCAATAAAGCCATTGACTACATTTTCAATCGTTCCAAGAACTGCATTGACCGCACTTCTGAATGCGCCACCTACTGCATCACCGACCATTTGACCAGCATTCACAAAGATGTTCTTGACCGTGGTCCAAACACCACTGAAGAAACTTCCAATCGTGCTAAATGCGTTCTTGACTGCTTCAAATGCTGTTTTGAAGATATTCCCAAACCACGTTGCGACGTTAGCAAGCGCAGTCGTCACATCGTTCCAACGTTCACCAAACCAAGTTCCGATTGAAGAGAATACGTTCGTTAGAGCATTCCAAGCTTTTTGGAACATGTCACCGAACCATTTAGCCACGTCTGCTAAAACTGTTGTGATGTCGTTCCAGCGTTCTGAGAACCATTCTCCGAGAGGCGTGAAGATGGCCACGATACCATCCCAAATTGCTTGGAAGATTGCCACGATTGTGTCCCAGATAACTTTCAAAACCGCTACTGTTAAATCTAACAAAGCCGTGAGGAGTGTTGATAAGATATTCATGATGGCATCGCCCGTTTCGGTGAAACCGTCAAAAATCTTACTCATATCACTCGTAAGAATACCGGTGATAATATCAAACACGCCCTTTAGGAAGTCAGCTATGCCTCCTAAAACATCAGAGATAGTGTTAGATAGAACACGCCAAACTTCTCCTATGTATTCAATTGCAGGAGCCAAAACTCTTGTCAATTGCTCAACGATAAAGCCGATAGCAGGACCTACATAAGCGTTAATGACTTGTGACATTTCTTGGAAACTTTCGGCCATCTCCAAAATCTTTTTGATCATTGGCGAGATGTGTTTGTCAATTGTGTCCGAGAAACCTTGACCGAGTTTTTCGATAATTGGTTGGATGTAATTATTCCAACCTTTTACAAACAAACTGATAATACTTGATATAGCTTTCGTTGATGATTCAATCGTTGGCCGAATATAATTATCGTACACACGGCTGAGAGAATCAGACATATCATTGATTGCCTGTTCTGCACTTTCGAAAACAGGAGCAACGGCAGACAGGGAATTGGAAAGCGAACTGGCGATACCAGGCATGTTATCTGTAACAATTCGCTCGATACCTTGCATAAGGTCACCACCAAGCTTGTAACTAACCTCAGTAACGCTAGATTGAATCGCCAAAAGAGCAGATGTAATCGCACTTCCAATACGAACAGCGCCAGTCGATGTTATGACGTCATAGAAGCCATCTGCGAATGCCTGAGCAATATTTCCAGCCGAGGCAAAGATATTGCCTGTATTCTCAAACTGAGCTACTAGAGAACGAATAATACGTTCTTTTTGACGTTCTAGACCATTCGCAATGCTTTCGGAAAGGAAAACACCGATACCGACTCCAACCGTTGCCAGAGAGCCTGTAATCTGCCCTAAAGAGTATGCTATCTTCTCAATCATGAGATTAAAAGCATTAACTACTCGTGGGTCAGTAGCGATTTCTTCAAGTGTCTTTCTGATTCGACCTAAAGCATTCTTGATACGTTCTAAACCTTCAGCTCTGAATGCAGCAGTAAACCCTTTGCTAAATAAGTCAGATAGTCCTTTCAGCTTATCTCCAAGACCATCGAAAATGCTCTTGAATTGGTTATCCATGTCGGTTAAGGCCACTTCTGGCAAGATGTCTTTGAAAGGTCCGCTTCCACCTTTTCCTTTCTTACCTTTGCCTTTACCACCACCGCCAGAACCGCCAGAGCCTCCGTCGTCTGCGTCGTCCTTCTTGTTTAAAAGCGTGATTTCGTCAAATCCGGCCAGTCCAAGCAATTCTTTGACTGCTTTCTTGGCATTTTTTGCAGAATCTCCGAGATTATCGGCTAGGCCACCCGAAGCATCGTCAGCATCTCCCATGGCATCAGCTAGGTCGCCTGCACCACCTGCTGCATCTTGTAAGGCTCCGTTCATATCTCCGACCGCACCAGCTACACCGTCCTTAACAGTCGCTTTCTTATTGAACATCAAAGCGATAAACTCAGCGAGTTTAGCAGTAACATTCTTTAAGACCATAGCAAACGAGTTCAAGACTGGCATGATCGCGTTGATAATCGGCAAGAATGCGTTACCGATGTTCAAAGCTGAGTCTTTCAGCAACGACTTGAAAAGGCTGATACTACCATTGACTGACTGAGACAAGGTCGTGCCATACTTAGCAGTTGCCTGCTCCAAAATTGCCATGAGGCGGATTTGTTGTTGGGTTTGATAGTCGAGTTGGTCCCAACTTTGACCATTTGCAAAACGTTTGAATGCTTCAGTCGATTGAATCATGGCCACATTGACGTTGATTCCTAGGTCCTCAATTGCTTCGGTATTTCCAAGCAAACCAGAGCGAATCCGCTCCATAACGTCTGTAATGCTACGGCCTGAACCTTCTGCAACTACCGCTGATGTTTGAAGCATCTTAGCAGTATAGGCGCTCAGCTTGTTCGAGTCTTTGATAAAGCCAGAAAATAGGTTTGAATACACCGCCCCATATTTTGTCGCTTCACCAACACTCATATTCATAGCGTTCGCGTTATCGTTGACCCATTTTAAGAATGTCTGCGAGCTCTCGCCCATTTGACGCTTGATTTGGTTAATCGATGCTGTAACTTCAAGAGCCATCTGTGTAGAGTACATGCCGACATCTAACAATTTCTTACCAAGATAAGCAAAGCCAGCGAATTTGGCAAGTTTACCAAACACACCTAGCATTGATCCAGACTGTGCCTTGATTTTGTCGGTTGATGACTGTACTTTGCTAGAAGCATCTTTGACCTTATTCTCAACTTCTTTCATCTTGTTTTTGAAAGGTGCGATTTCGGCGTCAATCATAACCTTGAGCTCGTCAAGTGTAACTCCCATCTATTCTCCTTTCGTTTTCATTTTTCGGTTGTGACTTTCAGCAAACATGCGCATGCGTTCCTTGTGCAATTTCAACTCTTGAGCCAATCTCGCTTGTTCAACTTGCTCTCGTTCTTTTTCGAAAAGCTCAGGAGCATAATCCCATACTTCAAGTGGTTTGGCATCTTTTGAAAGCAACATAGACACATTATTTGCTATCATCTGTGAAAGTCTGTAAGATTCAATGATTTTTTCTTTTTGCTTTTGAATTGTGACACGATTATAGCTTTCAATCATGTCTCTGATTTCAAGTACCGTTAAATCCCAAAAATCGAGAGGCTTGCCCCCAATGTCCAAAAACATCGGGTATAACCTCTCGACCATTTCTTTTACTGATGTAACTGCAGTCGATTCTAGTCGACTACTTCCATTTTGGCTTTGGATTTCTTGGGAGTTTTCTTCTTGCCTTCCTTCTCCCGTGGCATAAAACCCGACACTTGAAGCATCGGCAAGATGACGTCTGCCATGAATGCTGCCTGGTCTCCACCGTTATCGACGTAGTCGTCGTATAGGTCAGATGCATCTTCAAATGAGAGTCCATGCTCGAATTTTTGAAGTGCTCCGTGAGTCAACAGCAACATGACTTTTAGAGGGGGCAAAGCAAAGGCTTCGCCTTCAGCGGGCATGAACACCTTGAGCAAGTTTGCTCCGATTTTTTCTTCAACTTTGGTCGCTTGCAATGAAGTAAGGCGGAGCTTCAACTCCTTGCCCTCACTCACTTTCCAAATTGCGTATGGTAGAGCCATCTATTAACCTCCCAAACCGTCTTTAAATTCGAGTTCAGACTGCAATGCAATCTTGAGAATGAAATCGATAACAGAGTTCACTCCGCCACCGCCAAGCTTGACAGATACTTGACCTTCAAATGTGACCTCAGTACCGTCCGGGTAGGTTTGCTTGAAAAAGAGTTTCTTCTTGCCGTCTGCTGCCTTACGCAAAATACGATAAGGAGCATTTTCTCCGTCGTTTTTGTAAGCGAATTTGTACTCAAGTTCTCCAGCATCACCAATACCAAATTCGTATTTCTTAACCTTATCTTCCAAGGTCGTATTTTCAACCTTTTCAGGTTCAATACCAAATTCAGGTACTTCTTTCAAACCTAAAAGATTTTGATAATCGCCTTTAGTTTCGCTAAAAGCAAGCTTAATTCCATTTGCTAACATATATTAATTCTCCATTCTATACTGATAAACCAATTGTGAATTCAGGTCCACGATTCCCTCGAATCGCATCAACTTGTGACGCAAATGCGACGGATCAGGCACGTCCTGACAATCAGTTCTTCGCAATCCTAAAGATGCAAAGATTTCATTGATCTTGACCGCTAAATCGCTTGTGTTGTCTTTGTCGAAGATATCCACCTTATAGCGGATATGCGACTTATTCTCTTGGTCATCGTACCAATCACCAGGTTTATTTTGTTCTTCCAAAAAAATGACGACTGGAACATTCTCCCAATCGTCTGGATAAGTATCGGTCACATTATCTGCGACCTTTTGCAATTCTTTGTAAATTACAGGCTTAATATTAATCATTTTATCTGTTCTCTTATCTTTCTACTAACGTATTTTGAGATGTTACTCGACACACGGTCATGGTTATCTTTCAAAGCTGGATACAAGTAAGGTTGCGCAGGCTGACCGTACATTTTGTAAAACTCACCTCTTTTCGCAAAGTGGTAAGGTCCTACGTTGATTTGGTCTTCATGCACGTACCAGGGACTAGACCGATAAGACACGCTTACTTCTGGCGATATGCCAGAGTGGTTAGCTTGTCCTTTCGGACCCGTTCCGAGTTCGACATAGGCGCCATGGTCTGAGTTTGTAAAGACTTCGCTCGATATCTTGTTGCCGTTTATTTTCAGTCTAACTCTGATGCTATTTCTCAATTCGCCCTCATTTGCAGGCGCTCTGATTTTCGCTTCGGCTTGTACGACTGTTTTGGCAGCATGCAAGACCGCTTGTCCTACTATCTCGTTACTCTTTGCACCGTATAGTTTACGGCATTTAGCGATTAAGCTATCTACTCCGATTAAACCTGACACGCTCTAACTCCAAAACTTGATGATGGCTGTATACTTTCTTCGAGATAACCCGATGCGTGACGTCTGTCTTACTATTGATACAAATACCGTCTTTCACATTAATATCTGCATCCTTGCTCGCATTTGCATTCAGGATATCGTTGATACGGTCACCGTAGATTTCAGATTGTAGCTTGCTAGTCGCTGGCCACAATTCGAGTCTTACTTCTTCAACTTTATCCGAATATCCCTCTTTAGCGACTCCCTCATCCGTCACGGTTTTCTTGAACCGCTTGAGGTTATATGATTTCAGTCTATTCTTTTTCAAAAACATGACCTGCCACCCTCGCTAATCGATGCATCCGAATACGCTGTAAAAGGCCCGTAGACAAACCGTTTTCACCATAGGTGACAGAGATACCACCCTCGCTCCTAGACTGCTCTCCTTCGCTTCCTGAGCGGTTATAGAGCTCAATTACAAGTTCAGGTAGTAGTCTGTCGAGCGCAGGCGTCAACTTGTCTCGGTTTGTTTCAGATAAAATGATGTTTTCAGCTCTTAAAAGTAAAGACGAGAGGACTGTTTTGTCACTCTCGCCCGTTAATGATTTTAGTTTTTCAAGTTCCATAAGACCTCCTAGTCAAAAGGAGTCGTCTCGTCTCCTTGGGTTTCGTCAATGATCTCGACAACGTCTGCGATATCGACTGAAAACTCGCTCTTGAGATTGTGTGACAATTCGTTGAAACGCTCGTCTGTCATCTCAAAAACATCATTCTCATATCGTCTCACTTTCGCTTGCCAGTCATTGAAGGCTTGTTTTACTCTGACTTTCATAGGTCAGACCTTATTTCTTGATTTCAGCAAGCACGACTTTAGAATCGTCAGAAACGGCTACAGTGTAAAACTCATCAATTGAGATTTCAGTAGAACGTTTCAAAGATTTGCGGTCTACTTCGACGTTTGGATCACGTTTGATGTAAACTGTCAATGCAGCAGTGTCTTGTTCGGTTTCGTCATCGTGTGTCAGCTTGATGATTGGGCAAGTGTAGAATGCGCTTGTAGAGTCCAGAGCGACCTTATTAGTCGCAACGATACGTGTATTTGCAATCATACCGATTTCGCCAGTCATTACAACATTATTTGGATATTTATCTGCTGAGATGAAGTTTGGATCTTTACGCAAAGTTGTGACTTGTTTTGGATTGACAAACATAACTTTTTCAGTATTGGATTCTTCCTCAAACAAATCAATAGCATCAACGATTACATCATAGCTAATTGCTTTTGTTTTTGAGTCAAATTTACGAGTGTTTGTTTTTAGAAGGGCATCCATTGCGTCGTTATCGATTTTAGCAGCAATAGCAAGTGCAAGTTGGTTTTCAGCATTTCCTACTGGATCACCGTAGCCAGATAATACAGCTTCGTCCGTCAATTCAACGGCTTTCATAGCCTTCTTGATTGTAGCAGTTTTGGTTGATGTTCCAAGAACTACAACACCAGCTTCCACACCTTCGTTTACATCTTCGGCATCACCGATGTATGTGTAAGATGGAACTTTGATTGTGTTCCCTGGTACGCCTTCAAGCGTGCGGTCGATAGCTGCAAATGGAATTACTTGCAATTTCTTTGGTAGTTTAGCTGCGATCATATCTCCCATTACTTCGGGATTTACGAGATTTGCAATTTTAGTTTGTGGCATATGTTAAATTCTCCTTGTTAGTTAATTCAAAAATGAGTTATACAATTCAGGATTTGACTGTTTCAATGCAGCCTTTTCTGAATGGTTCATTTGGAAAAATTGAGCTCTTGAAAGCCCTGTTGATTGTTGTGGCGCAGTCTTAATAGGTGCGCTACCCTTCATGCGTTCGGATACGCCTTTCTGGACTGCATCCTCCCACGTTTTCTGAATGCTTGCGACTGATTCAGCCACGGATTCAGCATTCGACAAATTCACCACGGACACTAATTCAACTGGTAAGTCACGTTCACTTAGCATCGCCTTAGCTTCTGCGGTCAATTCCTTACGAGCAATAGCCTTCTCACGGTCAGCCAGTTCTTGCTCACGCTGATCTAACTGATATTTCTGTTTCTCGTCAGCGTTCATCTTAGCAAGCTTCTTAGCTTCGTTTTCTTTAGCTTCTTGCTCGGATTTCCACTTGGCAAATTTCTTGTCAATGATAGCATCGACTTCTGCGTCTGTGTACTTCTTCTCGTCTTGCGGTTGTGGTTTAGGTTCTGCAGGTACCTTTTGTTCTTCAACCGTTTCGACTTCGACTGTTTGTGTTTCTTCGTTCATTGCGAACCTCCTATATTTAAAGTCGTCCCCGACTGTATAATTCCATGGCTTTTAGTGTCGTCAATGCTCGGACAATTTAAAAACCGTACGGGATTCCATACGGTTAGGTTTCTATAAGGATAACTTCACAAGCTATCACGGAAATTCTTTTTACAATCAAATCGCAATCAAGAAAATCGCAAGGATAACCTCCTTTCAAAAGTTCATTGTTGTGATAAACCGAAACATAACCTTCTTTATCAATTGTTTTACAAAGTTCTTTAACTTTCATTTTCTACGTCTTTTCCAAATATCAAAACCGCATCAATTTCGACACGGTTTATAGCAATTTACAGTGATTTATAGCAGTCTATTCCTACCAGTCAAGACTATGGATCACCTACTTTCTGTTTTTGAGACATGAAAAGTCATTATCGACCAAAACTTGATAAAGAATTTTCCCAATTCGGTCTGCCTGCTCTTCTTCATGATTTATATAGCCAGCTTCAACTAAAATGCCATGCGTAATTTCGTGAATAAGCGTCTGATCTTCGATTTGTTGACTAGCTGAGTCGTCAAGAACAATCCTGCATGTCTTGTACTCAATATGCCCCCATTCTCCTGTTTTTCCCTGTAAATCAGTTATTTTTTCGATTTCGTAGACGATACCACCTATTTTTACCTTATCCATGTTAGGCTTATTATCACGATTCATTTTTTCAATCCTTTCTTTACACCTTCAATTATTCCGCTGATTACGGCCAGAATAATAAAGATTAACAACAAAAATACCAACCACCCAAAGGCGATTGATACCAAATCCCAAATAAACATGTTTTACTCCTTTCTGAACACGAAAAAAGCGCTTAGATTTCTCTAGATGCTTAATAAATTCTGTCATCGTAATCAATCGGTTTTTCAAATGCTTCATTTTTCTTAATGCACGAATCCACGACTGAATTGTATTTCGAAATAGCTTCCTCGTCTACCTCGAAAGGGATTATCAAATACACAGGAAAATCTTCACCAAAATGACTATTGTATCTCTCGCTGATTTCTTTGAATTGATTATAAATTTCTTCATTCTTCCAAAAAAACATCCTGACCTCCTTACCAAACAATCGGCTTTTTGTTTTCTAAGTTCAATTTTGAAATATCTTCAAATATCTTGTTGTATATTTTAACAGAATTTGGGAAAACTTTGTCATAAAATGCTTTTATTTCAGGAGTCATTTGTGCTTGAGTATATTCTGCAATAAATTCCATCCCTCGATGCGTTTTATTTTTCCAATACGAATCCGAATGATTGAAAGGCTGAGAACCATATTCCGCACTTCGAAAAGAACTCATCATATCTGATGCAAATGCGGCAACCTCTGCATTTTCCTCGGGACGAATTTCCGGATTTAGTTTCTTTGAAAGTTCATATAATTCCGATTTGAAATCTCTTACTTTAGCTTGACGAAGATTAAAGAAGTCTCGTTTCTCATCCATAGACGCTCCTCTTTTGAGCTTCATATCCCCGAAAATATAATTGTCCATATCTTTTTTTATGGTATTGTACAAGTCGTACTGACTGCTAAATGCTTCAGCTCCCAGTTCCGGGGCACCGAAGTAAGTTGCGATATTATCGATGCCATGAGTCAATTCATGAAGAACGATTGAATGTGCTTTCTGATTAAATTTCTTGTTGTAAATAAAATCGCCTTTTGCCAAATTAACTTGTGTACCAGACACATGAGAAGACATTTCTTTTACTTTGGCAAAAGATAATTTATCGATTGAACCGTAGAGAGATTGCACAAAATCATCACTCGGGAAGAAACGCAATTCTCTTAAAAGACCTTGTGCATTTTCTTCTCCAAAAACATCAACAAAATTCGTTGTTCTAAGTCTCTTTTCTAAACGATCTACCAGATCACGTCGTGCCAAAGGAACGTTATCTTCTCTCGCCTGTAAAGCGGCTTTCTCTGCTTTCTCTTTTAAAGCATCTTGTTCAGCTGCCCAGTCAAAATATTTTAAAAGATCATCAAAATCAAGATTATTGATTTCTTCGGAAGTAAGCTTGGAAAAGTCAATCTTACCAACGGCCTCACCATCTACATATTTACTATACCACTCTTTATAACTCATATCAGCAGGCACATACTCGACTTTGCCAGTATTAGGGTTCCTTGCTCTACGTTCTAGCTTGCTGTAATTGATATCGTCATCGTGTGCGATAGTCGTAGACCTACACCACGGATGCATGGGTGGATAGTTCACACCAGGAACAGCCTTGTCCGTGTCATAGACCTTATTGTCGTGTTCTTGACAAATGTGCGACGTGCGCCTATCCAACACAGCCGCAAAGCGGTACTTTGTAATCTCAGCATCTTCATAGCTGAGTAGTTCCATTTGGTTATGAAAAAAGGCTGACTCAGTTCGAACCAAACGCCTTGCGTTGTTTTGACCTGCTCCGAATCGTTCTGCGATTGCTTGAGAAGTATCCTTGACACTTCGACCCGTCATGAGACTCACTAGGAGCTCGTCTTTCACGCTTGAAGCGAGCGCCCCAGTATTTGACCATATTCTATCCGAATAGGCCTCTCCCGTCCATTTAAGACCTCGTAGGCGCTTGATTTCAGTTTCAGGGAGACTAGAGAAACTATAAGCTAGTCCTGTCTGCTGTTGCAGGTCAAAAGTAGCCTTGTAGTAGCTATCTTTCATCAGGTCGCTATAAAAGACATCTGAGCCTTTCTTCTCTGAATGATAGATAGACTCCCGCATGCGGCCTAGGTCATCGTTTAGACGCTCTAGACGCTTCATGCGATAGGCATAAGCTGGACTATCCAAATCAGCAAGCAGGCGTTGAATATTCGGGTCATTCGGTCTAGCTTCAAGAACCTTACGAAGTTCGTTCAAGTCCTTTTGGTCTTTCATATTCTTTAGGACCTGACGAGCATCACGCTCGCTCAAACCATAATCACGCTGAAATTTATCAAAGACCTTGTTGATTTGCTTGTCTAAATACGCTTTAGATTGCTTGTAAATCTCGTCGAACTTGTCTGCTTGCTTCTCAGCCTTATCCATCTGCTCATAGATGAGATTAGCCTTCCTTTTGGTCCAGTAGTCCTTGTTCTTCATCTGCTACCTCATCATCTGGTTTCGTGTTAGCCTGGTTAAAGAACGATACACGGTCCTTATTCTTTTCTTTCTCTTCCTCAAGACTTTCAAGTTCAGCATCAGGATCTTCAACGAATGGCAAGAGCGAAATAAGCTGACGAAGAGAGACTTTGCCTTCAAGATTATTGATAATCTGCGACAATTCGAGCAAGTTCTTAGGCAATCCACGACTAAACTGCGGTACGATAGAATGTGCTTCAAGCGCAATCTGCTGCATGCCCAAGTAGTGAGCAAAAATAGCAATTCGCTGTCTAAGACCTCGCTTGTAATTTGCTTCTTTGGTCTTAGTAATCATCTCAAGACCTAGTAGCTTGAACTCCATGGCCACCCCCGAGCTATTGCCTGCGAAGTTCTCATCTGTTAAATTCGGCACATGGCTGAATGTGTAGATGTCTTCCTTCAAAGCCTTGCGCAAAATTTCAGTAGCATCCTCGTCCAGCAAGTTTTTCAAAAAGTCAGCTTTGGCATCCATTGGAAGCTCTAAAAGCCCTTCTTCATTGAGTATAGCCATAGCTTGGTGGGTTTCTTCAGGCGTGTCGCCTAGCTGCGCACCATACAGAACAAGAATAGACTCTACCGCCTGCTCTTTGTCGTTGACGCGGTTACCCATCAACGAATTGTAAGCATCAATCAAGCTGATTTGTTGCTCATAATCACCAATCGCAAAGTGATTATTGCGGTACTCGATGATTGGAATTTGACCGAGGTTGTGAGGTTCTACTTTCTCATTCTGCGTCGTTCCTTTGCTCGAATCGCGCAGCACGATGTGATAGTGCAGATTTTGAGTAAAGACTTCAGCTTGATACTTAGTCGCATCTTTCGTGTCATCTTTAATTTCGTAGTAGTACACCGCAAACAAGGCCTTGCGTTCGACACTATCATCGTAAACGATGAATACATTCTCAGGATCTACGCTAGTCGAATCAAGTTCAGTCAGTCCCTCTTTTGCATAGATGTACTCGTAAGCACGCCCGTAGATAGCCATGTTCAGAGCGTTCTGCGCATCTACTTGGTCAATTTCGGCACCGTCGAAAGCCTCAAGCAAAGGCTCAAGGTCGCTCTCAGCAGTGTTGTTATACTTGATAGGATTGCCCATAAAATAACCCGTAGACGTATCCGCAATGTCCTTAGCGTGATTAGCTACCGTCTTATAATTCGGCGCATTCTGATTCCTTCTCGTGTGATTCAAGATAGCATGCTCACCCAAGTAGTATTTCTTCAAATCACGCAAGCGACTGCGTTCTTGTGTGTGCTTGCGAATCAGCTTGTAAATCAATTCTTTACTCAAAGCTGTTTCGTCGTATCCGTCTCGTGGATAAGTTAAAATCTGATACATTCCATTCCTTTCTATAAACCGTAGTCTGAACG
>ERZ773065.989-NODE-989-length-14990-cov-3.825578_pt1 | contig 14990 bp, 28 predicted proteins | sample MGYA00580623_ERZ773065 | MGnify/ENA primary metagenome ERZ773065 (study PRJEB29015, sample SAMEA2738017) | human oral metagenome | biome: human oral; feature: human-associated habitat; material: dental | place: China | collected 2047 ...
GGAAATAGTCTATGGGAAGAAGCCTTAAAAAAGGTCCTTTCGTGGATTTTAAACTAGAAAAGAAAATTAAAGCTCTTTCTACCGAAGATCGCACCGTGATTAAAACTTGGGCACGCTACTCAACAATCTTCCCAGAGATGGTTGGTCGCACAGTTGCTGTTCATAACGGAAAAGTACACGTCCCAGTTTTTATATCAGAAAATATGGTCGGTCATAAACTTGGCGAATTTGCTCCAACCCGCAAATTTAAACGCCACGGTGGTAAAAAAGCAGCTGAAGCTGCAAAACGAGGAGGTAAATAATGTCTACTCATTTTGCACATGCATATATTAAAGGCATTGATTCAATGCCTCGCAAAACCAATATTGTTGCCAGTTTAGTTCGAGATCGTTACGTCGCAGACGCCATCGTCATCCTTGAAAATACACCACGTCGTGCCGCAAGATCAGTCCTAAAAGCAATTGATTCAGCCAAAGCTAATCTACTAAATTCAGGCGTATCAATTGACCCAAAGACTATTCGAATTGCACGTATCTCAGTAACCGCAGGAACACGTATTCGTCGTTTCGTTCCAGCATCTCGTGGTCGCGCTCTTCCATTTGAAAAAGTCTCCAGCAATCTCTATGTTGAAGTTGCCGGTGAAGAAAAAGCAAAGAAAGTAGACACGGCTAAAAAGGAGGATAAATAATGGGACAAAAAGTTAATCCCGTCTCTTATCGTCTTCAAGTCAGCAAAGACTGGTCATCAAAATGGTTCACCAGAAATACTGATTTTAAGAAATGGTTAATCGAAGATGTTAAGATTCGTGAAGCAATTGAAAATCGCTTCAAATCTCGTCCAACCATTGCTCGTATAGATATTGAAAGAACTGATAACCTTACTACAATTACCATCCGTACCGCAAAAGCCGGTGCAGTAATTGGTAAACAAGGTGCAGGTATCAATGAAATTAAAAAAGAACTAGAAAAGTTTGTTTCACAGCCTATCCGAATCAATGTTGAAGAAGTTAAAAAACCAGAATTATCAGCCAAATTAGTAGCTGAAAATATCGGTTTCCAACTTGGTAAGCGTATGAATTTTAGACGAGCAGTCAAAATGGCTAGTCAATCAACCATGACGGCTGGCGCTAAAGGAGTACGCATTGAAGTCTCCGGTCGTCTAAATGGGGCAGAAATGTCTCGTCGCGAAAAGTTTATTGAAGGCTCGGTCCCTCTACATACCCTTCGCGCAGATATTGACTTCTACTGTCATCACGCTCCAACCATTGCTGGTATCGTTGGTGTTAAGGTCTGGATTTATAAGGGAGAGAAATAATTATGGCTATTTTACTTCCAAGTCGCGTTGCACATCGTAAAGTCAGAAAAGGCAAAAATGACGGCGTTGCAACACGCTGCAATACAGTTGCTTTCGGGGACTATGGACTAATGTCACTCGATAACGAGCGCATCAACTCAAGACAAATCGAGGCTGCTCGTCAAGCTATTACAAGATATATAAAACGTGGTGGTAAAATTTGGATCCGAATCTTTCCACACACTCCAGTTACCAAAAAACCACTTGATGTAAAGATGGGTTCAGGTAAAGGAGAACCTCAGTTCTATGTAGCTAAAGTTAAAACCGGTACAATCATGTTTGAAATGGCTGACGTAACCGAAGAACAAGCTAAAGAAGCTCTAAGACTTGCTTCACATAAACTTCCGGTTCGCTGCAAGTTTATTAAGAAGGGAGAGCAATAAACATGGTTGAGAAAAAAGTGGAAAAAACAGAGAAAACTGAAAAAGCTCAAAAAGTAGCAAAAACTTTGCCAGAACTTCAAAAAGAATTATTGGAAGCTCGTCGCGGATTGGTTGATGGTACACTTCAAAATTTACATAAGATCAAGACGTTAAAAAAGGCAATTGCAAGATCAAAAACGTTAACTAATCAAGGAAAGGGAGCCTAAATATGGCACAAACACTGCAAGGAGTAGTAACTTCTGACAAACGTGACAAGACCATTACAGTCTCCATCACTAACCGAGAAACTCATCCTCTCTACCGTAAGCAATATTCACACACTCGTAAATACACTGCTCACGACGAGAATAATGAGGCAAAGTTAGGAGATAAGGTCGAAATCACCGCTTGCCGCCCATATTCCAAAACTTGCACCTATAAACTTGTCAAAATTCTTGAAAGATCACATGGTACAGTTGAACTAAAGGATGAGGTTAAGAATATACTACCTGAAGATAAAGAAACAGGGGAGGAAAATTAATCATGATTCAACAGGAAACTAGATTGCATGTTGCCGATAATAGTGGCGCCAAAGAACTTGGAGTAATCCGTGTCCTTGGTGGTACTCGTGCTCGATATGCTCACGTAGGAGACATTGTTACCGCTAGCGTTAAAGATGCCTCACCTACAGGAAATATAAAAAAGAAAGCCGTTGTAAAGGCAGTCATCGTTAGGACACGTGCACAAATTCGTCGACCTGATGGTTCAACTATTCGTTTTGATGATAACGCTGCAGTTATCATTAATGACGACAAAAACCCGAAGGGTACTCGTGTTTTTGGACCAGTTCCACGCGAGCTCCGCGAACTTGGCTTTAATAAAATCATTAGCTTAGCACCGGAGGTACTGTAAAATGAAACAGAACATTAAAACTGGAGATACAGTAACTATTATCGCTGGTGATAATAAAGGTAAATCTGGTAATGTTGTTAAGATGGATCTCAAAAATCATCAAGCGATGATCGAAGGGATCGGTGTTCGCGAAAGACACTTACGTGCTACACAATTTAATCCTAAAGGTGGAAAGAAAGATATTCATGTTGGAATTGACCTTTCTAACCTTAAAAAGGAAGGGAAATAATTATGTCAGATAAATATATTCCTCGTCTTAAAAGTCTTTACCATGATCAGATTATTAAAAATCTGAAAAAAGAACTACAAATTGATAATATTAATAAACTACCTAAACTTGAAAAAGTTATCGTATCTTGTGGTGTCGGTAAAAAACGTGAAGATAAACATTTCACGGAAACTGTAGCCTTAACTCTTGAAAAGATCACAGGACAGGCTTCAACTTCACGACTTGCCAAAAAATCAATCGCCACCTTCAAAATCCGTAAGGGTATGGGTGCGCCAGTTGGTTATTTAGTTACTTTACGTAATGATAAAATGTACGAGTTTGTTGATCGCTTAATCAATATCACATTGCCTCACGTGCGTGATTTCCATGGCGTTCCAGCTGGATCATTCGATAAGCAAGGCAATTATTCATTAGGTCTTAAAGAACAAACCGTCTTCCCAGAAATCACCTTTGAAGATGCTTCAGTTCTCCACGGACTAGAAGTTACATTTATTATTAAAAACGGTACTAAAGAAGGTAGCCGTAAGCTACTAGAGGCATTCGGTATGCCTTTTGAAAAGAAGGAGAGCAAATAATATGGCAAAAAAATCAGCAGTCCTTCGCGATCTTAAACGCCAGAAAATGTTTGACAAATATAAAGCCAAACGAGCAGAATTAAAAGCTGCAGGCGATCTAGAAGGTCTTCAAAAACTACCAAAGAATTCTAGTCCAACACGTTTGAAAAATCGTGACCTACTTGACGGTCGTCCACGTGGTTACATGCGTCGATTCGGACTTAGTCGTATCAGTTTTCGTGAAAAAGCCAGCAAGGGCGAAATCCCAGGCGTAACAAAGAGTAGTTGGTAAGGAAAGGAATAAGTATGTCACTACAATCAACAGATCAAATTGCAGACCTTATCACTCGCATTCGAAACGCTATCATGGTTCACAAGAACGAGGTCAGTGTTCCAGCTTCCAAGCTTAAGATTGCAATCCTTGAAGGTCTCAAACGCACAAACTTCATTACAGATTACAAAATAGTTGAAGCTACACCACGTAATTCAATTAAGGTAATCATCAATCAAATTAATGAAGCTCCTCGTATCAACGAGATTAATAAGGTTTCAAAACCAGGTCGTCGTGTTTACGCTGGCGTTGAAGAATTACCAAAGATTAAATCTGGTCGTGGGATTATCCTCATCTCCACTTCAAAAGGAGTGATGACCGGAGACGAAGCTAAAAAAGCCCGTCTAGGTGGCGAAATCCTCGTTAAAGTTTGGTAAGTCTATAAAACTAAAATAGAGTAGTCAAAAACTACTCTATTTTTTATCATCAATAATTTTATCTAGCACGAATATTGCGATAGTTTATAAAACATGGTATTATAACAGAGATAATATTAATTGAAAGGAAGATATGAGTCGTATCGGAAAACAACCTGTACAGATTCCTGCAGGAGTGACAATCACGGTCGGCGAACAGAAAATTACTGTTGCTGGACCTAAGGGTTCACTCGAAGTTCCTGTACAGGAGAATATCGTTACTAAGATCGAGGACGGAAAAGCCATCATTACTCGAAAAGATGATGAGCCAAAATCTCGTGCTTGGCATGGCTTACAACGTGCACTCCTAAATAACGCTGTTATCGGTGTTACAAAAGGTTTTGAGAAAAAACTTGAAATCAATGGTGTTGGTTTTCGTCTTTCAGGCGGACCAAAACAGATTGAGATGTCTCTTGGTTTTTCTCACCCAGTTAAATATACTGCACCAGAAGGTGTAGAATTAAAAACTAATAAAATGGAAATTACAGTTTCTGGCATTGATAAGCAAAAAGTTGGTCAAACTGCAGCAGAAATCCGTGCACTAAAGAAACCAGAGCCATACAAAGGCAAAGGTATTAAGTATGCGGATGAAGTAATACTCCGTAAAGCTGGAAAGGCAGGAAAGAAATAATGAATAAAATTTTTCGCGCAAATCGAACCCGTGCTAAAATCCACGGCACAGCTGAGCGCCCACGCCTCACTGCTCACTTCAGTAACTTAAATATAACCGCACAAATCATTAACGATGACGCTAGTACAACTTTAGCTTACGCTACAACAGTTGGTAAAAAAGCAAAAGGTTCAATGACAGAAAAAGCTGCTCAAATTGGTACAGAAATTGCCAAATTAGCAAAAAAAGCAAATATTAACAAAGTCGTCTTCGATCGGGGATCAAAGCTATATGCCGGACGCATGTCCGCTCTTGCCGATGCTGCTCGTAAAGAAGGATTGGAGTTCTAAATATGACCGATGAAAAAACAACCGCGGTTAAACAACCAAAGGTAATTAACAAGTCAGGTACATTGAAGATGACCGATGAGGTTGCTGCAACAAAACAGCCTCGTGACATAGCAGGTCGCCCAATTCGCAAGAATAATCGTCGCGACCGAGTTAAATCTGACAATGCGCCAAAAGAGTTTGATGAAATCACTATTAATATCGACCGAGTTTCTCGTACCGTAAAAGGTGGTCGACGTATGCGTTTTAAAGCTCTTGTTGCTGTTGGCAACAAAAAGAATAGGGTAGGTGTTGGTGTTGCAAAGGGTGGAGATGTAACCACAGCTGTACAAAAAGCTACCCGAGTTGCAAAGAAGAACATGATCACCTTTAACATGAATGAAGAAACAATTTGCCACGAAGTTGAAACCAAAACCACAGGAGCTCATGTTTTAATGAAGCCTGCAGCCCCAGGTACAGGAATCATTGCTGGTGGTATTGTACGATCAATTATCGGTTTAACTGGTGTTAAAAACCTTATTTCGAAATCTCTTGGCTCAACCAATAAAGTAAATATTGCATATGCCGTTATTGAAGGTTTAAGACAACAGGTCCCTCGCGCAAAGTGGAACACCACAATTGAAAAAAATAAAACCTCCAAAAAGGAGAACCAGTAATGAAATATAATGAATTAATCGTTGAACGAAATACTCGCCCAACCAGAGCAGGACGTGGTATTGCAGCCGGTCGAGGCAAAACAGCCGGTCGAGGTACTAAAGGTCAAAAAGCTCGTACAGGACACAGCAAAATGCCAGCAGGCTTTATGGGCGGACAACGTGCAATTATGCAAGCAGTACCAAAACTAAAAGGCTTTAAATCACTAAAAAATAAAGCTGAGCTAGTTTATACAGATAATCTCAATGGATTAAAGGGTGTTGTTGACAATTTTATCTTGGCAGAAACCAATTTAATTACCAATCCATACACCAAAGTTAAAATCATTACACGTGGCGAACTTACTTCAAAGATCGACCTAAAAACTCAATTTGCTAGCAAGTCAGCAATTGAAATGATCAAAAAGGCAGGGGGCAGTTTTACTAAAGTTAAAATTCCAGCTCGTCCAAAAACTAATTCCGATAAAGACGTAGCATAAAAAAACCAAAAAATAACCTCATGAGGGTTATTTTTTGTTCAGATTATGATAATATAGATTAGTAAATACAAGAGAGGTCCTAATGCATTTCAAGACTATATTTAAATCCCTTAGAAATAAAGATATGTTAAAACGTATCACCATTGTTTTTGGCATCATAATTGCTTACCGGCTTTTAGCACACATCCCTGTACCAATGGGTGATGCAAAAACTTTTAAAGATGCTGTTACAAACTTGATTGCTAAATCAGATTTTTCAGGATTCCTCAATCTTATTTCAGGTGGTGGACTTGCTTCCTTTTCGATTATTCTAGTTGGTCTTTCACCATACATCACCGCATCGATTATTTTCCAGCTGCTCACAAAGGCTCTGCCAAGCCTTGAGGAATTATCAGAAGACGGTGAAACCGGTCGTCGCAAAATTAACCAGTGGACTCGTATGTTGACTGTTCCTCTTGCTATTATTCAGTCTATTGCGTACATCTATATTCTTTATCAATCAGTTGCCGCAACGAATACCGTTACTTTTGTCCCAACAACCCGAGATTGGATTCTTTCAATTACCACTATGACAGCAGGCTCACTTATTCTTATGTGGATGGGCGAGTTAATTACAGAACAGGGAATCGGTAACGGAATCTCAACTGTCATTTTTGCCAGTATTATCTCACAATTCCCAACCACCACAGCCTCTCTAACACGCAGCTTATTTGAAACAAAATATGGCACACTTAGTTTGTTTGGCTGGATAAATCTTCCAGTCAATCCCATTGTCTTTTGGACTTTAGTGATTATGTTAGTCGCCATTATAATTGTTCTCTATTGGCTCGTAAAACTCAATGAAGCACAAAGAATAATCACAATCAATTATGCTAAACGTGTGCACGGAAATAGCGCCTACGGAGATATCAAGTCTATCCTTCCAATTAAATTAATCGCCGCTGGCGTTGTACCTGTCATTTTTGCTACAGCTTTTCTTTCATTACCATCTTTAATTGGACAATTAATTACTACTATCAATCCAGGTAATTCGCTAGGTTCAGTTTTAACTTCACTTTTTACCGCACCAAATGCACAAAATTTTAAACGACTTTATCCAACGGGAATTACAGGACAGTGGTTTATCTACCCAAGTCTATATTTTATATTAGTTGTGTTATTTACTTATTTTTACACATCAATTATCTTTAATACTAACGAAATTGCAGATAATCTTCAAAAACAAGGCGGTTTCATAGAGGGGGTACGTCCAGGTAAAACTACAGCTAAGTATCTTAATAATGTCGTAAATCGACTTAATCTCTTCGGCTCAATCTCGTTAGGTTTAATTGCTATGCTACCTTTTATCACTGACTATATCTTCATTATATTAACCGGTTCCCCGATGGGGCTCTCCCTTTCAGGGACAGGCTTACTAATTGTTGTTACAGTTGCACTGGAAAATCTACGTCAAGTTGACTCAAGAGCCCTCATGGTAACGTATGACGACTTTAAATAAAAAGGGTAGCATGAATTTACAAAATCAAAAAATAAAAATTAACTTTGGAAAAATATTAACAATTATCTTTATTTTATTCTTCATAGCTGTTGTTATTAGATTATCAACATGGGAAAATGATTATTATAAAAATCAAGAAGGTAAAGAAAGAATCACTCCACGCACAACTGGTGATGTTTCAACAGACAGTACAGACGTTGATGAAACAGTAGTTACTCAAGAACAAACACAAAAATATTCTGTTGCAGCAGACCGACCAAGATTTCTAACCATTGAAAAAATCAGCGTACATAATGCAAGAATACTACCAGTCAATGAAACGAAAAAAGGAGCTATTGAAGTTCCAAGAAATATTTTCGATGTAGGATGGTACACAGGTTCAGATCTCCCAGGAAAAAACGGCACTAGTATTTTAGACGGACATAACGGCGGACCGACTATGCAAGGAGTTTTTAAAAATCTTCATTTGTTAGAAAAAGGAGACTTAATTCAAATTGAAATGGGGGATGGCACGAAGTATCAATATCAAGTATATGATAATTTAACGGTTGGATTAGACGAAGCAAACCAAAAAATGAGATCTTTGCAGGTTTCACCAATTCAGGGTGTAAGTTCAATCAGTTTGATCACCTGCACCGGCGAATGGTCAGATCTACAAAAAACCTATCTCTCACGTCAATTTTTAAGAGCAATCCGAATATAGGAAGATTCTTTACAGAGATAAAACTATAAACGAAATGGAAAAGATTATTTTTTAATCACAAACTCCAAACAATTAACCAAAATACCGGTCAATATAAAAAACAACATTTACATTTTAATTATTTTTTGATAAAATAACCTAGTAATTTATGGTTAGTCAAAAGGAAGTAATCAAACTCGGCGGCACCATCGTCGATGCATTACCAAACACTCAATTTCGAGTGGAGCTTGAGAATGGCCATATTATTATTGCGCACATGAGCGGAAAAATGCGCAAAAACTTTATCCGTCTTGTGCCAGGTGACAAGGTAGAAGTTGAACTCACCCCTTATGATCTCACAAAGGGTCGCATCAGCTTCCGCCTGAAATAATATCAAACGCTATCTTGGCGAAACTTATAGCCACTTTCCGCTAGTGAAACTAGAGGAGTACCTAAGAATAGTTTAATTAAGGAAAGGATTTTTACACACAATGAAAGTACGTGCAAGTGTAAAGAAAATCTCCCCTGATGACATTTATGTACGCCGCAAAGGTGTTCTTCGTGTTATCAATAAGAAAAAACCTAAGAATAAGCAAAGGCAGGGTTAAGAATGGCAAGAATTGCTAGCGTTGTTATCCCTTCCGAAAAACAGGTTTGGATTGCTCTTACCTATGTTTTCGGCATTGGACGCACAACCTCAAAAGCCATCCTTGCGGAGGCTAAAATAGAGCCTACCACTCGGGTGAAAGATCTCACCGAGGCTGAAGAACAGAAAATCAACGACATTATTTCTAGTAAATATCAGGTCGAAGGTGATCTGCGTCGCCTCGTTACAAACAATATTAAACGAATCAAAGACATCAATTCTTACAAAGGTGTCCGCCACAAGGCTGGACTTCCAGTCAACGGCCAGCGTACTCGAACGAATGCACGTACTCGTAAGGGTAAGGCGATCGCGGTCGGTGGAACACAACCAAAAGCAGCAAGTAAGACTTAGAGGTAATTAAAATGACAGAAGAAGTAAAACAAGCTGAAGTAGCTGGAGTCAAAGCTACCAAAGTTAAAGGTAAAAAAGGTAAACGTGTCGTGACTTCCGGTCAAGTACATATTAAAGCTACCTTCAACAACACTATTATTAGCGTTTCCGATAAAAAGGGCCAAGTCCTCTCTCAGTCATCCGCTGGAGCTAATGGCTTCCGTGGCTCTAAGAAGGGCACTGCCTATGCAGCCCAAATCGCTGCCGAAAAAGCTGGTGAAATTGCCAAAAAAGATCATGGACTCAATTCAGTTGATGTTTACGTCAAAGGTATTGGGCTCGGTCGCGATAGCGCAATCCGTGCTTTCTCCGGCCTTGGCATTAAAATCGATAGTATAACCGACCAAACACCTATCGCTCATGGTGGTGTTCGTCCAAAGGGAGAGAGGAAACCGTAATGGCACGAGATAAATCTCCAATCGTCAAACAAAGTCGTCGCGAAGGTTTTGCCCTCGCACCAAAAGCCCATAAAATTATGGCAAGAAAATCTGGTATTCCAGGTCAACATAGTGACATGCGTATCCGTGGAGGTAGCCTCTACCTTACTCAGTTACGTGAAAAGCAAAAAGTTCGCCGTCTCTATGGTCTACTTGAAAAACAATTTGCTAAACTCATGAAAGAGGCTTTGAAAACTGAAGGTCTTTCCGGTCAAAATCTTCTTGAGTTCCTCGAGCGTCGCGCAGATAACGTTGTCTTTCGCGCAGGCTTTGCGACCACTCGTCGTCAAGCACGTCAGCTCGTTTCTCACGGCCACTTCCTACTCAACGGTCGCCGCATTGATATTCCGTCAATTCGCCTTAAAGCCGGAGACGTCTTAGAAGTTCGTACAAAATCAGCTAAGTCAGAATACTTCAAAAACCTTGAGAATACTGTTGCTGCATCTGGCGTCCAGCCGCTCAGTTGGCTAAAAGCCGATGCTAAAAAAATGAGGATTGAAATCACCGGTACGCCAAAACGCGAAGAAGTAGAAGCCGGAATTAATGAACAATTAATCGTTGAGTATTACTCACGCTAAGGAGAACAATGACAACAAAAGTAATTCACGAAGCAAATCTTGCAGAAGTCAACGAATTGTCTGCCACTAGCGCCTCATTTGTTATTAAACCGCTTTATCATGGTTATGGTCACACTTTAGGAAATTCGCTACGCCGTGTTCTACTCTCAAGCATTAAGGGTGCTGCCATCACCTCTTTCAGTATTGAAGGTACCACTCACGAGTTTACTGCCATTGAGGGTGTGCGTGAAGATGTTATCGACATCATGCTAAACCTCAAAAATATTCGCTTTAAGTGTCACACTGACGCTCCAGTTGAACTTAGTCTTGAAGTTAAGGGTAGTAATCAAACTGAAAAAGATGGTGATGCGCGTGTTATCGCTGGTGACATCAAACTCACCGGTGACGTCGAAATCGCTAACCCAAATCAGGTTATCTGCCATATCGACGATCCAAACTACACACTTAAAATGCATTTCATCGTTGAGTCAGGACGTGGTTATCTTCCAATCGAAGCTGCTAGCGAAGAACGTATTCATAGCGACATGATCGCACTTGATGCTGTCTTCACTCCAGTTTTACGTGTTCGTTTTGATGTAGATAAGACTCGTGTTGGACAGGACACAAACTTGGACCAATTAACTCTTACTATTGAAACCGATGGTACCATCACCCCAAGAGAAGCTTTCGAGGAAGCCGCAGCCATTCTACTTAATCAATATAAAGCTTTTGCTGGAAGCACCGTTGTTGAATCAGCACCTGCTCCAGGTTCAAAAGAAGAAGCGGAAGATGCAGGTCTTATGCTCCCAATTGAAGAGCTCGGACTTTCCGCCCGCACCGCCAACGCACTTGTTAATAACGAAATCCGTACCATTCGCGATCTCGTGGTTTTATCGGACACCGATCTCAAAGAACTAAAGGGTTTTGGACAAAAAGCGCTTGACGAAGTTAAACAAAAGTTAACGGAGTTAAATATTTAAATGCACCGCCACGGATACAAAGGTCGTAAATTCGGCCGTGAAACCGACCAGAGAAGGGCTCTACTACGTGGGCTGATGTGTTCTCTGATCAAATATCAAACAATTACCGTTACGCTTGCCCGCGCTAAAGAAATGCGTCGTGGCACCGAGAAGCTAGTTACTATCGCTAAGAAAGGTGGCCTCGCAAATCGTCGTCTCCTTATCTCCCGCCTCGACAATCTCGAAGCCGCAGATCTCTTAATGGACGTAATCGCTCCTCAGATCAAGCGTAATTCAGGTTATTTAAGAATCGAACGCACTGGTTTTAGAAAAGGTGATCACGCCGAAATGGCAACTATCTCTTTTGTTGATCCCATCAATCTCGATCTCAAAAAGGAGGCTAAGTAATGAAAACTTTTAGCCAAAAAACCGCAGAAATTAAACGCGAGTGGTTTATCATTGATGCCAGTACACTTCCACTTGGTAAGCTAGCCGTCGTTATCGCTGATAAACTTATGGGTAAATCAAAAGTTACCTACACACCACATATTGATAATGGTGATTACGTTATCGTCATTAACGCTAAGAATATTCAAGTTACTGGCAACAAAATGATTGATAAAAAATATTACCGCCACAGTGGTTTTCCAGGTGGACTAAAAGAGCTAAGGCTTGAAGAGGTTATTGAAAAAGATCCTTCCTACGTTCTAAAAGAAGCTGTTAAAGGCATGATACCAAAAAATAAGCTTGCAGCAGATCGCTTAGCTCGTCTTCGCGTCTTTAATGGCGCTGAGCATACTCATGCTGCTCAAAATCCAAAGGAGATCAAATAATGGCTACAACCAAATATTCCTACGGTCTTGGTCGTCGCAAAGCCGCAACTGCACGCGCACGTCTATACAAAGGTAAAGGTGAAGTCACCATCAATAACAAAGTTGCTCTTGACTATCTTTCTGGCAATAAATCATTACTTGCCGAAGTTACTGATCCATTAGCCATAGCCGGCAAACAAAAAGAGTTTGATATCACCATTCTTGTCTCGGGCGGTGGTCTCGCTGGTCAGGTTGATGCTATTAAATTAGCTATCTCTAAGGCTCTCACTTTAGAATTTCCTGATCTACGCCCAGTACTTAAAAAAGCTGGCCTAATCAAGCGCGATCCACGCGAAAAAGAACGCAAAAAATACGGTCTTCGCTCGGCAAGGAAACGCGAACAATTCTCCAAGCGTTAATTCTGGACGCAATATGGATAAAAAATACTCCGCTTGGGGTATTTTTTATCTAATGATATAATCAACTTATGTTCAATGACTTATTAAATGCTTTTACTTCAATAAAAAATTTCAAAAGCTTTCTTAAAAAATATGAACACCTGATCGCCTATCTTTTCTTTGGTATTCTTACAACCCTCATTAATTTAGTATCTTTTTGGCTGATTTCCAAATTTACTAACATTGAAACTATCCCAGCCACTGTAATTTCTTGGTTTATTGCCGTAGCCTTTGCTTTTATTACCAATAAAATCTGGGTTTTTAAAAGCACCAACAAAACCAAAAAAGAGACCACAAAAGAAATTATCAACTTCCTTATTGCTCGTCTCGTCACCCTCCTCTCTGAGGTTTTAATTATGTGGTTTATGGTCGATTTTTTACATCAAGATAAAATAATCTGGAAATTACTTTGTAATATTGTCACCGTAATACTGAATTATGTTTTCTCAAAACTTTTTGTTTTTAAGATGAAACAACACGAGTAATTATTCTAATTTTATACTTTACAAAATATTTATCTTAGCAAAACAAAAACTCACAACTAAGGTGAGTTTCAAATACAATTTGGTGGAGTATAGGAGATTCAAACTCCTGACCTCTTCGCTGCCAGCGAAGCGCTCTAATCAGCTGAGCTAATACCCCGATACTGCTATTATAACATAATATACTCAAATATTATCATTAAAAAGGGGAGACTTTCCGCGTCTCCCTCATTCTCCAAGAATCTTCGACCACTCATCGTCGTTAGGTTCCTGATCAGGGATCTTAAATTGATATGCCTTGGAGTAAAAATGAATTGCTCCACGGAAGATATCCCTTAACCCACTAATCTGGTTAGCAAACTCCGGCCACAACTCCTTTGCATTTTTCAGCAATGGCATCAGGAAAAAATGCGTCTCAAAGACATTTTTGATAATTGATTCCCGAGACAGGTCACAAAGTGTCCAGATATTATTCATTCTGTCATACCCCTTACATAGTAAGGCATATTTGCTGTCAATCAAGCCATTATAATATCTCCGTTTAGCTACCAACTTTGACTCGCCATCACAACGCCGAAAAGTCATTAACTCCACGGCATGTTTTACCTCATCATTGCACGGCAATGTCTGCACTGGCGTCATCGTATCTTCTGGTACATCATGTAAGATAATTGCCGCCAGTAGAATGTCATCCGTAATCCCATTCGAGATCGCAAAGGTCGCAGCCTTTAGTGGATGTAAGATAAACGGCTCACCGGTCTTCCTAAACTGCCCCGCGTGTTTACGTCTTGCATATCCAAGCGCCGTTAAAGTCTGCACATGAGTGCCTGCACTTGCAAACCCTCTCAAAAAAGTGCTAATAGTCTTCACAGTTTCATCTTCAGGTAACACAATTTTCTTTTCCATAGATCAAACCTCCTTTTAATGTACAATAAGTTAGTAGATATCCTAATACCAAAATACAGTTTATGCAAGCACAACCAATACTAGTCTACCTAGGATTTTAATACTCTTATAGTTGTCAAAACAAGTAATCGGTTTTATAATATACAACATATTGTAGTCGGAAAATTACAAGTTATAACTTGAAAAATATTTTCCATGTTCAAAGCACCTTAATAGGAGGTATTTTATGTACTATTTTATCGATTTAAATAATGACGACAAAATTTTTGGCCGTCCAATGGATGCTGAAAGCGTTTCGCAGTCAGACAAGAGTAATTTGGAAAAAAACACACACCAATTAGCTCATCAAAACAATGAACCACAAACCTACTTAAAAAAGTTGGCCTATGGAGTCTGGAAGAGCTACCAGGCAATGAGGAGAGAAGATGGCTTCCTTCGAATCGGCAATATTAATTACGGCGTTGTTTATGATGTTTACGATGACGTCAATCGTCGCCCGGAATCTGTTGCAGAACATAGCTTTAGCACAATAAATCTTCTTGAATTAGTAGGAGAAAAATGCGGTAGTTTTATCGAAAAAAAGCTCATTAAACGCGCTAAGAGATTTATGCAGTATCATGATTTGGGTGAGACTGAACACGGAGACATTCCGGACAATCAATTTCGCAATAAAGAAGAAGCCGATCAGTACGAATACGAATGCTTAAAGGAGAGACTAAAATACAGAGATTCAAAAATCTGTAAAAAAATTTTGCGTGATTTTAAGATCTATAATCAGGATCCCACAAAACTTACAGAAAAAGATAGAAGATTTCGAGATATCTGTAAACTTACCGATAAGCTGGATGCTATCCTACGTGGTCTCATTTATGAATCTTACGGATATAAAGGAAACCTCTATAGTCAGAGTAACCCAA
>ERZ773065.991-NODE-991-length-14984-cov-4.174694_pt1 | contig 14984 bp, 7 predicted proteins | sample MGYA00580623_ERZ773065 | MGnify/ENA primary metagenome ERZ773065 (study PRJEB29015, sample SAMEA2738017) | human oral metagenome | biome: human oral; feature: human-associated habitat; material: dental | place: China | collected 2047 ...
GGGCGACGAGGCGCGTCGCATGTGGGTGTCGACCTTCCACTCGGCGTGCGTGCGCATCCTGCGCTACGAGCACGAGGCGGCGGGCCTGTCCGGCTCCTTCACCATCTACGACGCCCAGGACTCCCAGAGGCTCATGCAGATGGTCCTCAAGGCCCAGGACGTGGACGTGAAGCGGTTCACGCCGAAGATGGTGGCGGCGCGCGTCTCCGATTTGAAGAACGAGCTGATCGGCCCCGAGCGCTACGCCGAGGTCGCGGGCAAGGACCCCGTGTCGCGGATCGTCGCCGCCGCCTACGCCGAGTACGACAAGCGCCTGCGGGACTCCAACGCCGTCGATTTCGACGACCTCATCATGCGCACGGTCCTCCTGCTGCAGCGGAACCCGTTGATCGCCGAGCACTACCACCGGCGTTTCCGCCACATCCTGGTCGACGAGTACCAGGACACCAACCACGCGCAGTACGTGCTGGTGCGGGAACTGGTGGGGGCCGGGGACGACGGCGTGGTGCCCGCCGAGCTGACGGTCGTGGGCGACTCGGACCAGTCGATCTACGCGTTCCGCGGGGCGACGATCCGCAATATCGAGGAGTTCGAGCGCGACTTCCCGGGCGCCAGGACGATCCTGCTGGAGCAGAACTACCGTTCCACGCAGAACATCCTCTCGGCGGCCAACGCCGTCATCAGCCGCAACCAGGGGCGCCGCCCGAAGAACCTGTGGACGCAGGAGGGCGACGGGGCTCCGATCACGGTGGACGCCGCCGACTCCGAGCACGACGAGGCCCGCTTCGTCGTCAGCGAGATCGACCGCGTCGCCGACGCGGGCGCGGACTGGGGGGACATCGCGGTCTTCTACCGCACCAACGCCCAGTCGCGTGCCCTGGAGGAGCTCCTGGTCCGCCAGGGCATCCCCTACCGGGTCGTGGGGGGCACGCGCTTCTACGAGCGCCGCGAGATCAAGGACGCGCTGGCCTACCTGCAGGTCGTGTCCAACCCGGACGACACGGTGGCGGCGCGCCGCGTCATCAACCTGCCCAAGCGCGGCATCGGGGCGAAGGCCGAGGAGGCCATCGCCGCCCACGCCGCGCGCCACGGGGTGTCCTTCGGGCGCGCGCTCGCCCACCTGTGGATCCGCCAGGGGCGCCCCCTCGGCGAGGGCGAGGGCGTGGACATCGCCGCAATGGTGCGCCACGGCGGCGAGGCGGGGGATCTTTCTGCGGACGGCGGCGGGGTGGCGCAGGGCCCGGGTGCCGTCCCCCCGGGCGGTGAGGCGGAGAACGGGGGCGCCACGGCCCCGGCCCCGCAGGGGGATCCCGGTGGCGGCGCGGAGGAGGCGCCTGAAGTGGTGGGCGTCCCGCCGCGGGCCGCGAGGGCGGCCGCGTCCTTCTGGGGGCTCGTCGAAGCGCTGCGGCGCGCCGAGCGCGGCGGCGCCTCCGTGGCGGACATCCTCGAGGAGGCGCTCGACCGCACCGGCTACCTCGCCCAGCTGCGCCGGTCCGAGGACCCCCAGGACGCCTCGCGCGTCGAGAACCTGGCGGAGCTGCACTCGGTGGCCGGGGCATTCGCCCAGGAGGCGCCCGGCGGGGGGCTCGCGGACTTCCTGGAGAGGGTCGCGCTGGTGGCCGACTCCGACCAGGTCCCCTCGGGGGGCGCGCGCAGCGGACAGGTCACCCTCATGACGGTGCACACGGCGAAGGGCCTGGAGTTCCCGGTCGTCTTCGTCACCGGCATGGAGGACGGGACTTTCCCGCACCAGCGCAGCCTCGGGGAGGCCAGCGAGTTGGAGGAGGAGCGCCGCCTGGCCTACGTGGCGATCACCCGCGCGCGCGAGCGACTGTACTTGACGCGCGCGGCGGTGCGCAGCGCCTGGGGGGCGCCGCAGGAGATGCCGCCCTCGCGCTTCCTCGACGACATCCCCGCCGAGTTGCTGGAGGTGCGCAGGGCCACCACCTCCGCCGAGCGCCTGCGCGCCTTCCAGGGGGGCTCCTACGGGAGCGACGACGGGGGAAGCCGGGACGGGCGGGACCCGTGGGGCGATGAGGACACCGGCCGCGCCTACGGGAGCGGGCGCGGGGGAGCGGCGCCCGTCGGCCAGGTGCGCGCGCGGAGGATACAGCGCATGGGGGTGCCCGCGCAGGCGAGCGCCCCCGCCCAGAAGGTCCTCGCCCTTAAAGTGGGCGACCGCGTCAAGCACGCGACCCTGGGCGCGGGCACGGTCACCGGCATCGAGGGGGAGGGGCAGCGCACGGTCGCGCGCGTGCGCTTCGGGGGCGTGGATAAGCGCCTGCTCGTGCGCATGGCGCCGATGGAGAAGATCACCTGACGCCTTCCCCGCGAGTCCCGGGCGGGGCAGGATCCGCGCGGTGGCGGGCCCGGGCGGCGGACTGGACCCGCGCGCGGCGGTGCTGCCCGGGCGGGGTGGGGAGGAGCATTGGCGCCGGGCCCCGCTGCTCCGGGCGGCGCGCGCGTCGGCCGTGGAACAGCGGCGCGGGAAACGGCGCCGGCCGTGGAACACCGCATGGAACAATGGCGCGGGAAACGGCGTCGAGCGTGGAACACCGCGTGGAACAGCGGCGCGGGGAGAGCGGGATCCCGCTCGGGGAACCCCGGCCGCGCTAGACTTGTCGCGTTGCGTCCGCGACCACATTCGTTCGACGGAGGGATTGCCCGGTGGACCTCTACGAGTACCAGGCCCGTGAACTGTTCAGGAAGCACGGCGTGCCCGTGCTGGATTTCGAGCTCGCCACCACACCCGGGCAGGCGCGGGACGCGGCCGAGCGCCTGCTCGGCGCGGGGGCCTCCCTGCTGGTCGTCAAAGCGCAGGTGAAGACCGGCGGGCGCGGCAAGGCCGGCGGGGTGAAGCTGGCGCGGACCCCGGACGAGGCGCGCGAGAAAGCGGAGGCGATCCTCGGGCTCGACATCAAGGGCCACGTCGTCGAGCGGCTCATGATCGCCTCGGGCGCCGACATCGCCGCCGAGTACTACTTCTCGATCCTGCTCGACCGCTCCAACCGCCGGCACCTGGCGATGTGCTCGCGCGAGGGCGGCATGGACATCGAGACCCTGGCGAAGGAACGGCCCGAGGCCCTCGCCCGCGTCCCCCTGGACCCCGCGGTCGGCATCGACGCCGACGTCGCCCGCCGCATCGTGGACGAGGCCGGCTTCGACCAGGCCGCCGGCGAGGCCATCGCCCCGGTCCTGCGGACACTGTGGGAGGTCTACCGCGACGAGGACGCCACCCTGGTGGAGGTCAACCCCCTGGTCGCCTCGCCCGACGGCTCCATCTGGGCGGTGGACGGTAAGGTCACGCTGGACGACAACGCCCGTTTCCGCCACCCCGCTCACGCGGACCTCGTGGACGCCGCCGCCCAGGATCCCCGCGAGGCGGCCGCGAAGGAGGCGGGACTGAACTACGTGCGCCTCGAAGGCCAGGTCGGAGTGATCGGCAACGGCGCGGGACTGGTCATGTCCACCCTGGACGTCGTCGCCATGGCGGGCGAGGACCTGCGAATGAGGCCGGCGAACTTCCTGGACATCGGGGGCGGCGCCTCGGCGGCGGTCATGGCCAAGGGGCTGGGCATCATCCTCGGCGACGAACAGGTACGCTCCGTGTTCGTCAACGTCTTCGGCGGCATCACTGCGTGCGACGAGGTCGCCAGGGGCATCCTCGGCGCCCTTGAGGAGCTGGGGGGCGCCGCGTCCAAGCCCCTCGTCGTGCGCCTCGACGGCAACAAGGTCGCCGAGGGCCGCGCGATCCTGGCCGCGGCGGGCCACCCCCTGGTCCACCTGGAGGAGACCATGGACGGCGCTGCCCGCCGGGCCGCGGAGCTCGCCGCGGCGTCCGAGTGAGAGACGAGAACACGAGGAGACACCGACATGACGATTTTCATCAACTCAGACTCCCGGGTGCTCGTCCAAGGCATGACCGGGTCCGAGGGCCGCAAGCACACGGCCCGGATGCTCAGCGCCGGGACCGTGGTGGTGGGCGGCACCAACCCGCGCAAGGCGGGGACGGCCGTCGCCTTCGACGTCGTCGGCTACGGGCCCGCGGCTGACCGGGTCCGCCCGGGAGTGGCCGAGGTCCCCGTTTTCGGCACTGTCGCCGAGGCCAGGGCCGCCACGGGCGCGAACGTGTCCGTGGTCTTCGTGCCCCCGGCGTTCGCGAAGGACGCGGCCCTGGAGGCCATCGACGCGGGCATCGAGACCGTGGTCGTCATCACCGAGGGCATCCCCGTGCAGGACTCCGTGGTGTTCGTCGACCGCGCGCTGGAGAAGGGGACGCGGCTCATCGGCCCGAACTGCCCGGGCATCATCTCGCCCGCCCAGTCGAACGTCGGCATCACGCCGGCCGACATCACGGGCCCGGGCCGCATCGGCCTGGTCTCCAAGTCCGGCACCCTCACCTACCAGCTCATGCACGAACTGCGCGACATCGGTTTCACCACGTGCCTGGGCATCGGGGGCGACCCCGTCGTGGGCACCACGCACATCGACGCGCTCAAGGCCTTCGAGGCGGACCCCGACACCGACCTGGTCGTCATGATCGGCGAGATCGGCGGCGACGCCGAGGAGAGGGCCGCGGCGTGGATCAGTGAGAACATGACGAAACCCGTCGTCGCCTACATCGCCGGGTTCACCGCCCCCGAGGGCAAGACCATGGGCCACGCCGGGGCGATCGTGTCCGGCTCGTCGGGCACGGCCGCGGCCAAGGCCGAGGCGCTCGAGGCCGTCGGCGTGCGCGTGGGGCGCACCCCCTCGCAGACCGCGCTCATCGCCCGCGAACTGCTGGCCTGAGGGCGCGCGCCCGGGCGGCCGGGTGGCCGTTCCCAGCCCGCGGGTTCTGGGACCGGATGCCCGGGTCCGCTGCGCCGCGTTCCCCGGCGCGTCGGTTCCGGGCCGTCCCGTCGGGTGCTCCGGGGCGCCCCTCCTGCGCCCGCTTTCCCCACATTCGGCCCGGGACCGGCGCTGCACCGCGCCGACCCCGGCCCCCCTTTGGCAGGATTGGCACGTGAGCGACGAGATCCACCCGCAGTCAGCCCCCCGCAAGACGACGACCACCTATGTGGCGCAGCGGCGCACCATCCGCATCGCGGTCCCCGACGGGTGGGCCAGGGGCGCCCTCGCCGGGGCGGAGGCCGCATTCGTCGGCTGGGCCCTGTGCCTCGTGGCCGCCTTCGGGGCGTACATGTCCGTCGCCTCGAACGTGTGGATGAAGGACTTCACCCCCAAGGACGCCCTCGGAGTCGGCGGGGACCTGTGGGCCGCGGTCCTGGGCGGGACATCCGTGGTGGGGGGAGTGCCCTACCGGGCTGCCCCCACTCTGATGGGGGTGCTCGTCGTGTGCCTGCTCCGCCTGCTCCTGCGGTCCTCGTTCTCCTACTCGCGCGCCTCCCTGTGGCTGTCCATCCCGGCGTTCGCCTTCACCTCCTGGCTCCTCACCGCCCTGAGCGCCCCGCACGCCCAACTGGCCAGCATCGCCCCCGGCGCCCTCGGCCTCCCCTTCGCGGCCAGCGCCTGGGCGACGGTCGCCTCGTTCAAGGTCCGCGCCGCGCAGTTCCACGCCGCCAGGTGGCTGGGCGGCGGGGTGCGCACGGGAGTGGCGTGGGCGGGGTACCTCGCCGCCGCCGGGTCGGTCCTCGCCGTGGTCGCCCTCGTGGCAGGCTGGGGCAGGATCGCGGGGATCCACGAGCTGCTCGGCGCCTCGTCGGCTGTCGACAACGCGCTGATTGTGGCCGCCCAGGCGTTCTTCGCGCCGACGGTGGCCGCGTGGGCGCTGGCGTGGTGGGCGGGCCCCGGTTTCCTCGTGGGAGCCGACGCGGTGCACTCCCCGTCGGTGGTGGGGGAGGGGCCGATCCCGCCGTTCCCGCTGCTGGGCGCAGTGCCCACCAGCGCCCCGGGCGCCTGGACCGCGCTCGTCCTCGTCGCGGTCGGCGCCGCCTGCGGCGCGCGCCTGGTGAGGCGCTACCCCTGCAAGACCCTGGGCGAGCAGATGGGCCTGGCGCTCACGGCCTCCCTCGTCTTCGACGCCGTGTGCGCAGCGTGGATGTGGAGCGCCACGATGAGCGCGGGGGCCGTGCGCATGAGCGTCCTCGGCCCGAACGTCGGTTGGACCCTGCTGGCCCTCACCCTCGAAGTGCCCCTTGTCGCCCTCGTGGTCACCGCCTGCGCGCACCCCTCCACGCGGCAGCGGGCCTCGGAGCTGCTGTCCGGTGCGCGCGGAGGGGCACGTGGCGGAGCGCGCGGAGGGACTGGCCCCGACTGGATCGGCGCCGAGGAGAACGGTTCCGACAGGGCCGCCGCACAATCCGGCGCGGGGGCAGCCGGGGCTGCCGGGGCTGGTGATGGGGAGCCCGGCGCGGGGGGAACCGGGGCTGCCGGAGCCGACGCCTGGGAGGCCGGTACCGGGGGAACCGGGGACGGGACAGCCGACGATTCGGGGACCGGCGCCGACGGGACCGGCACCTGGGGCTCCGATGCCGACCAGGCGGACTGGGAGCACTCGGCCGCCGGGCGCGGCGAGCACTCCGGGGCCGCCTCGGGCGCCAACGGGGAAGGACGGAACGGACAGCCCGCAGGCGCGTCGGGCAGCGACGACGGGGCGCCCCCCGCCTCGGACGGCGGCGCGGGAGTGCGCGGCGCCCCACAGGACGGCCACCGCGGATCCGCGGGCCCCAACGACTAGCATGGACAGAGCCGCGACTGGCGAGGGTGGGGCACCACCGGGGAGCGGCCACCAGCTTCTGGCGTCGCCCGCCTGGGCGCCAGGGCATGACCCCGAGGAGGAAACATGTCCGCACGCCCCGACGACTTCGAGCCCCTTGATGCCCGCCCCATCCGGCGCGCCCTCGTCTCGGTCTACGACAAGACCGGCCTGATCCACTTGGCGCGCGCCCTGGCCGACGCCGGCGTCGAGATCGTCTCCACCGGCTCCACGGCCTCGCGCATCGCCGAGGCGGGTCTCGCCGTCACCCCCGTCGACCGGGTCACGGGCTTCCCGGAGATCCTCGAGGGGCGGGTCAAGACCCTGCACCCCTCAGTCCACGCCGGGATCCTGGCCGACCAGCGCAAACCCGGCCACCGAGCCCAACTGGCCGACCTGGGCGTCGCCGCCTTCGACCTGGTGGTGTGCAACCTCTACCCCTTCGAGCAGACAGCCGCCTCCGGCGCCGGTTTCGACGAGTGCGTCGAGCAGATCGACATCGGCGGGCCCTCGATGGTGCGCGCGGCCGCGAAGAACCACCCGTCGGTCGCCGTCGTCACCTCGCCCGCGCGCTATGCCGAGGTCGCAGCCGCGGCCGCGGGGCAGGGGTTCACCCTGGAGCAGCGCCGCGGGCTCGCCGCCGAGGCCTTCGCCCACACGGCCGCCTACGACCTGGCCATCGCCGGGTGGTTCGCGCGCTCCCTGGGGCTCGAGGAGGTGGCCGATGACCTGGACGACGCGTGCGAACGGCACCTCGACGCCTCCGACGAGGCGTTCCTCAGCTCACTGGGCTACGTCGTCGGCGACGACGCGGAAGCCCCGGTGGAACAGGGCGCGGCTGCCGGAGCGGGTCCGGCGGCGCGGGATGGGGCGGCTGCGGGCGCGGGTTCACAGGAGCCGGGTTCGGAGGCGCGGGATGGGGCACCCGCCCCGATGCCCCTGTACGTGGCCGACGCCTTCGAGCGCGCCGATGTGCTGCGCTACGGGGAGAACCCCCACCAGGGCGCCGCCGTGTACCGCGAGATCGACGACTCCGATCAGGCCGGAGCCCACGGCGCTGCGCCTTCCCCCGGGGGCGGTCCCGATGACGCTGCCCCCGCTTCCGGGATTGGGCCCGATGGCGGGGTTCCTGGTTCCGGGGGCGGCCCCGATGACGCCGCCCCCGCCCCGCAGGGCGGTCTGGACGGCGGCACTGGACCGGATCCGCGCGGCGGCGCCGTCCTGCCGGGCATCGCCAACGCCCGCCAGCTCCACGGCAAGGCCATGAGCTACAACAACTACACCGACGGCGACGCCGCGATGCGCGCCGCCTACGACCACGAGCGCCCGTGCGTGGCCATCATCAAGCACGCCAACCCCTGCGGGATCGCCGTGGGCGGGGACGCCGCCGAGGCCCACCGCAAGGCGCACGCCTGCGACCCCGTGTCCGCTTTCGGCGGCGTCATCGCGGTCAACCGCCCTGTGAGCGTCGAGTTGGCGCGGCAGATCGTCCCCGTTTTCACCGAGGTGGTCCTGGCGCCCGCCTATGAGGAGGGCGCCGTGGAGGTCCTTTCCGCCAAGAAGAACCTGCGCGTCCTCCAGGTCGCCCCGCCCGCCCCGGGCGGCTACGAGTTCAAGCAGATCAGCGGGGGCCTGCTCATCCAGCAGCGCGATGGGCTCGACGCGCCCGGTGACTCCCCCCAGAACTGGACGCTTGCGGCCGGGGCCCCGGCCGACGCCGAGACCCTGGCGGATTTGGAGTTCGCGTGGCGCTCCGTGCGCGCGGTGCGTTCCAACGCGATCCTGCTGGCCAAGGACGGCGCCTCAGTGGGCGTCGGCATGGGGCAGGTGAACCGGGTGGACTCGTGCAGGCTCGCCGTCGAACGCGCCAACACCCTGGGGGCGCGCAGCACCGGCGACGCCGCTACCGATGCCGTCGCGGATGTGGACTCCGCTGGCGGGGCGAGGGCAGGGGATGTCGTCCCCGCCGCGCCCGAGCGCCGCTCGGTCGGCGCCGTCGCCGCGTCGGACGCGTTCTTCCCCTTCGCCGACGGCCTCCAGGTCCTCATCGACGCGGGCGTGAAGGCGGTCGTCCAGCCCGGTGGCTCCGTGCGCGACCAGGAGTCCATCGACGCCGCCAACGCAGCCGGGATCACGATGTACCTGACCGGGACGCGGCACTTCGCGCACTGATCCCCAGGGGGCCGGGGCTGTGAGCGCGCGTCCGTGGCGTGCGCCTCGCTCCCCCCTCTACGGGCGCATCCCCTTTGGGTGGGTGGGGGTGGCGCCCGCGGCGTGCGCCTCGCGCTCCAGTTCCCGGCGGCGGGGCCCTTCCGAGTGCGCCGAGCCGTATCGGGGCAGGAGACCCGCATCGGGGTAGGAGACTCGCATCGGGGTAGGAAACCAACTATTGGGGTAGGCAATTTGCCCACCCCAATGGCCCGTTGCCTGCCCCAATGCCGACCCGCGCCCGCCCAGGACCTCTTGGTCGGACTCGTGCTGATAGGCGCACCCGTTGAGGCGCGGCCCCGCGCAGCACGGTGCGCCGCCTCTGTGGTCGGCCGAGCCCCCGGAGCCGGGTTGCGTGGTTCGCAGGGGCTGAGACCGGCCCTCCTTCTGCTTCTGCGGTGTGGGGCAGTTGCGCCGATGCGGAAATTCCTCTGCCACCCGGGAGCGTCCTCGTGCGGGTGCTGGAGCCGGCCTTGTGCCCGTGGCGGTCTGCTTGTCCAAGGCTGGGAGTCGGCCTCCCATTCCCAGATCGTGTTCGACTTCGGTGCTCCGCGAGGTTGTCGCACCACTTAGTGCGTATCTGCACCACTTAGGCCTCTGGAGTGGCGGGAAAACAGCCGGGTTCTGGGCCTAAGTGGTGAAAGTGGGGTCTAACTGGTGCGAATGACCTTGGGGCAACGCGCCCACGGTGTGCCGCCCGCCCCTGGAACGCGGGTGGCGGCCAGGCACCCAGAGCCACGTGCCCACGGCGCGCCGTTATCCACAGGCCCCCGATGTGTGGGGAGGCTACAAACAGGGGGTGCCCACGGCATGCCGTTATCCACAGGCCCGCGATGGGAATATGCGCGTTCGCCGGTGCTCGCTCGATAGTTGGAGGATGAGCGTCCCACGGATCGAAATCATCAGGACCACGCACACGGACAGGCACGCGGTGGGATCCTCGCCGCGTATGAGGATCAGACGCGGATTCCACATCCGTCCGCATCCCGGAAACACCGAACCATGGCAGGAATGGCAGGCGGTTGCCCTGGGGCGGATTCTCGCGGTGAATGACACCTACCGCGGCAGGGCTGTCTTCGTCGGTTCCAGCGCCCTGGTCCTTCATGGGATCCCGATGTGGGTCGCGAACCCCGATGTCACGTTGTGGCCTTACCGGCGCCGCCGCGCGTATGCGCTGGCAACTGTCGAGGGGACACGGACGGTCGTGCCGCAGGCCCGGATCCGCATCACGACGGTTCCGCCGGTTCACACGCCGGTTGTAGTCCTCGGAGGCGTTCAGGCGGAAACGCCCGTTGACGCGGCCGTGAGACTGGCGCAGACGAGCGGAATCATAGAGGGGGCTGTCGCGGTTGCGATGGTTCTTCATCGTCTGGCCCGATTCGATCGCTTCGACCTGTCGGCGTCGCGCGGGCGTGTCGAGGCGGTGCGCGAGAGCATGCTGGAAGCGCTCGAGCAGTCGGGGAACCGGCGGTGGCGCGAACGGGCCCGGCGGCTCATCGCATCCGCCGACGGCGGGTGTGACAGCGTGCTCGAAGCCGTTGTCGTCTGGATCGTGAGGACCTTGACCGACAGCGTCGTCGTGACCCAGTTCGAAGTGTTTGCGGACGGGGAACGGTACTTCGCGGACATTGCCCTCCCTGAACTGCGCGTGATCATTGAACTCGACGGTCGGGGGAAGCTTGGCGACGATCTGACTTCATTCCGCCGGGCCCAGCGGCGTTGGATGGTGCGCCAGCAGCGCATCGAAGAGGCGGGGTGGCGCGTTCTCCGTCTGAATTGGCATGATCTCAATGATTTCGTGGTGTTGCGTTCTCGCGTCGCCCGTTTCCTCTGCGCGGCTGGAGGGGTGTTGAAGTCTTCGTATGAGGATCTATGGCAGATTCCTCCGCTTGAGAGCAATGGTCCCCATAGGCGCTTCTACGCGTAACGTCGTTGTGCACCATTTCTCGCCCGTCTGCACCACTTAGGCCTCTGGAATAGCGGGAAAACAGCCGGATTCTGGGCCTAAGTGGTGAAAGTGGGGTCTAACTGGTGCGAATGGCCCCGGGGCCTCGTGCCCACGGCGTGCCGTTATCCACAGGCCAGCGATGCGTGGGCAGATCAGGAAGAGGGTGCGCCCACGGCGTGCCGTTATCCACAGGCCCGGGAAGGGAGTATGCGCGTTCGCCGGTGCTCGCTCGATAGTTGGAGGATGAGCGTCCCACGGATCGAAATCATCAGGACCACGCACACGGACAGGCACGCGGTGGGATCCTCGCCGCGTATGAGGATCAGACGCGGATTCCACATCCGTCCGCATCCCGGAAACACCGAACCATGGCAGGAATGGCAGGCGGTTGCCCTGGGGCGGATTCTCGCGGTGAATGACACCTACCGCGGCAGGGCTGTCTTCGTCGGTTCCAGCGCCCTGGTCCTTCATGGGATCCCGATGTGGGTCGCGAACCCCGATGTCACGTTGTGGCCTTACCGGCGCCGCCGCGCGTATGCGCTGGCAACTGTCGAGGGGACACGGACGGTCGTGCCGCAGGCCCGGATCCGCATCACGACGGTTCCGCCGGTTCACACGCCGGTTGTAGTCCTCGGAGGCGTTCAGGCGGAAACGCCCGTTGACGCGGCCGTGAGACTGGCGCAGACGAGCGGAATCATAGAGGGGGCTGTCGCGGTTGCGATGGTTCTTCATCGTCTGGCCCGATTCGATCGCTTCGACCTGTCGGCGTCGCGCGGGCGTGTCGAGGCGGTGCGCGAGAGCATGCTGGAAGCGCTCGAGCAGTCGGGGAACCGGCGGTGGCGCGAACGGGCCCGGCGGCTCATCGCATCCGCCGACGGCGGGTGTGACAGCGTGCTCGAAGCCGTTGTCGTCTGGATCGTGAGGACCTTGACCGACAGCGTCGTCGTGACCCAGTTCGAAGTGTTTGCGGACGGGGAACGGTACTTCGCGGACATTGCCCTCCCTGAACTGCGCGTGATCATTGAACTCGACGGTCGGGGGAAGCTTGGCGACGATCTGACTTCATTCCGCCGGGCCCAGCGGCGTTGGATGGTGCGCCAGCAGCGCATCGAAGAGGCGGGGTGGCGCGTTCTCCGTCTGAATTGGCATGATCTCAATGATTTCGTGGTGTTGCGTTCTCGCGTCGCCCGTTTCCTCTGCGCGGCTGGAGGGGTGTTGAAGTCTTCGTATGAGGATCTATGGCAGATTCCTCCGCTTGAGAGCAATGGTCCCCATAGGCGCTTCTACGCGTAACGTCGTTGTGCACCATTTCTCGCCCGTCTTCACCACTTAGGCCTCTGGAGCGGCGGGAAAACAGCCGGATTCAGGGCCTAAGTGGTGAAAGTGGGGTCTAAGTGGCGCGGAGGGGCGTGCCCCGCCCGTTCTCGGCGGACGACCCCATGGTCAGGCGCGGTCCGCCGCGATCCGGACGGTGGTTGGGCGGGCCATGGCCTCGTCCCACAGGGGGTCAGGCGCGGTCCGCTGCGATCCGAACGGCGGTGCCGGCGACAATGAGGTCGACGCCCGCGCGGAAGGCCGCCTCGGCCGACGCGGGGTCGAGTCGGAGCCGGGGGAGCGCCGGTTCGACGCCGAGGGCGCGCGCGGCCTCGGCCTGCTGTTCGTCGAAGGCGTGCCCCAGCAGGAAGTGCCCGAGCGTGCGCGCGGCGATGTCGATGGTCTCGGCCGAGGCGCCCGCGCGGTGCAACGGCTCGTGGATCATCGCGGTCAGGGGAAGGCGCGTCAGGCCGAGGGCGATGGAGCTCGAGACGATCTCCGCCCCGTCGCGGTGGGCCAGCAAGCGTGAGCGCATGGTGTCCGCCGAGGCGCGCATCGCCCTCTCCCAGGGAACCGCGTGGGCAGTGCGGGGGTACGAGGCGCCCCGGTCCTCGCCGGAGCCGCCAGGATATGCGGCTGCCTCAGAGAAAGCGCTGCCCCGGTCCTCGCCGGGGCTGCCGGGATGCGCGGCCGCTTCGGAATGTGCGCCGCCTCGGTCCTCGCCGGGGCTGCCGGGATGCGCGGCTGCCCCAGAACATGCGGCGCCGCCGTGCCCGTTCGGGGGCCCAGAGCGCGCGGCGCTACCGCCCCCGCCCGCCCCATCAGCCGCGCCCGGGCCGCCCGCGGGAGGCGGTGGCGCACTCCCGACGATCCGGTCCGCCAGGCGCGCCAGGAGTGTTTGTTTGTCGGGGAAGTGCCAGTAGAGCGCGGAGGGGCGGATGCCGAGCTCGGCCGCCAGTTTGCGCATGGTGAGGTCCGGCAGGCCGCGTTGGTCGAGGAGCGCCATGGCCGCAGCCAGGATCTGCTCGCGCGTGATGCGGCCCCTGTCGGGCGCGCTCCCTGTTGACATGCGGCCACTATAGTGAATACCCTGTCCTGAACAGCGTTCAATTCAATTGTTTAAGGAAGTTCCATGACCACTGCAACCGCATCCCCCGCCTTGCGCCGCGACCGCGTCCTCGCCGACCGCCTCGGCGGCACCCTGGCCCGCGAGGCCGTCCTGGTCGTTGCGGGCACCCTGGTCCTCACCCTGATGGCCCGCCTCTCCGTCCCCCTGCCCTTCACGCCCGTCCCCGTCTCGCTGGGCACGCTCGGCGCACTCAGCGTGGGCGCCCTCGGCGGCGCGCGCCGCTCCCTCCTGTCGGTCGTCCTCTACACCGCGCTGGGCGTCGCGGGCGCCCCGGTCTTCGCCGAGGACCACGTCGGCTGGGCCTTCGCCTCGTTCGGCTACGTCCTGGGCTACGTGCTGGTGGCGATGATCGCGGGCGCTGCCGCCGAGCGCGGCTGGGACCGCAAGCCCCACACGATGCTCGCCGCGTCCCTGGTCTCCCTCTTCTCGGTCTACGCCACGGGCCTGGCGTGGATGATCCCCTTCACCCACATGGGCCTCGCGGACGGCGTCGCGAAGGGCCTGGTCCCCTTCATCGTCGGCGACCTGCTCAAGGCAGTGGTCGCGGCCGGCGTCTTCCCCGTCGTCCGCTCCCTCACCCGCCGCTGACCCCGGTCCGGCCGTGTTGCGGCGCCCCCGTGAGCGTGGGGGCGCCGCCCTATTCCAGCGGGTAGCATGGTTGGCGTGAACGCACCTGCCCCCCGCCCCGTCCTCGTCGTCGACTTCGGCGCCCAGTACGCCCAGCTCATCGCCCGCCGCGTGCGCGAGGCCCGCGTCTACTCCGAGATCGTCCCCCACACCATGGGCGTGGCCGACATGCTCGCCAAGGATCCAGCGGCGATCATCCTTTCCGGCGGCCCCTCCTCGGTGTACGAGGCGGGCGCCCCTTCCGTGGACCCGGCGGTGTTCGAGGCGGGCGTCCCCGTCCTGGGGATCTGCTACGGCTTCCAGGCGATGGCGCACGCGCTCGGCGGCACGGTTGGCCGCACCGGCACCCGCGAGTACGGGCACACCGACGCGGCCGTCCAGGAGGGCTCGTGCCTCTTCGACGGCACTCCCACCGACCAGGTCGTGTGGATGAGCCACGGGGACGCGGTGCAGGCCGCGCCCGAGGGCTTTGCGGTCACCGCCTCGACGGAGCAGACCCCGGTCGCGGCCTTCGAGGACCGGGACCGACGCCTTTTCGGCCTGCAGTGGCACCCCGAGGTGGGGCACTCCCAGTTCGGCCAGGACGCGCTGAGGAACTTCCTGTACGAGGGCGCCGGGATCGAGCCCACGTGGACGGCCGGGTCCATCGTGGACGAGCAGGTGGCGAGGATCCGCGCCCAGGTGGGCGGCGCCCAGGTGATCTGCGCCCTGTCGGGCGGTGTGGACTCATCCGTCGCCGCGGCGCTCGTGCACAAGGCCGTCGGAGACCAGCTCACCTGCTTCTTCATCGACCACGGCCTGCTGCGCGCGGGCGAGCGCGAGCAAGTGGAGGGCGACTACGCGCGCGGCATGGGCATCCGCGTCATCACGTGCGACGAGTCCCAGCGCTTCCTGGACGCGCTGGCGGGCGTGACCGAGCCCGAGACCAAGCGCAAGATCATCGGCCGCGAGTTCATCCGCTCCTTCGAGGCCGCCCAGAAGCAGGTCGTCGAACAGGTCGGCGCGTCCGGCGGCGAGGTGAAGTTCCTCGTCCAGGGCACCCTGTACCCCGACGTCGTCGA
>ERZ773065.992-NODE-992-length-14979-cov-21.640311_pt1 | contig 14979 bp, 14 predicted proteins | sample MGYA00580623_ERZ773065 | MGnify/ENA primary metagenome ERZ773065 (study PRJEB29015, sample SAMEA2738017) | human oral metagenome | biome: human oral; feature: human-associated habitat; material: dental | place: China | collected 2047 ...
TCTCCGCCCTGCGGGTGGCGGCCCTGCTGGCCATGACGGAGATGAAGGACACCATCGAGCTGCGCCACGTCGTCAAGGCGATCGACCTGGCCGGAACGTGGGCGAGGTGCGCTGAGGCCCTGGTCAACCAGGTCGACTCCAACGGGTTCAGCCGCATGGTGTCCGACGTCGAGCAGTGGGTCGCCTCCCAGCCCGGTCACCGGGTGTCGTACGCGGCCCTGGTCACCAAGTTCCAGAACAAGTTCGACGGGCCCGAGGCGCTCACCCGAGTCCTCATGCACTGCCAGAAGAAGGGGACCCTGCGAGACGTTCTGCCCAACCCCGAACGCCCGGGCGACCGCGAGGTCATCTACACCGCCCGGGCCACCGCCAACGCATAACCATCAACCGAGAAGAGGGAACCATGATCACCCACCGAGAGCCGGCCAAGACCGTCTACTCACCACACCCCCTCCTGGGAGCGCTGCTCGCCCACACCTTCGGCGACTGGCGCCTGGCGAGCCTCGACCCCGTCGGCTGGACCGTCAAGAACGGCGCCGTGTTCAACATCGAGTGCGTCCACTGCAAGCGGCGCAGCCAGGGGTCCGCCGAGGGACTGCTCAAGGGCGCCCGCTGCGGGTGCCGGGGCAGCGTGATCCGCAGTGTCGTCGCCAACGGCGTCGAGGGCGCCGCCACCCTGCGCAGGCGCGTGTACGGGCGCGTGCGCGACTGGAAGCTCCAGGGCGGCCACACCTGGAACTCCAACAACGACGCCGTCGACTGGGTCCTGAAGAACATGAACCTGCCGCCGCTGGAGGAGTTCAGCCAGTGGTGCTTCAGCCGCCCCGACGCCACCAGGAAGTGGGCCCCTGACAACATCGAGCTGCTGCCCAAGACCCTGGTTCGCAAGAACTGCGGGCGTGCTCGTATCGCCGCCATGGAGAGGGCGATGGAGGCGCAGATCGCTGAGAGGATGAAGGGTGAGTGACTTCTGGGCCGTCAAGCCCGTGTTCCTGGTGCCCGACCCCCATGACCTGACCGCCCATCAGCGGGGGGTGCTGTGCGACATCAAGGCCGCTATGGGCAAGTCGATCGACCTGGCCGGACCCGACTGGCCCCTGGACCCCCGCCGCCCGGCCATCGGCCTGTTCGGTGTCGAAGGCCCGTGGACGGCACCCGCCGACGGCGGCTTCGACGAGATCTGGCCGCTCGTCCTCCAGGGCCGTTGGACGGTGACCGCTTCGGAGAAGGGTGGGGCGCCGTGGATGACGCAGGACGTCCTGTGGCTCGACATCGAGACGTACTCGCCCATCGACCTGGCGAAGAGCGGAGTGTATAAGTATACGGAGCACCCGGACTGGCGGATCCTCATGTGCTCCTGGGCCCTTAACGATGGCCCTGTCCAGCGAGCCGAGGGCCACGAGGCGATCCTTAAGATCCCCGGCCTGTTCGACAGGAAGGTCCTCAAGATCGCCCACAACGCCTCCTTCGAGCGCATCAACCTGTCGAGGCTCAAGAGGCGGGGGTTCCTGCCGCCCGAGCAGTTCTTCGACACCGCCGCCCTGGCCCGCACATGGGGGCTACCCGCCTCCCTGAAGGACTTCGCCATCTCCGTCGGCGCCGAGGAGAAGGATGAGGCCGGAACCCGTCTCATCAACCTGTTCTCTAAGCCGAGCAGGAAGGGCGAGAGGGTGGCGAAGGAGGAGCGTCCCGACGATTGGGCGGCGTTCGGCGCCTACTGCGACCAGGACGTGGAGACCATGCGCGACGCCGCCAAGAGGCTCGGGCGCGACTTCCCCCGCGGCGAGCGCGCCGTCTACGAGGCGGACCAGCGAATCAACGACCGGGGCGTTCGTGTCGACACCGCGCTGGCCGAGGCCGCCGAGCGCTGCTTCAAGGACAACCGGGCTGAGGCACTGAAGGAGATCGCCAAGATCGCCGGTGTCGACAACGGTAACTCGGTGGCCCAGCTGCGAGCATGGCTGAAGGAGCGGGGTGTCGACACGGAGGACCTGCGCAAGGACACGGTGAAGGAACTGCTGGAAGGGGAGCTGCCCGACGACGTCCGCCGAGTGCTCGCGCTGCGTCAGGAGTGCGCGGTGTCGGCCGCTGCGAAGTTCACCGCAGCCATCCGGGCCACGAACGACGACGGGCGCCTGCGGGGCACGATGCAGTTCTTCGGCGCGTCGACGGGCAGGTTCGCCGGTCGGCTCATCCAGTTCCAGAATCTCGCCCGCGACGGCTTCAAGGCCGAGGGCGGGGGCTACGACACCGGCGCCGAGGAGGCCGCGGTGGGGCGGCTGCTGGAGGGCGGTTCGGTCCCCTCGCCGGAGCTGAAGAAGCTGATCCGCCCGCTGCTCATGGGGCCTTTCGTCGTGTGCGACTATTCGTCGATCGAGGCCCGGGTCATGGCGTGGCTTACCGGCGAGCAGTGGATGATCGACGCCTTCCGCAACGACGAGGACATCTATGTCGCCACCGCCGCCAAGCTCGGTGGACCTGAGAAGGGTTTCGATCGACAACACGGGAAGGTCGCTAGTTTGGCCCTCCAGTACCGAGGAGGTATCGGTGCGATGATCGCCATGGGCGGCCGGAACATCCTGCCCAAGGACACCCCCGAAGACGTCCTGCGCAAGCGACTGCAGGAGATCGTGAACATCTGGAGAGCCCAGTCCCCCGCCGTCCGGCGCTTCTGGTCGCAGCTGGAGCGCATCATCAACACCGGCGGGGGTGTCGACACCGGCCTGGTCAGCATCGAGGTCAAGGGGCAGGACCGATACGTGTGGCTCCCCTCCAAGAGGCCCATCGTCTACCGGGGGCTCACCCGACGGTGGAAGCAGCCCCTCGACGTCGACGGCACCCCGCTGGGCCCCGCCCGCCTCGTACCCCACGTCCTCAACACGGGGGGCGACAGGGCCCGGGTCCCCTACAAGCCGCTGCACGGGGGCATCATCACCGAGAACATCGTGCAGGCCGTCGCGCGCGACATCCTCGTCCAAGCGCTTCGCGCTTTGGAAGAGGCCGGGTGGCCCGTCGTCACCCACATCCATGACGAGGTCGTCTGCGAAATACCTGCGGATAAGCGCACTCTCGACGAGAGCGCACTTATCACCGAAGTGTCCGAGATCATGTGTCGCCCGCCCGTCTGGGCCGACGACGATCTCGTGATCAAGGCCGCCGGCTACACCTGCCAGCGGTACCACAAGGAATGACAAGAAAGAGAGGAAGAGCCATGTCCGACGACATGATCAACCACCCGCCCCACTACGCACTGGGGTGGTCCAACGGCGCCGAGGTTGCCGACATCACCGACCACCTGGACTTCATGCTCGGCAACGTCGTCAAGTACGCCTGCCGGGCCGGGCGCAAGAAGGGCGCGTCCATCACGGACGACCTGCTCAAGGCCCTGTGGTACCTCAAGCGCAAGATCCGCATCACCGTGAACACGTCGTCCATGCCCCTCGTGGCCGACATCGACCTCGTCATCGACGCGCACCTCGTGCTCCGCCACATCGGAGTGGACCTGGCTGACGTCAGCGTCCACAAGGACCTGCTGTTCGTCGAGGGGAACCTGCTGCACTACTCGATCCCGCATGCGGACGACGACGGCGACATCCGCTGGTACGAGCCGCGCACCACGCCGTGGCCCTCACCCGCCCGCCTGAACCTGATGCGGGCCCAGTACGGCCTGTCCCTGCTCGACGACGCCCGTGTCGAGGCCGTCGATGCCATCCGCCGCCTGGCCGCACAGGTCGAGGCCGAGAACAACAAGAAGGAGGGCGCCGATGAGTGACATCGACCCGGCCGTCGCCCGCGCCGTCGACGAGATCGACTACGTGGGCTGCAACACCGTCAACCCCTACAACTACCTGGCCGAGATCATGTTCCTCACCTCGGCCGCCTGGAGCAGCGGGGCCAAGCGCTTCACCCTGTCCGCCATCGCCGCCCGCGCCGCCCTGTGGGTCGCCTACCTCGACGAGAAGACCGACGGCACGTCCCTGCACGGCCTGAGGCGGCGTCGGGGGCGGGCACGTCGCGTCCTGGAGAACGAGGTCGTCGCCGAGTACCAGCGCGCCTACGACAAGCACCACGGCCGCACCCCCTTCAACCCGGAGGTGAACGAGCAGGCGAAGTTCGTGATCCTGGCTGAGGAGGTCGGCGAGGTCGCCCGTGCCCTGACCCCCGACGCCGACACCCCCGTCGGCCACGCGGCCCCGCTGCGCGACGAGCTCATCCAGGTGGCGGCCGTGGCCCTGGCCTGGTGCGCCCGCATCGTCGTCGACACGGAGAGGAGGAACAACCCGTGAGCCGTGGCAGCAAGGTTGCGATCCGCATCGAGATGCACCCCAACGGCGTGCACATCATCGACAACGTCGGCGGACAGGCGCTGTGGGGCGGCGTCAACGAGTTCGACGTCATCTGGTCCCCCGCCCCTTTCGACCCCCGGGCCGAGCCGGAGAGGGTCCGGCGCTCCCGGGCCTGCGGCCTGGCCGCCATGCTCCGGGCCCTGACCCGGGTGTGGTTCGCCCACGGCGACATCCCCGTCCTGGCGTGGCACCGGGGCAAGGAGGGCTGCGACCCCGCCAAGGCGAGCGTGTGCCGGGCCGTCGCCTCGCACGCCAAGGGTTCCGGGCGCTGGCGCAAGGCGGAGCCCAACGACCTGCGCGGCGAGGACGCGGTGGTGATCGAGGCATGAGCGCCGGGGGATGGTTCGGCTACTGGCTCCTGACCCTGCCGCTGCTCTTCTTCAGCGCCGGATACATGTTCATCGAAGACGGCCACGCGACGGGCTTCTCCAAGTGGTGGTTCAGGGCTATCGCCTGCATGTCGGCGTTCCTCGTCGTGTTCGGACTGATCGTGGCGGTGAGGAACTGATGACGCTCCAACAGTTCTACTTCGTGGGGCCGGTCTCCTTCGGACTTGCTCTCCTCCTGGGTTTCTTCGCGGCGACCCAGCGCGAGGACGCGCAAATCCCGCTGTGGATCAGCTTCAGTCCGGTCATCACGATCGTATCGTGCCTGGTGGTGAAGGGCTGGTGACCAAGATCTTCGCCTACGACCCGGGGGTGTCGACCGGGTGGGTCCTGGGCAAGGTCGACGGCGACGACGTCGAGATCGTCGAGTACGACCAGTTCATCTGCCTGGATCACACCGACACGGCGTTCTCGCTCAAGGGCGCCATCTGGTGCTACAAGCCGGACGTCGTCGTCGGCGAGCGCTTCGACCTGCGCCCGCACAACCAGTTCCTCGCCGACCTCACCCCGGTGAAGGTCAACGCGATCATGGACTACATCTACGACAAGCGTCCGATCGTCTACCAGACGCCGACGCAGGCCAAGACGCTGGTCCGCGACGCCACGCTCAAGGCGCTCGGGTTCTGGCCGACGGGTAAGTCGGTTGACCAGCCCGACGCCGACGACGTGCGCGACGCCGCACGCCACCTCTACCACTACTGCGCCATGACGCTTCGCCTGAAGGGTCTGCTGGAGCGCATGTCGAGGTAGCCGACGAGAGGCCCGCCCTCTTCCTTCGGGGAGGAGGGCGGGCCTTTTCGTGTTCAGCTGCTCTTGCGGCGTCTGTTGAGGCGCTCGACCTCGACCCGCAGGTCGTGCACCTCGATGCGCAGGCGGTTGTTCTCCTCCTGGTACTGGGCGATGATCGTGTCCTTCGTGTTCAGGGCCGCCTGGAGGCTCTCCAGGCCGAAGCGCGAACGGGCCATCTCCGCCTCTCCGACACCCCGCTTGCGGTCGGAGTTGACCTTGACCCAGGAGCCCCAGGCGGCCAGGGCGGAGGTGATGAGGGCGATGACGGACCCCACCGTGGTGAGCAGGGGCGTCAAGCGATCACCCCCTGTCTGTGCCGTTACCGTTGCGATCGCATAGCGCGGTGAGGATTATGGCGCGGTGTCTGAGCCACCGCAGCCAGTTCATTCTAGCGGACAGCAGGAACACGACCGACAGAAGCAGCGCGCTGCGGGCGCCCAGACCGTGGGCGGATACGACGAGGATCCAGGAGGCGGACGCGCACCCCAGGACGAGGGGCAGGATGACCATCTCCGCCTGCGAGCGCCCGGTCAGGCAGGCGAGCGCGCAGCCCCCGGCCATGATCGACAGGGCGATGTGGACGGCGAGGTTGTACCAGATGTTCGCGTCTGGGGTGTAGGGCATGAGCCCGGCTTCGCGGATCGAGAACAGCGACAGGGCCAGGTAGCCGACGGCGCGCAGACCCCGGTCGAGGGTGTTGGCCCAGGGCGGGTGCGGTATGTACATGAGGCTCACGCCTCCCAGCCCTTGATGGAGTAGTTGAGGCGGATGAGGTTGCCGGGTTTGGCGCCCTTGGCGATGTAGGGCACGCGGACGATCTGGCCCTCATTGTTCTTGACCTTGTCCCAGCCGAATCCTGCGGAGCAGATGAGCCCGCCGAACGCGGCGCCGTCGCCGTTGGTGATGAGCGTGGTGGCGATGCCGACGTACTTGCGGGCCAGGGGCATGTGGCCCGTGTACTTGTTGTCGATGGGCGCGGGCACCCTGATGATGGCCGTGCCGACCTCTTCGCGGAACCGGCTGGCCTCTCCGCGCCGCCCGGCGAGGATGGCGTTGGTGATGGGGGTGGCGGGGGTGGCGACCTCGGATCCGGCGACGAGCCAGGACGTGATGTTGGATCCGTCGGCCTTCCAGTTGGCGCCGTCCCAGGCGATGATCTGCCCGTTGGAGGTCAGGTAGACGAGGATGGGGTCGGTGGCGGTGGGGGTGATCCCGGCGGCGATGAGGGTGTCGCGCAGGGCGTTGGCGGCGGCCGCGTTGTTGGCCTTGTAGACGGATGACTGGCGCAGCTTGGTGATGACCCCCGACACCGAGGAGACGCCGAGGTTGAGCAGGGTGGGCCAGTCCGCGGCGGTGTCGTCCGCGGAGTACGTGTAGATTCCGTTGCGGTCAGTTCCGGTCATGGGGTTTTTCCTTCCTCTTGTTTCAAGCGGGCAGGATCAGGATGGAGGTGAAAGCCGTCTCCCAGCGGGTGAAGGCACCGTTGTTCGCGCCCTTGAAGGCCATCTTCGTCCAGATGTCGACATTGCCCGAAGTGGGCAGGTCGGTAGCCATACCAATGAAAACCGGACTATCAGACGCCCATCCGTCCGTGTTGTACAGGAAGCCGGAGGTGGCCCAGACCCCGGAGTTTCTGTTGCGCCGAATCGAGAGTTCCCGCCACACGGGGCGCTGAGCGCCGGTCTCGTATTGGAACTGGGCGATGATCACAGCGCGCCCGGACGGGGGAGAGGGTATCTCCCAGGCCCAGGCGGCCGTCCCGTCAGAGGCGGAGTTCACCTTGGGGCTGAACCGCAGAACCTTGTACTGCGCCCCGAAGATGATCGACGATACGTCGGTGAGTTTGGCGGTTGGCCCCTCCAGAATGGTTCTCTTGTTCGGGTTGTACAGGGCCAGGCCATTCGTCAGGGAGGGGTGCAGCTGGGCGTACACCGTGTTCCCCCTCCACACCCGCACACCGTCGTTGGCGGTGAGTTCTACGCGATCGCCGGTCCCGTTCGTCGTGGTGGCGATGTTGGCCCCGAGGATGTTGGCTCCGGCGATCAGGCCGCCTCGGATGGTACCGCCCTCAATGAGCTTGCCGCGCAGCGTGTTGGCGTCGACACGGTCGCCCGATAGAGTGCCGAACTTGATATCGTTGGCGTTCAGGCTGCCGATGACCCCGCTCTCGGCGGTGATGGTCCCCGCCGCCATCTGGGCGGCCGTGATGGATCGAGCGGCGATACGATCCGAGCCGATGTAGCCCGAGGTGATCACCCCGGCGTCAAGACCCTGCACGTGCGCAGTCTTGATGGCCCCATTGGCGATCATCGACCCCTCGACCGGGTTCCTAGCCACGGCCCCGGAGGACTGCGCCTGCTTCCACACGCCCTCAACCATGCTGTTCGACATGGAGCCGGTGAGATCCGCGGCGGACACCCCCGCCTCGATGAAGTCCTCGACACCGGCCCGGAAGCGGTACATCCGGTAGTTGTCGTCCGTGTCGTACCACAGGTCCCCGTCGTTGCGACCGTTGAGCGACGGCTTGTTGGCCTGGTAGAAGATCGTGTTCTTCCCGTCGGCGCTCTTCTGAGCGCGCTCGGCGGCGAGCTTGGCGGCCGTGGCCATGTCCTCCACGGCCTGCGCCTTGTCCAGGGCCTCCTTCGCCTTCTTCTGCGCCTCAGCGGCGGCCGCGGCAGCGGCGGCAGCGTCATCACCCTTGACGGCCACCCAGGCGTTGGCCGTGCCGTCGAAGACGAAGAGCTTCGTCGTGCCACCGGCGGTCGACACCCACAGGTTCCCCGGCTTGCGGTCGGCGCCGGTGGGTTCCGTATCGGAGATGATGACGTCCTTCGCGTTGGCGGAGAACTTCTTCAGATCCGTCTTGGCCTGCTCCAGGTCCGCCTTCGTCTGCTCGTAGGAGGCGGCCAAAGTATCGACGCGCCCCTTCAGGGCCTTGGCGGCCTCCAGGTCCCCCTTGGCGGCGGCGGCCAGGTGCTTGTAGTCGACGGCGCCCTCGCCCAGGGTGTCCGTGCCCCAGCGCTGCTGCACCCACTTGCCGTCGGCGTCGTCGTCGACACCCGGAGGGGACCAGCGCCACACCTCCTTGACGCGGTCCTTGTCGACACCGCCGCCGGGGGACAGTTCGCACACGTACCAGGTGGCGTTCTGGTTGACGGGCACGTCGGGGTTCTCAACGCCCGGACCTGGCGACACGGGCGGCGCCTCGTGCCAGGAGACGGCGTCGTCGGCCATGGCGTTGGCCGCCTGCGACAGGGCGGCCAAGTCCTCCATGCGGCTCTCCATGCCGTCGATGGATCCGATGGCCGCACCGAAGCGCCCCATGACGCGCCTGGTCTCGGCGGCGGAGGACGTGCCGCGCTCCTCCAGCAGGCTGACCCGCCTTTCGACGGCGGCCCTCCACTCCTGCGCCTGGGGCGACAGGTTGGAGGCGGGGAAGATGGAAGCCGAGTAGGACATCACAGAACTCCTTCCGTAGACAGGTCCCGCAGCGTGCGCCCCGCCAACGGCAGATCCGATACCCGCGGGTACTTGCGGTTGTAGTCGGCCAGCAGGGGGTGGCTGGTGGCCTGGAGCGACACCCCCGTGTCGTCCGTGGACGCAGACGAGACCCGCCACCAGTGGTTCTTGTAGTGGAACCTGGCGCCGACGAGCGCCCCGAGGGTCTGCCCGCCAGGGGGCGGGGCACCCTTCCATTGCAGCGTCAGCGTGGACCCGACCCGGGTGTCGGCCGCGGCCTGCGCCGCCGCCCAGCCCTTGCCGGGGGTGTCGATGGCGGGGTTGTCGATCGTGACGACGTCGTCGGTCCCCTTGGCCCCGGTGGCCAGGCCGAGGGTCTCGATGTCGACGCGGGCCCCGCCCTGGCCGAAGAGGTACAGGGCGGGGTGGTCCACTTTCCCGTCGGACTCACAGATCCGGTAGGGGGCCAGGTGCTCGTAGACCATGCCTGACAGTACGACGGTGACCGAGCGGCGATCGTCGTTGAGCTTCACGGTGAGCCCGCCGCCCATGTCGTTCCACTGGGCGGGCATGATCGGCTTGTTGTCCTTGCCGACGACGACGTAGAGGCCCGAGCCCATCGCCGTGGTGTCCGGGGACCCGTTCTTGAAGGGAATACTGGTCGTCGGACGGGGCTGGCTTATGGAGGAGATCTCGGCACCCAGGCGCAGGGTGGTGACGGTGCGCTCCCCGGAGCCGACGGACAGGACGGTGTCCCCCTCGTCGCCGTAGGTGGCGTCCGCCCCGGGGTAGCGGGAGGGCGGCACGGGGTAGACGCAGGAGCGTCCGTTGAGGGGGGTGCGGTGGTAGACGTTGACGCGCACCTCCTTGGCCCGCTGGCCGTCCTCCAGGCCGACAGTGGACGACATGGTGCGGTCGACGAGGCGGATGACGCTGGCGGGGCGCGGGGTGAGACGGATGCGGTTGTCGGCCCAGGACAGGTCGAGGGCGTTGGCGGACAGGAACAGGCGCAGCATGGACCACACGTTGTCGCGCCCGCCGGGCAGGTTGTAGCGGGCGTCCTTCAGGCGGGCGTCGACGTCGATGGGTGGTGTCGTGGAAATCCGGACGGCCAGGTAGCAGCGCTGGATGACGGTGGCCAGGTCGACGCGCACCTCGGGGTTGAGGGTGCCGACCTGATTGAGGGCCGACAGGCCGGAGCCGCCGGTCAGAGACCAGGAGTCGTCGTCGATGCTGATGTCGGTGATCATCATGTCGGACCGGCCGTGGTCGGTGGACTGGACGATCAGGGTCCTGCCGAGCAGGGGGGTCAGGTCGGCGGGCCTCATGGCCCCGGCGCCGGTGACGTTGACGGTAGCGGTGCCCGAGGGTGCTTCACTGCGGTCCAGCGACACGGCGTCCTCGTCGTAGGACCAGCCGGTGACCCCGGTGGGAGCCCCGAAGAATCTCACGGCCACGGCCAGACCTCCCGCAGGGTGACGGTGGCGGAGAACAGTCCGTAGGCGGGGTTGACGCCGGTGACGGCCAGGGACCCGGGTTCGACGCGCATGGTGCCGAAGCCCTCCGGGGTGGCGTAGGGCCAGATGTCCGGGGCGGCGGCCCCACGGGCGGAGAAGGCGGCCCGCACCCAGGTGAGGACCTGGTCGGGGGAGGATGGCGCGGTGACGGCGACCTCGACGATCTTGGGGGCGTCGTCGAGCCCGGGGATGCGGGTGATGGCGGCGGGCGAGACGTTGACGCCGCCGGTGACCTGGACGACGCCGGGCGCGGTGAGGGCGCCGGAGGCGACGATGTGCATGTCGGCGCCCGGGGGGATGAGCACGTGCTCGCGGTACACGTGCGGTTTGCCGTCGGTGGCGGGGGCGCCGGTGAATTCCAGGGCCTTGAGGGGGCCGTTGCCGACGTCGACGACACGGGCGAGGGCGACGCCGTTGTCGTCGTAGGCGAGCGGGGTGAGCGAGTCGGCGTGCAGGTGGGGGCGCCCCAGGAGGGGCGAGAGGATGTTGCCGCCGGAGTTCATGTCGTCGCGGTAGAGGATCTCGTCCTCCCCCGCCCAGGTGAGCATGTCCTGGATGAGCAGCAGTTCGGAGCGGGTCAGGTTGGACCACGACAGCTCGATGGTGCGGGCCGCGTACCGGGATGCGGTGACGGCGGTCCCGCCGCCGACCAGCTGGTCGGCGGACCCCCAGGAAATCAGGGTGTGGCTGGCGGGGGCGTCGGGGGCGGGGATCCAGGCGAAGCGCCTGCCCGTCCACAGGGCGGCGACGCCGTGGCGCGAAGACATCAGTAGGTCCCCCTTCGCCCGCTTCGGGCGTTGACATTGTTGACGGCGGCGCCGACCTCCCGACCGTCGAGGTTGAGGACGGTCGACACGGCGCGGGCGAGCTGGTGGATCTGGTTGGGGTTGATGGTGATCGGCCCTGACGGCGCGGGGGCCTGGTTGACCTTGACCTCGGGGCGGTACTGTCCGGCGCGAATGGCCTCCATCATGCCGGGCCCGTACTTGTCGACGCTGGTGCGGGGCATGACGTACTCGCCGGACTGGACGCCGATGACGCCTCCGGCCGAGGTGATGCCGAGCATGTCGTCGGCATCCCAGTTGCCGGTGCGCCTGCGGCCCCCGAGCATGCCCCCGCCTCCGGCCCGGCCGGGCACGCGGCCGCCGTGGGCGTAGCGGAAACCGCCCATCATCGCCAGGGCTCCCAGGGCGGCCCCGGTTCGCACCGCCTGAACGTAGACGTTCACGTAACGGTCCTTGGTCAGACGGCTGAGCTCCTTACCGGCGCGCTCGGTGTCCGCCTGGGCGGTGACCGGGGCCGAGTAACCGGCGCCCCCGTTGGAGGCCATGCGGCTGATCCCGGCACCGGTGCGATCGGAGGTGCCGTTGTCGGACACGTCGACGTCGACGACGCGGGGCACGGCCTGAATCGTCCGGGTGAGGTTGTCGAACGCCCCGGACAGGGTGGTCACCTCGCCCTGGTTGAAGCCCATCTGCGTGGCCTGGGCGATGAACTCCTGCTTCAGCTGGGCGGCGTAGGCGGTGAGCTGCTCTGTGGACGCCCCGGAGGCGGCGTAGGCGTTGATCATCTCGATCATGGCGGCCTGGAGGGCCTTGAGGGCGGCCCGGTTGTTGATGGCGGCCTCCGTGTACCCCTGGAGTGCGTACATGCCCTCCCGGGTCTTGGCGATCTCCTTGGTCTTCTCCGTGATCGACTTCTGGGTGTCGGAGATCTCCTTCGTGGTCTTGTCGATGTCGACCTGGATGTCGCGCACGCGGGACGTGTCGCCGTACTTCCTGGCGACGGACTGGAAGTACTTCTGATTCGCCAGGTCGTTCTGCTTCTCCGACAGGGTGTTGTTGAGGTCCCAGATGTCGTTGGTGAGATCCTCGATGGACTTCTTGGCGTCCTCGATGGTCTTGCGCATCGTGTTGAGCTGGGCGTGGTACTTGTCCTGGGCGTCCTGGTTCTGCCAGAACCGGTTCAGCGCCTGGTTCATCGCCTTGTCGAGGCGCGACAGGAAGTCCTCGAAGATCTCCTCCGGCGTCTTCTCCTTGCGATTGCGAGACGAGGACCGGGGCGTGCGGTCGCGGTCCCCTCCGCTGCCACCGCTCCTGGGGCTGCGGCCGCCGCCTCCGCCACCACCGCCCCCGCGCGAAGACGTCTCCTTGGGGGTGAACTGGTAGCGCTGCTTGTTCCCCTGGAACATGGTGCCCGCCAGGCCGCGGATCGAGCCGCCGCCGGAGCGTCCGGTGAACCCCATCATCCCGATGGAGGGCCCCGCGATGATCTGCTTGGTGGTCAGGCCGCCCTTCGAGCCGAGGCCCTTGGTGAGCCTGCGCCCGCCGGTGTTCAGCCCGCCCCCGGGCCGCGACGAGGTGCGGATGCCGACACCGGCGAGTATCTGCTGGATGAGGGCGGCGGCGTTGTTGGCGTTGGTGACCGCGTCCTGAAGACCGGCGTTCAGGGCGGTCATGTCGACGGTGGGCCCGGAGATGGTCTGGTCGAGGGAGGAGACGACGTTCGACATCTGCGCCTCGATCCACGTGGTGTCGATGCCCTGGGCCTTGAGGTCGTCGATGGCGGCCTGCACGTAGGAGGCGATGTACTCCTGCGCCTCGACGCCGCTCATGCCCATCTCCTCGGCCATGCGACCGGCGTACTGGGCGGTGGCCTTCAGGTAGTTCTGGAGGGCCTCCAGGTTGGATCGCCCGGCCTCGGTGAACGTCTCGAAGGAGTTGCCGTTGTCGTACAGGCTCTGGTTGAGGTCGTCGAGGGCGGAGTACATGTTCGCCTCGGCGTTGGTGAACTGGAAGGCGGCGTCGATGATGGCGTCGAGGGACTGGAGGTACTCGTCCCACGCCTGCCCGGCGGTCTTGGCATCCTCGGCGGCGTCGGCGGTGGCGTCGGCGAGGCTTCCCGTGGCGTCGGCGGCGTCCTGGGTGTCGCCGGTGAGCCCCTGGACGATCTGGCCGAGGGCGGACTGGGACGACACGGCGTCGGAGGCGGCCCCGGACACGTCGCCGAGCTTCGTGCGCAGGCTCTCCAGGGCCTGCACCTGATTCATGATCTGGTTGTAGGCGTCCTCGTTGGCCTTGTAGTCCCACTGATAGTTGCGCACGGTGCCGGCTCCGCCGGAGGCGTCGAGGTAGTGGGCAGTGTGGATGTCGTTGGCCCGCGCCTTGAGTGTGTCGATGAACCCCTGGATGTAGGAGTTGGCGGCGTCCTGCCCGCCGGTGGCGTACTGGCGCGACCACTCCTTCCAGTCGAACCCCTGGTCGGTGAGGGTCTTGAAGTCGTTGGCCGACAGGGCCTTGAAGGCGTCGGAGGACGCGATGGCGTCCTTGATGAGCGCGGCGGTGTGGTCGCCGATGGCCAGGGTGGAGTAGCCCAGGGCGGCGGCCTGCTCCTTAGTGGCCTGGACGAGGTTGCCGGAGGCGTCGATCCAGTAGTAGAGGGTGTCGGCGCTGTCCTTGGTGGAGGCGGCGGACCCGTCGACGGCCAATTCGAGGGCGCCGAAAGTCTGTTGGGTTCCGTCGGCGGCCTCCTTGGCGTCCTGGAGGATGGCCTTGGTGAGGGCCTCGCCTCCGCCCAGGGCCTGGAGGTTCTCGACACGGGCCTGCTGGGCGGCTTCGGCGGCGCGCTTGGCGGAGTTGGCCCACTCGTCGTAGAGCTGGATGGCGATGGGAATGACGGTGGCGGCGATGCCGATCCACCCCATGGGGCCGATGGAGGCGATCCCGCCCATGACGCCTTTGAGCCCGCCCATGGCCTTGGCGAGCAGGCCGGTCTGCGCGGCGCTGGAGGCGGCGGCCGCCCCGACGCTCACAAGATCCTTCCCCGCCTCTCCGGCGGCTTCGCCGACCGCCTTGATGGCGTCGGCGTTCTTCTTGGCGCTGGCCCCGGCGGCGGCCAATCCGCCGAGCGAGGTGGCGGCCCGGTCGGAGCGCTCCAGGGCGGCGCGCGTCTTCATCAGGCCGATGTTCTCGTACAGGGCCGTGTTGGCCTGCTTGATGAGCTTGTAGATGTTCGACCAGGTCATCTGCCCCGACAGGCCCGCCTGCACCATGTTCGTCCTCATCGACACGTAGGATGCGGCGACGTTGAGGACGATGGCCTGGAGGACCTTGGAGATGGCGACGAGCGAGCCGAAAATGACCAGGCCGGAGGAGGCGGCCAGGAAGACGCGCCCGAAGGCGTTATCGCCTATGTGCGACAGGGCGTCCTGGATGACGATGAGGCCGTCGAGGATCTTCTTGACGACGCCGAGGAAGGGGCCGCCGAGCGACGCGCCCAGGTTGGCCAGTGAGTTCTTCCAGCGCTGGATGGTTTCGGTGAGGGTGGCGTTGAGGGTTTCCAGACTGCTGTCGAGGAATTCAGTGTTGCGGGCGGCGTCGACGGAGTTGCGGAAGGACTCGTTGACGAGGTCGATGTTGAGGCTGAGCCGCTGGAGCAGCTGGATGTCGCGGGTGTTCTTGAAGCCCAGGTTCTTGATGATGG